>Ga0255127_1000311_pt1 | contig 25752 bp, 18 predicted proteins | sample Law_Miss_RepB_8d_FD_188555 | JGI IMG/M metagenome (GOLD analysis project Ga0255127, IMG submission 188555) | Freshwater microbial communities from St. Lawrence River, New York, United States - Law_Miss_RepB_8d | ecosystem: Environmental > Aquatic > Freshwater > River | place: USA: New York...
GGATCAGGGTTTGCGGGTGCGGATTTTGATGGCTCGGGCCTGACGCTGGGCCGCGATGAGGGCCTCGAGCTGATCCAGCTGGCCCGAGTCGAGGCGCTCGGATTCGAGCAGGCACTGCACCATGGGCGTGAGCGCGCCATCGAAGGCGTTCTTCAGGGCATAGCGCAGTTCGCCCAGTTGGGCCTGTTGGCGCGACACCGCCGAGCGGTAAAGGGTCAGGTTGCGGAGCTTCTCGGAGGTAAGCAAACCCTTGGCCGCCATGCGCTCCATCACCGTGCGGACGGTGGAAACCGACCAGTCGCGCTGGCCGGCCAGGTGCTCCTGCACGGTCGGCGCCGGACACGGCTCGAGACTCCAGACCGCCTTGATGACGGCCCATTCGGACTCCGTGAGTTCAGGCAGAGAGGCGTTGGTGATCATGCGCGTCACCGTATCGCTACAGTTGTCGCTCAGTCAATTTATTTGTCGTTTTTAAACGACATCAATGAGCCCTTGGCTACCAGCAAGATCAAGGTCGTTGAAGACAAGCTGGAAAACGACGTTCGAACGCAGACGTAGACGTGGTCACTTGCCAAGCCCGAAGGCAGATCATCGACCCGGCCGTCCCCCCCATCCGGCGCAGCCGCTGGAGCGGAAATGGATGCGCTGAATTGAGCCGGCATTCCGGCTACCCGCTTGCTTCCATCACAACAGGTTCCCGACGCGGCCTCAACTTCGAGGCTCCGAAGTCCCCAGTCCGTCGACCAAGGACCGCCGGTAGTCCGGGGGCGGATCCCCATACCCGGCGCGACGGCGGGCCAAGGCCGGGGCCACGATGTCCTGTCCGACATCCAGAGGTGCTTGCCAGAGTTCACGCCACAGACGCACCGCATTGCCGGGATACAAGTTGGGAGACTCGTCGTCGAACGCCGGCCGGAACAGATCCACGGCGTTCGTCAATTCCTGCAGGAGTTCTTCTCGGGTGGGGTGCCCGGTCAGGTCGATGACTCGCCGAAAGGCCAGGAGGTCCTTGGCATCGAGGCGAGCCAATTTGGCGATCAGGATGTCGAGAGGGTGCGGGATAGTCACCGTGACCTGGCCCAAAGATACGATCTTCGCCCGCTCGGCCATCAACGGAGTGGTTCGAAAGCTGAGGCGGTAGCCGGGTTCCAGGTACAAGTCGGCCTGCCCTTTGCCGAGACCGAAGCGTCGGATTCGCTCGTGATAGTCTTCGTCATCGTCGGAAAAAAAATTCACATCCGCACTGGTCCATGTGCGGTTCAGCGTGAGTTGGAGCGGTGCGGAGCCAAACAGAATGAAGTGGAACTTCCGGTCGGTCGGCAGTCCGTCGAAGAAAGCGCGAAGCAACCGCCCGGCCGGCGTGCTCCAATCCACGTCACCGCGCCACCAGTCCCAGGTTTTGGTCGAACTCATGTTTGCGGTCTCCAATGCGGCGTCCCTGATATCGGATGGAATAGATCCCCTGTTGGATCAAGCGGTTGGTGACTTCCGGATCTTGGGCGAGCCGTCGACCGATGCGCTGGTCACGGGCCGTCATGCGGCCGGCCTCCTTGCGAAACAGAATGCGCGCCGCGAGGCGGGATTTCCGCCACGGCCGATCCGTATCGTCGCCCGGGATTCGCATGGTTTTTTTAATATGCCCGGCATCGCTGATGATTTCAACCCGGCTCCCACGGCAGCAAGGGATTGCGGACTCTTTCACAAGATGAGGCGAGAGCGAGGCGCGGGCCACGCTGAGGCCTGTACTTGCGGCCCATGGTTGAGACCCGGACCGAGCGACCAACGAAGCTCTTGCGGAAGAAGACGCAGCCAGGACGACCGATCCAAGGGCGAAACTGCCCATCACTGCCAACGGTCGGCGCGGCCACCTGCACTGCGGTCAACGCTGCTCGATGGCACCGCCGAACACGCAGTAGGCCAGATACTTTTGAATGCCCACCACGTCGGTGCCGCGCTTGAATTCCTTGGTGATCGGGAGGCCGCCCCCCGACACCCAAATCTTGAGTTCGGAATCAGCGTCGAACGACCCGGCGGTCTCCACGCTGAACTGGGTGATGTTCCGATAGAGCACACTGTGATAACTCACCTTCGAGCCGGTGATCCCCTGCCGGTCGATCAGGATGAGCCGGTGGTCGGTGAAGATGAACAGGTCGCGGAACACCTTGAAGCCGCGGCCGATGGTTTCGCCGGGCACGAGCACCGGTTCGAGTTCGGCCTGGATCTTGGCGATGTCGACCTCGGACGCGTTGCCGAGCAGGTTGCTGAGGAGTCCCATGATAAACGATGGATGAACGGTTGAAGTATCGGTGGGAAACCCTGCAAGGCTCCCAACTTGGAAAACCATAGGAACGATTCCAGAGACACTCCACTGAATCGCATCAGCCCCCTCGCTCCGATTCGACGCTGCCTCGACCGACCAATCCGAAGCCTGCCGCCCGATGAAGGATTCACCGATGGGGTGGCCTAACCTTCCTTCCGCCGCGCACGCTATTGGCCTAGGCTCGGGGCCGATGTCCGAGGCCGATGCTCCAATCAACGCTGAGATTCCTGCGCCCGCCACCCCGGCGGAGGTACTGGGTCTCACCCGCGCGGAGTGGAAGGCCAAGGCACAGGCCTGGGGGTTCGCCGAGGTGCATGCCAGCACCCTCTGGTACCAGCTCTATCAAGCGGGCTTGTGCGAGTTCCAAACGTCGGATCGCCTGCCACCGCGCTTCGTGGAACGGGTGCTGCGCGATCATCGCCTGCACTTTCCCCCGGTGATCCGGGAGACCCGTTCCTCCGACGGCTTCACGCGCAAATACCTGCTCGGGCTGCCCGATGGCGAAGTGATCGAAACGGTGCTCATGCGCTACAGCGGCCGGACGACCGCCTGCGTGAGTTCACAGGTGGGCTGCGCCATGGGGTGCGTGTTCTGCGCCACCGGTCAACGGGGCTACACCCGGCACCTCACCGCCGGAGAGATCGTCGGCCAATTGCTCCATGTGGACCGGGTGTTGCGCGAGACGGCCCCCAGCCCTGACGACCCCGACGGCACCGATCGTCCGATCCCGGCCCTGGCCAACCCACGGCATGCGTCGGTGTTCCATCGGCACGAGCGGCTGCGGAACGTCGTCTTCATGGGCATGGGTGAGCCGCTGCACAATTACGACGCCGTGATGCAGGCCATCGCCATCCTGCGGGATTCGGCCGGGCTGTCGCTCGGGGCCGACAAGATCACCGTGTCCACCGTGGGCGTGGTGCCGGGCATCCGTCGGCTGACGGCCGAACGCCAACCGGTGCGTCTGGCGGTTTCGCTACACGGGGCCACCCAGGCCGAACGCGCCGCGCTCATCCCGGTGGCCCGCAAGTGGCCGCTGGACGAACTCATCGACGCCTGTCGCGAGCACACCACCACGCTGGGCTGCCGGATCTTCTTCGAGTGGACGCTCATCGAAGGCCGCAATGACGGCCCGGATCACGCCCACGCCCTCGGGCGCTTACTGCAGAACATCCCCTCGCAAGTGAACCTCATCCCGCTCAACCCCACCGAAGGCTACGCGGGCCAACCCACCGGCGGCACCGCCGCGCGGGCGTTCCAGGACATCCTGCTCGGCTACGGCCTGCCCAGCACGGTGCGCCAGCGGCGAGGCATCGACATCGCCGCCGGCTGCGGGCAATTGGCGGCAATGACACCCTAAGCCGGAGTACGCAGTCGGTGAGGCACCGTCCCTATTGGATTCAGAACTGCAACGACAGGCCGGCGTACACGTTGCGACCCACCGCCGGATCGATGCCGTTGGCTCGGACGCGCGACCAGTACTCGCGGTCGAAGGCATTGTTGAGGCCACCGAACAGACGGGCCCGGTCAGGCCAGAATTCCCACTCGGCGGTGAGATCCCACACGGTGTAGCCCGGGATACGGAAGTCGGCCGTGTTGTTGTCGTTGGCGAAGTGGTTGTCCACGAAGGTACCCAACCACGCCACCTTCACCCGACGACCCAGGCGGTAAATGAGCCCGGTACGAATGATGTGGTCCGGGGCGTATTGCGGAGTCAGCCCGTGGAGCGGACCGGAGACGAATTCGGCATCCAACCACGACACGTTGCCGTAAACGCTCAAGGCCCCCCAATATTTGCCAACCTCGGTGCCATGCAAGCGGTCGGACAAGCCGATGAGATCCAGTTCGGTGGCGGCGTCGACGCCCTGATTCACCGAGCGACCGACATTTTCATAGCGCGTAATCCCAGCCGCGGTCACGGCGCCGAAACGGTCGTCGTAATCGATGCGGAAGACACTCAGGTCGTAGTTCCAGAAATCGCCCGGACGCCCCCGCACACCGGTCTCGGCCGTCCAAGTGTGTCCCGGCTCCAAGGTGCTGCTCACGGCAGTGTTGTTGCCCAGCGGAACAGCATCGCCGTAGCTCTTGGCCTTGTAGCCTTGGCTCAGGTTGGCATAGAGCTCGGCGGCCGGGCTGAAGGTGTAAGCCGCGCCCAACGCACCCAACGGCACCGTATCCAGCCCGCTGTCGCGCAGGAGGGGCGAGGTGGTCTTGTCGAGGTTCAGCGTCTCGCGGATGGACTGGTGGATGTTCTCCACGCGGAATCCCGGAATGAGGCTCAGTCGACCGAAGCGGAAAACGTTCTCGGCGAAAACACTCCCGGCGGCCGTCTCGCGCTGAGAGCGCTGCCGGGGTGTCCCGGTCTCCGCTGTGACACTGGCGCCGCGATCCACCTCATAGGGAGCATCCGACGCATAGGTGGACACGCCGCCCACCAACGTGTGGTCGTTGTTCCACGCCTGCCACTCGTGACGCACACGCGTCTCGGCCCCGAACGTCGCATAGCGGTGGGTGTTGATGGTGTTGGAATCGATGAGGTTCGCCGTATTGCCAAAAGCGCTGCCACCCGAATTGCGCTGGCGCAGCGACTGGCGCTCGTAGGTACCGCCCCAGGCCCGCGCGGTCATCAGGGTAGAATCACTCCACCGATGCTCCAGACCCACGCTTGGGATGTACCGCTCGATGCGTAGCCGGTCGTAGAGGTTCTGGGTGGCCCGACGATCGTTCCAGTAATTCAGCAGGCCCGCATCCGACTTCAGCGTGAGCCCGCCCGGCTCTCCGCTATCGGAGGCCGTCGCATCCATGTCGAAGGTCCAGCGCGTCTCGGCCGTGGCGTCGTACACCAGGCGGATGGAGCCGCTGTTGATCGCAAAATCTCCATTCTGCCGGCGGAAGCTGTTGCCCTGGCGATGATCGAACGACACCAGGTAGCCAAGCTTTCCATCGGTGCCATCGATGAGGGTGTGGGTGGTGTAAAGCCCGTAGCTGCCCAAGATGTGCTGGGTGCGCAAGGCAAACGGCCGATCCCGGCGCGGTTGGTGCGTCACGTAGTTGAGCGCACCCGAGGGTTGCGGCCCGTACATGAGCGACGCACCGCCGCGGATGAACTCCAACCGGTCCACCGATTCGAAGGGAGGTGCAAAATACACCGTGGGATACCCGTAGAGATCGACCACGAAGGGCATGCCGTCCTTGAGCACCAACAGGTTCTGCGACTCATGCGGATCGCCGATGCCCCGGTATCCCAGGCTCAACAAGCTGGCATTGGGCAATTCGCTCACCATCAGTCCGGGAATCTGCGAAAAGGCCTGACGGTAGTTGTCGCTCTGAATTTGCGGGAGCGCATCGAAATCCAAGACGGTGACCTTCTTACCCGAATACACCTTGGTGCCCTCGACCTCGGCCGGGAACGGATGGGTGACCACATTGTCCGCGTCGGATTCTCCGACCACGGTGACTTTCGGCAGGGTGCCCCCCGCCTCAGGAGACAACTCGGCAGCGATGGCCTGGACCGACGCCAAGAGCGCGAATCCCGGCAGCAGACCACGTTGGAACATCCACTTCATCTGCCCAATCCTAGTCAGGCGGCACCGAATGGCGCTGCCGGTGGGTTGCGGAAGATTGCTGGAGGCTTGCGGCAGAGGGGTCCAAGGCCGAATCTGGCGTTATGAATTCCCCGGGATGGTTTGTTTTCCTGCGGGCCTACCTCCTCGGGATGGCATGCGGATGGATGGGCTTCGAAGCAGCCCAAGCCGCGGGCGATCGGGTCGCTTTCACCGGTCTTCCGGCACAACGCCCTCGCAGCAACTACACGTTTATCGATGCGTTCCCGGGACTGACCTTCCAGCAACCCCTGGCCATCACCCATCCGCCGGGCGAAACCAACCGACTCTTCATTGTGGAGAAGACGGGGCGAATCATCGTCATCACCAACTTGGCCATGCCGACGCGGAGCGTGTTCTTGGCGCTGACCACCAATCTGCTCACCAGCAGCGAGCAAGGGGTCTTGGGCTTGGCCTTCCATCCGCGGTATGCCGAGAACGGCCGGTTCTTCGTCTTTCGCACGATGCGTACCGGACCGTCGGGGGTACTGGCAGCCCATGATGTGCTCAGTGAATTCCGGGTTTCCGCGACCGATCCAAACAAGGCGGATCCCGCCTCGGAGCGCCGGCTCTTCGCTCAGTACGACGACGCCCCGAACCACAACGGAGGCGACTTGCACTTCGGCCCCGATGGCTACCTGTATGTGTCTCTAGGAGACGAGGGCGGTGGCAACGACAGCTACCAAAACGGCCAGCGCATCGACCGGGAACTCTTCGCCGGCATCCTCCGGCTCGATGTGGATTTCCGCCCCGGATCGCTGCTCCCCAACCGCAATGAGACCAATCCGGCCGAGGCCTGGATGATCACCACCAACTACGCCATCCCGGCCGATAACCCCTTCGTGGGCACCACGAACTTCCTCGGCAAAGCGGTCGATCCCAAGAAGGTCCGCACGGAGTTCTGGGCGGTGGGCCTGCGCAATCCGTGGCGAATGTCCTTCGACCGGGTCACCGGGGAATTGTGGGTCGGCGACGTCGGCCAGGATCGTTGGGAAATGGTGCACGTCACGGGTCGCGGCGCCAACCATGGCTGGCCGTTCCGGGAGGGTCCCGTCGCCGGGCCACGCACCGGCGCACCGGCCGATTTCACGAACAATGCCGCCCACCGATACACACCAGCCCTCTACAACTACGCTCACGGCACCGGCAACTTCCAGGGCAACTCGGTGATCGGCGGGCGTGTCTACCGAGGCCGACGAATCCCGGCGCTCGACGGAGCCTACATCTTCGCCGACTCGGTAAGAGGGCATGTGTGGTCGCTGCGCCGACAATCCTCTGCCCCCCCGCTGGTTGAGCGATTGACAGCCCTGAATGTCGGAGTCGCCTTCGGTGAAGATCCGCGCGATGGAGAACTCTTGGCCGCGGCCATCAATGCTGGGCAAATCCAGCGCCTGACGGCCACCCCGTCTGGGGATCCGACCTTCCCGAAGACCCTTGCGGAGACGGGCGCATTCACGGATCCCGCGCGTCTCACGGCCCATCCCGCCTTCGACGCCTACGAGGTGAATCTGCCGTTCTGGTCCGACTTCGCCGTCAAGCAGCGTTGGTTCTCGCTGCCGCCCCGACAGACCGTGTCCTTCTCCGAGGACTCCCCGTGGCTTACCCCGGCCGGCACGGTGTGGATGAAGCATTTCGAACTCGAACTCACCCGCGGCGTGCCTGAATCGCGCCGTCGTCTGGAGACCCGATTCCTGGTACGCACCACCAATGGCGTCTACGGACTGACCTACCGATGGACTTCGCCCACCACTGCAACCTTGGTGGCGGAAGCGGGCGAGGACGAGTCGATCCCCATCCGGGACGGAGACGTGCTTCGGAACCAAATCTGGCACTACCCCAGCCAAAACGAATGCCTGACCTGCCACAATCCTAAGGCGGGCGGATCTCTGAGCTTCAATACCCGACAACTCCATCGAGATCGAACGACCGCGGCAGGTAGCACCGAGTCACAACTCGCTGCCTGGAAGGCCGCCGGTTATTTCAGCAATCCGCCCGAAGTCCTGCGCACCCTACCCCGCTATTCCGAACCGGATTCGCCCATGGCCGGCCCCCGATCGCCGACGAGTCTTGAGTGGCAAGTCCGACGCTATCTCGACGTCAACTGCGCTTTCTGTCACCAGCCTGGCGGACTCGGCGGCGGCCTGTGGGACGCCCGGATCACCACACCGACCGACGCGGCCGGCCTGGTGGATGGCGTGGTCCTCAATTCGGCGGGAGTCTCCGGAGCACGGGTGATCGCACCGGGCGATGTGGGCCGTTCGGTCCTCCTCCACCGCATGAGTCGCAAAGATGCCCTGCGCATGCCGCCCTTGGGTTCCAACGAAACCGACCCCTTGGGTGCGGCCTTGCTGACCCAATGGATCCAAGCCCTAAGCAGCAAGGTGTCGTTCAGCGATTGGTTGAGCAAACACACGGGAATCCCCTATCCCTCCGAGCCGCCGCGAGACAACGACTCGGATGGCGACGGAAATTCGGATTATCTCGAATTCCTCGGGAACACCGACCCGACGCTGGCCGCGAACCGGTGGCGTCCACTCTGGGAAACCGGCTCTGCGGGCCCGCATCTGCGGCTGCGCCGACCGGCGAATGTCTCCCTGCGATTGGAAGGAAGCGCTTCGCTGGATTCGCCCGAGTGGCGCCCCGTGGACGCCCCCGGCAACGAACCCGGCTTCCTCAATCACGAACTCTCGCTCGACATCGCCCTGCCAACCAACGCGGCCGTGCAATTCTATCGCGTGGTGTGGACAACGCCTTGACCGGATTCAGTTCACCGAAAACCCTGATCGCACATTCATGAATCGATTCCTGCCTGCCGCCATCGCCGCGCTGGTGGCCTTGTTGCTGACGCCAACCCCCTCCCTGCTGGCCAAGGACGCCGCCAAGACCCGACGTATTGCACTCATCGCCGGACGTCCCAGCCATCCCTCCGGCATGCACGAGTTCCGGGCTGGTTGCCTGCTGTTCCAGAAAGCGCTGGCCGGTGTGCCGAATTTGGAGGTGCAGGTGTATTCCAATGGCTGGCCCACCAAGGTCGAAGGCGGCAAGACGGTCGATGACAACGCGGCCTTGGAACGAGTGGATGCCTTGCTCATCTACGCCGACGGCGGTGGCGGACATCCGGCCATCAAACCGGAGCGCATGGCCTTCATCGATCGGTTGTCTTCGCGCGGAGCCGGACTCGGCTTCGCTCACTACGGCGTCGAGGTGCCCGCCGGCGACCCCGGTGATGCCATGATCCGATGGATCGGCGGGCATTATGAGCACCAATACAGCATCAACCCGATGTGGAGCCCGAAGTTCACCACCTTCCCGAACCACCCGGTGAGCCGCGGCGTGAAGCCCTTCTCCACCCGTGACGAATGGTACGTCAACATGCGCTGGTCAGAGAACGGCCGCCCGGTCACCTGGTTGCTCGAAGACGCTCCGTCCGACGCCGTCCGCAAAGGACCCTACGTCTACCCGCCAGGACCCTACGCGCACATCGTCGCCGCCTCCGGTCGGCGCGAGGCCATGATGTGGGTGCACGAGCGTATCGACGGCGGCCGCGGCATGGGCTTCACCGGCGGGCACACCCACAAGAACTGGGGCGATCCGAACCAACGGAAGATTTTCCTCAACGCCCTGCTCTGGCTGGCGCAAATGGAGGTCCCGGCCGGCGGCGTGGAATCCACGATCACCGAGGCCGACCTCGCTGCCAACCTGGACCCCAAGAAGTAGAACTCGCTGCGTCCAGCGCCGCTGGCACCCAACAGACAGGCACCTGACCGAAAAATCTTCACCGCCCTTGTCCCGGGGCCGGTGGGGCATAGACTTTGCCCGCGACTCATGGAGCAAACGGCATCCCAGAAAAAGGCCCTGAAGATGGTTTCCTGCCCGGCGTGCGGGGCCAAGCAGTTCATCCCCGGCGATCTCGCGCCGTTGGGCACGGTGGCCTGCACCAAGTGCCAAGCCTCGGTGATGATGCCCATGATGCTGCGCCAGTATGAGCTACGCTCGGAGATCGCCTCGGGCGGCATGGGCACGGTGTACCGGGCTTGGGATACCGCTCTGGGTCGCGAAGTGGCCGTGAAGCTGATGAAGCAGGAGTTCGCCGAGGATCCGGCGGCCGTGAACAACTTCGCCGTGGAAGCTCGTGCCTGCGCCCAGATCAACCACACCAACATCATCCACATCTACACCTTCGACTACCACGAAGGCCTTCGCTTTCTGGCGATGGAGATCGCGGATGCCGGGAGCCTCGACAGTCGGATCGAGTCCGAGAAGACCCTCCCAGAACTCGACGTGCTGGACGTTGGGATCAAGGTGGCTGGAGCCCTACAGGCGGCCTTGAAGCGGGGTTTGCTGCACCTCGACATCAAGCCGGGCAACATCCTCTTCAGTGCCGACGGCGAACCCAAGGTGGTGGACTTCGGCCTCGCCAAGAAGGCCGACGCCGACACCGACGCCTACGCCCCGATTTTCGGCACGCCCTATTACATCGCTCCGGAGCGGGTACGGCAGGAGGGGGATACATTCCTGTGCGACATCTACAGCCTCGCCGGAACCTTGTACCACGCCTTGACGGGGCATGTGCCCTTCGAGGCACCCACGGTCGAAGACGTAGTGGCGGCCCACGTCGCAATCCCGCTGCGGCCGGCCAGCGAGGTCCTTTCGACCATTAGCCGAGCCACGAGCGACGCGTTGTCCAAGGCCATGGCCAAGACTCCGGGAGACCGCTTCGGCAGTTACGACGAATTCATCATGGCCCTGACGGCAGCCCGCAGTCAGCTGTTGGTCCGTCAACTCACCGGGCGTAATCCAGAACCGGCCGCCACCTCGACGGCGGACGCTCCCGAATCTGCCGCGGCCCCCACCTCGGGCCGGAGTTGGTGGCGGCGCTGAGGGTTCGGTACAATTGGGTTCGTTGGGTTGGATTTTGGCAGGGCTCGAAACAACGCCTGACACGACCCAGCTCAATGTCGGTCTCCGATCACCTCTTCTCCCGATTCACGAACCGCCCGACTGCAAGGCATGCAAACGGGCATACAAACCACCCCGCGCCAGCAGTTCGGTGTGGGCCCCCTGCTCGACAATGCGTCCAGCCTCCATGGCCACGATGATGTCGGCCCGCTGAATGGTGGACAACCGATGGGCGATGCACAGGGTGGTACGACCGACCATGAGCGTTTCGAGGGCGGCTTGAACGGCCCGCTCCGACTCGGCATCGAGGGCGCTGGTCGCCTCGTCGAGAATGAGGATGGGCGAGTTGCGCAAGATTGCCCTGGCAATGGCAATGCGCTGGCGCTGTCCGCCGGAGAGTGAATTACCCCGTTCTCCGACCACCGTATCGTAGCCCAGAGGCTTTTCGCGAATGAAGCCATCGGCATGGGCAGCCCGGGCCGCAGCCTCGATCTCGGTGTCGGTGGCCCCAGGACGCCCCATGCGGATATTGGCCCGGATCGTGTCGTTGAAGAGCATCGTATCCTGACTCACCACCGCCATCTGGTCGTGGAGGTCTGAAGAACGGACCTCCCGCAAATCGACGCCACCGATTCGGATATGACCGAGCTGCGGGTCGTAAAAACGCAGCAGCAAATTGGCCACGGTGGTCTTGCCAGAACCACTCTCCCCCACCAGAGCCACCAGCGACCCGGTCGGGATGGACAAGGAGAAGCCGTCGAGAACCGGCCGGTCGGTGTATCGGAACGAGACATTCTCGAAGGAGACGGTCGCTCCCTGGGCCCTCAAGGCTCGAGGCTGGGAAGGTTCCACCACCGAACTCGACGTGGCCAGAATCGGGAACAACCGCTCACCCGCGGCCCGGCCTTGTTCCAGTTGGCTCCAAAGGCGGCTGAGATTCTTGATGGGTTGATACAGCATGAACAGCGAACCAACGAAGGAGGTGAAGTCGCCCGAGCTCGGTCGCTCGCCGGCGGGCAACCGCAACACGTAGAACAACATGAGGCTGACGCCAACAGCCCCGAACGTCTCGATGACCGGACCCGGGATTTCGCTCCCGCGCACGAACCGCATGAACTGACCCGTGATGCGCCGTGAGGTGGCGCTGAAGCGCTCGGTCATGGTGGCCTCCAGGTTGAAGGCCTTGACCACACGGATCCCCGTGAAGGCCTCCTGCATGAGATCGCTCAATTCGGCCGTGTGGGTCTGGGCCGCCTTCCAGGAACGCCGCACCTTTCGGCCGTAGACCACCACCGGAACCACCACCAATGGAAACACGACCAGGGCCACCAGGGTGAGTCGGGTCTGCATGGAGAACAGGAAAATCAGGATACCGACCACGGTCGCCGGTTCACGGGCGATGGTGGAGAACCCCTGGGCGATGCACTGCTGGATCGCCTGGGTATCGTTCATCAGCCGGGACTGGAGATCCCCCGTCCGGGCCGTCGTGAAGTAATCCAGCGATAGCCGCTCCAGATGGTCAAAGATCCGAACCCTCAGGTCATGGATCGTCGCCGTGCCCACCCAAGTCATGCAGTAGAGGCTCAGGTAGGCCCCCCCGCCGCGGAGAACCATGGCCATTGGAACGCTGGCGATGATCCAGGGCAGCGACCCCGTATCGACACGGCTGTGCAGGGATTCCATGGCCGCCAGCAGCGGATCCCGGAGCAGCGCCGGCAGCTTCCCGAGCGATTGAACCAAATCACGAGCCCCTTCGGTGGGGAAGATGGCCTCCAGGACCAGCTTCACCGCCAACAACAACAGGGAGCCTCCCAGCGCGTAGATCAGGCCCGACAGGGCTCCCGCCACCAACCGCCCGCGATGTGGGGCGATGAATGGCCATAACTGGCGAAGGAAGGCTCCCATGCAGGTATCAGTTTTGGGTTTCGAACTCGGAGGCGGTGGACTGGGCTTATCCCTTGGGCCGCCCAAGCAGATAAAGCTGGGTGGGCAATGGCGGCGTGGCCGCGGCAGTGATCATGGTTTCCATGTCCGGGAACCGTCGCCCCCGATCCGGCGCATACCGGGTCAAGCTGCGGAACAATCCCAAGGAACCGCGATCCGGGCTGAAATCCCAAGCTTCGAGGTCATACATCGGGGCCAGGAACTCGACCACCTGACGGACACTGCCACCGAACTGGGGCAGGAACTGCGGATGAACCTCAATGAGGAGCACCGGGCGGTCGCGACGTAGAACTTCGCGGGCTCCCTGAAGGATTTTGAGTTCATAGCCCTCGCAGTCGATCTTCATGAGCGACACGGGTGTCTTGGCCAACTCGGTGTCGAGCGTGACCACCGGCACCGGAATGATGGGCCGGTGCTTGAGGGTGGTTTCCGCGGCGTCATCAAGGTTGGACGATGTGACCTCACCCGGCGCGGCAGCGGCAGCGGCTTCTTCGGCCGAGACAATGTTGCCATTGGGACCGCTCTGGAAGAGCACCTCGCCCGGGGCGTCGCCGCAAGCCAGACGGCGCAGCTCGACATCCTTCAGGGCGCTGTCGGTCACGCTGGTCGAAGCCAGTTCATGAAGGAAGGGCTGGGGCTCGAATCCCAGGATGGGCAACGCCGTCTCGCGACGGATGAGCAGCGGAAAATAGCCGATGTTGGCACCGACATCCACGATGGTTCCCTGTTTCAGCGACCGCAGGATCGGAGCAATGAGCCCAAACTCGGGCAACAAGTGCTCTCCGGCCACCAGCAGTGTGGCGACGGCTTTGGTCCACGAAGCCGGATGGGCCAATCGGCCTGCGCCAAAGGGCACGGACACCAGACCGGAAGTCCCGTTGATCCAGCCCAGCAGCGCGTGGAACTTCCGACCCAGAGGCAAGGATCGGATCAGTCCGGATCCTTGGACAGGCCGGGGCGATGGTTGGGTCATGGTTGTTGAGGGCATTGAAATCGTGGGAGCGCATCCAACGAAGCGCTCAACGACGCTGCCAATCCCCCGGCCTTCAAGGAAGCGGCTTTTTGTCGGAATCCATGCGTCCCAGTGTTTCCACACACACCCTCTCCGCCTGCAGAAACCCCATTTGCCCGAACGGTTGCATTCCGGGCAGTCTCGCGGCCACATGAGTTGGCTGTATCGCAACATCGCCCGCCCGTTCCTCTTCGCCCAAGACTCCGAAACGGTCCACAACCAGACCCTCGGGCTGCTGGCCCAGGCGAGTCACGTCACCGGGGCGCGCAAGCTGGCCCAGGCGCTCTTTGAGACAGCCCCTCTGCCGGTGGAAGCCATGGGCCTGCGCTTCCCCAACCCGGTGGGACTGGCCGCCGGCATGGACAAGCAGGCCGTCGCCGTGCCGATGTGGGAGGCCCTCGGATTCGGCTTCAGCGAACTGGGCGGTGTGACTGGCCACGCCCAACCGGGCAATCCCCAGCCCCGGATGTTCCGGCACGTACCCGATGGAGCCCTGGTCAACCGCATGGGATTCAACAATGGCGGCGCGGCCGCCTTGGCTGAACGCTTGGCGGCTTGGCGGACTCAAGGACTGTGGCCTTCCCATCCCGTGGGCATCAATTTGGGCAAGTCCAAGATCACACCCCTGGATCAAGCCGCCGCCGAATATGCCCAATCATTCCGCACCTTGTGGAGTCTGGCGGATTTCTTCGTGGTGAATGTGAGTTCGCCGAACACGCCCAATTTGCGACAGCTCCAGGACAAGGCGGCGTTGGACGACATCCTGGCGGCGATGCAAACGGTGAATGCGGAATTGTCCCACGGCGGCCCCGCCAAGCCGGTGCTGGTCAAGGTGGCCCCGGACCTGACCTTCGACGCGCTGGATGAAATCGTCAGCCTGGTCGGCCCCCGCCAGCTCGCCGGACTGGTGGCAACCAACACCACCCTCGCCCGCCCCGAACAGCAAGACCACCTCGCCCAGCGGACCTACCGACAAACCGGGGGTTTGAGCGGACGCCCCTTGGCTGCGCGCAGCACCGAAGTGGTGCGTCATCTTTACCGGCAAACCCGGGGCACCGTGCCCATTATCGGAGTGGGTGGCATTTTCACGGCCGCCGACGCGTGGGAAAAAGTCACGGCCGGAGCCTCACTGGTGCAAGTGTACTCCGGTCTGGTGTACGAAGGCCCCGGTCTGGTGCGCGAATTGGTAGAAGGATTGACCGAGCGCCTGGGCGGCGGCTGTTGGAGTGATGCCGTTGGCAGCGCGGCTCGCTAACGCCTCGACACAGAATACGCCTCCAATGCAACCCAGGACATCACGATGCCGCCACTGACCGTTGGGATCCCATCGGCTCTGGCCGTCCTGAGCTTTGGCATCGTCACCTGGCAGTTCATTGCGGCGCAGCGTTTTCCACTGCATCGGCGGAGTCCCAATCCTGGATTCGCCCCAGGCATTACCCTCCTCAAGCCCCTCAAGGGCTGCGATCCTGATCACTCGGAACGTTGCCTGACGAGTTGGCTCAGGCAGGACTACGCGGGTCCCCTGCAGTTCCTCTTCGTGGTGGCCGACGCAAACGATCCCGTGGTGCCTCTGGTACAACGCCTCATCGCAGGGCATCCCCAGTGCGACGCCCAGTTGCTGGTTTTTCCGGAACTCGTGGGGGCCAATGCCAAGGTCTCCAAACTGGCGCAGGCCGAGGGTCTGATCACCCATGACTTGGTGCTGGTGAGCGACGCCGACGTCTTAGCGCCTTCGGACCTGCTCTCCCAGATGGTGCTGCCGCTCCAAGACGGTGGAGTGTCCTTGGTCCACAGTTTCTATCGGTTGGCCAATCCCTCCAACACCGCCATGGAATGGGAGGCCACCGCCATGAATGCCGACTTCTGGAGTCAGGTACTGCAGTCGCGGACGCTGGCCCCGATGGATTTCGCCCTCGGTGCTGCCATGCTCCTCCGTCGCTCCGCTCTGGAAGGCATCGGCGGTTTCCGCGCTTTGGCCGATTACCTCGCCGATGATTTCCAACTGGGTCACCGGATTGTCGCGGCCGGGGGTCGCATTGAACTGACTCCGGTGGTCGTCGAGTGCCTCGATGCCCCCACTGGCTGGAAGACCATTTGGACCCATCAAGTGCGCTGGAACCGAACCATCCGCGTCTGCCGGCCTGCCCCCTACATCGCCAGCATCCTCGCCAATGGCACCCTGTGGAACGCATGGGCGGCAGCCGTGGTGTGGTGGCATCCAGCACTGTCCTCCCGGGAACGCGGACCCTGGCTGGGACTCTTCATGGGATTGATCATCGCCCGCTCGCTCATGGCGCAGCTCCTGGCCCAACAGCTCGCGGCCGTGCCGGGTCGACCCAGCCGTGGGGATTCCTTCGTGTTCGGCATGGCCGCCGCCAAAGACCTGCTGGGGGCCGCCGTCTGGGTGGCCGCCATCTTCGGCAACACCGTCCATTGGCGAGGCATCGACTACTCGGTGGACCGTGAAGGCCGATTGACCCCATTGGCCCCATCGAAGGGGTGAGCTGGAACGATTCCGTTGGACGAGCCCTTGGAACCTGAACGGTCATCAATGGCCATCAACGACCTCGAGCAGCCCAAGCACACAGCCACGGCCCCGCAGCCAACACCGCATAGGCCAGGGCCCAGAGCTTCTCAAAACGCCCCCAGCGAAACCAGGCGGCCAGAGCTCCGAGCAAGATGCCGCCGACAAAGCCCACGGCATGGGCCAACACATCCGAGACCGGGTTCACCCCCAAGCTGAGGAAAAGGAACACTCCGGCTCCCAGGCTGATCCACACCGGCTTGGAGGCATGGCGACTGACACGCCACCAGACCACCGCATGCCCGACCAGAAGTCCGAGGGCTGCCATCAACACTCCCGAGGCTCCAAGGGCCCGTGCGCTGGGATCACGCAACAGTACTCCGGGTATATTGGCCGCGGCACCGGCCAACAAGCTCAGGCACAACGTGGTCCCGGGTCCATATCGGCCCATGGCAAATCCCATCGTGAAAAAGGCGGTGCCCACATTCGATGCCAGATGGGCCTCATCGGCATGCAGCCAAGTGGCCGTGAACAGTCGCCACCATTGTCCCTGCTGACGAATGGCCGCGACTTCAACCCAACCTGCGGAACGAAGCGCCAGTGGCAGCAAGCCATGGAGCGCGATCAATACCAAAATCCAGGACAGCACTGTCGGATTCCAAGACAAGGGACGAGCCGCGACGGCGGTGCGGTGCCAGGCAAAGCGGCGGTTCTCACGGCGATATTCCAGAACCACGGCCCGCGCCCGGTCCAGTGCATCGGGCTCGACCCGCAAACGCCATCGGTAGCGGCGACCACCCTGCGGTGATGGATCTGGATGAGGTGGATTTGACGGATAACCCACGTCGCCTTCGATTGAATGTTCTGAGGTTCTTTCAGAGGCTATTTCTGGAGCCCCATCGCATTGCCTAGCTGGAACCTCTTCACGGTCGATGACCGCAGGGATTCCTTGGCTGATCAGGGCCAAACCCCAGTCCATCGCCTGCCGTTCCGACCACGCGGTCAAGGCCGCCAAGAGCGGCGGGGCCGTATCGGAAGACAGGGGTGTCATGAGCGACCAATGTCGGGAAGCCCGGCGGGAAATCAACGGACCGACCGAAGATTTTCCGAGGGCTTGCGGTCACCGACTGCGGTCACCGACTGCAATCACAAGTGCTCGAACTTCCAACCTACGCCGTCACTCAACCCATGACCCTCGGAATGCACTCAGTCGAAGGCTCGCTCACTTGCTCATCTGCCAGAATCGGATGCCAACGGGCTCGACACGGATCGGATCTTGCATCGAGGTAGGCAAGGGGGCATCGCCGCGGATCCCGAAGATCCGGGCTGACCGCATCAAGTCGGTCTCACTGTCGAGGGGAGCCTTCGGATTGAAGAAGGACCAGAGTTTCGAGGCCTTCGGTTCCTTGAAGAAACCGCGCACCCATCCGCCCTGCTCCGGGACGGAGAGCACCTTGGGCTCGACTAGGGACCGCCGGAAGAGACCGGATTCGATGGCCTTCAATTCCTGCTGGGCCTCTTGAGAACTGACAGAAGTCACCGAGTTATCGCCCAAGGGAACCGCCGAGGCCCGCACGAGCAGGACAGTTTGTCGGTCGGACCGCGCAGAACCCGCGGGCGCGGTGTCTGCGGCGGAACGCCCCGAGGGATTCGCGGGAACAGTCGGTTTGTCTTCGGCAGCCTGAGCGACGGTCACCATGAGGGACGCCGCCAGAGGCATCATCACCCGCAGACGCTTTGAAATCCGACCGTTGTAAGCATTCATGGGAACCAGGGGTTGTTGGCTTTCTCCTCTTCCACGGTCGTGAGCGGACCGTGACCCGGACACACTAGCGTGGCTGCGGGCAGTGAGAAAATTTGTTCGCGGACTTTCGAACGAGCCAACTCCAACTGATCCCGAGCCCCGCCCATGGATCCGGCGAAGAGGGCATCTCCCACGATGGCCACGTGCGGCGCGTCTTCGGGCCAATTGCCCACGATGTAGGTGACACCGTCTTCGGCATGACCGGGGGTGTCGCGATTGGTGACCCGCAGGCTGCCCAGCATGATGAAGTCGTTGGCACGGATGCGCTGCTCCACCGGGGCGTTCTTCGAATTGGTGTGGATCCGGGCCTTGGGGAAGCGTTCCCGAAGACCGGCCAGTCCGGCCACATGATCCCCGTGCGAATGGGTGATGAAGATGTGCTTGAGCTGGAGGCCGTGTTCGTCGACGAGCGACAGAATGGGGGCCGCATCGAATCCCGTGTCGAAAACAGCGGCCTCGCGGGTGACCTCGTCCCAAACCAGATAGGCATGAACGGCCATGCCCTCGCCCTGGGTGGTGATCACGCGCAATTCGCACCAACCGCTGGTGGCCACGGGCTTCGGTAGCCAACCCTCGGCGATCCGCTTGAGTTTGGCTCCATCGAGCGAGAGCTTCGCGCCGAGTTCGGCGAAACGGCAACCGACAGCCGGCTTCCCGGTATCTTCCATCCGCTCATAGTCCGACACGGACACACCAGCCGCCTGCGCTGCGGCCACTGGCTCGATCTGGGTGGATGTTCGAGCCTTGCGGAGGATGTCCCCCAGAGAATCTTCAAGAGTCACGCCCCCAACGGTGCTGAGCCCTCGCCCAATCGGCAAGCCTCACCCTCACCTCACCCTCGTGCTGGCCGGTGGAGGTTCTTCGGATGGTCAGAAGTATTTCTCGACGATCCAACGGGGTTGCCAGTCGTCGGGCTTTCGAGGGTGACCGGTGAGATCGCGGATGAGCGGTTTGGGATTCGGCACGGTGAGCGGCTGGGTGTCCCCCACCCGCGTTTGCCACTCAGCCATCTTGGCCAGGAGCCGGGCCACGACCGGAGCGTTGTCGGGATCGCCCGACACATCCACCCGCTCGTCGGGATCGTGGATCAGATCGAACAACTGGCGATGATTCACCGGCGGATAGCAAATGAGCTTCCACCGTTCATCGCGCACGGAACGCATGAGTCCCAAATAAGGCAAGAAGACTGAGTCGCGGATGCGCTTCGCCTCGCCGGTCCACAGCGGGCGGAGGTCCGATCCGGCCAACCCGGACGGCACCGGAGCCCCAGTGAGCCCGCAAAGCGTCGGGAATAGGTCGAAGAGGTAGGTGAAGGCCGCCGTGGTGCCGCCGGCCGGAATGCCGGGTCCGGCAATGATGAGCGGGCATCGCATGCTGTGCTCGTACACGCTTTGCTTGCCCAGCAACCCATGGCTGCCAATCGCGAGGCCGTGATCGGCCGCATAAACGATGACCGTGTTGGTCGCATGGGGGGATTTCGCGAGGGCATCCAAGACCCGGCCGATTTGAGAATCCAAGTGCTCGATGAGTCCGTAATATTCTCCCAATTGATCGCGCACCTGTTCCGGTGAGCGAGGCCACGGCAGCAAGTTCTCGTCGCGCAAAATCAACTCGCCGTTGTCGAAGGGGTGCTGCGGCAGGTAATTGCGCGGCAGCGGCGGGCGCTTGGCCGGATCGGTAACCCGCCACGCCTCCGGCGGATTGCGGGGATCATGAGGTGCAGTGAAGGCGGCATAGGCGAGGAAAGGTCGATCGCCCGAGGGGTGTCGGAGGAATTCGATCAACTCATCAGCAAACTGCTCACTGGAGAACTTGGGAGCCGGCTGACGGCGGGTGAACTTCCCGTCGAGCTGGAGGTCTTGGACGGCGGTCCGCGTGTGATCATCCATCCCTCCGAAATGAATGGATCGCCCTCGCTCGAAGCTGCGCAGGAACGACGCCTCGCCATTGTGCCACTTGCCGGTAGCGAAGGTTTCATAGCCCTGCCGGCGCAGATGTTCCGGAAAAGTCGTCACACCTTGCAGCGTGTGCGGGAGACTGAACCACGTCCGCCCACTCATGAGCATCGCCCGACTCGGGATGCACACCGCTCCGCTGTTGCCTCCGAAGCAGTAGTTGCCCCGAAAACTGAAACCCCGCGCCACCAGACGGTCCAGATGCGGCGTACGGATGTGGGCATTGCCCCAGGCGCCGATCGTGTCCGCCCGTTGATCATCGGCAAAGAGGAACACGATGTTGGGTCGAACCGCCGTGGTCGTGGCACCCCGCACCCGTCCGGCGGGAACCAGAGCGAGCAACAGCGCCACCACCACACACCACCGTCGAGAGAACATGCCGGCCATTGAAGCGAACCGTCGCAACCACCGCCAACGGAAACACTCCAACCGACTCCACCTTGTTCTGGCGGGCTACGGGGTCAGGCTACGGGGTCGGTCCCTCATATGACTCATATGAGGGACCGACCCCTTGGTTAGTGTGGAGAGGTTTGGAGGACTCTCTCGGCGGCTTTTCGGCTCAAGGCAGCCCGCAAATTCTCCTCCCAGAATTCACCATGGCTCCCACTTGCCGATGGGGCACCATCGGCGGGTTGCAGGATATCGTGAGAGGCCTGCAATTCTTGGCGGGCCTCGGCCTCCCGCCCCAGACGAGCCAACAACTCCGCGCGAAAACACCTCAGCTCGGCGCGATGGGCCGGATGAGACTCCACCCCAGCTCGGACCACTCCGAATCCCCGCTGGGCCATGGATGCGTCCAAAAGTTCCAGCGCTTCTGAGAAGCGGCCTTGTCGGTGGGCCAATCGAGCCTGCATCGACAAGGCGAAGTCGCGGCTCCAATCTTGAGCTAACGCAACCCGCTCGACCATCGCAGCAGCCACGGCCATTTCGGTGGCATCCCCGTTCGCGGCCAACAACCCGTCGGCCAAGAGCAGTGCATCGACCCCCTCAGCCAAAGACACGTAGCCCAGCAAACCAGCACGGCCCAACCGGCGGATCGCCGCCGTGTCGTCCAGGCTGAGCGCCAGCACCATGGCCCGATGCCAGTTTCGCACCCCGGCCAGTCGATTGGTGGCCACCGCCTCCATCTGCTGCAACGCCTCGGGCAACCTCCCCGCGCGGGCCATCACCACGGCTCGCTCGGCCTCCAGGGCCAGCTGCTCGACTTCCGGAGCGCCCCGTTCCCGAAACCCCTGACGTTGATCCATCAACCAGCGTTCGGCCTCGGCATGGCGCGCCTGACCGCACAGCGCATGAGACATCTCCGCGATCCAACGGACCCTCAGTCCTGGAGTTTCCCCAGCCAGATCGGCCGCAGTCGGGGCCCTATCGCGGAGAATTTTTTCAGCGCGATCGAAACGCCCCTGCAGCGACAGCGCCCGAGCGTAGTCCGGAACACATCCATGGAGTCGAATGCTCCGATCGGGCGGGGATGGCTCCAGGCGACAAGCCTCCTGCAGTCGGGCTTCTGCTTCGGGAAACCTTCCTGCCAGCAGCAGCCACGATCCCTGGGTGGCTCGAACTTCTCGGGCCATCGTCCGTTCCGGCGGCGTGCGAGCGAGAAACGATTCGGCCAGACGGTCCAACTCACCGAGCGCCGCCTCCGCCGCCGGCCCGGGCCCTCCGGAGGCCCAGAGCCGGGTGCCTCCGAGAAACACCGCCAACAGGTCGCGCTGGACCTGGGGGGCGACCACGCTGATCTGCGGAGCGATGCGGGCGATGGCCTCGCTCTGACCTAATGCCGCCGGATAATCCCCCAACTGTTCGATGAAGGTCTTCCAGAGATGGACCCGGACCACCAACTCGGCGATCGGCGCATTGGACAATGAAGACGCCACCAGTCGATCCGCCGTCGCGATGAGTTCTCGGGCGGCCCGGGAATCACCGCGTTGGGTGAGCGGTGGTAAGGAATCGGAAAGGAACTGGTGGACGAAACCCGTCACCGCCTCAGTGCGAGCGGCCGCGGTGCGACCGCGCACCCAGGCGGCCACGGCCAGGGCCAATCCCAGGCTCAGCCCCACGGTCACCGCCATCAGGGACAGGCTGGCGACCCGATTGCGGCGGACCCATTTGCGAAGCCGATCTTGCGCACCCGGTGGTCGAGCGAGGATCGGCTCGTGGGCCAAGAACCGCCGCAAGTCGGACGCCAGTGCGTCCACGGAGGCGTAGCGACGGGAGCGGTCTTTTTCCAGGCACTTCAGGAGAATCCAGTCGATGTCGCCCCGGACCTCGCGCAACAGAGCCGAACCTTGGGTGGACCGGGCCCGGGCGATGACCTCGCGCTCGTCGACCGGCAGGCCCGCCAGACGTTGGCTGGGTCGTTGCGGCTCGGTTTCTCGGAGGGTTTTCCGAAGGGCCTCCAAACCCGCGTCCCACAAGGCGCGTCCGTCGAACGGCGGCGACCCGGTCACCAACTCGTAAAGGAGTACACCCAGGCTGTAGAGGTCGCTTCGCGTGTCGATGTCGAGCCCGCTCATGTCGGCTTGCTCAGGACTCATGTAGGCCGGAGTCCCGATGAACGGGTGCAGTCGGGTGCCCGCGGTGGTCTGCTCACCGAGACGTCCCTCGAGCGCCTTGGCAATCCCGAAGTCGATCACCCTCGGGACCGGTGTCCCGTCTTCGTCGATCACCAGCAAGTTGGTCGGCTTGATGTCGCGATGCAGCACGCCCTTCTGATGCGCATGCTGCACCGCACGGCAAACCCGGATCGCCAATTCGAGGCGTGCGGTGACGCTCAAGCGGTTACGATCGCAGTACTCGGTGATGGGTTGGCCGGCCACCAATTCCATCACGACGTAAGGCCGGCCGCGTTCGGTGGTGCCCGCGTCTAGGACTTTGGCGATACCGGGATGATCCATCATGGCCATGGCCTGACGTTCGCCCTCGAAGCGGGCGATCACATCGCGGCTGTCCATGCCCGGCTTCAGAATCTTGATGGCCACGCGACGCCGGACCGGATCGGTCTGCTCGGCTGCAAAGACCCGTCCCACCCCGCCCTCACCCAAAAACTCGAGCAACCGATAGCGACCGATCACCGTCCCAGGCTGTTCCTCCAGGACCGTGTCCGGGGATTTACGCGGAAGAGACTCGAAAACAACATCCGGGTGTCGGTGCGCTTCGAGCAGCGATTCCACTTCGCGGCGAAGCACCGGGTCGGGACAGGCTTGGTCCAGAAACGCGGCTTGAGCGGCTGAGGATCCCAGGGCCACCGCTGCGTCAAACACGCGTTCCAATTCCGAGGCCGAAAACTTCAGTCTCTCAGAAAGCTCAGGCCCAGGGGTCCCGGTGAATTCGGTCGATTCGGCCGATTGAGATGTTGGATGCGGCTTCATTCGCGCTGCAATTCCCGGGACAGCCAGGCTTTCGAAAACACCCAGTCGCGCTGGACGCTCTTCTCCGACAGCCCCAGCACCTCCGCGATTTCTTGCACCTCCATGCCGACGAAGACCCGCATCTTGACCACCTCCGCCTTGCGGGCATCGACCAGCGCCAATCGATCCAAGGCCTCGTGAACCCGGAGGCACTTGTCGCCGTCTTGGGCGATGGGCAGATCGATCTCCTCGGCGTCCACCCGGGTCCACTCACCCCCATGCCGAATGCGGGCGCGTCGACGGGCTCGATCGATGAGGATCCGTCGCATGGCCTCGGCGGCGGCGGCGAAGAAATGCTCACGGCTGTCCCACGGCCGGCCTGAGGAAGACCCGAGTCGCAACCAGGCCTCATGAACCAACGCCGTGGGTTGCAACGTCTGCCCGGGCCGTTCGTGGGCCATCTTCTGGGCGGCGAGACGACGGAGTTCGTCATACACCACCGAGAGCAACTCCGAGGCATTGGGCTCTGGTGCGGAGTCCATCGACCGATCCGAACCGAGGGCCGGGTTCGAGGCGAAATCGCCGGCAGGGTCACTCGCAGGCTTGCTCGCGATCTGGGCGACGATTGGCGGGCCTTCCTTCATCGGGTCACTGGAATCATCCGGACACGGGCGGAGTCATCGGCGAAACCTGCGCGAGGGCTGGGGGATTCCGATGTTTCCGGCCATTCAACAACGCTCCCACCCACGTGTAGCGAACGCCCCATTCATACACCACCAGTAGGAGTCCGGTGACCCCGACCGAGATGATCAAGCCTTTGATCCAACCCGGAATCGGCCAACCCACCGCAGCCCCCTGAGCCCAGATCACCAGAGGCAGGTGGCCCAGGTACAACCAATAGGCCGAATCGGAGAGGTAGCGCACCCAGGGTTTTTCACCCTGAACCCAAGAGCGAAACGCTCCGATGCACCCGATGGTCATGCCCCAGGCGTAGAGGCCTTGGAAGAGGACCGTCGCGGTATGGAAATGACGGTCGGCCAACAGACGCGATCGGAATCCTAAATAGCCCGTCGCAAACTCGACACCGAGGGGCAGCAGGACCAGCAAACTCACGGGCAAGCTCCAGCGCCAATGACGCCCCAGTTCACCCACCTCGTCCTTCGATTCGTAGTAGAGCACTCCGAAGGCGAAGAAGAGCAGATAATAGGCGAATACATGCGGCATGGGAACGATGCCCATGGAGGTATCGGGACCGAAAGCACCCCCTTCCCAACTCATGAAGGCCTGCGGCACCCAAGTCAGGGGCAACCAGAGCAGCCATTTCAATGGTCCCAGGGTCAGCCAACGAGACGATGCCGACCCACCCCAACGCTCGGCGACCCAGGCGTAAATCGAAAATGGCAACAGCATCCAGCAGAGGAACCACAGGAACCACACGACGATGAATACCGGGGTGTTGATGAGCGACTGGAACACTCCGGCCAGTGCCGAGGGCTTGGATTCGCCAGGCTTGGAGCCCGCAGGCGAATCGGTGACGCCCAAGGCCGTCAACCGCCGGACCGCCTCAGCGCGGCCGGCTTCAACGGCGGCGCGGTCCAGCTTCATGGAGAACAGGCCCGCGATGAATTCGGTGGTGGGCCAATCGGCACGCGCCGGTTGAAGGGCCGATTCTCCCTGAGCATTGCGGACATGGACATTCACCCCATTTGAAACCAGAAGGTCCACCACTCCGGTACGCCCCAGAAAAACCGCTGCATGGAGCGGCGTGTTTCCGTCCCGGTTCGTCGCGTTCACCGACGCGCCCGCCTCGATGAGTTGCCGAGCCAAATCAGCCCTGCCCTGAAGAGCCACCATCGACAGCGGAACGATGCCCGACTCCGGTTGCTGTGCGTTCAAATCCGGCTTCTTGGCCAGAACCCGACCCAGCACCGCCGTATCCCCCGAGGCCAGCGCGCTCCAAACCGAGGCCTCCGAAGAAACCGACTTCTGAACCTCTTGGGCCTGACGGAATCGGGCTCCAGCCGCGGCCGCGTTGCCGGAAGACCACCCCATCGCCGGCACCAGCGTCACCAGACCCAACAGACACGGAACCAGAATGCGCAGCAGACGATTCTTCCAGAGCGCCGCCAAACCCCGCCGCCGCCACAGCAACGCCGTGAAGAACCCGCTCACCACAAAGAACAGTGGCATCCGGAACCCATGGACTCCGGTCTGAAAGAGGTACACCAGAGAGCTTTGGCTCGGATCCTGAATCATCCACCAAGAGCCGGCCGCGTAGGCCAACGCTGCATGGTAAACGATCCCCAGCAACATCGCCGCAGCCCGGAGCGCATCCAGGTCATGGC
>Ga0255127_1000312_pt1 | contig 25742 bp, 17 predicted proteins | sample Law_Miss_RepB_8d_FD_188555 | JGI IMG/M metagenome (GOLD analysis project Ga0255127, IMG submission 188555) | Freshwater microbial communities from St. Lawrence River, New York, United States - Law_Miss_RepB_8d | ecosystem: Environmental > Aquatic > Freshwater > River | place: USA: New York...
AATTGGGATGTTCCTTACAAAAACAGGACTTGTGTAAATACACCAACCAAAGACTTAAGCCACCCTTTCACGCCAACGTGTGCTGTAACCACCCTGTGCAGTTCAAACATCAAAACCAACCCCGTGCGCGGCACTTTCTTCGATACCACTGACGGTGTCTTCATCTTCACGCCCAGTGTAGTTGACGAAATTGGCATGGCCTGTGTCAAAGTCAAAGAATACCGAATCAACAAAAACGGTAAATACACACTCATCGCCGAACACCAAAGAGAAATTTCCGCTGTTGTTGTGAGCGCTTCAGGGTATAATGAAACACCCAAAGCTGTGCTCTCTCAAAAAACGGTACTGAAAGTATGCGTAGGGTCAACCATCAAACAGAAATTTGTGGATTTTGACGATGTCATTGCCCCTTTACAAACCGTAGCAGATAGCCTTCAAGTCATTGTTCCACCAACCTATCGCGGGGCAAGTATCAAAGTATACAGCTCTGCAAAAAACAAGCGGAGTTTGGAATTCAACTGGACACCCACACTCGCTGATACCTTCGCGGATGGATATGTATTCCCAATCAAAGTGGTGGATCTGCACTGTAGCGAACCCCTGTCTACCACATACAATTTAATTGTCAAAGTGTACCCTACGCCCACCGGAACACCCCAAATCAACTACAAAGGATGCAACAATCTTACCCTGAATGTGAAAAATTTCACAGGTGGTAGTGCACCCCGTATAAGTTGGCAAGTTTTGGACACCTTTGGCAAAACCGTCGGAACATCGAACAAAGTCAATGACAGCATGCGTTTGAATGGAACCGGAAAATACAAAATCCTTGCACTGTTTTCCAATGAAGGCGGCTGTTTCAAATACTGGGACACCACCATTAGCATTCTCGATACAGTGATTGATTTCGCCTTGGGTAGCAAAAAGCCTTTCGCCGACACCATCAATTGTCCGAACAGCCAAATCTACCTCGAACCCAAGAACATTTCCGCCCGCAAAGGTACCATCACCTACCAATGGTACGGCATGGATGCATCCACCGCCGCGCAAACAATCCAACCAAGGAGTGTCAATTTCACCAATTTGGCCAAAATCGGCACAACCAAAGGCATCAGCGTAAAAACCAATGTCGATACATCCGTACTCCTCACCATCACGGATTCCAAAGGCTGCACAGAAACGCAGCAAATGAACATCAAGCAGATATTTAGCGACCCAGTGAAATGGAAGCAAAAACCCTTAGCGCCCATTTGTGGATCTGATCCCCCACTAAAACTCATTGACCCCGTGACCAAAGACATGCTCGATGGGGGGCCCAACTCGCACATTCGGTGTATGAATGGCAAATACCTCGATAGTATTGGTCCGAATTATTACAAACTAAATCCGCCGCCAGCCATTGCGGGTGTTTCAAAAATTACATTGAATTTGGTGGCCACCTATGACACATTGGGCTGTATCAGCAGTGAATACAACACCATCGATGTGATGTACTTGCCACAATTCACGCTCGCAACAACCAAAACCACTTGTAGCGGCGATTCTACCTTTTTCCTGGAAGACGCAATTATCACCCCCGCCCAAAATGCCCTCCCCTACGATTGGAAAATCATAGGGATGCCATCGAAATCCATCGCCCAATTGATGACCCTCACTGTGGGTGGAAAAACCGGAACCCACTTGGTAACCCATTTGGATTCCATCGCGGTGGGCAATTATAAAATTCAAGCTTGCACCGCCGATTCTACATTGGGATGTAGGGCCTGCGATACCACCACCATCATCGCCAAACCCCAAATCCGATTCCAATACACCGGAGATTCGCTCTTCTGTCCGAACGATGCCCCCCAGCGACTGCGCGACAACATCAAACTGAGCTCAGGAGAACTGAACGACACCCTTTATAACATATCATTATTGTCTTTCAATGGCAACACCAATCCTCCCAGTAATATCCAGCGGATCTTTGAGAAAAACGGCAGTATTTTCACCCCAAGGGTGGCAGTGGGTAAGGCAATATTTGCCATTGAATCGCCCAAATACTGTTACGCCGATGGTTCAATTGGTCTGCGCGTTCAAGACACGTTGGCCATCAGTTACACTGTGAGTCCTGATACCGTTGTCAGGCTACCCCGCACTTCGTTCACCTTTAGCGCAAACACCAACTCGCCCAGTGTTTGGTGGTATTTTGGCACTGGCAATAAGGCCGACACCTCCCAGCTCGATCCCATCACGTGGTCGTTCGATAGCAAAATCGCCGATTACAAGGTATCGGTTAGAAGTTTCCACAACAACGGATGTTATGGTGAATACACACGCATGGTTTCTATTTGGGATGTTTCGGGCCTAGCCAAATTTGAACGAGAGTCGAAAATCACCCAGGATTTGCGCATGATTTCCAGCGATTGGCAATTTGACCAACTCCAGATTTTCGATACCCAAGGCAAATTGGTCTATCAAACCAACCTGAACACAGGAGCTCCCCAATTGGGATTATCTGCGGGTATTTACACCTACAAAATCACAGCACACAACGGCCAAAACCAGGTTGAAAAATCTGGTAAATGGTTGAACTATGGGGAGTAAAAACCCTCGTCGCCGGTAAATTTTTCGCCACGGCATTTAATTATTGTATTTTTTACAATATATTCGCCAACAGCGGAAGATTATCAGGCAAACGGATGGACAAACATTTTGAATCTTATTTTAAGGCAGCAGTATCCGTTGACAACGTTGTCTTCGGGTTCGACCTCACGGGGCTCAAGGTTTTGTTGATTTATCGCGGTGCGGATCCTTACAGAAATTGTTGGGCTCTACCTGGTGATTTGATTAGCCTTGACACCAACCTCATCGACTCTGCAGAGAAAGTCTTGCAAGACCTCACCGGCTTGGAGGAAATCTACATGGAGCAGATTCACACCTTTGGAAAGGTCGATCGACATCCTTACGGTCGGGTATTTACCGTTGCTTATTTCGCGTTGATTAAAATTGACGACTACCACCTTCACCCCTCATCTTGGGCAGAGGAAGCCGCTTGGTTTCCAATCAGCGAAATTCCTGAGTTGCCTTTTGACCACAACGAAATTCTGTCGTATGCGAAGGATCAGTTAAAGAGCAAAATTCGCCGTCAGCCCATCGGGTTCGAATTGTTGCCCAAACACTTTACGCTCACAGAATTACAGACTTTGTACGAATCGATTTTGGAAACCGAGTTTGATGTTCGAAATTTCCGAAAGAAGATCTTATCGATGGATTTTATATCAGATACCGGCCTAAAACAGACCAGCGTAACCCATCGCCCAGCCAAATTGTACAAGTACAACGCCAAACGATACAGCAACCTCATCAATACGGGGTTTGCGTTCGACCTTTAACATGACCGTGTCTTTTTCGATGCGATACCCCCATTCAAACTACCCTTCCATGATACGATTGACGATTCATCGCCACTTGCGATTCCTTACACCATTTATTGCTGTTTTCGCTTTAAACCTGCCAAACAAAGGCATCGCCCAGCAATCAGCCACTGAAAATCCCACCGCACTGAGCATTCGAACACTCGACAAAGCCATTGACGAAATGGTCGCGAAACTGAGTTTAGAGCAAAAGGTTGGACAGATGACCCAAATCGACTTGGGTGTTATCGCCGTGGGCAGTCCATGTGGGCTACAGCAACCCCAAACGTTGGATAAAGTCAAATTGCGTGAGGCCATCGAAAAATACCACATTGGTTCGGTGTTGAATGTGGGTTGCGGGTCGGGTACCATTGCCTTGGATCGTTGGCACGACATCCACCGAGGGATTGCGCAAGCGGAAGCGGAATTTTCAAGCACGAATATTCCCATTTTATTTGGGATCGATGCGATTCATGGTGTTAACTATACCGTGGGTGGCACCATGTTCCCGCAGCAAATCGGCCAGGCAGCCACTTGGAATCCCGACTTGATTGTGAGAGCCGCAGAGATCACCGCGTTGGAGTGTAGACTTTCGGGCATTCCATGGAACTTTTCACCGGTGTTGGATTTGGGCCGACAGCCCCTGTGGTCGCGCTTTTTCGAGACCTACGGCGAGGATGTATACTTGGCGAAAAGCATGGCAAAAGCCAGTATTCGTGGGTATCAAGGCACTTCTGAAGGCAACACCATCGACGGGAAACACGTGGCGGCCTGTATGAAGCACTTTTTGGGTTACAGCTACCCATTGAGTGGTAAGGACCGCACACCCGCTTGGATTCCTGAGCGTGAGTTGCGTGAGTATTATTTACCAACTTTCCAAACTGCGATTGCGGAGGGTGCATTGACGGTAATGATCAATTCAGGCGAACTCAATGGCACGCCGGTGCATGTCAATCCCGATATTTTAACCACCTTGTTACGCCAGGAATTGGGCTTCAAAGGATTGGCCGTAACCGACTGGGAAGATATTTACAAGTTGCACACCACGCACAAAGTGGCGGCCTCGCTGCGCGAGGCCGTGAAACTGGCCATCAATGCCGGGATCGACATGTCCATGACCCCCAACGATTTTCAGTTCAATGAACATTTGATCAACTTGGCCAAAACGGGTGAAGTATCCATGAATCGCATCAACGAAGCCGTGCACCGCATTCTCTATGTGAAGCATCAATTGGGATTAATCAACGCCTTCCAGCCCGAGGTATCGCCTGTAACCATCGCATACACCAAAGAAGAACTCGGCAGCAAAACACATCGAGAAGCCGCCTTAACCGCAGCCGAAGAAAGCATCACCTTGCTCAAGAACAACACCACAGCCAATGGCGCACCCCTCCTCCCACTGGGAAACCAACCCCTATTCGTGTTTGGCAGCGCCGCCGATGATTTGAATTTGTTGAATGGCGCTTGGACCAACACTTGGCAGGGGAACGACAGTCAATACAGCCACAATCCGCTGTACCCCACCATTTGGGAAGCTTTGGTAAAGAATCGGGCGGCCGGGGAAATCGAACCGCGTGCTACAAAAGGACTGCAATATGTTGCCCAAGCCCTTTCAAGCAATACCCGCACGGCAAAACAATTAAAAACACTCAAAAAATCACTTACCCCCAATGCCGTTGCCATTTTCTGTATTGGAGAAACGCCTGGAACGGAAATTCCCGGCAACATTGATGATTTGGCCGCCGAAATCAATGCTGGCGACAAGCAACTCTTCGATTTTTTCGTGCAAAATCAAGTACCTGTGGTGTTGGTATTGGCTACAGGGCGTCCGCGCATCATCACCGAATACGCCAATAAATCCACGGCCGTTTTACAAGCCTACCTCCCAGGCAACGAAGGTGGAACCGCCATCGCCAAAATCATCTATGGTGTAACGAACCCCTCTGGCAAACTGCCTTACACCTATCCCCGCTTCGCGGGGGACGTGGTGCACTATGACCACAAATCCACGGAAAAGAACGACAAACTGTTCGGCACAAACGCGTACCAGCCGCTGTTCGACTTTGGATCGGGCCTCAGCTACACCCAATTTGGCTATACAAACCTGTTGGTATCTCCTTCTAAAGACCAAGGTTTTCAGGTATCTACGACCATCACCAACACGGGGAAGGTTGCAGGAAAAGAAGTATGTCAATTGTACTACCGCGATGAATATGCCAGCGTAACACCATCCGTAAAAAAGCTTTGCGCCTACCTCAAAACACGTTTGTTGCAACCCGGAGAATCACAAACCATTACCTTCAACATCTCGCGAGAAGACCTCAGCTTCATCAACAAAGATTTGCAACGCGTAACCGAGCCCGGTGATTTTACTTTCATGGTAAAAGATCAAGCGGCAACAGTAAAGGTTACTGACTAACAGCATCTTGGCAAACACTGCTGAAGAAATAAATACCATAAAAAAGGGCCCCGCAAGCGGGGCCCTTTCCATATAAATTCAAAGAATCATTAATTCTTCTGAAACACCCTCACGTAATCCACTTCCATCTGCTGAGGGAAAACAGTTGACGCATCCGGATATCCGGGCCAATTGCCACCCACAGCCACGTTGAAAATGAAGAAAAACTTTTGGTTAAACGGATAAATCCCCCCTGTATTCGATGGTGTTAACGTGTGAAACTTCACATCATCCACATACCACTCTACCAAATTGTTTTCCCATTTCATGGTAAACACATGATACGCATCCGAAAAATTGCCCGAAGACAAACCATACGAACCCGTTCTCTGCGTTGAGGGTGGTTGATTGCCAAAATGCGCAGTACCATGCACCCGATTGGGCTGATGACCAATCAACTCCATAATATCCAACTCCCCACACTTGGGCCAACCCACAGTGCTGAAATTGGAACCCAGCATCCACAAAGCCGGCCATATACCCTGCCCCTTCGGCAAACGTGCACGGATATCGATCCTGCCATACTGAAACTCGCGCTTCCCTTTGGTTAAAATCCGCGAAGAGGTATAGTTAAAACCACCTTGCGACTCTTTCTTCGCCGTAATGGTCAACTTTCCGTTACCCACAGAACAATTCGTGGTGTTTGAAGTGTAATACTGAGACTCGTTGTTACCCCAACCGCCAGAACCGTTGCCAATGTCATACCCCCAACTCGATAAATCCAAGGCATCGCCAGAGAATTCATCGGCCCAAGCCAAGTTATACCCCGAGTAAGAAGTAGGTGTGGAATAGCCATCGGCCAAAGTAACCCCCGTGATCTCTACCGTATCCAACGCTTTCACGTAATTCGCCGCGCTGGCATGGGCTTTTAAAATCACTTCGTAAGTACCCTCGGCCGCGAATGTATGAGATACCACCCCATTCGGTGACTCTACTGTAACATCGCCCGATTTATCCTTGAAAATGGCCGAGAAATAATTGGCATTGCTCGCCTTCATGGTGAAAGTCACTTTACCCTTAGTGCTCGGTGAATAATCAACCGTCCACGTAAAATTGTCAGGCAATACCACAGGATCAACCGGCTTGTCTTCACAGCCAACGAATCCGAGCATCATGCCCAGAGAAACCAACGTTAACATTGCCATTTTGAAATTAAGGCGCATGTTACTTCTGCTTGATATCGTCTAAGTAAAAAGTACCTGCATTGGCCACACCCCAACCAGGGAACATCGCCATACGATTGTATTTACCAGCCGCCGCATCGCTAAAGTCAATGCTCACCTCAACCCACTGATTGGCCACGGTGATATCAACGTCTTTCTCTACAAATTCTGATGAATTATCGCGGTTTTCCAACTTGATACGCATCGTACCTGTGGCAGGCGCATAAACCTTCACCGAAAGTGATTTGCTGCTGCTGAAGTCGAACTTGTTGGTTACATCAACGAACAAACCAGCCCAAATTTCATTGCCATGAATGGTCTCAAGAACTTTAGCGCTTGTATTGATGCCGCCCGATTTTGGGTTGCTGATAATTGAGTAAGAACTTCCACCAAACACGGTAAACTTAGGCTCAACCGATTCGAAATCGATAGGCAAAGTGTAGGTTGGATCGTTGCTACCACCATTGTCTACTGGATAGGTATCAGGCACCAAACGGATGTACCATGCCAATTGGCTGTTGGCCGCATCTGTGTAGCGCAAGAACAATTCATTCTCCGACATGCGAACCACTTTGTACGTATTCACACCAGTGTAGTAACCAATGAATGATTTACCCGACACGGTCAACGTTGTGTCTTTGCCCATGGTCAATGTCCAGTTCTGTCCCATTTGATTACCAAAAGGTGCCGTGTAATCCGTTTTTGGATTCAAGGTAGCGCCAGGGAAATTTCCAGCTTGGCCAGAATTAATATAGATATCGCCCTTGGTCATTTGATCAAAAGCAAACCCTTTCAAATGGAATACAAATTGGTCGTTGTACAAACCCGTGTTTGATTTATCATTCTTTTTTGCAGCCCACCACTCCGGATAGTCACCCGCAGTACCCGATGGATTCGGACCTACGCCCATGTGTCCATCACGCGTAGAATCAATGACCCACGTCTTGTAGCCTTTACCCGCACTTCCACCAGTCAACAAGGTATACAAAGCATTGTTTAACAACGATGCGTCGTCCTGAGCGATGGTGATGGTTTGGGTGGTCGATGCACTTCCGCCTGAATTAAACACAGTCAAAGTCACTTGGTAAGTACCTTTCAATGGGAAAGTTCCCAAAACAGTTGGACCTTCAGCGCTGGTTCCGTTTCCGAAATCCCACTTGGCAATCAAATTCTTGTTTTTGGCATTGAACTCGATCACGTTGGGGTTAGCCGCTGTTGGCGCATAAGTGAATTCTGCATCGGCAGTGGTTGGTGGGGTTCCCAAAGAGGGTTCATCTTCACAACCTGCGATAGCAAACGCTGCCATCACGCCGAGAAATAACATTTTTATGGTTTTCATAGGTTTAGATTTTCAAATTAATATTAATAATTGGGATTTTGTTTCCAATTTCCGCCCGCCAAATCAATTTCTACTTGAGGAATTGGAAATAATTCATGCTTGCCACTCACAAAGCCCGTCATTGATGTGGCCGCCTGCTTGGTACGCACCAAATCAAAGAATCGATGTCCCTCACAAGCCAACTCCAAACGACGCTCGGACCAAATGTCCGATACCAAAGTTTGTCCCGCCGAGGTCACATCCGACAAATTCACACGCTTTCTCACCATGTTCAAATACGTTTTGGCTTTGTTTTCATCGGGCGATGCTTTTCTTGCATAGGCTTCAGCCGCCATCAACAACACATCCGCATAGCGAATCACCTTGTAGTTCACAGGACTGGTCAAATCGTTGTCGGGCAATCCGATTTCTGTCTGACGTTTGATGTACTTATTGTTGTAATAGCCCGTATGTCCGCCCGCACCCTTCGCATATTTGATATTCGCAGGATTTGGTTGCTTGGCGATAAACGCGTCAAGATCCAAAACTGTTGCATCCCTGCGAATGTCTGTTGATGCAAATGCATCATACAAGTTCTTGGTTGGCAAGTTGTAACTGTTACCATCGCCATAGATAGGACCATTGTACTGACGAATGCCTTGGAATCCAGGTCCCGCATTGCCTTCCAAACAAATCAAACAACCGTATCCGCCACCTTCAGCACCCGTGTACTCAACATCAAAAACCGTCTCTTTATGTCCTTCGTTGGCCACGGTAAACAACTGATTGTAGTTGGGGATCAAACTATACAAATTCTGATCAATCAAGCCCTGGAAGGTCGTTGCTGCCTCATCAAACTTGTCTTGATACAAATACACTTTACCCAACAACGCCATTGCAGCGCCTTTGGTAACGCGACCTTTTTCCGTTGCAGCCCAATCCAATTTCGACACCGCATAGTTCAAATCCGTTTCGATTTGCTTGTAGACTTCCGCCTTCGGCGTTCTATCTATCGTGGTTACCTGGTCGGCACCCAAACGCTTATCTACCACCAATGGCACATCGCCAAAGAATTTCACGAGTTCAAAATAGTAGAAGGCACGCAAAAAAGAGGCTTGCGCCAAGATGTTCTCTTTGCCAGGGAAATCAATTTTGTTCTTGTTCTCCATGATAAAGTTCACCCGGGTAATTCCAGCATAATTCCAGCGGAAAACGTTGCGCAACTCCTGGTTCACCGCCACATGACTCATATCATCGATCTCATGCAAACCACGGGTATCCGTAACACTCTCCCCACCGGCGATGGTATTGTCTGAGGCGATTTCACCAATCCATACGGAGAGGAAGGAACCCTGCATCAAATCATAGGCCCCAGTCAAGGCACGCTGATAATCTACCGGCGTATTAAAAAAGTTGTCTGCGTCTTGCGTATACGCGGGGTCTACATCCAAGAACTTCTCACACCCAAACTGGGGTAAAAGCAGCAGACCGCCAATCAATGTTGTTAAAATTGTCTTTTTCATCTTTAGAAACGAATAGAGAAGCCCATCATAATGGATCTAGCCTGAGGATAGAATCCGTTGTCAATTCCTGCGCCCAAAGCACCGCCCACAGAACCCAAATCAGGATCATAGCCCATGTATTTGGTGAGTGTATAAAGGTTATTGGCCGATAAATAAATACGCAGGCCATTCATTTTCAATTTTTGCAATTGCTGTCCTTTCAACGTATAACCAATCTGCAAATTCCGCAAACGCAAGAATGAACCATCCTCCACATAATAGTCAGAGAATACGTTGTTTCGGGTCAACGATGTGGTTAAACGAGGATTTTCATTGGTGCTATTTGGACCTGTCCAACGACCGATGGTATAAGCCAATTGATTGGCATATGGCTGTTGACGCTCGTAGTTACGCACGATTTTTTGTCCAACCGCTGCATACAACTGCATCGAAATATCCAAACCCTTGTGAGAAACGCTCAAGTTGTAACCCGCAGTAAATTTCGGCAAAGGTGAACCCAACATTTTCTTGTCACTGTCGTCAGAGAAGTTGATAATGCCATCGCCGTTTTGATCCACAAATTTGAGATCGCCAGGTTTAGCACCCGCCTGCTTCACAGTTGCATTATCGATTTCAGCTTGCGTTTGAAAAATACCCGCTGTCTCGTAGCCCATAAAGAATCCAATGGGATAATCTTTTTGGAAGCGAGAGGCAGTATTTCCACCCACGCCAAATGCAGCACCAGGAATAAAGTCAACCCCCTTGGGCGTTGCCAATACCACGTTCTTTAAGTAAGCGAAGTTCAATCCCATCGATACGTTCCAACGCTTTTTTGCAGCATTCTGATATTGAATGTCCAATTCTACCCCGCTGTTAGACACATCCCCCGCATTGATAATGGGAGGATAGCTTCCAGGTCCGGCTGTTCCCAACACCCCTGAAACCTCAGGTTGGAACAACAAATCTTTGGTGCGCTTAACAAAGTAGTTTACTGTGGTGGTGAATTTCCTTCCCAAGGTCACGTCAGCCCCTACGTTAAACTGAGAGGTAGACTCCCATTTCAAATCAGGATTGCTCGCCCTTCCAATCGCCACCCCTTTTACGATGATGTCGTTGAAAATGTAATCACCTTCACCATTTAGCAACCCGCGATAAGCGAAGTTTTCTATTTGGTCGTTACCACTCACGCCATAACTCATGCGCAACTTAGCCGTACGCATCCATTTTACATTGTAAAAATCTTCATCCGAAATCAGCCACGCACCCGACAACGTAGGGAACCATCCCCAACGGGCATTTGGACCGAATTTGCTCGATCCGTCGCGACGTAAAATGCCCGACAAGAAATAACGATTCTTCATATTGTATTCGCTGCGAACAAAAGCAGAAAGCAATCGCTCTTTGAATTCCCATGAATACACATTGTTCAAAAATCCACCCGGAGCCAAGTTGGCTGAGATATCGGCAAAATCCAGTGAATTGTTTGGAATGTTATAGGCAGTTCCTCCCAAATAGTTGCCTCGGCGTTGGAAGACAGAGACCCCAGCCGTAGTCTTCAGCTTGTTGCCGCCAACAAACTCTTTTTGGTGGTTCAAAAATGATTCAAAGTTCAAATCGCCATAGGTGGCTTTCCCCTCTGAAACCGAAGCCCCACGCTCAATTTTTACATCAGGAGCAATCTCCACCATGGTGGGATCCAAGTTTTCATTGAGGGCTGTATTTTGTGCTTTACCAAGACCGAACCAAGCCAAAGGCGAAAACGATTTATTGTCGACCAGAGCATAGTTGTAGTTGAATCGGTTGGTGAATGTCAAGTTCTCGTTGATATCTGCGGTCAGCTCTTGCTTACCCACAAATTTGTTTACCCATGCCCAATTGTAGGTATTCTCCATTTGAGCAAAAGGATTGATAATGTCTGCTACTTCTTCTAAGTAGGTGTATTTTCCATTCGATCCGCGAATGGGATCGGTAGGAAAGGCATTGATTGTATTATACAAAACGCTGCCGATGCCGTTTTCCGGCAAAGCCGAACGCTTTTCATTGGTGTACAAAAAGACACTGCTGTAACGCAACTTGTCCGACATCTTAGTATCAAAATTTGCACGTCCGTTCAATCGATTGAAGTTCGCTTTCTCCAAACCCACAATGCCTTGCTGATCGAAGATGCTTCCGCCAAGCGAATAGGTTGATTTTTCATTACCGCCGCTCACCGATACATTGTATTGATACACAGGCGCCAATTTAAAGATCGAATCTTGCCAGTTTGTACCTTCACCGAGCGATGTGTTTTTGAACGGCATGGGCTCGCCACCCGCTGCAAACATCTCATTTTTAAGGACGGCATATTCTTTTGCATTGAGCAAATCCAACTTTTTGGCGGTTTGCTGAAGTCCTTGAAAACCCGAAATCTCCCATCGTGGGGCCGATTTCAATTGTCCTTTCTTGGTCTCCACAATAATCACCCCGTTGGCGGCACGAACACCGTAAATACCCGCAGTTGCGTCCTTCAATACGTTGATTGATGCGATATCATTGGGGTTCAAGGCATTCAAACCTTCACTGTCATACACCACACCATCCACCAAAATCAGGGGATCGTTGTCGCCAAAAGTACTAAGACCACGAATGCGAATACTGGAAGTACCACCGGGAGAACCCGAGTTAGTACTCACCACAACGCCTGGAATCTGACCCTGAAGGGCTTGGTCCATCCGCGGAATGTTCAACTTCTCCAAGGATTGTCCCTTGATTGAAGAGTTGGCACCCGTAAATTCTTTTTTGGTGGCTTTTCCATAACCAATGATCAAGACATCCTCCATTTTTCCGGAGGTATCTGTATCGGTTTGGCCTTGCAAATTGGCTCCGTAAAGAGCGCAGCAAGCCACGACGCATTGAAACGACAATCGCATATTCGTAAATGGGGGTTTGTAAAATTTATTAAAAAAAAGGGGGTGTTACCACCCCCCAATATAAACTATGAAAAAATTATTGCTTGATAAAGCGCTGAACTGCAGTGCCTTCGTTGGTTTCAACTGAAATCAAGTATGCGCCAGCAGCCAATTGTGTAGCAGAGATTTGTGCAGTGTTGCTCTTTACAGAAACTTCTTTCACAATCTGACCGCTCAAATTCATTACACGAACAACGTTGATGCTTCCGCCATTGGCCAAGCTCACGTTGAAGTCACCATTGCTAGGGTTAGGATAAATCACCAAACCGTTTACAACTTGATTGTTAACACCGCTTACTGGACGGGTGGTTTTCACCATCTCGTAGTGCCAGTATGCACCGTTACCAATTCCAATGTCCACTTTCATGGTATCAGCTACAATCGATACTTCGTAAACAAGGGTATCTTTTGCACCCGTTGGCGCTGTTAATTCGCCACCGTTGTATGCCTTAGGCAATCCCAAGTAAGAACCTTTGCCCACCAAAGTAACGGTTCCTTTGTCTTTGTTTGCTATCCACTTACCAGCAGTTGCACCATCATGAGGCGCTACAGGCGTACCGCAAGCGAAAGTACCACCTTGCCATCCTTCCAAGAAGGTTGAACCTTGCAATTCGTTCTTGAAGGTACCATCAGCTTCGAAGTTGTAGATGTCATCATATTGACAAGCACGCACACCAGTGATTTCTGCTGCAGGAACTTTCCACCATCCGAAATCGCCTTTGGCTGGACCTACCGCCATAGAAGTTTCAACTGGACGCAATTTCCACAATCCTGTTGGATTGATTGCAGGCATTTGCTTGCTCATTTCAAAGTGCCAGTATCCACCGCCAATTGAAATGTCCAAAGACATTTTGTTGCCCGTTACAGATACTTCGTAAGTGATAGAATCTTTGGCGTCAGCAGATTTTGACAATTCACCACCGTTAAACACTTTGGCCAAACCCAAGTAAGCACCTTTACCGTATAAAGTCAAGGTACCTTTGGTTGCGTTGTACTTGTAAGTGTAGCTTCCGGTTCCATCGTGAGGTGTAACAGGTGTACCACAAGCGTTTGAACCACCCTGCCATCCTTCAATGAATGTAGAGTTTTGGAAATTCATCTTGAATGACCCATCGGCGTTGAAAACAACTTCATCGTCGAACTGACATGCACGCACACCGGTAATTTCCGCTGCAGGTACTTTCCACCAAGCGTAGTCGCCCTTTGCAGGACCTACAGCCAATGAAGTTTCTACTGGCGACAATGTCCATGTACCAGCAATTTGAGCCATGCTGCTACCAACGAGGGCTGCAAACAAGGCGAGAGTAGTAATTTTTTTCATGTAAATTGGATATTTATTGCATCAAATATAAATGTTTCTGTGAGTTATAGTAATTTCAACAATAACTTTTTGGTAATATTTATATTTTGTTTGGAATTAGGGCTACACAAATTCAACAAAAAGGGGCTGAAAGCCCCAAAAGACACGGGATTTCGCTACAAACACCATAACAAGAACCCCTATTGTCATAGAATTGTCATAAAATTATCTTGTTTTTGAATTAAACCAGCCCCCCCGCAATTCGTCTACACCCCAAATCGCATATTTAAAATAAGCATAACATGAAGATCCAACAACGATTTATTCTGGCCTTATTCTCACTTCTTTTGCAGAATTCGGTAACCGCGCAAAATCCCAACATTATACTTGGCAGACCTACAGACACATCCATCACGGCGTCTGTTCAATTCACCCAAGATCTTGAATTTTACATTGAATATGGCAGCCAATCCGGTAACTACACTCATTCTACCCCCACCCTAAGTCACAAATCCATACGTCCCGATGAAGTAGATTTACACAACCTATTTCCTAATACCCAATATTACTATAGGGTCCAATCAAAACCATCGAACAAACCCACATTCACACCATCGGCTGAGTATAGCTTTCACACTCAACGTCCGCCCGGATCATCATTTACATTCACCATCGAGGCAGATGAGCACCTTTACGACAAAAAAGGCATCGCCAACATGTACAAAATCACTTTGGACAACCAAGCCAAAGACAAACCTGATTTCATGCTATCGTTGGGCGATATATTCGGGGATGACCACTATCCTTTTACCATCACAACCGCAGAGATCGATGCGCTACACAAAAACTATCGCCCTTTTCTGGGAGCCATAGCACATTCGATTCCTTTTTACATTTGCTTGGGGAACCACGAAGGAGAGATGGATTACTATCTTCTGAAAAACCCCGGAAACAACCTCGCCCATTACAGCACTTACTACCGCAAATATTACTATCCCAACCCCTATCCAAATGGCTTCTACTCGGGCAATTCCGACAAAGAACCCTTCGGCATTGATATGCCTGAAAACTACTACGCGTGGACTTGGGGTGACGCTTTGTTTGTTGTGATGGATGTATACCGCGATCAGTGCGATACTTCTGCAAAGCCGGGAGGATGGGCATGGACATTGGGTAAAACCCAATACGATTGGCTCAAATCCACACTGGAAGGCAGCACCGCAAAACACAAATTGGTCTTTGCACACCACGTTTCTGGTCAAGGAAGGGGTGGCATCGTGCAAGCCAGATATTACGAATGGGGTGGCCTCGACAAGAACAATACCAACACCTTCGCCACCAAAAGACCCGGTTGGGCCAAACCCATTCACAAGTTGTTTGTCGATAACGGTGTCGACATTTTTTTCCAAGGCCACGACCACGTATTTGCCCATGAAATCATGGATGGTGTCACGTATCAAGCAGTACCAATGCCGAGTGACTCAACCTACCTCATTGGCAAACTAGCCAATGCCGATGCTTATACATCCGACACCCTTGACGGCACCGGGCACATTCGTGTAACGGTCAATGACGCCTGTATCAAAGTCGATTATGTAAAAGCTTACCTACCCAAGGACACCCTCGACGGCAAACACAAAAACGGAGAAATCGCCTTTTCTTATACCGTTGGCGATTGCAGCATGGGCATCGAAAAACCAAAAGCCCTTCAGCTTGGAATTCACCCCAATCCAGCAAACGAGCGCCTACTTATACAGTATCCAAATCATTGGCTAGCCCCTGAAATCATGCTGTATAACTCAAAAGGACAACTGATACTTCGCGCAGACAGCCCAGAGCTCAATACCCAATCCCTACCCGTCGGCTTGTATTACCTCTCAGTCGAATCCGAAAACCAAAAACTTACTGAAAAAGTCATTATCCAACGCCCCTAATTAACCATGAAAACACAATTCCACATATTTGGTTTTTGCAGTGTATTTCTCATTGCCACAAGCCTAAGAGCCCAAAAATTGGCGCATACAGAATTGCTCGGCCGTCCTACAGACAAAGAAATCACCCTTCAAATCGCATTTAGTGACAGCGCCGAAGCCTGCGTGCGATATGGCATATCCTCCGGGAACCTTACCCAACAAACAAGTTGGCAATTGATGCGCGTTGGCGACCCCAGTGAAATTGTCATCAACAACCTCTCGCCCAACAAGCAGTACTTTTATCGCTTGGTCTATCGCAAACCCAAATCTACCAACGAAACACAACGACCAGAATACACTTTTCACACCCAACGTCCTGCCAACGAAAGTTTTACTTTTGTGGTGCAAGCCGACCCTCACCTCGATGCATTAAGCGACACCGCCGTATACAAACGGTGCTTGCAAAATCAACTTGAAGATAAACCCGATTTCATGATTGACTTGGGAGACATCATCATGACTGACAAACTTGTGAGGGCCGGTAGCAAAGTAGTCACACTCGACACCATTGTTTACCGAAACCATTTGATGCGACGATATTATGAAAACATCACGCATTCCGTGCCTTTGTATATAGCCATTGGTAACCACGAGGGTGAAAACGGCTGGTATTTAAATGGGACTGCCAACAACATGGCTGTCTGGGGCACCAACGAAAGAAACAAATACTTCTTGAACCCCAAACCCGACAATTTTTACACCGGCGATCAAACATCCCACCCTTTTGTCGGTCAGCGAAAGAGCTACTATTCCTGGACCTGGGGCGATGCTCTATTCATCGTACTGGACCCATATTTCCACACCTCGATAAAACCCGACAGTTTGAACGGTTGGCGATGGACTTTGGGCAAAACCCAATACGATTGGTTAAAAGCAACGCTTGAAGCCAGTAAGTCGAAATACAAATTCGTTTTTTCACACCAATTGATTGGTGGTGACAAAGATGGCAGAGGTGGAATTGAGCCTGCAGACAAATACGAATGGGGCGGAGACAATCTCGATGGATCACCAGGGTTTGAAAACCAAAGACCCGGATGGCACAAGCCTATAAAAGACTTACTCGCTGATCATAGGGTAACCATTTTCTTTCATGGCCATGATCACTTTTTTGGCAAACAACAAAAAAACTGTTTGGTCTACCAAGAGACTCCACAACCTAGCCACCCCAATTACACTTCCGTAAATTATGCCGAAAACTACGGTTACTTTGAAGGACAAATCTTACCCAACTCAGGGCATTTGAGAGTCAATGTTTCACCGGACGGGGTAAAGGTAGAATATATAAGAGTTTACAAGGCCTCATCTGAAACCGCCACTCGTAAAAACAAAGACGTCTCCGCTACCTATTTCATCGGAGCCGTAAATTGCTACGACTCTTTAAACACCAACTCCCCAGTCATTTGGAACACCCTTTACACACAAGAATGGGTGGTCCCGAACCCTTCGCCCGGTGAAACCCAACTGCGATTCAGGATTATTCAACAAGAACCCGTTGATTTACATATATTCGACGCTCAAGGCAGGCTAGTGCGCAATTTACTACACCAAAACGAACTCCAAACCGGAGAATTTACCGTGGTGTGGGATGGATGTGATGCCCTCGGATCCCCTTTGCCGAATGGTACTTACACCTATTGCTTAAAAGGAAAACTCCATGGCGAACGCTGTGGTAAAATCATACTCAACCGTCCATAAATCCAACCCATGAAACACAAAATCATCCTCGCCTTTTGGCTATTCATCGCAGCCATGGCAACCACGCTCAAAGGACATGATGCCCACTACCAAGACACAAAACCCAGGATTTGGGAGACTTCGTCGGGATCCGTAACGGGTAGTTTTTATTTGATCAAAAACCAAAATGTATTGATTGAGGAACCGAGCGGCAACATTCGCCTACTACCGATTGCATCGCTCAGTACCAAGGACAAAGCCTTTATCGCCCAAAAACAAGCCTGGATTGACAAAATCAACCACATGCACGGGGCCACGGCAACAAAAAAACAGAAACCCTCATCACAACAATCAGTTGCATCGTCGAGCGAAAACAAGGCACCCACAAATCATTCAGAAGTTATTCTCATCACCTTGGCTTTGTTCGCACTGGCGATAATCATTCGATTCACGCCCAAACTCCAACCGTTGCGCTTCGCTATACCCGCCTTGGCAACGGTTATTTTATTGACGGCCAGCAGCTTCAACTATCGCACACTCAAAGTGATGGGATCGACTACCCGAATTTCGTTTTTGGACAGTGCCTTTTCGTATTACAAGCCAAGCATTTCAACCCGCTCCGACAATACCTACTATTACGTTGAATCTACCGGCCTGCCCGATCATGAAATGATGTTGGGCATCACCTCTTGGCAACAACAAGTACCAATACCGCAATGCTATGTTGGCACAAATGCTTGGTCTATCCCCATTAATCCAACCATAGCTGCAACACCTGTGCCCGTTAATCAAAATCACTTCTTGCGCGGAGCAATCGCGCTCGCCATAAATGGCATACCCATTTTCAACCCATACACCAACACGGGCGTGGATGCCTTTTTGGATGGCCAATTGGACCAATTTGGCGGACACTGTGGTAGAGCCGATGATTACCACTACCACATTGCCCCCGCCGTACTATATAACAAAATTCCCAAGACTTCACCCGTCGCTTTTGCGCTGGATGGCTTTGCAATTTACGGCGATCTCGAACCCGATGGCTCTGCCCAAAAATCACTGGATGCCAACCATGGGCACTATGCAAGCGACGGTGTATACCATTATCACAGCAGTACTGCGGCACCTTACATGATTGGCAACATGGTGGGCACCGTTACCGAAGATGCCACAATGCAAATCATTCCGCAGGCCGCCGCCAAAGGCGTGCGGCCTGCTCTAACCCCACTCAAAGGAGCAACCATTACCCATTGTCACCCCTACCCCAATGAAAATGGCTTCAAACTCACTTACACCCTCAATACCGAAAAAGATACCGTGGACTATAGTTGGACCCCCAACGGCGATTACACCTACAAATTCATTACCGCATCAGGGGCCACCACAAACAACTACAAAGGACAAGCCCTCTGCAAAGTCACTGTGGCCAACAAAACCATCAACCCACCCAAAAGTGCAGCGTTTCTAGACTTACAAAATCATCTCCATGTCATCCTTCCCAACGGGAAAATCACTTTTGCGGAAGTCAGCATCTACAACACTCGTGGACAACGAATGTATCACCAATCTGGTTTGAACATCCAAAGTTTCGATACCCAAACCAACATCGACTGCAACAACTACCCTTCAGGCACCTATTTTCTCCTCATACAAGAAAAAAATGACCTCCCCCAAACCATAAAATTCATCATCCCCTAATACCTTCAAGTCCCTATCATGATTCAACGCAACCCATTCCATACTTTCCGTTTTCTTTTCCTATCGATCATCGCCATTTATGGCGCTAAACTCTCGGGCCAAGCCATTTATCGCACAGCCAAAAAACTGCCGGATACCGGACAAAACCTGAGTTATACCAACACCTTTGGAGAAGACAACGACTACAGTATCAATCCACCCAAACTAGTCCTTTACGGAAAAGGTATGGTCTACGACTCTGTCACTTCCTTCGTTTGGCAACAAGGGGATGGAGGCGAAATGACATGGCAACAAGCAAAGAGGTACTGCGACACCCTTACCTTGGGCGGCTTCAACGACTGGGTCCTACCAAACCCCTATGAATCCTTCACCATCCTCAATCACCAAAATCCCAACCCTGCAGTGGATATCAAACTATTCAGCAAAACCGGGGCAGAGTATTGGTACACTTCTACCTTACAAGCCAATGACACAAGCAAAGTATGGGTTACCAATGCCGGTGGCGGTATCGGGAACCACCCCAAACCCGAGACCATTTCTGCAGGAGGTACCAAAAAATTTCACGTCCGCGCCATGCGCTACACCACCAACCCTGTGACCTACACGGAGCGATTCATCGACAATAAAAACGGCACTGTTACAGACAACCTCACAGACCTGATGTGGGTGCAAATCCCAAACGCAGCCACTAGCACTTGGGAAGATGCCATCTTGTTATCCGAATACAACGCCACTGCAGGTTACAATGATTGGCGGTTACCAAATATCAAAGAATTGCATAGCCTAAACGATGAAAATCGCATCCAGCCCTCAGTTTCAACCACCGCATTTCCGGGCATCGCACAATCCAAATTTTGGTCATCCACCACCCTCCCCAATCAATCCAGCAAAGCGTGGTACTATGACAATCAATTTGGCATCACTAGTTATGACGATAAAACTGCAACGCATTTGGTATGGATGGTACGAACAGCAACCACAAATGCCTCGAATCAATGGATTGGAACAAATAAATTGGCAACTTTCAGCATTTACCCCAATCCCGCCGATCAATCATTATCCATTCAAAGCCAATTCAATATAGCCATCATCGAAATCAGCAACTCTCTAGGAGAGGTAATAATGACAATCAAAAATACCAACAAAATCAACACCTCAGACCTCCCTACCGGGCAGTACGTACTCACATTATTCGATCAAAACACCCAACCATTAGGGCGAACAGTCTTCCTTAAAAATTGAATCAATCGCAAAAAAACTAGATCAATCCCTCAAGACCACCACGCGTTCTGTGATCACTGCATTGGGCGCATTCACTCGCACCAAATAATCGCCAGTATACAATTTTCTTAAATCGAAATGTGCCATGGTACTACCTGCATATACAGTTTGTTGATCCAACACACGCCCCTGCAAATCCATCAATTCAACCACCACATTCGTTGATAGATACTTGGCAATTTGAACCACCATTACATCTGAAGACGGATTCGGATAAATCGCAACTTTCACAACCTCCTTTTGCGAGAGGCCATTGGTCTGAGGCACATATGTAGTCACCGCTTCCGTAACCGAAGTCACCTTCGACGCAGTGCGCAAGCCATAATAAGTTGGACCAACAACATACGGATAGCTCGAATTCCATTGAGCGTCCACTGTAGCAAAATAGCAATAAATGCCATTGGGGTATTCTGGGGTTACACAAAAACGACCGTTGTGCTCATCCAAATAATCAGTTTGCTGTGCAGCGGGAGCCACGTACTCGTAATCCTCCCTAAACAAACCCAAAGGATAAGTTGAATTCACCGCCGGACCATCCACCACATCTGAACCATCGGCATAATGGGTTCTCACGGCAATGTTTCTCAGCTTATAACTGCTTTTCATTCGAACCAATTCTCCCGTACCATCCACATTCTTGAATCCATAGGCACCATATATCGGAAAACCGTCTACGGCATATCCCAATAACGGGGCATGTTGCGAACTATCAATCACATACAGGCCATCTGCAGCATACAAATCACAAACATTTGATATCACCTTTTTATCCAATTTAAAAGCCGATGGATTTTGGTGGTGGTGATAATTGCCCATCGCCGGATGTCCTTTCGCACAATCAAACCCTCCCCGTTCAGCCACTACCGCATCCCGATTCCAAACATTATCGCCCATCCCCATCAAAGGTCCCCCTTTTAACGCTTGCTGGGCATTGCTCCAACTCACCCCATCTCGATAATCAAACAGCGCAACACCATTGATGAAAATTCCAATATTACCACCGGTCGTGTTGGTCGGAGTACCCGAATTTTTCACCGGCTTCAAAGACATTTTGAAAATCGCATTCTGATTTTGCGCCAAACTGGGATTGCCATCCAAAAACGGACCCGTGATATACGATGGTATACCCGTGGTTGTCACATACACCCAATCAGTTGAGTATTGCACCTTCTGAACATTCGCCAACACATCATCCGCCACCGGGGTTGAATTGCCTTTCACATAATGCCTACCCTTGATATTGGTGGTGTTTTGAATCCAATGAGTGATACCCGGATTGGTTTGGGCGATGACCGATCCGCTCAGCATCAACAAACAGAAGAAGTGTATTTTTCGTAACATACTGTCCCTTAGACGACAAAGTTCAAGCAATCACTCGCATTTTTTACTTTTTTCTTCAATCTCCTTTTCTTGGCGATTGTCGGGGATCCACAAAATCCTTGGAATACAAAAATTTCCGATCCGTCAATGTCAATAAAAAAACCACCAAATCCACTCGCTCATTGGCATCCAACGATATATCAATCACCGTTTGATATCCCTCACCCGATTCGCCCGAACCCACCAACTCGCCCGAACCACCCACCTTACTTATACCTCCTGCTTTGCTCAAACCACCACTTTCGCCCCGAACCACCAACCGCTTTCCCGAATAGCTTTTCACCACCTGATACAAAGTTTGAAAAGCCCCATTGTGCATATACGGAAAACTTACTTCCACATTCCGCAACGTGGGTATCTTCATGTGATATTCATCAGCCACCAAACCCGTCACCAGCGCCCTCCCCCTATCCAACCCACTCAACCCAACACCCACAGAATCAACCCGCCGCAACCCGTCTGCCCAACCATTATACTCATACTCAGGGCGGGTAAACAAGGGCTCGGCATGACATGCAGCACAAAATTTCTGATACAACGCATAACCCCTATTTTCTTGCTGGGTGAAGCGTACTTGATGCCTACGCATAGAATCGTAACGAGACTGATCACTCACAAAAGTAAGCTCAAACCGAGCAATGGCTTTTAACGCCAATGGCAATGAAATCGGCTGATTTTGATAAGCCGCAGCAAACAAAGATTGATAACGCGGATTTTGTTTTATACCGCTCAAATAATCTTGCAGAGTCATACCCATTTCGGTGTGTGCGGCGATGGGCGCCATGGACTGCAACTCCAAATGTTGGATGGCACCGTCCCACATAAACCCAGATTGCCAAGCGAGGTTCATGAGGGCCGGCGCGTTGCGCCGACCCTCCCTGTCAAATACGCCGTGACTCAATTTATGGTCCACATGCGCAAAGGCCGTGTACGACGTATGACAGCTGCCACAGCTCACTTTGCCATCTGCCGACAGCGATTCATCGTAAAACAAGGTTCGTCCCAACGCAATTTCCGCATCCACATTCGCACCATTCGCAAATGCCATAAAAGGCTTTGGCCAACCCTCCCTCACCAATTTCTCATACCTATGCGCGACAAACTTCGCATCGCCAAATCCACCACCCGCATATCCCAAAATCACGCAACCACTCAAGGCAACACAAACAACCCCAATCCAACCGGTCCTTCTCATCTTCTTATTCCGGATGATTTCTTGGCCGCACTCTATTCAATTCTCTTCGATTCTGAGGCGACCCCGATTTCCCATAACCTACCCATTCTTCCTCCTGATGTATGCCTTCGGCGATCAATGAACAGTATCTGCGCCCAGCGGAGCTGGGCGACATCACACGCAACTCATCGCCCAAATTCAACAACAACGAATCCAATGTCCAAACAAAACCAAAACTACGATTTGAACGCCGCCGAGCATTTCCGTGAAATGGCTCAAGAAAAAAACCCATCCACATCATTGCCGTTTTATTCTCACCCTCAAATCCACCCAAATGCAATTCCAATTTCCGCTCACCCGCCGAATCCCGCAACAGTCCCTCCAATTTAAATTGAATATATCCTGATTGCCATGTCCAATACATCCCGTGAACAGGATCCAAATCGCCATCCATCACCCCGCCTCGCTGCAATAAACTATCCACACCAAACAACAACTGAACAATAAAATCGCCTTTACGAGCATCCACTTGGCGATGTAAACTCGCGCTATCAGCCAAATCCAAGAGCCATGCTTCACCTGTCCGATCCTGCTGTTTGCCAGAGAAATAAGGCGTAACGTACCAGCGCATTACCTCAGCTTTGAATTCCAAACCGCCCGGCAGCTCCGTCCATTGATTCAGCACCAAAGGCTTTCCCGCCAACGCAACCCGATGATGAAAATCCAGGCTTTGCGATTGCAACTGACCCGTGGCCGCGAACAATAGTCCGAACACCCAGCGCCGAAGGCCCAAACCCAACAAAAAATCCATCATGATTGTATCAAATCTAGGGCAAATTACTACCTTATTGGCATTTTTTCACCACCCGGCCGATGTTCAAACATCTCGTTGAATTCAATCACCATTTCTTCAAACGCCTTCACCTGTCTACCCTTACACAAACCCTGAATTTGCTTAAAATGTGCCACGTGCAATTGATGTATTTCTGTTTGAAGCGACCCAATTTCTCTACAAATTTGTGCGGTCGCCGCCGAATCCATCCCATCAGTTACCCCTAAAAAAAGCGTTTGCCTCAACGCATTGATTTTCCGCTCGCGTTCCCCAACCCCATTCCGATGCGATGCAATAAAACACTCATATTTTTCCACCTGCCGCTCATTCAATTGCAGCCGCGCGATGATCTCTTTCTTTGGACCTTCTCCGCCACCGCCCCGTCTGCCCGCGCCTCGGTTTCCCTGTAAAGCGCTCACCCAAAATCCCGCCACCACCAATACATTCAACACCAAAAGGGCCAACACCCAACGATTGTTTATCTCAATTTTCATGGTCATATAATTGTTCGGTTTGATTCAAAAAATCACCCATCAATTCCGCACTAGCAATATCACCCGTGTTGGGCCCTTGCAATGCACCCCGAATCACCATCACCTCCAAAAACACCACTACCAAGGCCGCAAAAATCCAAGTAACATTGAGTGACAACCCAACACTTTTCGCGCCCGATCCCAACATCGCCCCTTTCCATCCCAATTCTTCGCGATACGATTTTTCCTCACGCTTCGATTCAATCTTCGATACAACCCTTGAAAACACAAATGGAGACACCTCCACCCGATTCACACGATTTGCCGGCGCAAATGGATCAAATTCTTGTTTCTTTTTCATGATTTATAAAAGAGTTCTTGTTGAGCATCAACAACAAACTGCCTGTTGACTAGAGGCTTAGACGATACTTTTCTCATTTCCCTTCGCTTTTTTGTGAAAATTTGACCAGATTCTTCCTTGCCCTGCCCAACAAAGATTCCACCGCCTTTTCCGTTGTTCCCAAAATCTGTGCGGCCTCCGAAATCTCCAATCCTTCCATCCGCACCAATATCAAGGCCGTACGCTGTTTTTCGGGCAAGCAATCGATCCAACCAAACCACTGTTTTAATTCTTCTTTGTATTCCAATGCCACCCCGGGATGATTAAATTCCGTATCCTGCTGTGGCACCCACTGCGTAAACACATCAAAATATTGCAACACACCCCAACCCCGCTTCTGCGCACCCCTCAATTTCAACTTGTCCAATGAGCGATTCACCGCGATGCGATAAATCCAGGTTCCCAAACTCGATTTCCCCTCAAACTGCATACCCTTCTCATGAACCGCCAAAAACACATCCTGAACCACCTCTTCGGCATCTTCAACATTCCTCAGATGATTCAAGGCGATGTTGTAAACACGGTGAACGTGTTGTCGGTATATTTCTTCCAGAGACTGCAACGATTTTGTTTTTGTTCAAAAACAAGACGACAAAAATCACGGTCGTCCCCCCCAAAGAAAAAAAATTATTTCCTTAAAAATTCTTCACCACCAACAAACACGCGATCACAATGGTTGCGTCCCATGAAATACGGAATGGCTTGAATGGCATCGGGGGTATTGGTGGTGAAGAAGTGGGCGCGTTGGCCAACGGCCAGCGCGCCCACTTCTTTTT
>Ga0255127_1000314_pt1 | contig 25591 bp, 19 predicted proteins | sample Law_Miss_RepB_8d_FD_188555 | JGI IMG/M metagenome (GOLD analysis project Ga0255127, IMG submission 188555) | Freshwater microbial communities from St. Lawrence River, New York, United States - Law_Miss_RepB_8d | ecosystem: Environmental > Aquatic > Freshwater > River | place: USA: New York...
TTCGAATCGAGCAGTGGCTGCTTGTTCGATACGACGGCGTTGGAGCATCAGATGGCGATCGAACCAGACGAAGCAACCGACTTGTAGTTCTTGAGTGTCCTGGTGACCGCCGGTGGTCCATTGGATTCCAAGCTGTTCTTTTGCATTGAATTGGTACAGATGGCGAACTTGTTGCTGAACACGAAACACGCCATCGAGAGGAAAGATAGGGTCTTCGTCGGTATTCCCTATTAGTAGTGGACGAGGGTGTATTAAAGCGGCGAGGGTTGAATAGTCCCAGCCGTAGCGGTTTACGAAATACATGCAGTCACAGTGCCCACGGACACACTGATCGATCACGTGATCGCGCAGGTCGGTGATACCTGCGACTGGAATAACGACGCTGATGCGTGGATCGATGGCGGCTGCATACCAACTGTAAGCACCTCCTCCACTTCGACCCGTGATACCGATTTTGGTCGCATCCACATCGTCCCGGCTGATGAGGTAATCAACGGCGCGGGAGGCGTTCCAAGCTTCGACTCCCGCAGGGGTGTAGCCTCTCGAAGGCCAATCCCAGCGGTTATATCGAAATAATCCGTGGTGGATGCCTTCGATCTCCCCGAGTTGGATGGTGTCGATAGCAAGGGCGATGTATCCGTTTTCAGCGAGGAAGGCAGGGTGATGTTGGTAATGGGTTTTGTTTCCGAGACTTACGCCGTTTTCTTTGACTTGTCCGTGACCACATACATAGAGGACTGCGGGCAATCGGCCTTTGGTAATCTTGGGGCGATAGAGGTTTCCCGTAACGTACAGACCGGGACTCGATTGGAAAAATACTTTCTCGACAATAATTGCATCGGTTTCGAGGGTGTCGGTGATGGTCGCCGAGAGGTCATCGCTGAGTTGTTGATTGTCACGAAGATCGCGCTGCGGGATTCCGAGCATTTCACGAAGCTGGTCGCGCAAGGTTTCCTGCTGCACTTCCCAGGCTTGTTGCGAAGTGATTTGGCGCAAGTCGTTTGCAGTTTCGATTTGCGATACGCGGGCTCGGAGCGTAGCCTGGGTCAATTCCATGCCTTGTGAATTGGTTTCTTGTCCCAGGCATTCCCTAATGGGTGCGAGTATGCAAATGAACAATAGTGCCATTGGCACGGTGAGGCGGGGTGATGACATAAGTGCGAACCGAGCGGGGATGAGTTGGGAGGGTTGCATCGCAATCGTGGAGGTAAGTGAGAATCGATAGAGCCGATTTGGAGGGTGGATTTGGAATACTAAGTTTTCTTAACGGCATCCTCGTTTGGCTATCAGATCATGTACATTGCTGAGGATAGCGAACGTGTTTTCGGGTGGAGGATGTATTCCTCGTGGGGTCAAGGATTGTTGGATAGGCAATGGTTAGCACTAGATTTCGATCGGAATGGTTTATCAACGTATGGGCGATGCTCGCAGCGTTCGGTACTTATTTTTGCATGTACATGTTTCGCAAGCCATTTACGGTGGGAAGTTTCGATCATTCTGGAGCGGGGGACTGGGATCAAAAGGGGACTTTGATTGCTGCGCAAGTGATCGGGTACATGGTATCAAAGTTCATCGGTATACGCATTGTTTCTGAGGTGACTCGAGCGCAACGCGGATGGGTGATTCTTGGACTGATCCTGCTAGCCCATACTGCTTTGTTGCTGTTTGCTTTGGTGCCGAGTCCCTACCACGTAGCATGCATGTTTTTAAATGGTTTGCCGCTGGGGATCGTTTTTGGTTTGGTGCTTGGGAATTTGGAGGGGCGGCAGTCGACCGAGGCTTTAGCCGCTGGGCTTTGTGCCAGTTTTATTTTAGCAGGTGGAGTTGCGAAGACGGTCGGTCAGAGAGTGATCGATTACACCATGAAGGACTGGGGATGGGATATCGCCGATGCTGAGCGGTGGATGCCGTTTTTATCAGGCGGATTATTTTTGAGCCCGATCATGGTGTGTGTTTGGATGTTAAGCAGGATTCCTCCGCCGAGTCAGCAGGACATTGACGCGAGGAGTTTGCGTGAACCGATGGCAAGTGAGGATCGCTGGCGGGTGCTGAGGACTTACGCGGTGGGACTCGGTGCAATCGCTGGAACGTACTTGCTAATGAGTATCTTGAGAAGCTTCCGAGATGACTTCGCTCCTGAGATTTTGCGAGGGTTGGGTGCGAGTGTTAAAGCCCAAGCTTATGCGAATATCGATTTCGTGGTTATGTGTTTGGTTACGGTTGCAAATGGGGCGGCTGTTTTGATCCGCGACAATCTCAAGGCGTTGCAGTTTTCTTTCGGAGTTTCGATGCTTGGCTTTGCAACGACCTTGATCACCGTGATGATCCATTGGTATGTGCAGCCGATCCCACCGACTCAACTGATGGTTGCCATCGGGGCTGGATTGTATTTGCCCTATGTTGCGGTACATACCACCGTCTTCGAACGGATCATCGCTTGTACGCGGGATCGGGCAAATGTTGGCTTCTTGATGTATGTCGCCGATTCGGTCGGTTATCTTGGGTATGTGGCGGTCGTGTTGATGAAAAATCAGTTGATTGGTGTAGTCGACGAAGGGACCTTTGCGATGTGGTTCTTGAAGATCAGTGCGATCGGTGCTGCATTGAGCATAGTGTTGATCGCGGTAGCTTCGATTCGATTTCGTTCCTTGTCGATTGCGACAAAGATCCCGAATTAGTTCTTAAGCAACTTGATTTGAAATCGTAGGCTTGGATCCACGTTGAAATTCGACGATCCAACGTATTGCCGCTTAGCTGCTTCGGTTAAAATGGCATCGAAGACGATTGCCGTCTTTAGAACCTGTATTTTCCCGAGCACATTTTTTCCGAGTGCTGTATATCCCCGACAGTGCTGATTCTCCTAAAGCGTCGTTATGTATTTGATCAGACTAACTCAAAGAAAAGACCTGTGGAAAAACGACCTAGGGAGACCGAGTTGGATCGATGGGGCGAGTATTTCGCTCGATGCTTTCGTTAGCGGCGTTGCCTCTGAGACGGGAGCCGTTTTGGAAAATGGAGATGCTTCAGAAAATCGAGTTGCCTTGGGGAGCAGTGCAGGGGGGCAATCGTTAAGAGCGATTTCGCATTCGATACACATGATGAAGTTGCGTTCCTCGCAAGGGGAACTGCACCTCGGGGACTGCTTTGATGTGGAAGTCCGATACGAGGAAGGAGATGTGACTCGCTCGGTACTGGTCATTATCGGGGATCTGCAAGCCTTCGAAGGCTTGTGCCAAGGGACTACTTTAGGGATGACGCTTGTGTGCGGAAGCGTCGGAGACCGATTTGGAGCGGGGCAACGCGGAGGTGACTTGTTGCTCCTAGGGGACGCAGGGAGCGATGCACTGATGGACAAGCGTAATGGCTGGTCGCTTATCCATGGAAACGTTGGTGATCGGTTTGCGGGACCTGCACCGGGTGACCTCTCTGGAATGCGAGGTGGGGACACGATGGTACTGGGCAATGTAGGGGATCGGGCTTGCGAACGGATGCGCCGAGGGAGTGTTTACATTCAAGGGCGAGTCGGAGAGTATCTGGCTCACAGTTGGATCGCAGGGACGATTTATATTGATGGTCAACTGGAGCGTCAGTGGTGTACTGGGATGAGGCGAGGGTCACTGTTGCTGCGCGAACCGAAGGTTGCTGAGTGTGGGGCAAGTTTAAGCATTTCCCGCAGTTGCGAACTTTCGTTTTTGCCGATCCTCTGGAAGCACATTCGTTCGTTGGTAAATAAGACCGCCACGGAGCTCCGCTCGCCACTCTTCTCCGGCGGATCGCAGGATGATTCATTCTGTGATTACAGAGAGTCTTGCCGCATGGTTGAATCACAAGAAGCTGACACGGCGGTGGCGATGGAGCAATTCATCGAACGGTTGCCAACCAGCAACCAAGTCGTACGATGCTTTGGAGATCTTGAGCTCGATGGGCAAGGGGAGGTTTTGGTATTCGGTGAATTCGCCGATATGGATTTGCAAGTTGGTAACTCGCGATTGCAGGTAGCTGAAGAATCATGACTGAACGTCGAGTAGGAATTTTCGGCGGATCCTTCGATCCGATTCACATCGGGCATTTGCTGATTGCCGAGCAGTTTGCTCAAGATTTGAAACTGGACAAAGTGAAATTCATTCCGGCGAAAGTCTCCCCGTTCAAGGTCGGGTATGAACCGACGAGTGACAAGCATAGGCTGGAGATGCTCAAGCTAGCTATTGGTGCAAATCCGAAATTCGAAGTTGACCCGATCGAGTTGAATCGGGGTGGTGTGAGCTACACGATCGACACGGTCCGTGCCTTGCAGCAGACAGGCTCAGCTAACGAGAATGGCGCGGTAAATCAGATTGGCCCCGATGTTCAGTATTACTTGTTGGTCGGAGCGGATTCGTTGAAGGATTTCAAGAAATGGAAATCGCCAGCGGAATTGTTGCGTTCGGTATCCTTGGTCGTTGCGCGTCGCGGTGGTGAGCCTGAGCCTCGTTGGGAAGAGCTGGATGGGATCGTATCCGCCGAAGAGATCGCGCAGATTCAGTCTAGGAAGCTTGATTTGCCTGCTGTTGAGGTTTCATCACGCGACCTACGGCGTCGGATTGAGCAAGGACGGAGCATTCGATATTTGCTACCGTCCGCGGTCGAGGTCTACATTAAGGAGCATGGCTTGTACCAAGCTCCAGTTTCTGAGAAGTCAGACCTCTAAGCTAGCCGTTCAGCGATAGCCATTTCAGCGACAACCATTCAGCAGCTAGCTATTCAGAAGCTAGCATAGGTTTAGGTTACGGATCGGGAAGACCGTGATCTTGTTAGGTGAAACGGTGTTCCTGCTCGACTGACGCACCATCGCTATTTCAAGATCAGCAGCAGGTCACCTGCTTCGACTTGACTCCCCGAGGAGACGAGGAGTTGGGCAATCTCTCCGTCGCGTTCGGCGTTGATAACCGTCTCCATCTTCATGGCTTCTAGCGAAAGTAGCTTTTGGCCTTTGGCAACTTTATTGCCTGCGGCGATAGCGACACCGATAACCATTCCGGGCATTGCGGCAGCGACGTGAGTTGGGTCGGCTGGATCAGCTTTGGTACGCCGTGCTGCTTTCGTTTCGATCGACTTGTCGACGACTTCGACTTCACGAGGCTGTCCGTTGAGTTCGAAGAAAACAGTTCGTACGCCGTCAGGTCTAGGTTCGCCCACAGCGAGGAACTTGATGATCAGGCGTTTACCGGATTCGATGTCGACAGAGAATTCCTCACCGAGTGATGGCCCGAAGAAGAAGATCGGAGTCGGCAAGAGCGATACATCGCCGTATTCTTTTCCATGAGAGATGAACTCATCGAAGACTTTCGGATATAGAGCACTGGTAACCGTCTCTTGCATGTTTGGATCGCGTCCGAGTTTCTCGGCGAGAGCTTTTGCCGTGGCGTCGAAATCATGGCTTGGGAGGGTTTCGCCTGGCCTGTTCTTCACTTCGGGGTTGTTTCGCAAGATTGCGCGTTTCACTTGTTCGGGGAATCCTCCAGGAGGTTGACCCATCATGCCACCGACGAGATCGAGAACTGATCCAGGGAAGGATAGTTCACGTGTTCCGTTGGCGATATCTTGGGCGGAGAGATCGTTCGCGACCATGAAGAGTGCAAGGTCACCGACCGCTTTGCTTGTGGGGGTAACTTTGACGATGTCTCCGAGGAGTTCGTTTGCCGATGCGTACATCTTGCAAACTTGTTCCCAGCGGTCTGAGAGCCCAAGTGCTTTAGCTTGTTGGTAAAGATTGGTGTATTGACCACCTGGCATTTCGTGTTGGTATAGATCCCCTGCTGCGACAAGTGATTCACCTTCGAAGGGAGCGTAGAACTGTCGGACGGACTTCCAGTATTCGGAGAGTTGTGTAAGTGCGTCTGTCTTGAGTTTGCTTTCACGCGGCGAGTAGCGGATAGCTTCTACAAGTGTGTTGAGGTTGACTTGAGATGTTCCACCGGACATGGATGCCAGGGCGCCATCAGCGATCTCAAGCCCTTCCTCGGCCGCATTGAGGATCGAGGAGGCTTGGATGCCTGCGGTGTCGTGGGTATGGAAGTGGATGGGAATGCCGATATGTTTTCGAAGTTCAGCTACCAGAAGTTTCGCGGCTTGTGGTTTGCATAATCCGGCCATGTCTTTGATGGCAAGGATGTGGGCACCCATTTTCTCGAGCTGTTTGGCGAGATCGATGTAGTACTTCAAGGAATACTTTTGGCGATGGGGGTTTAGGATGTCGCCGGTGTAGCAGATAGCTGCTTCGCAGATCATTCCAGATTCGACAACGGCTTCGATGGCAACACGCATGTTCTCGGCCCAGTTCAGAGCATCGAAGACGCGGAAGATATCGATCCCGGCTTGGGCTGCTTCTTTGACGAAGGCTTGGACGACGTTGTCTGGGTAATTGGTATATCCAACCGCGTTTGAAGCGCGAAGGAGCATTTGGAAGAGGGTGTTCGGTATTCGTTCTCGGAGATCAGCCAAGCGTTGCCAAGGGCTTTCTTTGAGAAATCGCATCGATGTATCAAACGTGGCACCGCCCCACATTTCCATCGAGAAGAGCTCTGGGGTGAGCCGTGCGTAAGCATCGGCGATACGGAGCATGTCGTAGGTTCGGACGCGCGTTGCGAGGAGCGACTGGTGGGCGTCTCGCATGGTGGTATCGGTCAGCAGTAATTCTTTGGTATTGCGAATCGATTGGCAGAAGGCTTGAGCGCCGAGTTTCTGGAATTTCTGACGATAACCTTCGGGGATAGGTTCCGTGGCTGGAACCTTTGGCACAACGGCGGGTTCTCGTCGGACTTTGACGTTGGATTTTTCAACTAGTTTGTTTCCGTTGACAACGGTATCTGCGATGAATCGCAATACTCGTGTCGCTCGGTCGCGACGTTTGGGCAATTCGAACAGTTCGGGGGTTTTATCGATCATCCGAGTCGTTGCATCACCGGCTTGGAAAGTCGGGTGGGTGATCAAGGAGATCAAGAACGGGATGTTCGTTTTCACACCACGGATGCGGAATTCTTGAAGGCAGCGTTCCATGCGACCGGACGCTTCGCCGAGATTGCGGCCTCGCGCGGTGACTTTAACTAAAAGGGAGTCGTAGAACGGATTGACCACAGCACCGCTGAAGGCGCTACCGGCATCGAGGCGGATGCCGAGCCCGCCGGCACTTCGGTAATGGGTGATTCGACCGTAGTCGGGTCGGAATTGATTCGATGGGTCTTCGGTTGTCACGCGGCATTGGATTGCGGAGCCAACGACTTGCACTTCGTTTTGTGCTGGAAGTCCAAGCGATTGGTCACCGAGTTTTCCGCCGCAGGAGACTTGGATCTGAGATCGGATCAAATCGATTCCCGTGACTTCTTCAGTAACGGTATGTTCGACCTGGATCCGTGGATTGACTTCGATGAAATAGAACTTGTTCGATTCGGTATCGAGGAGGAACTCAACGGTTCCCGCGCAGTAGTACCCAACTTTCCTAGCGATTGCTAATGCAGCTTCGTGAAGCTCCGAAGCGACTTGCTTTGAGAGGTTCGGCGCGGGGGCGATTTCGACCACTTTTTGGTGTCTTCGTTGGACAGAGCAATCGCGTTCGTGAAGGTGAATGATATTCCCATGTTGATCGCCGAGGATTTGGACTTCGATGTGCCGAGCGCGTCCGACGAGTTTCTCGAGGAAGACTTCGTCGCTGCCGAAAGCGTTTTTCGCTTCGCGTTGTGCTTGTTCGAGATTGCTTGCCAATTGGTCTTCGGATTCAACGACTCTCATTCCGCGCCCGCCGCCACCTTTGGAGGCTTTGAGCATGATTGGGTAAGTCATTTTCCGGGCGATTTCGGTGGCTTCTTTGAGACTTGCTACCGCAGCCGCAGAACCATCGAGCACAGGGACACCGACTTGTTTAGCGATTTCTCTTGCAGCGACTTTATCGCCGAGCAGGTCGAGGGCTTCGTTGCTCGGTCCGATGAACATGATACCCGCGTCGCGAAGCGCACGAGCGAACTGCGAGTTCTCGGATAGGAACCCATAGCCTGGGTGAACGGCATCGATGTGGTTCTCAAGGCAAAGGTTGACAATACCAGGGATATCTAGGTAGGAGCGGATTGGCTCTCCGGCCTTCCCGATCGGATAGGCTTCGTCGGCTTTGAAGCGATGCAGTGCGAATCGGTCTTCATGGGAGTACAAGGCGACTGTACGGATTCCGAGTTCGTGAGCGCTTCGGAAAATTCGGATCGCGATTTCGCTTCGGTTTGCGGCTAGGAGACGGCGGATGGGAGCCATGGAGTGCGCTGTAGTGGGAGGGAGTTGGGAGGAAACTGTGCAGAGCACGGGTTATTGCTAACCGTCCAAAGCACGGGGTTCTTGTTGACCGTGCAAAGCACGAGACCTGGAAAGTATACAGCAAATGATTGAATAATCACTTGCAAGTGATCGTCTTACGGGCTTGGAATTTGCGACGGATGGAGCGGTCGCATGGATCGATTGGTTTAATCGATTGTTTTCATTGTGGGCGAGTGAGGATTTATGAAGGAGGAATAGGGTCGGTAGATGTTTGGCTCCTAACATTTGGGGGGCCACCGTGCCAACCGCCGTTGATTGCGATGGACTGACCGTTGATGAACTCTCCATCACCTAGGCTTATCGCTGCGGCGAGTTTAGCGATGTCTTGGGGGGAGCCCCACTTCGCGAGAAGGGATTCGTTTTCGGCGCGTTGATTCCATTCGGGAGAAGTTGATTGTCCCCATTGGGTCTGGATCCAGCCGGGTTGTAGGCAGTTGACCCGGAGTTTCGGTGCAAAGGATTTTGCTAGGCTTTTCGAGAACGCGGCAACGGCGGCTTTCACTGCACAGAAGTATTGTCCACTGTCACCTTCCATCCCCGCTTCGGCTTGATCCCAACCGATGTGGATCATCGAGGGGAGAGTGTTTTGGGGAGAGGATTGGTTGACTTGTCGAGCGGCGACGAAGCGGCTCAGGAGGCTCATCGCTCGCACGTCGATATCCCAGAGTGTTTGCAGTTTCTTCTCGAAGGACCATGTTTTAGCCGCTCCGGTGAGGACATCGGCACCTGCGGCGTGAATCCATACGTCGACGTAACCGAATCGAGCGAAGGCTGCGTTGGCCAGGGAGTAGAGGCTTGAGGATTGCGAGAGATCGGCGGCGATAGCCAAGGGGCTGCTGCAAAGCTTTGCGGTAGTTGCAAGTCCGTGCAAATTCTTGCGTCCGTGGACGATCACGTTGCAACCTCGATGAGCGAACTCCAATGCGATTGCTTGGCCGATTCCGCTACTCGCGCCGGTGACGACCACGACCCTTGGAGGGAATTGTGGATGGTTCATCGGTTAGTCCGAGGCTTCGTTCGGAGGAGGTTCATAGTTGAACTCTTGCCATTTCACGGCGTGGCCCATCGGTTCGATTCGAAGGACGAGATGTCCGTTTTGATAGACACGCACTGTTCCACTCGATTGGCTGACGACGATCGCGATAGCTTTCGTGCGTTGGGTGATACCAGCAGCGGCCCAATGTCGTGAACCGAGACCTTTGGAGAGTTGAAGGTTCTCGTGGAGGACTTCGATGATTTGGCGAGAGCGTTCGACGACTCCGTCTGGAGAGACGATAAAACCGCCGTCCATTTGGGCGATTTCTTTGATGTCTTCACGGACGCGTGGGTCGTGTAGGGTGCGATTTTTTCGGCTGTAACCTTTCAGTGGATCGAAACCGCTATCTTTGCAATGGGTGAGAACTTTGCGAGTATCACCGATTACGAACAGGGTGCCGACCTTCTTTCCTTCGCGTCCTTCGCGTCCGATTTGAACGGCAAGATCGATGACGACTTTGAGGTTGTTCAGAGGGACGGCTGTTTCGAGGCGTTGAAGGTCGCGGCTGGTGAATCGTCTCATCCGTTCATCGAGTTTGATGATGGAGATCGAATCCATTCGGTTTGCTTCGAACCCGCAATAAACTGCTACGACTTCGCTTTGGCCGGCTAAATGTTCGTCGGCGACCCCTTCGAGCAAGGCGTGCTGGAGTCTTTCGAGGAGCGGAGCGTCTTCTTTGTTGAGGGTGATGGGAACCAAGCCGAACCCTGCTGCGGCTTCTACATCTTCTTCGAGATCGGCCGCCACCAAGATTTTTGTGACTTCCGGCGGGACGAGTTCCCTAAGGCGTTCCCAGTCGATCGCTCCATCGACGAGGAAAAGCATGGCATCGGCGTTGACGGCGAGAGCAAGATTGCCCGCCGCTTCGACGACGCTGGAGAATTCGCGAGTAATTTTTTGGGATTGCATGGACCGGGTTTTCCACGTTCTGTTCCGTAGATGGCTCCAGATGGCTCTCGATTGCAACCCCAGATATCACCCAACACTCGAAACGGCATGCGATTTGAGGCGCAAGTCTTTTCCCGATGGATATTTAAGGTGTCGAAAGCCCAGTTCTAAAGGCGCAGTGTAATCACTTGGGAGGCTTTCGGCAACCTTGACTGGGGGTTGATCAAGGAAATCGTTGCAGGTGGGTTTTGTTTGGATGTGAGGATTTGACGTTGATTCACAACGGCGGAAGGCTATACTCTCCCTTCCCTATTTTCTGGGTTCCCTATTTTTGGCTAGAGAAGCTGGCCAAAGTTTTTGGCCCCTCGAAGTTTCGGTGTACCGGGTTGTGGTTTGTCCAGACGTCGGCGATTCCGGGGTTTCGGTCGAGATTCTAACTACATCATTGATGGATGGTTGTGACATGGCAAGAGCTTGTGAAGTTTGCGGAAAAGCCCCTCAAGTTGGGAACATGATCGAGACTCGGGGTAAGGCGAAGTACTTGGGTGGGGTTGGTACGAAGATCACCGGGATCACGCGTCGTCGTTTCCTCCCGAATCTTCAAAACATCAAAGCTTCTTTGCCGAGCGGTGAAGTCAAGACGATGCGAGTATGTACTCAGTGCATTCGTTCGGGTCGAATCCGCAAGGCGGTTCGCACCAAGCCATTCTCGTTGCCAACGAAATAGTCTGCACCGATGTCGATTCGGGCAGAGGATGTTTACCGCTTGGCGAAACTCGCCAAGCTTCGTATCGCGGAAGACGCGGTCGAGGGTGTCGAGCGCGATCTATCGAAGATCTTGCAGATGGTAGATCAGTTGCGCGAAGTCGATACCTCTGGAGTTGAACCGATGGTACATGCCATCGAACTCTCTGACGTGCTTGCCGACGATGTGGTCGGCCTTTCTCTCTCGCAGGAGGAAGTGTTGCAAAACGCTCCCGCCCATGACGAGGTCTCTTTCCGCGTTCCACCGGTCTTGGGGTAGCGGCGTGCGGAGCATTCGGCCTTTCCAAAACACCGATACGCTCAGTCTCTCAAAAATTTGGGAAGCCCACCATAAGGCTTACGGTTCAAAGTCCCAATGTCTCCCTCTGGTCTTTGACCAGTGTGTTCTCTCGAAGCCTTATTTCCGATACAGCGAACTCCAACTAGCGATCGATGAAGTAAGTGGCGAGGCGTCGGGCTGGATCCATTTTGGACGCAATCCGGAAGCGAAGGGTATCGGACACAACTCGTTGATCATCCATCGCTTGTGTGTCGTTCCTGGAGATGATGAATCGCTTATCGCAAGTCAATTGCTTGAGGTAGCGATGCGTGAGGGGCGAGCGAACGAACAGGCGCATTGCTGTGGATTGGGTGCATTTGATGAGAGCATCTACTATCACGGTGTTGCAGAAGGTGATGGATTGCTCGGAGTCGATTCGAACGATGTACGGTTACATGCTTGGATGCGGCAAGCTGGCTTCGAACCTTACCGTGCGACGGAGTGCAGGGAGTTAGTAGTATCTCGATTTCGTCCTCCGATGGATCGTGTGCAAATGGGAATCCATCGCACGAGCACCGTTAGCAGGATTATCGAACAAGATCGTCCGAACTGGTGGGAAAACGTGATCTTCGGTCACTGCGAGCGAATTGTCTACCAGTTGACTTGCGGAGCCCCAAACCGTGCTGAGTTACAACTTACGGTCTGGTACCCAGAAATGTCTCTTCCCGGCATAGATCCAGGAATTGCTAGGTTAACTCTTCCTACGATTGAAGACAACGAATTGCGCACCGAGCAGTGGGTTTATTTGATCAGTGAGAGTTTGCGACAACTGCAACTCGAGAGAAAGCAAGTTGTCCATGTGGTCATCGATCCGCAGGACGCGATACACAGTCGAATTCTTCATCGACTAGGTTTTAAGACGAAGTTGCACGGCATGTTATTGCGGCGTTGAAATCGTGTTTGCTTCAGGTGCCGCGTTCGGTGAGGTAGGTGGGTTCGGTGAGGGCGGCGTGGTAGTGTTCGTCGATGGTTCGGCGATTGGTTCTACTGGGCCGTTGTTCAATTCGATCACTTCACGCCGGAAGATGCTCAAGGTGGTTTGAAGTAAGGTTACTGCCAGGGGGCCGATGAGTATCCCGATCGGGCCGAGAGCTTGGATCCCACCGAGAACACTCAGGAGAGCCAGGAGTGGATGCAGTTGGCGTTGGCCATGAAGGATCAGCATTTTGATTAGGTTGTCGATGGTGCCGACAATTAGCAATGCGTAGATGGCAAGTGCGATCGCTTGCGGAACACGGTCTTGGTAGACGGCCATATAGAGAGCCGCTGGGACCCACACGATTGCTGTGCCGACGAAAGGGATCAGTGCACAGACCATCGTAAGAGCAGTTAGCAGAAAGGCCGATGGTGCTCCGAGAAAGAAGTAAGCTAGACCTGCGGAGAGCCCTTGGGCGACCGCCGAGAGGATCGTGGCAAGTACGATTGCTCGTGATGTTTGATCGAATTCCGAGAGCAGTTCAGCTTCGTATCGATCATCCAAGGGGCTCAATTCCATCAGGGTTCGGATCATGCCTGGGCCATCGACAAGAAAGAAATACAGAGCGACGAGCAGCACGGTAACTCCGACTAGTAATTTGACGACGAAAGCTACAGAGCCGCCGCCAAAACTTAGGAGTTTAGGTTGGATGTAAGCGAATGCGTTATCGATCGTACCTTTGACTTGTTCCGGTGATGGGTTCGCGATGTCTTTGAGGACCGAGGTAAAGCGTCCGCCGAGGAAGTTTTCGCGGGCGCTGTCCCATTCACTTTGCAGTTTCCAAATTGAGTCTTGGAGGTTTGCCAAGTTCCCGATTTCGGAAGGAGCAAGTCGGTCGAGGGCTTGATTGAGTTTTGCGGTCAGCAGTTGGGACTCGACGAGTTGGTCGATCATTGCTGGACGAGCTTCATCAATACGATGGTTCAGTTGATCTGGAACTTCGTTGGATCGTACGATCCGGGCTTTGAGCGTCCCGGCTTCTTCCCGAAGGTGTTGTATTTGTTGTTGCGACTCTTGTTGCGATTGCTGTGCTTCGGCTTGTGTTTGCTGCGATTCATTATTCCCCAAAGGTTGAGCATCCGGTGTGCCGTTACCAGATAGAATGCTAGAACTCAGCTCGATTGTTTCCGTGAATGTTTTAGCAAAGAGTTGGTCGACGAATTGCTTTTGATCTATATCCGCCGCAGCAAAATGGGCTTTGCCTTGGTAGAACTCGAGGATGGAGTTTGGGATCTCGGTCAGTCGCGAGCGGATATCGGCGATATCACCTGCCATTCTCCCTCGTGTATCGGTGACTTCGGCGTAATTCGTAGCGCTGGAGACGACTTCTTGGATCTCGCGAACTTTCGCATCGATGCTGCGCAGTTGGTTGGCGGCGGGAGATTCAAGGTTTACGTAGGGGTTGGATCGGAAGCGACTCAGGCCGACGCGGATGTTCGATTCGTTGAGGTCATCGAGCAACCGAACACCTTGAACAGCGGCCAATCCGATGATGATGCCGGCAGGAACAAGGACACTTCCGGCGATCAGTGCGGTGGTCAGTGTAGCGGCAAGGTGTGGTTTGCCTTTAACTTTTTTGAGAACCCAACGGTGCAGTGGTTGGAATACGACCACTAAAACAACGGCGATGAAAACAGGGATAAAAAACCCGATCATCACCTTGTAGAATAGGACTCCGATGAGAATAAGAATTGCGAGCAGAACGGCGAAAGATATGTAGCGTGCCAATTGCGAAAGCTCCAAGCAGGCCGGATGCCGCGAAGTTCAGGAATTACCTTAGGGAACAGATAGTATGAAGTTCGTAATTTTAACACGAGGTATGGATTAGTGCATCAGCCGCAAGGAACGGGTACTGGTAATGAGGGCGCAGGAAAGGGATCGCGCAGCAAGCACTTTAGGGCTTTCGTGCTGCGATTCGCGATCTTGGGAATCGTGGGTTACTTTTTATTTCTAACGCTTCGCAATGCTTGGCGGCAAGTTGTTGGCTCGGGGCTTGAGTTGGACTGGGGGGCTGTGGATTGGTGGACTTTTGCATGGAGCATTCCGTGCGGAATGTTGGCATTGCTTCCAGCTTGTTTCGCTTGGCAACGAATCGTGGCGGACTTTGGACAGAAGGTATCTTGGCCCAATTCGTTCTACGCTTATTTTCTTGGGCATTTCGGCAAGTATGTTCCTGGCAAAGCGATGGCAGTGGTGTTGCGTGTCGGAGAGTTGCACCGTCATGGGGTGGCTGCTCGACCTGCGATTGTCAGTGTGTTTATCGAGACTTTGACGGGTATCGCAACCGGTGCGATTCTCGGGGCCTGTCTGATCTTTGTCGTCGACGTTCCAGCTTGGATCAAGTTCGCTGCGTGGGCATGTATCCCATTTGCGATGATGGCTTTAATGCCCCATACGTTTCGATGGGTTGTAAATCGTGTTGCGAAGAGTCGCATAGGCAAGATGCCTCCGAAGATTGCTGAAGCGATCGATGGAAGGATGATGCTCAGGACCGTGTTTGCGGGGCTTATTGGTTGGTCACTGCAAGGCACAGCGTTGTGGCTCGTATTGCTCGCCTTGGAGAACGCTTGCGCGTCAAGCTTGCAGATCTTGGGAAGTAGTGGGCTAAATCCCGAGTCGCTTCGAGACGGCCTCTGGAGTATTCATGGTTGGACGGTGTGCGTCGCGAGCGTTAGCCTTGGGGGGCTAGCTGGATTCTTATCGATGTTGCCAGGGGGAGCCGTCGCACGAGAGGTGGCTTCTACATGGATACTTGCAACCATCGTTCCACAGCCGATTGCTCTATTGGCAACCATCGTGATGCGGATTACTTCGATCATCTCAGAGATGAGCATGATCGCAATTGCGAAGTGCATTCAAGTTTGCGTTGCCAACAAGGAAACTAAGTAACCGTGCGAACTGCTTGAGCATAGATTGCAACGATGCTTCCGGCAGCTAGCATCGACCATGGAAACCAATCCTTCGGACGGAAGATACGACCTTGGGGTAGGGCAGGCTGGGAGTTGAACCAAGTATTGCCTTCTGGGCCCATGGCTCTGGCATCTTCGAGGACGCCGGGGGAGAGCATCGCGCTATCGATGGCAAGGCATTCAAGGCCGACGATGATCATCACGAGGCCTACTGCGCAAAAGAAAGCGCGATACAGATTGCTCGGTCGCAGAAACATAGTTGGAGACCTTATTCGAATTCGTTGCGTTTAGTGGGTGATTTGTCTGATGATTACCGACTTAGATTGCAGCCCGATCAGCGTTGCGGCATTCCCAGGCAGCGTTGCGGCCCCCCTGAAAGGGTGCGCTTAGGGATGTGTCGGGTGGGTAGTGGAGAGAAAAACAGCCGCGGTTCGTCGGTTTTTCGGGAAAATCGAGGGAAACCCAACGTAAAGCTTCAAATCGGTATCAACCGGACAATCGGGATTTCCTATAAAATTTGTATTCCGTGCACCCTTCGGGTAATCTGTACGGTTGGGGTGGCGATCTGAATTGCCATCCGACATTTTTTTACTTCCTCACATCCACTGCACGAGTTGCCATGACCAATAACAATCGTCGCCGTTTTCTCCAGACTACCACCGCCGTATCGGCAGGATATTGGGTTGCTGGGGGGATTGCACCAAAAGAGAGCCGTTCAGCCTTAGAAGAAATCCGTTTCGCATGTATCGGCGTTGGCGGTAAGGGTTCGAGCGATTCGAAAGATGCCGCAAACAATGGAAAGATCGTCGCGATTTGCGATGTCGATGAGAACACTCTCGGCGAACGCAAGAAGGACGAAGACTTTGAAGATGCACAGACATTCCATGACTTCCGCAAGATGCTTGACAAGGTCGGCAAGGACATCGATGCGGTAACCGTCAGCACCCCGGACCATACCCACGCTGTTGCTACTGCGATGGCTCTAAAGATGGGCAAGGCTTGCTACACCCAAAAGCCTTTGACTCGTACGATTTGGGAAGCTCGTCGTATTGCTGAACTTGCAGCAAGCTCGAAGGCTGCAACTCAGATGGGTAATCAAGGTTCGGAGAGCTCTGGTTTGCGATCGGCAGCAGCCAAGCTGAAGAACGGCATTTTGGGTAACGTGAAAGAGATCCATATTTGGACGAATCGTCCTGTATGGCCTCAAGGGATTCCACGTCCTGAAGGGCAACCCGTTCCAGCAAATCTTCACTGGGATGAATTCATCGGCCCAGTTGAAATGCGTCCTTACAATGCTGCTTACCATCCCTTCAAGTGGCGTGGTTTCTGGGCATTCGGCACCGGCGCTCTAGGGGATATGGCTTGCCATACCCTGAACGTCGCTTTCGCTGGTTGCGATCTTATCAATCCTGTCAGTGTTCAAGCCACCACGACCGGTCACAACGGAGAGACCTTCCCAGGCTCATCGAAGATCATTTTTGAATTTGCTGCAACCGACAAGCGACCTCCAATCAAGATGACTTGGTATGACGGAGGTAACAAGGTCGATCCAGAGTTGCTCGATGGACGCAAGCGAAGCGACAGCGGACTTTTGATCCTTGGTGACAAGGGCAAGATGTATTCGCCAAACGATTACGGTGCTGAGTGCTTCTTCACCGGCGTTGAAGACAAAGAAGTCGACTTCGAGCGCAGCCCAGGTCACTTCAAGGAATTTGCGATCGCCATCAAGACCGGCAAGCCGACTTGGTCGAACTTCGCCAACTACGCAGGCAAGATGACCGAAGTCATTCTTCTGGGTAACCTTGCAGTTTGGGCTGCGGGCAAGACCAAGGAGTCTGGCGAGCAAGTCTCGAGTGCGAAGCTTGAATGGGATTCGGCGAATCTCAAGGTCAAGGGAACGAGCGAATTCGATTCCATGATCAAGCCTGCTTATCGCGCTGGTTACGAAGTCTAAGACGTTGCTCTGAGCCTAAAATAGATCGAAAATACAAGACGCACGGGAGCCTCTCCTGTGCGTCTTGGCATTTAGTAGATGAAAACATCTGGGAAAATTCAGCAAGCTTACTACTATGGAACGCTCCTTTAAGTGACTTTCCAAGAGCGACTCAATTCCATGACATCTCAAAAAACTAATCCACTGTTAGGGTGGGTTATTGGCCTACTTCTTCCTGTGATGATAGCTTTCGCAGGTGTGGCGGTTTACCAGAAGTTAGGTACGCAGGTGCCCAAGCAGGTATCGGAGGACCCATCGGATCCTCGGATTTATCTGAATCGATTGCCGATTGTAAGCACGGAAAAAGCCGAGGCGTTTCGGGGGCTTGATTCTCTCGATATCAGTTTGTCCGGGACGGTTGTTCCCTATCGGCAGCTTACGATTGCGGCGGAGGTCTCTGGGCGGGTCGTCTATAAGAGCGATCAGTGTCAGATTGGCAAGTACGTGCATGCAGGTGATGTGCTGTTTCGACTTAATCCAAAAGATTACGAATTGGAGGTTGAGCGATTGACGGCACTTAAAGAGTCGGAGTACGCACAGCAGAGGGAGCTTGATCAAGAACTTTCGAACATCAAACGTTCCTTGCTTCTAGCGGAAGAGGAGCTTGGATTGCAGGAGAAGGAAATCAAGAGGCTTGAGTCACTTCCCGCTGGCTTTGCGAGTGATACCGAGCAGGATCAAGCCAGGAGGCAGCGGCTTGCTGCAACAAACCAAGTTGTCACCCTTCAGAACCAGATGCAACTCTTAGAGACTCGTCGCAGGCGGATCGAGTTAGCAGAAAGGCTTGCAGATACTCAATTAACCCAAGCGCAGACGAATTTGGATCGATCAGAGATCAAGTCGCCGATATCTGGAGTGATCGTCAGTGAATCGGTGCAGGAAGACTCATACGTGCAACGAGGTGACAAACTGTTTGTCGTTGAGGATACCGAGCGGGTGGAAGTCAGTTGCAATTTACGAACCGACCAGTTGTTGCTTGTGCTCGATCAGCTTAATACTTCACCAACTGGTGAACCTTCGTCTCAAGTCATGCGGGCTTCGAGTTATGAACTGCCCCCGACACCTGTTGAGATTTCGTACGAGGTAGCTGGCCGTGAGGATTTGACTTATCAGTGGCGAGGTCATTTGAGTCGCTACGAGGGAATTGGTTTAGATGCCCAGAGCCGAACGGTACCAGTGAGGGTGATGGTTGACAATCCTCGAGACGTTAGACGCAATGGGCAGCCCATCAGTGAAGAGGGTAATGGTGGCTTGCCGGCGTTGGTCAGAGGCATGTTCGTCGATGTGAAGATCCAAACGCAGCCCAAGCGGGCGTTGGTTTTGCTTCCGAAGCTAGCGGTACGACCTGGAGGGCAAGTTTGGGCTTTTGAAGCGGACGAGAGCCTGCTGAGTGAGAAGAAAATCAGCGATTCGATGAGTACAGAAGTTGCGCAGTCGCTACCCAAGGTTGTGGATTGGACAGTTGGGCGGGTGAGAGTTTTCTCTGGAGTTAAGACCATTAGTTTGGTCAAGGTACCCGACGTCGAAAACAGGGACGTTGCAAGCAGGGAGTTTTGGGTTGCTGAGGCACTCGAAGGTGTTACCCCGGGGGTGAGTTTAGTGACAACCCCCTTAGCGAATTTGATCGGGGATGGGACGGACCAAGTGAGAACACCGAAGCAAGTTGAGGGGATTCAGCCATGAACGGAGTAGTGCGTTGGGCGGTCAAGCATATGGCGGGGATTAACTTCCTCGTAGCAGCGATCTTGATAGGTGGTTTGGCAAGTTTCTTCGGTATGCGGAGAGAGACATTTCCAGAGTTTCAACTGGAAGTAATTGTCGTATCGGTTCCTTATCCAGGGGCAACACCCGACGAGGTCGAGAGTGGGATATGTCAGAAGATAGAAGAATCGGTTCAGTCGTTATCTGGGATTAAGAAGCTCACGAGTATTTGTCGAGAGGGATCTGGATTTACTCTCGTTCAATTGGAGCCAAACGTCAGAGACGTGCAAAAGGTATTATCGGAAGTTCGATCTGCCGTGGATCGAATCTCCGTTTTCTTCCCTGAACGGAGTGAAAAGCCGACGGTAGAACAAGTCACATTTCGAACTCCTGCAATTCGTGTTGCTGTTCTTGGGCCTAAAGATGGAGACGGGCAGACTGAGCAGCGGTTGCGCAATTTTGCTGAGTCCGTGCGCGATCGTTTGATAGAACTTCCCAACGTTTCTCAAGCTCAGGTTGTCAATGTAAAGCCATTTCAAATCGATGTTGAGATCAGCGAAGATACGCTTCGGCAATATGGACTAACTCTATCGCAGGTCGCCAGTATCCTGCGCAAGGAGAACATGGAGTTGCCTTCCGGGCAGATCCGAAGCGATGGTCAAGAAATTTTGTTGCGAGGAAAGAATAAGCGAGAAATTGGAGAGGAGATTGCCAAGTTACCTTTGGTCACGCAACCTAACGGCGTGATTCTCAGTGTTGGCGATATCGGGATTGTTCGCGATGAGTTCGATGACGTTGCGGCCTTGAATGAGATCAACGGTAGGCCTGCGATGGTAATCATTATTGACCGAACGAGCAGTGAGGATTTGCTGAATATTTCCGATGAGGTTCAGAAAGCAGTTGCCGAGTTTCCAGTACCGGATGGCTATTCGTTGATAGCTTGGGGCGACGAGAGTGTGGATGTGCGCGACCGGATTCGGATGTTGCGGGAAAACGGCCTTCAAGGTGGACTGATCGTCTTTATTTTGTTGGCGTTATTTCTGAATTTGCGATTGGCGTTTTGGGTTGCGATGGGAATTCCCATCAGTGTGCTTGGGGCTGGTATCGGGCTTTATGCCATGGGTGAGACGCTAAATATGTTGTCCATGTTTGCGTTCTTGATGGCGGTGGGAATCGTGGTCGATGATGGGATCGTTATTGGGGAGAATATCTTCGCGCATCGGGCGTTGGGTAAATCGAACTTGCAAGCGGCGATCGATGGGGCGTCTGAGGTTCTACCGAGCGTTTTCTCTAGTGTTGCCACAACGGTGATCGCTTTCCTACCATTGTTTTATGTGTCCGGCGTGATGGGTAAGTTCATCGCGATCATGCCAGTTGCGATTATTTTAATGCTTACCATATCGTTGATCGAAGCATCGGTTGCTCTTCCTGGCCACCTGTCACATGACGAGCATCCGCCGAGATCCGTCGTTGAAAAACTCCGTTACTATTTAATGCTCCCGGTTTCGGTGGTTGAAAAAGTCTTAGATCCAATTTCCGCTTTCAACAACCGTGTCCTGGATTGGTTCGGAGAGCAGTTTTACGGCAGGTTGCTCGGACTGTTTTTAAGGTACCCATTGTTACCCATAGCCTTGGGATTCGCCGTCGTGTGTTATGCCGTGGGGCTTGTGCGTTCCGGCGCGGTACCCTTTGAGTTTTTTCCGAGTCTCGATGGCAAGACGATCGTTGGGCAAGTCATTTATCCCGATGGAACTCCTGCGGATATCACTACGAGTGCAGCGAGGCGAATGGAGCAAGCTTTGCGTCGGATTTCGGAACGTATTGATGACGAAGAACAAAAAGCAGGGACGTCGAAGACCCCTGCGCCAATGGACTCAAGTTCTCCTCGCGGCCCGGTTCGTTTGACGTTCCTTCGAGTCGGTTCGGCAGAAGCTGGCAATCAGGGGGCGGGTGACCGAGTTTCCGGGTCGCACGTCGCTCAGGTAGAAGCTGAGATCCATGATGCAACCTTGAGAAATGTTACCAGTGAACAGCTTATTCGTTGGTGGCGAGAGGAAGCGGGTGTGTTTCCAGGTGCCGAGCGTGTGAACTTTCAAGCGGCTGACATCGGTCCCGGAGGAAAGCCATTAGAATTCAAAATTCTTGCACCGAGAGAAAACGTTCGGGAGCTTGAAGCAGCGGTAGAGGAAGCAAAGGCCAAGTTATCGACCTACGCCGGTGTTTACGATATTCGCGACGATTCGAACCCTGGAAAAACAGAGTTTCAGTTTACCATCCGCGACCAAGCTAAGTCGTTAGGAGTAAAGCAAGACGAGCTCAGCGAAGCGATTCGAAGCGCTTACTATGGTTCGGAAGTGATGCGGTTGCAACGTGGACGGCACGAAGTCAAGCTAATGGTTCGGCACCCCATGGAAGAACGGCGATCGTTAGCGGATTTCCAAGATTTACGCGTCCGCAGTCCCGACGGAATCGACCGTCCGATTGCTGAATTGGCGGAAATCAAGGTAACTCAGGGGTATTCGGAGATTAACCGTCTGGATCAAATGCGGTCGATTACCGTCTCCTCCGAGCTTGATACAACCAAAGCGAACGCATCGACGATCGCTGCTGATTTGCGCAAGTCACTTGAAGAAGAGCTTCGGACGAAGTATCCCGCGCTGCGATTCCGATGGGAGGGGCAGCAGGAAGAGACACGCGAGTCGTTCATGAGTTTGGCGATAGGATTCTCAGTGGCAATGGCAGCGATGTATTTGCTGTTGGTCTTTGAGTTCCGATCTTATCTGCAACCTTGGATTGTTTTAGCGATTGTTCCATTCGGTATGGTCGGCGCGATTTTTGGACACGCTTTAATGGGTTTGCCACTGACTCTCTTCAGCATGTTCGGCATGGTTACACTTGCGGGTGTCGTGGTAAACGATTCGATCGTCTTGGTTGACTTCATCAATCAGTGCGTCAGACAAGGAATGCCGCCGGTGGAGGCGATTGTGACGGCAGGTTCGCGGCGACTGCGGGCCGTGTTCTTAACGAGCGTAACGACCGTAGCTGGGCTGCTACCGATGTTGTTGGAGAAATCGTTCCAAGCTCAAGCGTTGATTCCGATGGCTACAAGCTTGGCCTTTGGGCTGATCGCATCGACGTTGCTGGTCTTGCTCATGGTACCATTGCTATACCGATTCTATGTGGCCCTTACCTTTACGAACGAAGAGATGTTAGGAAAGGGACAAAAAGAAAACCTCGCCGTTTAACGGGCGAGGTTTCTGTTGCATCGTCGCTTTAGGATCGCGAGTGCCTTTAGTTATTCTTAAGGCCTTCGATCATCTTGATGAAGCCTTCTCGTTCGCCGGCTACTGTTTTCTTGGGGCCGGTCATTTTGATGAAGACCGTATCGCCGGTATCGAGTTCAAGGATAACGCCGAGCATAGCGTGGTTTTCAATCTTCTTCATCGGGCCGGGGGCGAAAGGTCCACCACCCATCGATTCCTTGTAGGTCCCTTCAAGCTCGACGATGTGTGCGATCGTCTTGCCGATTTCCTTCTTCTCAATCTTCGCATCGGACTTCTTCAACCCATCGAATTGGCCGATCCAACGGGTGATGTTCGCTTCGATTCCGCCCGAAGCGCTCATGATCGTCACGCGCGATGTGTCTTCCCCTTCAGCAGGTGCACGGAATTCGTATTCGATAATGTTCGACTTGGGTGGAACGGTTTTCCAAGAAGCTGGTTTTTCAACCACGACTTTGCCACCCGCGAGCTTTAACGCTTCGCCCTTGGCTTCAGCTGCTGGTTTCGACGGTGTGTCTTGGGCCAACAAGCATGGGGTGACGAATCCCGCAACAACGGCTGCAAGAAGCAGCGGGCTTGTGCGACGAACTAAGGAACTAAGCCGGAAGCTTGATCGCATAAAACGAATCTCCACGATTAAATGAACTAAATTGGAAAATTGCCGGATCGGTAAATCGCAAAAGCGAGCGTAAGGACACGCTCTGGGGACATCATCAGAATAGCAACCTATCAAGTCGCCTGCCCGCGTTGAAAAGCAACGTAAGGTCGGTGGGCGATCGAGTTAGGCTATTGGTGTAGTCGATTCAGGTAATAGACTACCAAAAAAAGGTGGATTGGATCAGCCAAGAACCGGTTGCACCGGGGTGAAATTGGTGGGAGAGAGGGAAATTTAGGGTCGGAAACCTGCTCGGAAATCTGTTCGAGGGTACACTGTGGGGTCGAACTAGGATCTTCGCACACGGCGGAGAATTTATCTTTTGGGCCTTTAAAACGTTTGAGTATGCCGATGGATTATCGACCGCAGACGATCGACGCGCCGTTGCTTGAAGACCTCTCCGACATTTTGCGATTGGCCATCCGTGAGGATTTAGATCGCAGCGTGGATCTTACGACGATGGCGATTGTGCCCACAGGGGTTCGCGGATCGGCGGCCCTTATCTCACGCTCTGCCGGAGTTGCAGCGGGGATCGATTTGATCGATGAAATGATCACGGAATTAGACGCTGGGATTCAGTGGGATCAGCGTGTCGGTGATGGAGAGGCGATCGGACCTGGGCAAGTCCTCTCTGTTCTGCATGGCGAAGCGAGGGACTTGTTAACTTGCGAACGGACGATTCTCAATGTCGTCTGTCGTATGTGTGGAATCGCATCATTGACCGATCAATTTGTGCGAGCGGTAGAGGGGACTAAAGCCAGAGTCTACGATACTCGTAAGACCACGCCTGGATGGCGACGCTTAGAAAAGTACGCTGTACGCTGTGGAGGTGGGCATAACCACCGACTTGGACTCTACGATGGCGTTTTGATCAAAGATAATCATTTGGCTAGTCGGGCTGCGAAGGACGGAGAGCTTTTGGATCCCGGTCAAGCGGTCGCGTTGGCGAAGGAGTTCGTAGCTTCAGGGGCAGTGCGCTTCGAGTATCCTCCGATGATTGAAGTCGAGATCGATCGGCTGAGCCAACTTGAGTCAGCTTTGAAAGCCAAACCGAACATCGTGTTGCTCGACAACATGACATGCGCTCAGCTTGAGGAGTGTGTGGCGATTCGCAATCGTATTGCACCAGAGGTTGAATTAGAAGCCTCGGGTGGAGTTCGGCTTTCGACGATTGGGGCGATCGCTAGAACAGGTGTCGAGAGGATCAGCGTCGGAGCGTTGACACATTCGGCGATCGTTCATGACATCGGTCTCGATTGGCAGCTCGGTAGCAATTAATCCCCGCAAGCAATCACATACTTTTCGAAAGGCAAGCTTGGAATGAGTACACATCGATTTGATCACAAGAAATTCCGCGTGAAGGAAGGGGATTCCGTCAAGCTTTCGAAGATATCGACAAAAGCAGGAGATGAGTTCGGTGGAAAAACGCAGGGAGTCGAATCCTTGGAGCAAGACATTGCGAGCTTGCAGCAAACCCAAGATCGATTGTTTGCGTCGAACTCGCGATCGTTGTTGATCATCCTTCAAGGGATGGACACGTCTGGTAAGGACGGAATTATTCGGCATGTGTTTCGTGGAGTGAATCCCCAGGGATGTCGCGTTCACGGATTTAAGGCCCCAAATAGCGAAGAACTCGAACACCACTTTCTCTGGCGTCCGATGCGATTTTTGCCTCCTAAGGGGATGATCTCGATTTTCAATCGCTCCTACTACGAAGAAGTCTTGGTGGTGCGGGTTCACCCGAAGTTTCTTGATGCCCAAAATCTGATGCCATACAAGAAACTCTCTGACTTATGGAAGAGGCGTTACGAAGAGATTCGGATGTTCGAGAAGACCCTAACCGAAAGTGGCACCTCCGTCCTGAAGTTCTACTTGCACATCTCGCGGGACGAACAACGCAAACGATTGCTCGAACGGCTTGAGACACCTGATAAGCATTGGAAGTTCAATGCGGGTGATTTGGCCGAACGCAAGTTGTGGAAAGAGTATCAAGAGGCTTTTGAAGATGCGATGGAAGCGACGTCGACGAAGGCTTCACCGTGGTATGTGATCCCTGCTGACGATAAGTGGTATGCGAGAGCAGCGGTTGCTGATTTGATTTCCGGGCATCTGGATTCGCTGGAACTCGAGTATCCGAAGGTCAGCCCAGAGGAGCTTGCGAAGTACTCCGGGTACGTTTCTGAACTCAAGCAGGAGTCGACATCAACGACATGAGCGACTTGATCGAGATTGTCGATGGTCCGATCGAAGTAGATCGCATCATCGCGCAATGCCAAGAGGCTCGCAGTGGGGCCATTTGCGTTTTCATTGGCACGACTCGCCAGTTCACTAAAGGTGTGGAAACGGAGTATCTTGAGTACGAGTCCCATCGCGAGATGGCACTTGCACAAATGAGACTCCTGGTGCAAGAAGCACGAACTCAGTGGCCGTTAAACCGTTGTGCAGCGGTCCATCGTCTCGGTAGAGTCGATATCGCGGAGCCAAGCATCGTTGTTGCCGTGAGCTCTCCGCATCGCAAGGAGGCATTCGAAGCTTGCGAGAGCCTTGTCGATCGAATCAAGAAAGATGTTCCGATTTGGAAGCGGGAGTACTACAAGGACCAGCCGGCTCAGTGGGTTCACCCGACGACGGATGCTTAGCAACTGAAGCGGAGCTGCGCAAGCAGCCCGGTGAGTGGTACTCACACGGCGCACAGGAGGCTTGCGCCAATACCGTTTCCAATTTCTCTAGCGGA
>Ga0255127_1000315_pt1 | contig 25547 bp, 28 predicted proteins | sample Law_Miss_RepB_8d_FD_188555 | JGI IMG/M metagenome (GOLD analysis project Ga0255127, IMG submission 188555) | Freshwater microbial communities from St. Lawrence River, New York, United States - Law_Miss_RepB_8d | ecosystem: Environmental > Aquatic > Freshwater > River | place: USA: New York...
ATTCGGTGGGCAGGCGCACGCCCAGTGTTGACTCGATACGTGCAAAGACCTGTTCCTTCAGCGCTGGCGTCACGCCCATGGAACCCACGCCCTGTACATTGCTGTGTCCGCGCAGCGGCAGCAGGCCCTTGCCGGGGCCTCCCAGCATGCCGCGCAGCAGTGCCAGGTTGCTGATGGCTTCGACATTTTCCACCCCGTGGGAGTGATGGGTGATGCCCATGCCCCAGCTGAATACGCAGTGCCGGCTGTTCTGATAGAGCGTTGCCAGCAGGCGAATCTGCGCTTCTTCCACTCCCGATTCTTCGCACAGCGCTGGCCACGACAGGGCCCGCAGATGCGCGGCGTAGTCTTCGAAACCCAGGCAATGTTGCGCGATGAACTGGCTGTCCTCGCCGCCATTTTCCAGTACGGCTTTCGCGATGCCCTGCAGCAGTGCCAGGTCGCCTCCGACATGGGGCTGCACGTAGAGCGACGCGATCGGGGCGCCTCCGACGATCATCGAACGCAGGTTGCTGGGGGACGCAAAGCGCAGCAGCCCGGGTTCCCGCGTCGGATTGATCACGATCACCTGGCCGCCTCGCCGCCGGCATTCGATCAAAACCTTGAGAAAGCGCGGGTGATTGGAGGCCGGGTTGGCACCGATGACAAAAAACGTGTCTGCCTGTGGCAAGTCCTGATACTGCACCGTCGCGGTGCCCGTACCGATAGCAGCCTGCAGCCCGACACCCGATGCCTGATGGCAGTAATAAGAACAATTGTTCACATGATTGCTGCCATACAGACGTGCGAACAACTGCAGGATGAAGGCGGCTTCATTGGACGACCTGCCAGAGGCGTAAAAGAAGCTGCGCTGCGCAGAGGTACTGCGCAGGCGCTGTGCGATACGGGCGATGGCCTCGTCATAGCTGATGATGCGATAGCGGTCCGCCCCCGGCGCTTTGTGAAGCGGATGTCCCAGACGGCCGAGCGCTTCCAGTTCACGGCCACTGAGCTGCGCGAGTTCTTCCAGCGTGTTGTCTTCGAACAGGGCGGGGGGGATCGCTGGACGCAGGTCGCTGGACTGCGCCTGGATGTTCTTGTTGCAGATTTCGATGCCGGCATTGTGTTCGTTGTGCAGTCCGCCACGCTGGCCGCCCGTACCAAACGCGCAGGCCTTGCAGGTGTTCCTGGAGCGGACTGTTTCGGCCAGCCGACGCGGACCGACTTCCCCGGCGATGGACATGACATAGCGCACGGCTTTCAGTCCGCCACCCACAGGCAGGGGTTTGGCATCGTGGTCGTCTGTCGGGGAGTGTTTGCTCATGAAGGTGCCTACAATCCGATGACTTCCATGCGCTCGCTGGCGGCCACGGTCACGCGCACGCCTTCTACCGTGGTAAAGGCGCGAGTTTCCAGCTGGTCCCTGCGCACTTCGTAGGTCACAGGCGCGCTGTTGCCTTCCCGGTGCAGCAGAATCTGCACGACGGTGTTGTCTTCCTGCCACTGCAGATAGTAGAGGTAACTCCCGATACCGAGTATCAATGCAAGGAAGAGCCAGGCAGTGAAGCGGTAGTCATTGAGTGCAGGGGCGGCGACTGCAGGGCCTGAGAGCTGGTGCCCGGCGTTGGCAGCGTCCCTGCGTTTCTGCTGCCGCACCTGGCGCAACCAGATCAGGCCCAGCAGCAATATAAAGATGGTCAAAAGGACTTTGCCAAGCATGGTGTGATCCGCACGGTCGCCGAGCCGGCATCATAACAGCGGCCTTTGCGCGATAGCCAGCATGGGGCCCTGCGAAGCCAAGCGCTGATTGTGGCAGCCGCCCGGGCAGTGCCATAATAGCCGCCCACACTCGCCGGTACCCACCGATGCTCCTTGAGCGAGAAAATTCTTGAAGAAAAACAAAGAGGGAGAACCATGAAAGCCGTTGGAGTCCACAATTCGCTGCCAGTGACTGATCCGCAGGCCCTGCAGGATGTCGATATCCCCACCCCCGTCGCTACCGGGCGCTTCCTGCTGGTGCGCGTACGTGCTGTCTCCGTCAACCCGGTGGATACCAAGATCCGCATGGCGGCAGGCAGTCGCCTGGAACAGCCGCGCATCCTCGGCTGGGACTGTGCAGGCGTGGTGGAAGCGATTGGCGATCAGTGTTCCTTGTTCAAGCCGGGAGATGAAGTGTTCTACGCAGGCGATGTGACGCGTGCAGGCTGCAACAGCGAATACCATCTGATCGACGAACGCATTGTTGGCCACAAGCCCGCGAGCCTTTCCTTTGACGATGCAGCCGCCATGCCTCTGACAACCATCACGGCCTGGGAGGCCTTGTTCGAACGTCTGGGCATTGCCAAGGACTGTAGCGCGAACAAGGGCAAGTCCATCCTGATCATTGGTGGCGCCGGTGGCGTGGGTTCGATAGCCATTCAGTTGGCCAAGAACCTCGCTGGACTGCATGTAATCGCCAGCGCCTCGCGCCCGGAAACGGAAAAGTGGTGCATGGAGATGGGGGCAGACGAGGTGATCAATCACCGCGAGGCGCTGGCTGATGAATTCAAGCTGATCGGTTGCAGCGGCGTGAACTACATACTGTGCCTGGTGGGCACCGCCCAGCACTGGCATGGCATGGCCGACGTGATTCTGCCGCAGGGCAGGATCTGCCTGATCGTGGACACTGAATCCAACCAGCCGGTCAATATCAATCTGTTCAAGGCAAAGAGTGTGTCAATCAGCTGGGAATTCATGTTCACGCGATCACGATTCCAGACAGCCGACATCGCCGAGCAGGGTGTGTTGCTGAACGAGGCGGCGAAGCTGCTGGATGCCGGCTTGCTGCGGCACACCCGTACCGAGCACTACGGTGCGTTGATCGCTGCGAATCTGCTGAAGGCCCATGCCAAGCTGGAATCCGGCACCATGCTGGGAAAGCTGGTCTTGACCGTCGGCTGATGGCCAGCGCTCTGACCCTGTGAGGATTGTATGGACCGCATGATCGGCGTTTTGCAATTGCTTTTTTCCGGCGTGCTGGGAACCATGGCACTGAGCACACTTGCCAATATTGTCCTGATTGCGATGCAGGCCGAGACGGATTCGGGCATGACTGCCGCGATGGGACAGCTGGTCGTGGCCATTTTTCTGGCGATCTGGGCCAGAGTGTTCTTCGTGAAGGGTCAGGAGCGCGTGCGCAACCACAAGCCATGAAAGTCTTCGAGGACGCTGCCGAATTCCGGCAGCACTACCAGTCGAGTGTCGCCACCATCGGCAAGTTCGATGGCGTGCACACCGGCCACCAGTTGATTCTGCAGCAGCTGCGCAGCAAGGCATCCGAGTACGGCGTGCCTTGCGTCGTCGTGCTGATCGAGCCACATCCGGAGGAATTCTTTGCGGCGTCTTCTCAAGAATGCCCGGCGCGTCTTAGTGAACTGGAAGAAAAGCTGACGCTGCTGGAGGAACAGGGCGTGGACGTGGTGTGCAGGCTGCGCTTCGATGCCACCCTGCAGGCGCAGAGTGCGGAAGATTACATCGAAGAATTTCTGGTGAACGGGCTGGGGATTGTCTGTCTGATCATTGGCAATGATTTCCGCTTCGGGCACAAGCGCCGCGGCGACTTCGCCATGCTGCAGGCCTTTGGCAAATCGTTTGGCTTCGAGTTGCTCGAGTCAGCCAGTTGCGAGCACCAGGGCGTTCGCATCAGCAGCACCTTCGTGCGCCAGCAGTTGCAGAAGGGGGATTTTGAGCTGGTGGAGTTGCTGCTCAATCGCCCCTATGGCATTTCCGGCACCGTGGTCAAAGGTCAGCAGCTCGGGCGTGATCTGGGTTTCCCCACCTGCAATGTGAAACTGAACCGAAAGACGCTCCCTTTACACGGGGTCTATGCCTGCGATGTGCAGGTGAACAACGAAGATCTGGCCGAGCGCTTTCTGAAAGGCGCTGCGAACATTGGCTACCGGCCAACGGTGTCGGACAGCAACAAGGCTGTGCTGGAAGTGCATCTGCTGGAGTTCGACAGCGATCTTTACGGCGAGAAAATCACAGTGATTTTTCGCCACAAGATTCGCGAGGAGCAGAAATTCGCATCCTTGGACGAGCTGCAGGCCCGCATCGCCATCGACGTGCAGACGGTGCGTGCGTTCTTCGAAAAGGAAATGCCATTCTGACGAAGCTGTGGGAGCGGGCTTGCCCGCGAACAGTCGCAGCGTGGTTCGCGGGCAAGCCCGCTCCAACGGATACAATATGCAATTGACAAGGTTGATGAGATGACAGATTACAAAAGCACCCTGAACCTGCCGCAGACAGAGTTCCCCATGAAGGCCAGTCTTGCCCAGCGCGAGCCGGAAATGCTGGCACGCTGGCAAAGCATGGACCTCTACACCCGCATCAGGGAAAAGAGTGCGGGCCGGCCCCGTTTCATTCTTCACGATGGGCCGCCCTATGCCAATGGTGAGCTGCACCTCGGCCATTCGGTCAACAAGACGCTCAAGGACATCATCGTCAAGTCGAAAACTCTGGCCGGTTTCGACGCACCTTATGTGCCGGGCTGGGACTGCCACGGACTGCCGATCGAGATCAACGTCGAGAAGAAACTCGGCAAGGCCGGCAAGAAAGTGTCCTTCGCGGACTTCCGCAAGGCCTGCCGTGAATATGCCGCCAAGCAGGTTGAGATTCAGAAGGCCGATTTCGTCCGTCTGGGCGTACTGGGCGAGTGGGACAACCCCTATCTGACCATGGACTTCAAGACAGAGGCGGATACGGTGCGTGCGCTTGGGCGCATCGCGCAGAACGGCCATCTGGTCAAGGGCTACAAGCCCGTGTACTGGAGTGTGGTCGGGGCCTCGGCGCTGGCAGAGGCGGAAGTGGAGTATCAGGACAAGACGTCGTTTGCCATCGATGTGCTGTTCAGGGTGGAGAACACGGACAGATTTCTGGGTGAATTCCGGCCGACATCCGAAGAAAGTAGTGCAAGACTAACGTTTCCAATTCTTGGCGCACCAGCCTCCGTGTTCGTAGTCATCTGGACCACCACTCCCTGGACGCTGCCCTCCAACCAAGCTGTGTGCCTGAACGCCGAGCTGGACTACGCGCTGGTGGACTGCGAGCTGGAGCACGGCCGCAAGTGGATCGTCGTGGCCGCCGCCATGGTCGACGAAATCATGAAGCGCTACGGCTGCGAATCTTATGAAGTGCTGGGCACGGTCAAGGGCAAGGCGCTGGAACTGCAGATGCTGCATCACCCCTTCGTGGCGCGGCAGGTGCCGGTGATACTCGGCGAGCACGTCACCACGGACGCCGGCACGGGCGCTGTGCATACGGCCCCGGATCATGGCGTGGACGACTTCAACGTCGGTCGGCAATACGGCATCGGCACCCTCAACCTGGTGGATGACGATGGGCTGTTCACGGCGGCTGCCGGTGAGTTCGCGGGCGAACATGTCTACAAGGCGGATGAACGCGTGATCGAGGTGCTCAAGCAGCGCGGTGCGCTGGTGGCATTGAAGAAGATCGTGCACAGCTATGCGCACTGCTGGCGCACCAAGACGCCGCTGATCTATCGCGCTACACCGCAGTGGTTCATCAGCATGAACGAGAAGGGCCTGCTGGCCTCCGCGCTGGAGGCCACGGCGAAGGTGCAGTGGATTCCCGACTGGGGCCAGGCGCGCATCGATCTGATGCTCAAGGGCAGCCCGGACTGGTGTGTCTCGCGCCAGCGTACCTGGGGCGTTCCCATCACCTTGTTCGTGCACAAGGAAACCCAGGCGCTGCATCCGCGCACAGCTGAACTGATCGAAGAGGTGGCGCTGCGCATCGAGAAGAGCGGTATCGACGCCTGGTTTGAAATGACTGCAGAAGATCTGCTGGGGGCTGAAGCCGCCGAGTACAGCAAGGTCACGGATACGCTGGACGTGTGGTTCGATTCCGGTGTCACCCATTACTCCGTGCTGCAGCAGCGCGAAGGCCTCGGCTTTCCCGCGGATCTCTATCTGGAAGGCTCGGACCAGCATCGCGGCTGGTTCCAGTCGTCACTGAAGACTTCCATTGCCATGTATGGTGTTGCCCCGTACAGGCAGGTCCTCACGCACGGCTTCACGGTGGACTCCAAGGGATACAAGATGTCGAAATCCCTTGGCAACACGATTTCGCCGAAGGAAGTGTTCCAGGAATACGGTGCCGACATTCTGCGTCTGTGGGTGGCTTCCACCGATTTCCGCGGCGAAATGACGGCCTCTACGGAAGTGCTCAAGCGCGTGGCCGACTCCTATCGCCGCATCCGCAACACGGCGCGCTTCCTGCTATCCAATCTCACCGGCTTCGACCCGGCTCAGAATCTGGTGGCGCCCGCGGACATGATGGCCCTGGACTACTGGATCACCCGTCAGGCCCAGCTGCTGCAGAAGCAGGTCGAGGACGATTACGCGCAATATCACTTCCTTGGCGTGTACCAGAAGGTGCACAACTTCTGTGTGATCGAACTGGGCAGCTTCTATCTGGATGTGATCAAGGACCGTCAATACACCACGCGGGAAGACTGTCTGGCGCGGCGTTCCACGCAGAGCGCCATGTACCACATTGCAGAGATCCTCTGCCGGCTGATCGCGCCGATCACCAGCTTTACCGCGGACGAGATCTGGGCGAGCATTCCCGGCGCTCGCGCCGAATCCGTCTTCCTGAGCATGTTCGGTGATTCCCTGGCCATGTTGCCCGAGCAGGCCGCCATGGATGACAAGTACTGGGAGCAGGTGATGGCGGTGAAGACGGCCGTCAACAAGGAGCTGGAGAAGCAGCGCAATGACAAGCTGATCGGCGCTGCGCTGAGCGCAGAGGTGACGCTGTTCTGCGCGGAGCCCCTGCATGCCATGCTGGCGCGCTTGCAGGATGAACTGCGCTTCGTGCTGATTGTGTCGCAGGCGCAACTGCGCCCGCTTGCAGATGCAGGGGATGCGGCCGGCACGGACGTTCCCGGGCTGAGTCTGCGCATTACGCCGTCGGCGAATACCAAGTGTGTGCGCTGCTGGCATCATCGCCCCGACATTGGCGTGCACGCCGAGCATCCGGAGCTTTGCGCGCGCTGCGTCGAGAATATCGCCGGCGCCGGTGAGACGCGTCACTATGCCTGAGTCTTTGGTACAGAGCAGAATTGCTGAAGGGGCGCGTGTGACGCTGCATTTTTCCCTGGCGCTTTCCGACGGAACGCTGATCGACAGCAATTTCGACAAGGCCCCAGCGAACTTCGTGATGGGCGACGGCAGTCTCTTGCCTGGCTTCGAAGAGGCCTTGCTGGGCGCTGTGAGCGGACAACACCTTGACGTGCTGCTGCCGGTCGAGAAAAGCTTCGGCGCCGTCAATGCTGACAATGTGCAAGTCTTGCCGCGTCGCAAGTTTGCAGCCCTGCTGGCCAATTCCACAGACCCTGTGGTGGAAGGGACAGTGCTTTCGTTTGCCGATGCCGGGGGATTCGAGATTCCCGGCGTCGTGAAATCCATCGATGAGGACACGCTGGTAGTGGACTTCAATCACCCGCTGGCGGGTCGCGAGATTCGCTTCAATGCGCACATCCTGGCGGTGCTGCCCCACGGAGTGCAGGTCATGGAGATACGCTGATGACTGTCGTGCAACATGTCACTCCGTCCCAGGCGGGCGCAGTGGCCCAGATCAAGCTCGCCAACCCCCGCGGCTTCTGTGCCGGGGTGGACCGCGCTATCGACATCGTGAACCGGGCTCTCGATATTTACGGCGCTCCCATTTATGTCCGACATGAAGTGGTCCACAACAAGTTTGTGGTGGACACTCTGCGGCAGCGCGGTGCGATCTTTGTGGATGAGCTGGCGGACATTCCGTCGCTTGACTCGGCAGGGCGTGCCTCCATCGTGGTCTTCAGTGCCCACGGGGTCGCGCAGGCCGTGAAAGAAGAAGCCGAGCAACGCGGCTTCAAGATTTTTGATGCCACCTGCCCCCTGGTCACCAAGGTACATCTGGAAGTCATCAACTTCAGCACAGAAGGGCGTGAGTGTGTCCTGATCGGACACCAGTTTCACCCGGAAGTGGAAGGCACCATGGGCCAGTATGACGACAGCAACGGCGGCCACATTTATCTGGTGGAATCCGTGGAAGACGTACAGCGTCTGCAAGTACGTGATGCAAAGCGCCTTTCCTATGTCACTCAGACCACGCTGTCCATGGATGACACCTCGCGCATCATCGATGCGCTGCGCTTGCGCTTTCCTGACATAGAAGGGCCGCGCAAGAAGGATATCTGCTACGCCACGCAGAACCGCCAGGATGCCGTGAAGCAACTGGCGCTGGAGTGCCAGCTGCTGCTGGTGGTGGGGTCGCCCAACAGCTCCAATTCGAATCGTCTCAAGGAGCTGGCCGAACGGCTCGGCTGCGAGTCTTATCTGATCGACAGTGTCGACGATGTCCAACCGCAATGGTTCGAGAACAAGACCCGCTTTGGTGTGACAGCCGGTGCCTCAGCGCCGGAGATTCTGGTGCAGCAGGTGGTGGAGCGCTTGCGACAGATCTGTGGCATGGACCCCGAAGAACTGGCGGGAGTGGAAGAAAACATCGTCTTCAGCATGCCCAAGGAGCTGCGCCGCTGAGTCTCGGCGCTCTAGAACGCCCAGGCGATCAGCAGCCAGAAGATCACGAAAAAGGCTAGAAATCCGGCCAGCATGAACTGCAGTTCGCCCAGCAAGCCATCGCCTGAGGTGATGGTGAACACCACCATCACGACAATGGTCAGAAAGAAGGAGATTACGGCGGCGTCCCGCATGCCCAGCCCCGGGGCCAGATGCGTAGCCGCCAGTTCCGCCAGCAATGGCAGCATCAGCGCGGCGGCGATCACCAACAGCACGATCAGCGAGATCAGTGCAATGGCGATCTTGCGGGAATCATCCTTGTCCTTCTTGTCTGTTTCTCCCACCATCTTCATGCACTCTTCTGATTGGCCTTGATGATTTCCCGAACCTTGTTGGGGTCGGGCATGCCTCTGGCGACGATCTCGGGATTGTCCCCCGAGGTGTACAGTTCGATGGTGCCTGTACCGAAAATACGGTTGGAGAACGACTGCTTCACTTTCACAGTGCGGATGCCATCGATGTCCAACTCGGAGCGCTCCTTGCTGAGCAGCCCTTTTTCGTAAAGTACATGGTCCTTGGTGACACTGAGCCGGGACGACTTGTTCTGCAGGTGCCAGTACATCAGAATCAGGATGCCGATGCCCAGTGGGATCAGCAGGATACAGAGCAGAAAACCCAGTGGGTTGTTCTTGAACATGACAGGGTTGGCGGCGTATAGCTCTTGCATGTCAGAGTCCTGCTTCCATGAGGAAGTCCTGAATGGTGGCGTAGATGCGAGTGCGCTCTTCCGCTGTGAAGCGGCCATGGCCGCCGCCAGGAATGGTCAGCAACTGATTGCGCACATTCGTGGCCGCCAGCGCCCGGTGCAGTTCCACACCGTGGGCATAGGGCACCACGGCATCGGCATCGCCATGAATGCTGAGGATGGGGGGCAGGTCGTTGCGGACGTAGCGGATTGGCGACAGACGCTGTGCCAGCGCCGTCGGCTGTGCCACGCCATTGAACCAGCGGGCGGCGTTCTCTGCCATGTTGGGCCCTTGAATAACGTCCTGCACATCGGTTACTCCGAACCAGTTGATGGCTGCTGCCACCAAAGGTGTGGTGCCGTCCGGACAACCGGCCGCAAAGCCCTCACTGTCGGGAATCATGGCCATGGCCAGAGCGAGATGCCCGCCTGCCGACTGGCCGCTGACGACGAGCTTCTGTGTGTCGACATTGAAGCGCGCTGCCTCGGCGGCAATGGCACGCAGGGCGCAGAAGCCATCGATGACGGCTGCCGGAGCCGGTGCAGTACCACCGAGTCTGTAGCCGACATTCACGACATTCCAGCCCATCTCCAGCCAGGGCAGCAGCGCCATTATCTGCGTGTTCTTGTTGCCGGCCACCCAGAAGCCACCGTGGAAGAACACCAGCGTGGGCTGGGGAGACGTTACATCGCGGCGGGAATAGACATCCATAGCCAGCTGTGCGCCGCCCTGGGACGTGTAAGGTACGTCGATGCTGACCTGATAGCGGGTTTCAATTTCAGCGGCGAAATTCGCCGATTCCGTCAATTGCGCCGAGGCTTGCGTAGCGCAGGTGCCGGCGAGCAGGGCTGCCAGCAGGATTGTTGTTCTCATGGTGCATTCCTGTTTCAGTATCGTCTTGGCAAGAAAGGGAAAGGAAACTATACGTTGCGGAGTGTAGCCTGATTGTTACGGTGTGGCACAGGGGGGGGCTTCTACCATTTGTTCATATCAGGCGCGAAGTTGCAGGTAATTCTCGAGCACTCACCCATTCAAGGGTGGTTACATCTGCAATGGCTCGGCTATACTCCCGCGCGAATTTGAAAAACAACTATCAACAGGGAATTCCCATGATCATTTACGGCGTGGCGCTGCTGGCGGCCTGTCTGCTTGCCGGTCTGTATCTTGGTGAACTGCTCGGTCAATTGCTGGGCGTGCAGGCCAATGTGGGTGGTGTGGGCGTCGCGATGCTCCTGCTGGTGCTTGCCTGCGGATCGGCGCGGATGCAGTCGCTGGTCACAGGCGCTTCCGGGGACGGTGTGAAGTTCTGGAGCGCCATGTATATCCCCATCGTGGTGGCCATGGCGGCGAGTCAGAATGTAGTGGCAGCTGTCAGTGGCGGCATGCTGGCCGTGCTGGCTGGCGTGCTGGCAGTGCTGGTCAGTTTCGCACTGGTGCCCGTCCTCAGCAGGATCGGCCCGCAGAGTCCGCCATTGCCTCCGCTCGAGGAAGACCTCTGATGGAGACTCTGCGTACGGTCATGCAGGCCAATGGCCTAATCGTGGCATTCCTGGTAGTGGGTCTGAGTGTGTGGCTGTCCTACTGGATTTCGCGCCAGTTCACGCGTGGGCGCATCCATGGCTCGGCCATTGCCATCATACTTGGTCTGCTGGCCGCGTATGTCGCTGGCCAGTTCACCGGCGGCTCACGGGGCGTGGCGGATATCAGCCTGCTGGCCGGCATCGGACTGATGGGCGGCGGCATGATGCGGGACTTCGGCATTGTCTCCACGGCCTTCGGCGTGCAGCTGCAGGAGCTGCGCAGAGCCGGCATCGTGGGCATAGTGTCTATATTTCTGGGGGTCCTGGTCTCGTTCATTGCGGGAGGCCTGGTGGCCGTTGCCTTCGGCTATACCGATGCCGAGAGCATTACGACCATCGGGGCAGGTGCAGTGACCTATATCGTCGGCCCCGTGACGGGGACGGCCATCGGCGCCAGCTCCGATGTGATTGCCCTGGCAGTGGCAGCGGGGGTGGTGAAGTCAATCCTCGTGATGATCGGCACGCCACTGGTTGCTCGCCATATCGGTCTGAACAACGCGCAGTCCGCCATGGTGTTCGGCGGACTGATGGGCACCACCAGCGGGGTAGCGGGAGGGCTTGCGGCCACCGATCCACGCCTGGTGCCTTACGGCGCCATGACGGCTACGTTCTATACCGGGATAGGCTGCCTGCTGGGGCCGTCCGTGCTCTATTTCATCGTTCGTGCACTTGTCTGAAGAGTGACAGTTGCCACACAAGGAAAACGCAGGAATGAACAAAGGCAGTCAGGCAGATCAGCGCAGCTTTCCGGCGCTCAGTTTCGGGAATTCCAACGTCGCGCTGCAGACCACGGCGGGCGAATGGACATACTCCGATCTGCATGAGCGGGTCAACAAGATGGCCTCGGGCCTGCTGGAAGGCAAAGCCGACCTGAAGGAAGAGCGTATTGGCCTGCTCATTCCCGGCAGCGTAGACTATGTCACCACTCTGTTGGGCATCTGGCGCGCCGGAGGCATCGCGGTTCCATTGAATGTCGCGGGGGCTCTGCCCGAAGTGGAGCATTCCCTGACCTGTGCACAGGTCACCCGCCTGGTAGTCTGCCTTTCGCTGGATACCGACCAGATAGTCGCCCTGCACATTCTGTGTCAGGCCCTCAAGATCGAGATGTTGACCGTCGCGGAAACGCTTGCCGATGGTGTGGGCAAATTGCCGGTGATAGCGCCGGAACGCCGCGCCATGATCCTGTTCACCAGTGGCACTACAAGCAAGCCCAAGGGCGTGGTGAGCACGCACAAGAATATCCGCGCGCAGGTCACGACACTGCTCGATGCCTGGGGCTGGCAGGCCAAGGATTCCATTCCGCTATTCCTGCCACTCCATCACATTCACGGTATCGTAAACGTTATGTGCTGCGCCTTGTGGATCGGTGCCCGCATTGCGGTTTTTCCGCGTTTCGACATGGACCTGATCATGACGCAGGTCAGGCTGCGAAAATACACATTGTTCATGGCGGTGCCGACCATTTATGTGAAGATCATTCAGTATCTGGAGAGCCTGGATGCCGGTCGTCGTGAAGCCATCACGTCGGCATTCAAGGGGATGCGGCTCAATGTCAGTGGTTCCGCCGCCTGCCCCGTGAAGCTGTTCAATCAGTGGAAGGCCATGACCGGCCAGACGCTGCTGGAACGCTACGGCATGACAGAAATCGGCATGGGCCTGTCCAATTCCTATCTGGGCGAACGCCGCGCGGGTGCAGTCGGTCTTCCCCTCAAGGGCGTTGAAGTGGCTCTGTTCGATGACGACGGCAAGCTGATTGACAAGGAAGACGTCCCGGGTGAAATCCGCGTGCGCGGGGACAACGTGTTCCTCGAATATTGGAACAACCCGCAGGCTACTGAAGAAAGTTTTGCCGACGGCTGGTTCCGTAGCGGCGATGTCGCCGTGCGCGAAAAGGGCTACTACCGCATCATGGGCCGCTCGTCTGTCGACATCATCAAGTCGGGTGGCTACAAGCTGTCTGCGCTGGAAATAGAGGGCACTTTGCTGACCCACGACAAGATCGCCGAGTGCGCCGTGGTCGGCATGGAAGACGAAACCTGGGGCGAAGCTGTCACGGCCTTCGTCGCGCTCAAAGCCGGGCAAACACTGACCTTGCCAGAGCTCAAGTCCTGGTGCGAGACGCGCATGTCGCCCTACAAGATCCCCAAAAGCCTGCGTCTCATGCAAACGCTTCCGCGCAATGCCATGGGCAAGGTGGTCAAGCCGGACCTGAAGCGCTTGTAATTGCAGGCGTCAAGCATCCGCGCGCACTCCCAGGTCTGCTTTTGCAGGATTGACATTCCCATGATGCTTGCGTGATACTTGCTATATCAAGTAATAAGCAAGGAGGTGGCTTGTGGGTGTCGGAACGGATGGCAAGGTGTTGCTGGGACTGTCGCATGTGCAGACCCGGCTGCAGAAACGGCAGGATCAATGGCTGGCAGCCCATGGCATCAGCTTCAAGGAGTTTCAGGTGATGAGCGCTCTGAGCGAGGCCGGCACGCATTCGCTCAAGCGCATCGACCTCGCGGAAAAGGTGGGACTCAGTGCGTCAGGTGTCACCCGCATGCTGCTGCCCATGGAGAAGATCGGGCTCATCAGCAAGGAGGAAGGGGCACGGGATGCCCGCGTCAGCCTCGTGCGCCTGTCCGAGGCTGGTGAGCGCATTCTGGCCGACGCCGAAAAGTCCTTCAGTCAGAGTGCCCGCACCTTCATGAAATCGCTCACCGAAGAGCAACGCGCTGCCCTGGCGACACTCTCGGGGATACTGGTGTGAAGACGCAGTGCTTCGACAGTCGCCCTGTGCTGGTGGGTGCTTCCCTCACCCTGCGTCCGCTGGTGGCGGAGGACTTCGACTCCCTGCATGCTGCAGCTTCGGACCCGCTGATATGGGAGCAGCATCCGCAGCCAACGCGCTGGCAGCGCGACGTCTTCCGCAGCAATTTCTTTGAAGGGGCCCTGGCCAGTGGCAGCGCCTTTGTGGTGCTGGACAATGCCACGGACGCCATCATCGGTTCCACGCGCTACTATGACTGGTGGCCGCAGTCACGCGAGATCGCCATCGGCTTTACGTTTCTGACACGGCCATACTGGGGCGGCGGCGCCAATCACGAGATGAAGCAGTTGATGCTGAGTCATGCCTTCAAGTGGGCGGATACCGTGTGGTTTCATGTGGGCGAACACAACGCACGTTCGCGCCGGGCACTGGAGAAGATCGGTGCCCGGTTTTCGCATCAGGTGGAAGGCAAAACTTTCTACCGGCTCGAAAAGCCCGTCACGGCCTCGTGAATCCGGCAGGCTGAACCTGCGAGGGCAGACTCACGCCGGTGCCAGTGGCCGTTCCCGCTTGCACGGCCTGTTGCAGTTGGGCCAGTCGCTCGGCGTTGTCCCGGTCGGCATGGCGCTCTGCCAGCTGCAGAGCGCGCTGTGCCTCGCGCTGATCTCCCAGAGACAGGTGCGCCTGGACCTGAGAGAGATAGAACAGTTGTTCATCTTTCTTGCGGCGGACGGCGTCGCGGTAATGTGCAAGCGCTTCTTCCCACTGCCCTGCCTGCAGTTTTTCCTCTCCCAGCGTGAAGTGATAGTAGGGGTTGCGCTCACGCCGGCGGTTCAGGCGTTGCTGCTCGTCGCTGGCGCTGTTCACCTCGCCCATGCGCCGGTACAGGGCCGCCAGATTGCTGCGCGCCGAGTCGGCATCGGCATCGGCCGCGATGGCCGCCAGGTAGGCATCGCGCGCCAGTGCGGTCTGCTCCACACGTCCGTACAACACGCCCAGGGTATTGAGTGCCGTGGCTGACGCCGGGTCCGCCAGTACGGCATGTTTGGTGTATTGGTAGGCCAGGCCGAGCTTGTTGGCAAAGAGGGCTTCCGCGGCCTTGTTTGCGTAGAAGAGGGCGAGCACCTGGTGGTCGGTCAGAATTTCGGTGCGGTATTCATCCACCACGATGCGCGGGTTGAGGTCCACCACATAGCGGACGAACACTTCCCGGATGGCCTCCGGATTCAGGTAGGTGCCCGTCTGCAGAGGCAGGTCTTTCGCGCTGCGCTCGCTGCCACGGTCGGTAATGCGGTTGACGCGGCCTGTGACATTGACGTGCTGGTTGAGCACCCAGGCCTGATTGGCCGTGCCCCAGCTGGGTGGGGTGTAGACCAGCTGGAACTCGGCCGGCACATTCAGATGCCGCGCGGCAGCCACGAACAGATTGGAGAACGAGAAGCAGTTGACGATACCGATCTCGTCCAGCTCGTCCAGCTCGTCCAGCTCGTCCAGCGAGGCTGTCACTTCCGGGTTGTACTCATACTGGTCCGCCAGATCGAACGCCCAGCTGCGCAGGGCCCGGTACTTGCGTTCTTCGTCTCCGAGGCCGGCGATGTTCTCATCCAGCCAGGCGGTGATCTGCGGTGGCAGGGCGAAGATATCCACTGGCGTGAACTGGGCAGCACTGGCATCGACGAAGTAAGAGTCCTGCAGCAATTCCTGGGGCCTGGCGGCAGTTGCCGCTGGCGATGCAGAAGTCTCGAATGTCTCCGGGGCGCTGGAACAGGCAGACAGCAAGGCGAGCAAGGTCAGAGCGGGGAAGGCAGTCAAGGCGTGGGACATGGAGGCTCCTGTGCAGCATTCGCCACGGTATTGGAACAAGGAGTAACAAGGGGACAATGCCTGTTTACTCCTTCACCGGTCAAAAGGCAACCGGGCGTTCCATCCAGCATGACGGGTCAGGGCAGCAGGTCGCGGTTGTCGCGGGCAATCTCCAGCAGCAGGTCCCGGAACTGTGGCAGCAGATAGCCTTGCGCGATCAGTACATCCGTGGCCTCAGTGTAGCGACGCAGGTACTCGTCAAAGTCAGTGTACCTGTCGGCCAGAGGCGCCCGGCGATCCTGGCGGGCGGCGGCATCCGCAGCGTTCGCCGCGAAAGGAATATAGCCACCAGAGAGCCTGACAAGCTCTGTCTCCGCCCCACTGTTTGCACTCCGCAGATTCCAGGGGACGAAGGTCCCGAGAGGAACCGCCGTCAGGGGTGGCAGAACGGTGCTGGCCGGCGAATCGTTGTTGTCGGCATTGACGGCCGGCACCAGGGGTTCGTACCAGGCGTCGGCAGAGCGCGGGTGTCGCTCGATGATGCCCTGTGACAGGAAGTGTGACCCGAAATCCGCGTTGGCCACCTTGTACATGGCCTTGGGGTGATTGATCCCGACCAGCGGCTGCCAGGCGGCCGGGTTGATGCGGCCATCAGCCAGATGCGAGGGCACCAGCGAGCCGTCAGCGATCCGCGGATAGCGGCTTTCCGGTGGCTGCCGGTCTTCGCGTACCCAGTCCACAAGGCGCGACAGCAGCGAATCGGCAAAGACATCCCAGCGGTTTGGATTGGCCGGCAGTTGTCCGACGCCAGGCGTGCCAGGGCGCCCGCTGCCAGAGCCATGTTGCGAGCCACCCAGTGCATAGAAGCGCACATTTTCGGGAATCACAGCATCCTCGCGGCCCAGCGGGTCTGTGTGGGGCAGGGAGCCTGCACGGATCCAGTACTCGTTCGAGGTCTGGATGTGCATGATTCTGGGCTGCGTGTCACTCTCCCGGGCCTTCTTCAGAATGCCGTCGGTGCGGCCGCTGAAGGGGTCTGTGCTGTCGCCATAAGTGAACGGGAAATAGTCATTCGGAAACAGATGGTATTCGTGCTGGCCATTGGTACTTGTCGGCATCGCGAAGCGGACATTGAACATGCCGAAGCCGCCGCCGGCGATAACGGGCATCACGCCGTCGAAGACACGGCGCCCCTGCAGGTCCGCATTGAACCCCTGGTATAGAAACTGCCGCAGCAGGCGACCGCTCTGGGAATTGCCCCAGGCCACGGTGTGCTCGAGAGCCGGCAGCGCCAGATCAGTCAGTGTGGCGTTGAGAGAGGCGTCTTCGCTGCCATGGCGCAGCAGGGCCACGGCGTCGCGGATGCTTGCCAGTCCTGCACCCGCCAGCACCGGGTCCCGGGCCTCGTAGATCAGTTCGTAAAGGACGCCGGGCACCAGGCCGCCTGCTACTTGCAGCGTGATCTGCACCTGGTTGTTGTCAGCAGCCTCCGCGATCTGCAGCGTGAAGCCCTCCCTCGGCACAGGTTCGCGCGCGTCCGTCTGATTGACCCGCCGGGTCAGGGTGGCACTGCGCAGGCCTTCTGGCGTCGGCCGGTAGGCCAGGTGCCCACTGCCGGCGATGTTCACGTTTTCCGCCGGGCTGTTGACGAAGACTTCATAGCGTACCTGGCCCATGACCGGGGCCGCCGGCGTGCCTGCGATTGGGGCGTGCAGGCGCAGGCGGTCGTCTCCTTCCGCCAGCTCATTGATCCAGCCGGTGACCAGCCAGGTGTGGCCCTGCGTACTCAGCGGATGCTGCAGCGAGTCCTGCGGTGGCAGCGTGCTGCGCCCGCGATTGTTGACCTGATAAAGCAGGGTGTCGCTGACCGCGCCGGCGCGGGGTACCAGCAGCGTGAAGTCTGCACTGAAGGTGACCAGCCCGGCGCTGTTTGCCGGCGCGAGTGCCAGATCGGCAATCTGCTGATTGCCCGCGGCAAGCGGGTCGAGGGTGTAGTGAAGGACACCATGAATGGCCTCATATCGGCGACTCGTGCCGGGCTGCTGGAGGGTTTCCCGGCGGAGGATCTCGATGCGGGAAACGTCTGCGAAGAGGTGGCCACTCTGCAGCAGCAGGCTGGTGAGCAGGATGAAAAGGCAGTGGGGACGGTGCATGGTGGTTTCCTGGTGTTAATTTCAAATATGCATATGCAATTTTGTGTGGCAGTTCGCAAATGTCGTGGCAAACCGCGCGCGCCTGGGACTAGAATCCGGCCATCCCCTCCGGGGCAATGCTGTTCAGTCATTTTTCACAACAACAAGAAGGACCATACCATGAACATCGTGTCAAAACTGGCCGCGCTGGGAGGCCTTGGCCTGCTGTGCACATTGTCTTCCGTGGCGTCTGCCGCCGAGGCGATCCCTGTCATGATCAACAACAACGGCATCGCGTTCTCGCGCATGCAGGAAGGCCAGGTCATCGCCTATGACCCCGTCGCTGCCTATGACGAGCACACCATTCAAGTAGCTGACTGCAACGCCTTCAAGGCCGACCTGAAGAGCGTCAGCTGGTGCTTTTCCAGCCTGACCAATCAGGAAGCCTTTGTCGGTGCCACTACTGAAGCTGGCGCAAACCGTTACGTGCCCTTCGGTGGCGGACACTGCTCGCTGGGCCTGGCCAATGGCAATCTGACAGCCCGCGGTGACCCCCGCACGGCCATCCGCATCGGCAACGAGCTGATTCTGAATGGCACGCTCGATGTACGCACGCGCTTCCTGCAGGATACCGAACGCAACCTGGACAATGCGCGTCTGCGTTTTCAACTGGCCATTCAGAATGGCGACCTCGTCGAGAATTGAGTCCGCCGGCTGGCAGGCCGCTCAGTACACATCCTTGTCCAGATTGACCTGCCAGTAACCCACATCCCGCCATGCCCCAAGCTTGTAGCCCACTTCCGCGAAGTGGGCCACCTTGCGCATTCCGAATTTTTCATGAAGGGCCACGCTGTGGGCATTGGGCAGCGCGATGCAGGCCACCACGGCATGAATGGGGTGTTGTTCGAGGGCCTTGAACAAGGCGCCGTAAAGCGCGGTACCCAGGCCCTTCGCCAGAGTGTCCGGACGCAGGTAGACCGTGACTTCCACGCTGTGCCGGTACGCGTAACGGGCTTTCCATGCTGTGGCGTAGGCATAGCCGGTGATGACGCCGTCCTTTTCCGCGACCAGCCATGGCAGCGCCAGAGCCTGGACGGCCTCGATACGGTCGGCCATTTCAACGGCAGTGACGGGCACTTCCTCGAAACTGATGGAGGTGGATTCCACATAGTGGCGGTAAATGCCGGCTATCTGCGGGGCGTCTTCGCGGGTGGCGTTGCGGATCATCGGTACGGCTCGGGACAGGTTTCTGGAACAGGTGTGTGGCGCGTCCGCAGTGCGGGTTCGCGGGTACCATCTTAGCGGCTCCCCGCTGTCACTCACAATCACAGATCAGGGGGAAAACCGCATTTTCTTCGCAAGGCAATTGTGCTATCTGTGGCGCCGTTCCAGCCCGAAACACAACAACAAGCAAATGGCTCGACTACAGAGGATATCTTCATGAAACGCATACCACTCGCGCTGGCCTTTGTCGCCAGTCTGTTTCCTTTCAACATCCAGGCACTGGACGTGGCCGCCCTGAATGCCGCGCTGGCTTCCAGTGAAGCGCGCCCTGCGGCAGACAAGGATGCCGACGCCCGTCGCAAGCCTGCCGAGACACTGGACTTCTTCGGCATTGAAGCCGGCGATTCCGTGGTTGACCTGATCGCGGCCGGAGGCTATTTCACCGAAGTGCTTTCCAATGCCGTTGGCTCCACCGGCAAGGTGTACATGCAGAACGCTCCGGCATCGCTGACCGGTGAACGCGGCACCCGCACAGAGCAGGCCATCAATGATCGGCTGGCCGGCGGACGCCTGGCCAATGTCGAACGCCTGAACCGTGACGCCCATGACCTGGGGCTGCCCGATGGCTCTCTGGACGCCGCAGTGATTGCGCTGGAATACCATGAACTCTATCGCAATGCCGACCCGCAGACGGAAGCCAGGTTTCTGGCCGAAATGAAAAGAGTGCTGAAGTCCGGAGGGGTGTTGGGTATCATCGACCACGCCGGCAATGCCGGCAATGACAATGGCCCCATGCATCGTGCCGAATTCGAAAAGGTTCTGGCAGGCGCTGCGGCCGCAGGCTTCATCGTGGATGGCACCAGCGACCTGCTGCGCAATCCCGCCGATGACCGCAGTCTGACCGTGTTCGACGCGAGCATCCGTGGCGTCACCGACCAGTTCATCGTCAAGCTGCGCAAGCCCTGACAACAACGCAAACATGCCCTCGGACGAGTACACCATCATGATCACTTCTCGATATCTGCGCGTGATTCTGGCAACAACATTGACACTGTTTTCCAGCCTGGCACTGGCCGCCCCCCAGGGCTGGTCCAGGCTGCTTGAAGCATCCGAGCTCTCTGCCATCCTGCAAAGCGCGCCGCAAGTGCGCGTGCTGCACGTGACGGGAGATTACGCAGCCGGGCATATCCCGGGTGCCGTGGCGGCGCCGTACCCGCAGTTCCGTGGCCCCCAGGAGAACCCGGGTCAGCTGCGCGACGTCTCGGAGCTGACGGCCACGGTGCAGACACTGGGGATCAGTGCCGACACGCCCGTGGTGGTAGTGCACCAGGGCTCCAATGCGTCGGACTTCGGCGCCGCCGCACGTGTGTACTGGACGCTGAAATCCCTGGGCGTTCAGGATCTGGCGATCCTCAATGGTGGATTTGCCGCGTGGACTGGCGCGAATCTGCCCAGCAGCACCGAGGCAAGTACTGTGGCAGCGTCCAGCTTCGCCCCACAGTGGAGCAATGACTGGCGCGCGACGACAGATGAGATCGAAGCGCTGGTAGCCGAGGGCAGTGCGCGTCTGATCGATGCGCGCCCGGAATCCTTCTTTGAGGGGCTGCAGGCCAGCTCCGGGCGTCCTGGCACCATTCGGGGCGCCGGCAATCTGGCTTTCGAGACCTTTTTCGAAGGCAGCCGCGTCAAGCCGCTGGCCCAGGTCAGCAGCATTCTGGCGTCCTATCCACAGCAGTCCGCTCCCATGACGGTATCGTTCTGCAACACCGGGCATCAGGCGGCCGTGAACTGGTTCATCATGAGCGAGCTGCAGAACGTGCCCAACACGCGCCTGTATGCCGAGAGCATGACGGAGTGGAGCCTGGCAGACCGCCCCATGGACAATCAGCCCAGCCGACTCAAGCATTACTGGCAGATGACCACGGACTGGGTCGGCACGCTGTTCGGTGCATGATTCGTGACCCCATCCCTGGTGAATCAATCCACTGTGAATCCGGCCCCGCGACGTGCCGTGCTTCTTCTGCTCGCCCTTGGGCTGGTGTTCGGCACCTTTTCCATGGCCGGGCCGCGCGCTGCGCTGCTGATGCTGGTGGGGCTGGGCTTCGGGCTCACCCTTGAAGGCCTGCGTTTCGGTTTCACCGGCCCCTGGCGCAACATCGTCACGGAGCGTGATGGCCGGGGGTTGGTCGCCCAGTTTCTTGCCATCGGCCTGACGGCCGTGTTCGCTTTTCCGCTGCTTGCCTCCTTTCCCACAGAACTCAACGGGGCCCATGCCCCTGTCGGCATCGCCATGATTGTGGCTGCCTTTGTGTTCGGCATGGCGATGCAGCTGGTGATGGGCTGCGGCTCGGGCACGCTGGTCAATGCCGGCAGCGGCAATGCCATCGCGCTGGTGGCCCTGCTCGGTTTCATTGTCGGCAGCTTCTTCGGCACGCTGCATCTGGGCTGGTGGCAGAGCTTCGGCGTGCTGCCACTGATTACACTGCAGGACCAGTTCGGCAGTGGCGGCGGGCTGGTGGTGACGCTGCTCGGTCTTGGCGCCCTGGCTGTGCTGGTGCTGCGTCGTGCCGCGCCAGGCAAGCGCCTGCCACCGCGTCGACTGCTGCTGGCGGCGGCCCTGATTGCAGGTCTGGCCATTTTGAATCTGGTGATTGCCGGGCAGTCCTGGGGCGTTGTCTATGGCCTGGGCCTGTGGGGGGCCAAACTGGCAACGGCCGCAGGGGCTGATCTGGCGGGCAATGCCTTCTGGGGTGCGCCGGCCCACGCCGAGCGCCTGGTGCAGTCCTTGCTGACGGATGTCACCTCCCTGACCAATATCGGCCTGATCGCGGGGGCCTTCGTGGTGATGCGCTGGCGGGCAGAGCCTGATCCGCAGGTGGCGCCGATCACGGCACGCAGCTGGACCATCGTGCTCGTGGCCGGCCTGGTGCTTGGCTACAGCGCACGGGTGGCACTGGGTTGCAATGTCGGGGCGTTCTTCAGTGGCGTGTCCACCGGCAGCCTGCACGGCTGGGTGTGGTTCGTGGCCGCGTTTGGCGGCTCGCTGCTGGGTATTCGGCTGCGCCCACGGTTGCTGTTGCCTCTGGTGGCAGCCAGCCAGGGAGGAGGGCGCTGATGTCTCTCACCAAACTCCCGGGCCGTCCGCTGGTGGGCAGTCTCAGCATGGTGTTTGTGCTGGTGTTGCTGCTTGTCGATCATGGGCAGTCACGCCCGATCAACCCTTATCAGGCTCCCGCGCCAGTGGCGCTGGGGTCCGGCGTGGCACCGACTGCCGCCCATTGCACGGCCCCCTGACCCTGAATCAGCGCTCTTTGCGACCAGCCGCCTCGCGGTCAGTACGTAGAGAGGCCTGGGCGCTGCCGCTGACTTCATCCGCGCTGAGCGGGCAACTGAGCCCCGGCAGCAGGTCGCCAGGCAGTGAGACCCTGCCGATCTGCACGCGGTGCAGCGCCAGCACCTGGTTGCGGAAGCGGCCGAACATGCGTTTTATCTGATGATATCGCCCTTCCACCAGGGTCACGCGTGCCAGCGTATCCTCAAGAATCTCCAGGCGCGCCGGCAAGGTAGTGATGTCCTCGTACTCAAAGTGCATGCCCTGCGCGAAGGCGTCCACCATGGCCTGGGTCAGCGATTTTGCCACCCGCACTGCATAGACTTTTTCCACGCCTGCTTCCGGGGCCATCAGCGCCCGTGACCAGCGTCCGTCATTGGTCAGCAGCACCAGGCCCGAACTGCTGCGGTCGAGCCGTCCCACCATGTGCAGAGTGTCACGCGCGGGGTGGTCCAGCAGATCGATCACCGTAGGGTGATGCGGGTCGCGGGTGGCACTCAGCACGCCCACTGGCTTGTGCAGTTTCAGATAAACCGGTGTGACAAAGGGCAGGGCAGCGCCATCCACCACGACGCGGGAAAACTGATCCACCTGCTGATCACTGCTGGTGGCCAGGGCCTCGTCCACCAGAATGCGCCCCTGCGCCAGCAGCGGCTTGATGGCACGGCGTGCAATCCCAAGCCTGGCAAAAAGGTAGCGATCGAGACGGTGTGCATGTGTACTCATGGCGCTCAGGTCCTGGCGTGTTTGAACGATTTTTCCAACTGGACAAGTGCCATTCAGAGGATTACCTTCGGTGCGTCTGGATGGCCTGCTTGGTCATCGTCAGATGTAGAAGTACCTTACCCAACAAGCAAGCGCTTTCACAGGAGTCAAGAATGAAAAGAAAAACCCTGTATGGCCTGACCTTAGGGGCAATCCTGACTATGGCGGGCAGTCCGTCACAGGTGTTGGCCCAGGCCATGGAATCAGTCGAACCCTTCAAGGTCGGCACCTTCGCTATCAATGACGTGCCGACAGTCGGCCTGGTCGTGCGCAATGACCAGTACATCGTCGATCTGGCTGCGGCCAACCGGGCGCTGGAGCTTCTGCCTCAGTACAGCAACATGCCCATGCCCGACAACATGATCGGGTTGATCGAGCAGTACGAATACGGCCTCAAGTACCGTATCTACGAACTGGTCAACTGGATGGTTGAAGAAGACCTGCTGGAAGGCAGTGACCTGCGCAGCTTTGTGCATCCGGTCGACTCCGTGGACATCATGGCGCCGATTCAGTACCCCAGCAAGATCATGAACGCCGCCGTGAATTTCTACACCCATGCCTGCGAAGGCTGCAACGACGACGAACTGGCCAGCCGCATCCGCGAGCGTCAGGAGAATCGTGGTGTACCCTACCTGTTCCTCAAGCCCACCCGCGGTGCCGTGATCGGTGCCGGTGAGGACATCATCATGCCGTTCGGCCGTGACCGTATCGAGTGGGAAGTGGAGATGGCGATTGTGTTCGGACGTACCGGCAAGTATGTCTCCGCCACGCGCGCGTACGACCACGTGTTTGGCTACATGGTGGCAATGGATATCTCTGACCGAGGTGGCCGTCCGCCCGGTGGCTATGGCGTGACTTCCGACTGGTTCGTCGGCAAGGGCCATGACACCTTTGCACCCCAGGGGCCGTGGATTGTGCCCAAGGAGTTCTTCGGCGACCCCATGGAGCGCTTGCACCAGACCCTGGTCATTGACGGCGTGACCGTGCAGGAAGCACAGGCCGGCGACATGATCCACAACATCCCCGAGCTGATCGAGTACGCCTCGTCCCTGATCACGCTGTTCCCCGGCGACGTGCTGCAGAGCGGCACTTCCGGCGGCACTGGTGCAGGACGCGTCGAGCGTGCCTCCGGGTCGGGTTACCTGATTGACGGTGAGGTGGTCAGTGCCAGCATTGAAGGCATTGGCACGCTAACGCACACTGTCCGTGTGGAACAGAGCGTGCCGGCTGATCTGTCCGGGTCGCAGCTGCCCCCTGTCAGCACTTACCGCGATTGATGATGTGAGGGAGCGGTCCCGCTCGGGGCCGCTCCAGCACGTTCCCCTTCAGGCCAGTCTTGTCCCATTCGGCAACGGCCGTTCCACCGACGCCAGCACTACGGAGCCATCCGGCTGGTGCAATCCCGTCACCAGACACTCCGACATGAAAGGCCCGATCTGCTTGGGCGGGAAGTTCACGACTGCCAGCACCTGACGCCCAAGCAGTTCTTCCCGCGTATAGAGTGCCTTGATCTGCGCGCTCGACCTGCGGATTCCGATCTCGGGACCGAAGTCCACCTTCAGCTTCCATGCGGGACGCCGCGCTTCCGGGAAATCCTCGGCTTCAATGATGGTGCCGACGCGTATGTCGACTTTGAGGAAGTCATTCCAGTCGATGGGGGTCATGGCATTGCAAATTCCTGTTGCACTCAGCCTGGCCTATGTATGGCGCAAAGCTTGTGGCCGTCCGGGTCGCGCACATAGGCCAGGTACATGGCACCTGTGGCGCCCTGACGCGGTCCCGGCGGCTCTTCGATGGAGGTGCCACCATGGGCCACTGCCGTGTCGTGAAAGACCTGCAACTGTTCCGGAGAACTGCACTTGAAGCCGATGGTGCTGCCATTGGCAACACTGGCCGGCTCGCCGTTGATGGGCTGAGTGAGACAGAAGGAGCTGCCGTCATGGCGGTAGAACAGGCGTATGTGGCCGGAAGGGCCGATGTTGCGCACGGGTTCGCCGGCGCCGAGCACGCCGAGTACTGCGTCATAAAACTGCTTGGATTTCTCAATGTCGTTCGTGCCGATCATGATGTGGTTGAGCATGGTGGGGTCCTTGTTGGGGCTTGAATTCGCGTCACGCGCATATTGCCGGCAAAGTGACTTGCAGTCACCTGGTCCTGGTCAATTGCTGGTGCGACTTCACTCAGCTTGCTGGTGGGTTCGCCCAAGATGGTCGCGCGGCTCCCGCAGTGCCACGTTCAGTTGATCGATGGCGAGTGCCCAGTCCGCATCAGTGAGGAGGTTTTCGAGCAGGAAGGCGGACTGAGCAGGGCTCCAGAAGGGCGCTGCATGGAGCGCCAGCTCATCCGGCAGGGGGCGCCCTGAGGCAATGAAATCGCCAATTTCCTCGGGCGCTGCAGGCAGGCCAAGTTGTTGGAACAGGTCTGCCAGTGTGTGCTGAAGTGTATCCATGGGGACCTCGGGGTGTACGGCGGCGCGGGAGTGACTGGCTTTGCGTGCCAGCGTTCGTCCCACCATAGCGCCTTCACCCCGAGTTGACCAACGATAGAAGACTCGGTTCAGGTATAGGGCGACAGGAGCGCCACAATCTCGCCAAGTGCTCCCTGCTGCTCAGCCTGGCAGAGTTCCCGCTTCAAGCTGATCCAGATAGATGAACTCAGGCGCCTTGAC
>Ga0255127_1000316_pt1 | contig 25487 bp, 18 predicted proteins | sample Law_Miss_RepB_8d_FD_188555 | JGI IMG/M metagenome (GOLD analysis project Ga0255127, IMG submission 188555) | Freshwater microbial communities from St. Lawrence River, New York, United States - Law_Miss_RepB_8d | ecosystem: Environmental > Aquatic > Freshwater > River | place: USA: New York...
GCTCACGAAACCTTCGAACGAGGTTCTTGAGGATAAGCCGCACCCCTTTAAAAGGTCTTGCGAACCCTTCGAGAAAGATACTTCGAAACATGATGCAGAACTGTCCCCAGTCCATGTCATGCTCACGGGCGTTTCCGTACCACATCAAGGGACACAAGAGCATTTCAATCAACAATGGATCAGAAAAGATCTCATCGAGAACTTCTCGCGTTGAACATTCGAAGTGCTCTTGTTGCAAATCATCGTAGTCGGCGAGTCGTTCAAGAAGCTTTCGAAACGCGTCGCGTTGATGAGGGAACTTCGCATCGATCTGACTTTGGAAGAACTGAATATCGTTATTGAATTCGAGTTCAACCCCCGGAAACGCGATGCTGGAACCACGTTGCTGCGCGAGCTGGAAATCATCCCAGCGGAAACGAAGCTGTTTGAGCAATCGTGCCAGTGGCCCCCGTTTCGCACCTTTCTCGGTGTAGTTGGTCATCGCATGAAGACCAACATCGTAATCGCGTCCGTTCAGACGATAGAACGAATTGAGCCCGCCAATGGTCCAGTGTTTCTCTAAGATGCACACGCGCTGGTCGTACATCGCCAGACGGATGCCTGCGGCCAGTCCGCTCATCCCTGCGCCGATGATGATTGTATCGTAGGAGTTGTCTTCAGACATGCGACGGTCTTGCCGATGGTTTGCGGGCTTTTATAAAGTTCACTGCGGTTCAAACACTATTCCGTCGAACCAAGCGGTTCCTTCGGAGCCGAACATACCGATCGAAACAATCGCTTCGCGTGTCTCGGGTGGGACTTGGAAAACTTTTTCCTCAAGCTTCCATTTGCGGGTCCCTTTGAAACCACCAACGTAGTTGTAACCGATACGGTTGCGGTTGGCGTCGAACCATTGAATTGCCACAGACGGGGACTTTTCACGGTCTCGCCCGACTTTGACGTCTTCAAGCTTGATCCAAGCACCAAGCTTGAGCTTCTTCACGGCCCGGCCATCGATAGGTATGCCTTGCAAGAGCATATTAGGCCACTGGGAATCGGTACCGCGAAATTCAGCGACGAATTTCCCAAAGGGTGCTTCGATGTCTTCAACCCTCTGACAACCGAATTGATAGTACCAGCCTGGAATGTGGAAGTCGCGGATGGTCGGTTCTTCGAAGCTTGCGTTCAGCAACACCGGGCGGGTCGGATCAGGTTGCACTTTACGGTTCTTCTCAGCGTCACCTGTCATCGGAACGAATAGCGTCGGCGTCAGAGCTTCCTTCTCGAGCTTCCCTTCCTTCTTGCGCATCAAGTAGAGCATTTGCTGGTATCGCTCACCGACGGGAATGACCATCAAGCCACCTTCTTTGAGTTGGTCTACAAGTGGCTTGGGGACGTCTGACGGGGAGCATGTAACAATAATCTTGTCGAACGGAGCTTGCTCGGGCCAACCTTTAAAGCCATCTCCGATTCGGCAATGGACGTTGGCATAACCAAGGTCACTTAGAAGCTGCGTTGTTCGCTCGCCGAGGTCTTGGACGATTTCAATCGTGTAGACATCTTTAACCAAGGGGCTCAAGATCGCCGCTTGGTAGCCACTACCTGTACCGATCTCCAGGACTTTGTCGGTCGCCTTTGGCTGAAGCGCCTCGGTCATCTGAGCCACAATAAAGGGGCTTGAGATGGTCTGCGACTCTCCGATCGCGATTGCGATATCGAGATAAGCTTGCCGCACATACTCTGGGGGTACGAATTCGTGGCGCGGGGTTTTGCCCATCGAGTCTAAAACGCGTTGATCGCGGATCCCGCCGGGAATCAAAACGTTGCGGATCAGTCGTTCGCGTTCGACGGAGTACACATCGCTACCCGGACGTGCGACTTGAGCCAACACCGAGCACGGGATTATGGCCCAACAGATAGATGCACAGCAAAGCGCAAGTGCCATCCGAGAACACTTGCGCAGCGAGTGGATGCGACCCAAGATCGCAAATGGGTTGCCGTGCTTGATTGACTGGCCGTGCATGGTTGGGACTCCATCATAAAGTGCTTTAGCCGAGGACGCGAATCCGAGAATCACCAAAGCGGGCGAAATGAGGGGGGACCCTTGAACCTTTCGTCCAGTACATGGAATCAATCCAGTTGGAATAACCCAAATGGAATTAATCCATGCTGACGCGTTCGACGTATTCGCCCGTACGAGTGTCGATCTTGATCACATTGCCTTCCCTGATGAAACCGGGAACTTGGAACTCTCCACCGGTTTCAGTCTTGGCTGGCTTGGTAACGCTAGTTGCGGTATCCCCTTTGACGCCCGGTTCGGTTTCGAGAACCTTCAATGTCACGTGCGAAGGAGGGGTCAGGGTGATTGGATTCCCGTTGAAGAGAACCATGGCAACTGGCATCCCTTCCTTGAGGTACTTCCAGTTGTCATCGACTTGGTCGGCGGTCAATTCGTATTGTTCGAAGGAATCGTTATCCATGAACACGAAGGTACCTGCTTGGTTGTAGAGGAACTGTGTTTCGAGTTCTTCGACGTCAGCGGCTTCCAATTCATCGCCACCCTTGAGGGTACGATCCAAGACCGTGTTGCGGATGAGGTTTTTCAGTTTGCATTTGTAGAGGGCGTTTCCTTTCCCGGGTTTTACGAAATTCACTTCCGAGAGGAGATAAGGTTCGCCGTCGATTTGAACTTTCAAGCCTTTGCGCAGGTCGCTGGTTTTGTAGGATGCCACGATAGTTTTCTTTTTCTAGTTTGGTTTTTCTTTTTCCGAAATCTCGATTAGTAACGCAACTACTTCTTAGGAAAGATTGCCCATTCTACGGACTTCCTTCGAATTTGTCTTGCCCCCGCAATCGATAAAATCCAAGGGTTTGCGACTATCGACGGGTTGCACAAGCCCCCAGCTACGAGGTAGTTGTCGGCAGTTTGGTTGCTGAAATGCAACTTTGCCGGGTAGGGGATGGGTTGGGAAAGGGCTGGGGATTGGATTAAGCTATAGTGGATTGAGGGTTCGTTCATTTAAACGGGGTCAATCACTCAAACCGGGGACAGGGGTAGGCATGAGTTTGGAACGCGTACTCCAACCGCTGATCGCTTGTGTGGGAAACCCAGTCGGGGGCAATCCGACACAATTCGTCATGACTCGAGTTTCGCGAGAAGCGGAGTTGGACTGGCGTTTTTTCACATCTCAAGTCAGCCCCGAGTCGTTCGAAACAGCTTTTCGGGGTATCCAAGCCTTGGGAATGGCTGGAGCGGCGATCCTGCCTCCGTTTCAGGTGGCAGTGCAGCCTTTGCTCGATTCGATCACACCCGGTGCGAAGGCACTGGGTGTAGTCCACGTGGCAAAATGGGAATCGTCGCAGTGGATCGGCGAAGAAACGCTTTGCCCGGCCGTCCTTCGGGCTTTGACACATCGCTTCTCAAAATCGGTTTCGGAATCCGAAGTCGAGCAGGATGAGTCTTTCGCGCCGCAGTCGATCGGAGTCTTCGGAAGCGATCGCTTCGCCTCGGCACTGCAAATCGCCTTGAACGCATTTCCCGGCGACTACAGCGTCTTTTTGATCGGCGATCCACCACCTGTGACAGAGGTGTCACACCCCCCGCTTGCAAGTCCGATCGCTAACCCGATTGCTAACGCGGAAGTCAACCTTGTGGCAAACTCGGGATCGGGACCTGAATCAACCTCGAAGCGTGATTTACAGACAGGGTTGGATTCCGAACAAGAGCTAGGCGAGGATTCCCCAAAACCGAATACGATGCTCGGTACGGAAACGAGTAAAGGGGCGGCAAACTCCCATTTTGACGCTCCCTTAGCAAGCGTACCGAGACTCAGGCTCGACGACTTATCGTTGACCGAAAGACCGGTAAGAGCATTGATTCTCGAAGATATCGATGCGATGATTGGTTTGAGTGCCGCAGCGCGGCATCGCATTTTCAAGGACGCGATATGGGCCGCACACCCAGTCGCGGTCTTGCTCCCACCTCCTACTGGCTGGGTTGAAGCGACTAAAGAGCGTTCGCAGTGCATCGCCGAACTCAAGCAGTATGCTTTGGAGTGGATCGATGAACTCGAAGTCCTTACGCAACAATCCGCTATCAACTTCGAGTTTTGGACCGGTTACGAACCGGAACTCGACTCGATTCGCGAATCACTTGAAGAGTATCTGCAATGGTAACACGCCGCGAATTTCTAACTCAATCCGCCAACGGCTTCGGCGCTATGGCGTTGACTTCGATGATCGTTCAAGCCCAGGAAGGCAGAACGCACTTTCCTGCAAAGGCTAAGAGTGTGATCTTCCTGTACATGGACGGCGGCCCTAGCCAAGTCGATACGTTTGATCCAAAACCCTTGCTGACCCAGTACAACGGCCGCAACCCTGGCGAGCTGTTCGAAGTTGCACCGACGCAGTTCAACAACAACGGAACGGTTATGGGTTCCCCATGGACCTTTGACAAACATGGTCAAAGCGGCATGGAGATAAGCACCTTGTTTCCGAACATCGCCAGACATGCGGATGACTTGGCCGTCGTTCGCTCGATGACCTCGAAGTTCCCCGAGCACACTTCGGCAAATTACTTCCTACACACAGGACATGGACTTCAAGGTCGTCCCAGCATGGGAGCTTGGGTCACCTATGGCCTAGGCTCGGAATGCGAAGACTTGCCAGGTTTCATCATCCTCAATGGTGGTCTGATTCCTCCTGGAGGTCTCGATTGCTTCGGCAGCGGGTTCTTGCCAGCGACCTTTCAAGGTTCGGTGCTTCGCCCAACGGGCAACAGCTTGGCCAATGTTCGCCCACTTGAGCCAACCCCTGAGCTTCAAAAGCACAAGCTGGATCTCTTGCGCCAACTCGATCGCCAAACGCTTGAACGCTTCGGTGAGAACGACGCTTTAGAGTCGGCAATCGCCAACTACGAGCTCGCTTTCAAGATGCAAGGAGCAGTGCCAGAGGTTTGCGACATCTCCCAAGAAACAGCTCAAACGCAAACCATGTATGGGCTTGATCATGAATTCGGACCGACCAAAACATTTGGACGGGAATGTTTGATGGCCAGGCGGTTGGTCGAGCGCGGCGTAAGGTTCATACAACTGACCTGCCCTAACTGCGGACATGACCGATGGGATCAACACGCGAATCTCAAAGCCGGCCACACGCAAAATGCGTTGGCTGTCGATCAACCCATCGCTGCGCTCTTGACCGATTTGAAACAACGCGGGTTACTCGACTCGACCCTTATTGTCTGGGCCGGTGAATTCGGCCGCACTCCCTTCGCCCAAGGTGCCGATGGCCGAGACCATAATCCGTTTGGGTTCTCGATTTGGATGGCAGGTGGTGGAGTTCGCGGTGGTACTGTTTATGGTGCTACTGACGAATGGGGTTACAAAGCGGTCGAGAACAAGTGCGAGATGCACGACTTGCACGCCACGATGCTCTATTGCCTCGGGCTCGACCACACCCGTTCGACTTTCCGGTTCAGCGGCCGCGACATGCGATTGACCGATGTTCACGGCCGAGTCTTATTCGATATCTTGACGTAATCTAAATCTTGACGTGATCTCACCGTCTCGATTCAACGATCCGATCCCATAGGAGCTTTGATTGTGTCACGATTCGTTTCCGCTTGCGCGTTTGTATTCTTCGCTGTCGCCACCCTGACTGCATCACTCCAAGCTCAATCGGAAACCAGTCCTACCGACAAGCCGTTACCGACTCGTCCAAACATTGTATTGATCTTCGCTGATGATTTAGGCTATGGGGATTTGGGGTGCTACGGGGAGACACGCTGGAAGACGCCAGCTATCGACTCCATCGCGGCAAATGGAATTCGCTTTACCGATTTCCACTCTTCGCAGCCGGTCTGCTCCGCTTCGCGCGCAAGCCTCCTTACTGGATGCTATGCGAATCGGATCGGTATTCACGGCGCTCTGTACCACGGTAGCAAGAATGGCATTCATGCCGACGAAGTCCTCTTGCCGGAGCTGCTCCGAGAAAAAGGTTACAAGACTTGCGCAGTAGGCAAATGGCATCTAGGGCACCATCAGCAATTTCTACCTTTGCAACATGGATTTGATCGCTACCTGGGACTGCCCTACTCGAACGACATGTGGCCCCATGGCAAAGTAGTTAAACCGGGCACGTTTGTAGAACTGCCATTGTTTCGCGATAACTCGATCATCGATGCGGATGTCGACGGCGAAGACCAAAAGAAACTGACACAGCAGTACGGCGACTTCGCCGTGGACTTTATCGAAGAGTCGCAACAAGCTCCTTTCTTCTTGTATTTCGCTCACACTTTTCCCCATGTGCCACTCTTTGCAGGGGCGGACTACGCTGGCAAGTCCCCTGCGGGGATCTACGGCGATGTGCTTGAAGAGTTCGATGGAACGGTTGGACGAATCCTCGAGACACTTCGCAAGAACAATTTAGAAAACAACACCCTTGTGATCTTCACCAGCGATAACGGACCTTGGTTGACTTATGGCCCACATGCTGGAACTGCCGGCCCCTTGCGAGATGGGAAAGGAACCATTTACGAAGGTGGCATTCGTGTACCGATGGTTGCCAAGTGGCCCGGAGTCATTCCCGCCGGTACCACCCAATCCGAGACAGCGATGACGATCGATGTGCTGCCGACCCTCGCAAGGATCGTCGGTGCCGACCTGCCGAAACATCCTATCGATGGTCTCGACATTTTCGACTTGCTAACCAACAAACCCGAAGCGAAATGCCCCCATGAAGTCTTCTATCACTACTACCGAAATGGTGAACTACAAGCTCTTCGCAGCGGACCTTGGAAACTGATCTTGCCTCACGATGCCTACTGTTACGATCCGAACGAAGTCGGATCGGCGGGCTTGCCGGGCAAGTCACGGACAATCAAAATCACAAGCCCCGAACTTTATCACCTTGGTGATGACCTTTCGGAACAAACGAACGTCGCTTCGACGAACCCTCAAGTCCTCGAACGCCTAATGAAGCTTGCCGAACGCGGCCGCGATGAGCTCGGCGACTCGTTGACCAAGACGACTGGCAAGGGACTACGCCCTGCCGGGATGATCAGTCCCTAAAGCTTATCCCTAAAGCTAATCAGCAAAGTAACAAAGCACAGCACTACACCAAAAGCACAGCATTACACCAACAGCACAGCAACGTACAAAAAGCACAGTATCATACAAAAAGCACCGCAGCGAACTTTTCGACGCAACGAACGCACATTCTGTGAGAGACAAGACAAGGCTCGATGAAAACAATTGGATGGTTGGGATCGGCAGACGGATGGTACTTTCGCGATTTGCAGCGAGCGACAGCGCTGCCTCATTGGTCAGAACAAATCTCGATCAGCCCGTTATCCTTCAGTGACCTGCATGTCGCTTATCGTGGTGGCCCGACAAGCACCGTAGGGTTCGGTAATCTCGCGGAAGAATCTTTCGACGCGTTGCTTGTGCGAACCATGCCCCTAGGATCATTGGAGCAGACTATTTTTCGGATGAATGCGTTGCACGTGGCGCAGCAAACGGGAATCAGAGTCATCAATCCACCACGATCGCTTGAGATTGCCATCGATAAATGGCTGACTCTTGAAAAGGTTCGTGCAGCGGGGCTACCGATCCCGCGAACTCTCTGTTGCCAAACGCGAGATCAAGCGATGGAGGCTTGGGAATCGCTCGGTCGCGATGCTGTTGTCAAACCGGTGTTCGGCGGGGAAGGACGAGGCATCATGAGGGTTTCCGACCCCGACCTAGCTTGGCGAGTCTTCTCCACTCTCGAGCAACTTCGAAGTGTGATTTATTGTCAGGAGTATATCGAAGGACCCGGCTACGATTTGCGATTACTCGTCATCGACGACGCTGTTTTCTGCGTGAAACGACAAAGCATGGGAGATTGGAGGACGAACGTCTCCCGAGGTGCACAAGCGATCGCGCATGAGCCGACATTCGAACAAGTCTCGATGGCATTCCAAGCATGCCGAGCGGTGGGTGTTTGGATGGCTGGTGTCGATTTGCTAACCGATGCTCATGGGAACGACTTGGTGTTAGAAGTCAACGCGGTTCCGGGTTGGAAAGGGACCGCAGCGGGCCTTCAAGTCGATATCGCTCGCGTTGTGATTGAGAAGCTGCTGTTCCCGACGGCGCGGTAATTGGAAACACAGAGGCACAGAGGCACAGAGAAACAGAGAAATCTCCGTGACCTCTGTGCCTCTGTGTTTCTAAATGTCTTCACTGCCGATTGAATCGCTCGCGCCATTCCTCTGAGTCACCTAATTTCGTCGCAGTCGCGAATACCAAATCACGCAACTGGTTAGCTTGCTCTTCCTTACCTTGCTTGCGAAGAATCTCGACGGTTCGTGCGCGCGCTTCGAGCCATGGCTCACTTCCGGCGGGAACCCCCGTAGCCATTTGCCGGTAAAGCCCCACAGCTTCTTCGGTCGCTTCCGGCGTAGCGGCAAGCGTTTTCGCAGAGCGATAGACCCACCACAAGCTCTTCGTTGCTTTGCTTCTCGCGTCTCTTAGCCCATCTCGTAGCTTCGCTGGAATCGAGCATAGCGTGTACAGATCAATACAGCGATCGAGTCTCGCGATGACAGGCCCTTTGGAAACACTCTCTCCGAGAGCCGCGCGCAGTTTTACCAACTCTGGAAGAATCGAACTGGGCTGGATTCCCGAAGCTGGCGCTAAAGCTTGCCAGTCCGTCTCGCACTGATTCCAAGCGAGCGCGCAAGAGCCGATCGGATCATCCCCTTGTTCGAACTTCGATGCAACGAGTAGTTCTTCGATCGCGGAATGAGAGGATGCTGTATTTCTTGGCGACCAACGGCGATTCGATCGCAGACTCGCGAACCAAGCTTCCCACGATTTTCGATTGTCACCAGCAGTTTCCAGGATCGCTTGTTGCAATTCATCCCCCGCACGAGAGACTTTCGCCGCGTCGCCGATGGGTTTCTCCAACCAATCTTCTTGGGTCACCAGGGAGAACCAAAGCCAACGTTTCGCTGCGAGCCCGATATGATCGGTTGAGGGGTGGTTGCGAACAAGGTCTCGCCAGAAATCCATCCACATCGCTAGATCGCCTTTGCTGATCCACTGCGGCTCCAACATAGAGATGGCACTGCGAGCAGCAGAGGTTTTCGGCCACTGCAAAGCGGTATCGCGCAATCGTTGTTGCATAGTAGCTTGCTGCAACTCACGCTCTTCGGCATCAAGGCTCGGGTCGGGATCTTTCAGCAACCAAGCGGACATCAAAGCGGCGGCAGATGCTTTAGGTTCTTCTGGATAGCTGATCGCGACCCGATAGAATTCATCGGCGGCTGGGATTTTCTCCCCTGATTGTTCAAGGAGTGCAGCGATTTGCATCGCAAGTCCAAATGCATCGCTTGTCGCGTTGATCTTCGATGCTGCCGACTCGGCTTGTTGTAACTTCTCGATTGCTAACGCTATGTTCTTTGCCGCGATCGCTTGTCGCGCTTCGATCCGAAACAACTCAATAGCCGCTTTCGCATTGGCGGGGTTCATCGAATTTGCTCGGCCTGTCAAATCATTCGTCTTGCCCCCAGAGGGATCTGTCTTGGAAACAACATCTCCTAGTTGCGATTTCCAGCGTGGTTCAGAGACAAGGATGGCATCCATGCGCTGTTCCCAATACTTTCCAAATCGCTGAGCAATCATTTGCTTGAACTTAAGAACAGCTTCAGGATTCGCGACGTTGTTTTGAGTCTCGGTCGAAGAGCGTTGAAGTTGGATTGCAAAGAACTCGACAGCCAATTCGGGTGACGACTCCCAATTACCGACGCGTTTGAGCCAAGCTTCGGCCATATCAAGCTTTTCAGAGTTGCGAGCTGCGCGTGCACCGAGGCTTGCAAGTCGCATTCGCCACTGAGTCGCTTCGGGGCTCGAGCGTCCTTCGAGAGAATTCCAGAGTTTTGCTAGAGTAAGCTCTACAGACTGCGTGCGATCGAGTTGCAGTTCCGCTTCGGCTCTCGCCATTTCCAATAGGGGCAAGTGGGCCCAGGTGCTCGGCAATCGCGCGGCGGCTTGGTCGATCGCGGCGAGCATCTCTGTTGCAGCAGCGATGCGATCATCGCTCTTCGGCGGATACGCTTCACAGCGTTGGTACAGCAAGTCTGCTCGAAGCAATTCGATTTCACCGAGAAGATCGAGGATCTCTGTCGAAGTTATTTTTCCTTGGGAGGCACTGTTCGGTTTGTCGGGTTTGAGTTTCGAAACAGCAGCTTCAAGAGATTCGCATTGATCGAGCCCTATGCGGATCGATTGGAGCAACCATTCATGCAGCGCCCGACGACCGGGTACGGCTTGAGAGGCTGCGAGGGCGTGTTGGTTAAGCAGATTCCGGCACCAGTTCTTCTTCCACTGAACCCAAGGGAACCGAGAGGATTGCGCAAGCTTACCAGAGAGTCGCTCAAGGTCTTCGATGCAGTTTTGCAGGTCAACTTCTGCATTGCTCCAATCGACTTTCAGCGTTCGATCGCTGCTGATCGCGTGCATCCAAAGCATCATCCATTGAGCTTGGGCATTCGAATCCTGCGAGCTTCTATCAAACCGAAATTCGCAAATCGCCGCTGCTAGTTGCGGATCTGAGTTAGGTACCTTCTGCTCGATGAAAGATTCGATCCAGATGATATCGGGGGACTTGGTATAGGCGGGAATTCCGATATCGATATCTCGAACAACAGCATTGTCTTGAGCCAAGACGCAACAATGCGAAAGGCTCAGCCAGCAAATCGCAAAGCAAATCGCCCAATGAAGCTTGTAGTAGAGCTTGCAGCAGAGCGCACTGTAGAGCTTGCGGCATAGCGCGGCAACAACCCGAGTACGTGGGTAGATGCGTCTTGCGACCGCGTGGCGGGAGAGTGGGTTGAGAGTGTCTCGAATCATGACGATACGTGGATCAAAAGCGGCATGAAGACTCCGTTTGGAATTCGCTTCAGCATAGCCGCAAAAGGACGTCGTTGATATAGACCTATATTAGAGACGCTTTACGCCATACATTGCACGCGAGCGTGGTTTAAATCACTCGCGAGGAGAAGTGGGGAGATAGATCAAGGTTACAGATAAACGGTTCTTCGGGAATTTTAGTGGCTGGTTTTGATTCGTATCGGTTTTACAGCGCCATGCTCGTGCTCAGTGAAACGGTGCTCGTGCTCGTAATCGAAAGCAACCTGTACGGGTGTTACGTTCGGTCAACACACGGCCTGACTTTGAATGCAACAAAACTGGTTCCGGTATCTGAGTACGAGCACGAGCACGAGCACGAGCACGGGGTACGGGTACGGGTACGGGTAAGACAATGGGGAGAAAAACTAAGATTACAAGATAAACGGTTCTTCGGGAATTTTAGTGGCTGGTTTTGATTCGTATCGGTTTTACAGCGCCGTGCTCGTGCTCAGTGAAACGGTGCTCGTGCTCGTAATCGAAAGCAACCTGTACGGGTGTTACGTTCGGTCAACACACGAGCTAACTTTGAATGCAACCAAACTGGTTCTGGTATCTGAGGACGAGCACGAGCACGAGCACGAGCACGAGCACGAGCACGAGCACGAGCACGGGTACGGGTACGGGTACGACAATGGGGAGAAAAACTAAGATTACAGATAAACGGTCCTGCGGGAATTTTAGTGGCTGGTTTTGATTCGTATCGGTTTTACAGCACCCTGCTCGTGCTCAGTGAAACGGTGCTCGTGCTCGTAATCGAAAGCAACCTGTACGGGTGTTACGTTCGGTCAACACAAGACCTGACTTTGAATGCAACAAAACTGGTTCTGGTATCTGAGGACGAGTACGAGTACGAGTACGAGCACGAGCACGAGCACGAGCACGAGTACGGGTACGGGTACGGGTACGACAATGGGGAGAAAAACTAAGGTTACAGATAAACCGTTCTTCGGGAATTCTAGTGGCTGGTTTTGATTCGTATCGGTTTTACAGCACCCTGCTCGTGCTCAGCGAAACGGTGCTCGTGCTCGTAATCGAAAGCAACCTGTACGGGTGTTACGTTCGTTCAACACACGACCTGACTTTGAATGCAACCAAACTGATTCTGGTATCTGAGGACGAGTACGAGTACGAGCACGAGTACGAGTACGAGCACGAGCACGAGCACGAGCACGGGCACGATAATGGGCCCGAATCGCAATCCTCTTTGGCCACTACTTTTCCTCAGGAGCCAGATAAACTAAGGTTACAAGGTGATCTGAATTCCAAGCGTATCGCCCGTGCCATGTCCACGGTGGACTTGAAGCTCCCGTGCTTTCAGGTTGCTCAAGCGACTTAAGTATGCCGGCGGTATTAGAAACCTGGGCGGTTTTTGAAATCTCAGCAGTAAACGTATCGGTGGCAGGATTGATTTCGATGGTACATTCTTTGAAGTCGAGCCATTGATCGGTCAAGCAACTCCAGGTTTTGTACACCGACTCTTTGGCGGAAAAGACAAGTCGCTCCCAGGCGATCACGGGGCGCGATGGTTGTTGGCTCGGGAAGGACGGAAGCTTGGATAGACCTTCGCGATCGCGAGGGGTGGAGATCATCTCCCAGATTCCATGCGGAAGGGGCAAGTTTTCTTCGGCATCGATTCCGATCGCTAAGAATTCAGATGCTCGGCCGATCGCAGCTGCGGTGTAATTGCGGCAATGGGTGATACTGCCTTGATACCCTTGCGGCCAGATTGGCCGCCGTGTTGTATGGACTCGAATCGCGATCGGCAACTCGCCGAGCTGCCTGAACGCTTGATGCGCACAGTATCGACCTCGTGAGAATTCCTTCTTCCGTTTTTCAATCGCGTTGCGAACGAATGCAAGCTCCTCCGGAAAACAATCGCACATCGAATCGCCAAGGATAGAGAACACCGACAAGGCTGTTGGCGCGATGTTCTCGATCATCTGGGAATCGCTCCGTGAAATGCACTTCGAAAAACATCGAACGCTAAGAATGAGCTGCTGGATTCAACAGGAATTGCCAGGAGAAGATGCGATCGTTTTGGAAGTGTTTGGCTGATGTAAGTATTTGGCTGTAGTGTACTTGTGACACCCCTTGCGTCAATCCAGCGCCTCATTCACCCAACGGCTCACTGGCCCAAGGCGTTCTGCGGGCACAAATCCCCTAACTGGTCCAAAAGCTCCAACTAAAACGTCTAACTAGGGAGTCGACGGCTAGCTAGAATGTCGGGTAAGTAAAACCGGGCGCTGTTAGAAAACTGGGATACAAGACTTCGGTTCCCCAGGCATACCGTGCCGACGATACGTCGTTTACCCAATTCCGCAAACACCCAACTTGAACTTGATATGAGACACACAAAGATCGATCCCCCACCATTTGTCTCGAATACTTCCGATGTGCATCGGGCTGTTTCCCACATACTCGCTCGCCCTGCTCGCCAAGCCCCAGCGTGGCTGCGACACGTAGGTGTCCTTAGCTTTTTTTCACTAAGCGTTCTATCAGGGGGCTTGGTACGCGCCCAAGAAGAAACGGTAAACACCGAAGGGGTGTACTTGTCCTCAGTAAGGCAATTGACCTTCGAAGGCTCGCGTGCCGGTGAGGGATATTTCAGCCGAGACGGCAAGCAGATGGTTTTCCAGAGCGAGCGTGAAGCTGGCAATCCGTTCTACCAGATTTATCTGCTTGATCGAGAGACGGGGGACGTCGAGCGAGTCTCGCCTGGTCATGGCAAAACCACTTGCGCGTGGATCCACCCTGATGGCGACCGCGTCTTATTTGCTTCTACGCAATTTGACCCTGAAGCGCAGAGCAAGCAAAAGGGTGAGCTCGAGTTCCGCGCATCGGGTCAACAACGCCGATACGCTTGGGACTATGATCCGCAATTCGAACTGGTCGAATGGAATCGCAAAACCGGTGCTTATAAAAAGCTGACCGAAGCGATGGGATATGACGCGGAAGCTTCTTACAGCCCAGACGGAAAGCTGATTGCTTTTTCATCGAATCGGGAAGCTTTCTCCAAACCGCTGACAGAGAGACAAAAGACTCTTTTCGAAAACGATCCTGCGGTAGCTCTCGATCTATACGTGATGAATTCCGATGGAAGTGATGTTCGTCGAATCACGGATGTATACGGTTATGATGGAGGACCATTCTTTTCTCCGGACGGAAAGCGAATTTGTTGGCGTCGGTTCAGCGAAGATGGAGCCACGGCAGAGATCTATAGCGCCAACGTCGACGGCTCGGATGCCAAGCAGATTACCAAGCTTGGTGCGATGAGCTGGGCTCCTTATTTTCACCCGTCGGGTGATTACTTGATCTTCGCGACGAACCTGCAAGGCTTCGCCAATTTCGAACTCTACCTCGTCGACGCTGCCGGAACGAAAGAACCGGTGAGAGTCACTTCGACCGATGGCTTCGACGGCCTACCTGTTTTCACCCCCGATGGCAGCGAACTAGCTTGGACTAGCAACAGAACGGCCGAAAAGAAGTCGCAGATCTTCTTGGGTAAGTGGAATGACGAAGCGGCACGCAAGGCGCTCGGTATCGGAGAGACTTCCTCGCAGAACAGCGGATCTCAAAGCGCTACGGCCATGAAAGATCGCGGTACTATCGATCGCGCTGCGATCGGAGAAGTATCGAGCACGGCGAGCAAGAATGTCAAAGAGACCGACAGCGACTACAAGGCATCCGATATCGGTCGACATGTCGACTATCTATGCCGACCGGAGCTCGGCGGTCGCTTGACAGGCACCGATGGCGAACGACTCGCAACCGCTTATGTTGCAGGTGTTATGTCCGAACTCGGACTTGCACCAGCCGGGACCGACACCTTTGCGAGCTTGCTAAATAAAGTCAACAGTCCTGCCGGCGTTGTTAACGGGGCTGCGCCAGGAGACTCTGACGACGGCTTTGGTAAGTACTTCCATCCATTCCCATACAACGCTGGAGTTGAGCTTCGTGATGCCAACAGTTTGGGAAGCGGAGAGCAGACATGGAAGCTCGATCAAGACTGGCGACCTTTGGCATTTTCCAAGTCCGGTGAGGTCGCTCCAACGGGAGTGGTATTTGCTGGTTACGGCATCGTCGCTCCGGCTGATGGGGAACAAAAAGAGTACGACTCTTATGTGCACTTGGATGTTGAAAACAAATGGGTGATGGTTCTCAGGCAGATGCCCAGCGACGTTACTCCTGAACGTCGCCAACAGTTGGCTCGCTACAGTTCTTTGCGTTTCAAAGCGATGGTTGCAAGAGATCGGGGGGCGAAGGGTTTGATCGTAGTCAGCGGGCCAAAGAGTGGCGTTCGCCAACAACTGGTTCCTTTGCAAAATGACGGGTCCCTTTCAGGCACCAGCATCGCTGCGATCAGTATCTCGGATGAGCTTGCTGAGAAATGGTTCGAGAAGAGTGAAGACAAGCTCGCGGACTTACAGAGTGAGCTGGATCGCGGCGAATTGATGATGGGTTTTGAGTTACCCGAAGTCGAGGTAGCCGCGAACATTGATGTTCAGCCGATCAAGCGGACTGGAACGAATGTGCTGGGTATTCTGCGAGCATCGGATGATCCGAACGTAGCGTCAAAAACACTCATGATCGTCGGAGCGCACATCGATCACTTGGGCGCGGGGGGTAACTCCTCGAGCTTGGCGAAAGAAGAAGAGAAGAACGGAGTGCACCGCGGCGCAGACGATAACGCTTCTGGAGTTGCGGCAATGTTGGAGATTGCACAATCGCTTGCCAGCCAGAAGAAGAGTGGCAAGCTAAAGCTCAAGCATGATATTTTGTTCGCGGCTTGGTCGGGCGAAGAATTGGGGCTCTTGGGCTCCGCTTATTTTGCCGACCACTTCCGCGAAGTCTACCCGCAGTTGTCCGAGGGGATCGGTGCCGAGGGCAAACTGTATCCTGTCGTCATCGCAAATCTGAACCTCGACATGGTTGGTCGTTTGCGTGAAAACCTAGTGCTCCAAGGGATCGGATCCTCACCGTTTTGGAAAGGTGAGATCGAGAAGCGGAACGCCGTGGTGGGATTGCCGATCACTTTGCAATCCGACAGTTACTTACCTACGGATGCAAGTACGTTTTACTTGAAGGGCATCCCGATTTTGTCCGCTTTTACCGGTTCGCATTCCGAGTATCACACCCCTCGCGATACACCGGAGTTGCTCAACTACGATGGAGCGGCACAGATTGCCAAGTTGATGGGACTGATCGCTCGGTCGCTTGGTAGCTCCGAAGAAGTTCCCGAATACACCGAGCAGCGAGCACCGGAAGACCAAGGGGTTCGCGCAGCGATGACTGCGTATTTGGGTTCCATTCCTGATTACGCACAAGGAGACATCCAAGGGGTTTTATTATCGGGTGTTTCCAAGGATGGACCTGCTGCAAAGGCAGGTGTCAAAGCGAAGGACATCGTTATCGAGCTGGCGGGTCGCAAGGTTGAGAACATATATGACTACACCTATGCGATCGAGGCTTTGAAGGTTGGCCAAGAGACCGAGATTGTGGTCAAACGAGGGAGCGAGACGTTGCGAATGAAAGTCACACCGTTGTCCCGCCAATAGCCATTAAGCCTACAGCAAACGCACAAGTAAGCGAGGAAACATGCGAACGGCGGTCAAGCGAACAGGGCTCAAAGGCTTGTTATGGCCTATGTGCTTTGCGATTGCTGCGACTACCTCGTTAAGCATTGTCAAATGGAACTTGGCGGTAGAGAGTCCGCGAAGTTCCCAAGACGATGGCCGAGGGGCTGAAGTTGATCTATTCACAGGTAAACTCGTTCCGTTGCTTGAAGTTCGCGTAGAGGAATCGGCTTTTGAAAAGCTAGAGTCTGAAGAGCGTCCGTATGTGCGATCGGTATTGAAGATTGCTGGTTTGGGTGATGAGCAAATCCCGCAGATGGGGCCTTGGACGATAGGGGTCAAGCTCAAGGGAGCGGCTGGTAGTTATCAGGGACCGTATGAAAAACCAGGACTGACCGTGCGGCTAGATAAGTTCCGCAAAGGCCAATCGCTGACAGATCCGGCAGTGGGCACAGTTCGCAAATTCCACTTGAACAATGCCGTTCAAGACGAGACGTACTTTCACGAGTGGCTAGGGACCGAGGTATTTCGGATGGCAGGATATCCTGCACCGAGTGTTTCCCATGCGGTTTTGCAATTCAACGACTTTGACAGACGTTTGGTTGTGGTCAGGGAAGGGTATGACGAAGGTTTTATCAAGAAGCATGTAGGAGAAGTGGCGGGGAATCTCTACGACGGTGGTTTCTGCCAAGACATCGAGCAAGCTTTGGAAAAGGATGCCGGGGATGGGCCGGAGGATCACAGCGACTTGCGCGCAATCGTCGAAGCGGTGGAGGAACCAGAGTTTGCCCTAAGGCTTGAACGTGTTGCCAAGTTAGTAGATCTCGATCGGTTCCTCACGTTCATGGCGATTGAGCGGTTGATCTGTCATTGGGATGGTTATAGCAATTCAGCGAACAACTATCGGCTCTTTGTGCCGAAAGATGATTCCGGTGATTCGACATCGGGTGCCGTCTTCTTGCCGCACGGCATGGATCAACTCTTTGGTGATTTAGGGATGGACATGTTCGATCCTCATGGATCGATGTTAGCGCGTCATGTTATGAGTTCGAATGAACTACGCTCTCGATATCGAGAGCGGGTGAGAGAAGTTATTCGCTCGATCGATCCGCCGGAGCGATTGCTTGAAAAGCTACAAAGCCGATTCGAAGTAGTGGTAGCGGGTTGCGGGACGCTTGGAGAGGAGTTCGGGAATAGTTTGAGGGATCGCCAAGCAGATTTGGTTGCGCGGATTCGAGAGCGGATCGCTCAGGTCAACGAACAAATCGATGCGCCGGAGCCTTTGCCGCTTGAAATTGCTGCAGGAGAAAGCCGTCGCCTGGAAGGCTGGTATCCGGTTTGCGACATCGAAGAGATTCGCGCAGAAGTCCGCTCGATGGATAGTGTAACTGATGCTTTGCACGTATCGGTGTCTAAGGGTAGCGAAGGCTTTGGCAGTTGGCGGGCGGGTTTTCTGTTAGCCCAAGGTCACTACAAGATTCGGGGTCGTTACAAAGTTAATCGGCTGCGATCCATTTCCTCGGAGGCACAAGAGACGTTGCTTATCGCAACAACGTTTCAAGAAGAATGGTCCAAGTCGAGGGGGCAGGGGGAGTGGCAGGAGATCGAATTAGAATTCCAGGTGATTGAAGATCAGAGGCCGGCTGAAGTTCTCATCGGGATCCGTTCGAAGGGTGGTGGGGAGTTGTGGGTGGATCAAGAGAGTTTTCGGATTGAGCGAATCGCCGAATGAAAGCGGAATGGCGCGAGCCATCCGGTGACTCAAGCGGAATGGCGCAAGACATCCGGTGTGTCGCGAGAGCTCACCGTCACCGGGCTGCTTGCGCAGCTCCGCTTAGATTGGAAGCGGTGCAAGTCATCCGGTGATTCAAGCGAAATGGCGCGAACCATCCAGTGACTCAAGCGGAATGGCGCGAGCCATCCGGTGTGTCGCGAGAGCTCACCGTCACCGGGCCGCTTGCGCAGCTCCGCTTAGATTGGAAGCGGTGCGAGTCATCCGGTGACTCAAGCGAAATGGCGCGAGCCATCCGGTGTGTCGCGTGAGCTCACCGTCACCGGGCCGCTTGCGCGGCTCCGCTTAGATTGGAAGCGACGCAAGTCATCCGGTGATTCAAGCGGAATGGCGCAAGTCATCCGGTGTGTCGCGCGAGCTCACCGTCACCGGGCCGCTTGCGCAGCTCCGCTACAGTTACCGAGCCGCTTGCTTTGGGCGGTGCGTTTTAATGCATATCCGAGAGAAGTTTCGGTGGCCAAGCGGCCCGCAAAGCATTGAGAACGGCGAGCACATCGACGACTTCTTGAAAGATCGCTCCGGAGACCGGGTTCAGTAGGCCGAAGCAAGCTGCGAGCATTGCGAGGATGCTCAGCGCCATTCCCCCTAATGCACTCTGCAAAACGATCGTGCGCATACGTCGTCCGATGTGCATGAATTCATCGACTTTGGCGAGTTTGTTATCCATAACAACCACATCGGCGGCTTGTGCCGTCACGTCGCTGCCTTGTCCGATCGCAACTCCAACACTAGCTGCCATCATTGCAGGTGCGTCGTTGATTCCATCTCCGACGTAAAGCGTTTTAGCTTGTTTGGTTTCCGCTCGAACGATTTCGAGTTTTTGTTCAGGGGACTGTTGTGATAGAACCGTCCCGATCCCGACTTGTTCGGCCAAGTATTTGACTTCGGATTCGCGATCCCCGGAGACGATCATCGTTTTGGTAATACGGTGGTTACCGGCGAGATGATTGACGAAAGCTTTAGAGTCAGCTCGCGGAGCATCGTGCATTTGATAGGTTGCAACGTAAGTTCCATCGAGGAGGATAACGCATTCGAGTCCGGACGAGGTCTGAGGCATGTTGTTTAAACCGGAAGCTTGGTTTTCCAATGCCTTTTTACGGCTGGTGACCGTAATGCGGTGCCCATCGACGAATCCGGTCAATCCTTTGCCAGGCTCTTCGCTCACACTGTTCGCCGGTAGGGTAGGCAAGTGTTCGAGTTCTGCGGCTTTGAGGATCGCGTTTGCCAAAGGGTGTTTCGAGTAACGTTCGATGCTTGCGACGAGCGACAAGATTCTATTCGCTTGATAGTTCGGCGCAACGACTTGTTTCGTCAGTGTCGGTTCGCCATAAGTCAGTGTCCCGGTCTTGTCAAAGATCGCTGTGCGCACGGAAGGGACTTGTTCAAGCGCGACGGGATTCTTTACGATGATCGATCGCGAAGCGCAAAGAGAAATCGATCCGAGGATAGCGATAGGAATTGCCAGCAGCAGTGGGCAGGGGGTTGCGACGACGAGGACGCTGAGGAAACGAGAAGGGTCATTGGAGAGGGCCCAAGCGATGGTGGCGACTAAGAGAGCAACGGGGGTAAACCACGCCCCGAGTTGATCCCCAAGTCGTCTCATTTGCGGGCGTGTTTGCTGGGACTCTTGCATAACCTCCATGATTCGCGCGTAGCGGGAATCCGAAGCGACATGCGTCGCTTCGATGACCAGCACACCGTCTCCGTTGACAGCACCGGAGATCACATTCGACCCTTTGGTTTTCGTGATCTTAAAGGGTTCTCCTGTGAGATAAGACTCGTCCATCACGCTATGACCTTCGATGACCAAACCATCGATAGGTGCGACGTCGTGAGGATAGACAACCACAGCATCTCCTACTCGAAGTTCGGCAAGCGGTACCGTTTCGATATCGGTCGAATCAGGTTTGTCGGCGCGTCGTCGGTGAGCCACAGCGGGAAGCCGTTTCGCGAGGGCCGAAAGGACACTTGAAGCATTCGACAGAGCGTAGCTCTCCAGGGCTTCGCCACCCGAGAGCATCAGCACGATGATCGCTCCGGCGAGGTACTCACCCAACAGGATCGATACGATGATGGAGATTCCGCCGAGCAGATCGGCTCCAAATTTGAATTTCAGAGCACCTAGAAATAGTTCCGAGACAAGCGGAATGCCACCGACGAGTAAAGCGATCCAAAGGGGCCAGTTGGGATTTAGTCCCCAGTTCGCAAGCTGAAAGTATTGGATCGCTAGGTAAGCCAGGATGCACAAGAGTGCCAAGATTGCGATGAGTGTCGTTCGCCATCGCGACCAGGCTTGGGTGATTTGCCCGATCGAAGAGATTTGTCCGTCAGTGGTTACTTTAGAGCTTGGCTCAGACATGCATCAATCGTTTCATCTCTCGCACGGCTTCTACCATTCCAACGAGAACGGCGCGGGAGACGATACTATGACCGATATTGAGTTCCCGCATACCTGGAATCGCAGCTACGGGCTTTACATTTTGGTAGGTTAGACCATGTCCAGCGTGGAGTTTTAGTCCAAGGTCGAGGGTGCGTTGTGCAGCGTGTTCGAGCCGTTGCAGTTCGCGAAGTTGTTCTGCACCGCGAGTTTCGGCGTAACTTCCCGTATGAAGTTCAACGGCATGGACGCCGAGTTCTTTCGCAATGTCGACTTGTTCGAGATCCGGGTCGATAAAAAGGCTGACGCTGATATTTTTTTGGTGTAGGGCGTCGATCGCTCTGCGCAACACGTCGGATCTTGGGCGTAAATCAAGCCCACCTTCGGTGGTAACTTCTTCGCGTTTCTCCGGAACCAAAGTGGCTTGAGCGGGGAAGATATCGCAAGCGATCGAGACGATTTGCGGAGCGCAGGACAGCTCGAAATTCATTTTCGTACGGATCGTCTGTGCCAGGAGCATCACATCGCGGTCTTGGATGTGCCGGCGATCTTCGCGCAAGTGCACGGTGATGGAGTCAGCTCCGCCGAGTTCGGCCAGCACGGCGGCGGCGACCGGGTCGGGTTCTACCGTCCGACGGGCTTGGCGGACTGTGGCCACGTGGTCGATATTAACGCCGAGTTCTACCATGGGAGAGTTTCGTTAGAGATCGATGGTTGGTCGCTCGATGGTGAGCGGCTGAACTCTAGTTTTACTCAAGGGAGTCGGGAACTCGCAAGGGGCGCGATGAAAGCGACACGCTCTGAGGGCGTTTATTCGCACCCAGAGCGTGTCCTTTCCGCCGTGAAAGATGGGCCTTACCTGATGGGGAGGTCTGTCGGTTTCGTCGGTTTGCCGTCAAAGACGGGTACGACTTGCGACGCCACTAAGATCACGGTTTCTCGTTGAGACTCAAGCAAATGCATTTGGCGTGCCAAACACTTCGGAGATCGAAAAAAGCCTGAGAAAGGCTTAAAACAGGGCGATTAGGGGGTTTAGAGCGGGGACAAAGCCAAGGGATCTGGCTGGGATTGTAAAAATTACCAATCCCCGGCGTGTAGAGATGCTTGGGATGTTATTTTTACAATGGAGTTTTTGGGAAAGATTTGAAACACGGGGTGGGTTTTGAAACACAGAGACATCTGAGGCACGGAGAAAGACCGGAGAGAGAACCGAGAAAGACCGGAAAAAAGAGTAGGGGAGAGGAAGAGTAGGGGAGTGGAAGGGAGAGGGAGTAAAAAAGAAGGGGTAAAGAAGGGGATAACCAAATGGGATAAGGTGGGGGCACGGGGATTAGTGACCAATTCGGGCCGTGAACACTTTTTGGTCTGCCGGCTTCCTCCGTGTCTGTGTGACTCTGTGTTTCCAATGTCCTCTTTTCCTGCTTTGCATTCTCGCAAGCACCCAGAAAATCAACTCTATCCAAAATCGGGATGGGTAATCATACTAACGGGCCCCGGAGGAGGCCCAAAATTCTATCCCCCGTCTTTAAGATAAATCTTTCCGATGCATTCTAGTTCTCGAACGAGCCCCACCCGTATTTGTTGTATTGGCGCTGGTTATGTTGGTGGCCCAACGATGGCGATGATCGCCAAACAGTGTCCGGATATCCCTGTAGCTGTGGTGGATTTGAACCAAGCTCGGATCGACCAATGGAATTCGGATGAACTTCCGGTCTATGAGCCGGGCCTTCAAGAAATTGTTGCCGAAGCTCGCGGTAGGAACTTGACGTTCTCGACCGATGTAGAAGGGGCTATTCGCAGCTCGAACATGATTTTCATCTCGGTTAATACACCGACGAAGATGCATGGTATTGGAGCAGGCCGAGCCGCGAACCTAGAATTCGTCGAGAAATGTGCTCGCAAGATTGCTGAATGTTCCCAAGGGCACAAAATCGTTGTCGAGAAGTCGACGTTGCCTGTGCGGACGGCAGAAGCGGTCAAGCGAATCCTAAGCAGCGCGTCCTCAGGTGCTACGTTCGACGTCTTGAGCAACCCTGAGTTCCTCGCGGAAGGAACTGCGGTAAGCGATCTGCTCGCACCCGATCGAGTTTTGATCGGCGGTGAATCCTCGCAAGCGATCGAGCAGTTGGCAAGCGTCTACGAGAGGTGGATCCCTCGCGAGAAAATTCTCACGACGAACTTGTGGAGCAGTGAGCTTTCGAAACTGACGGCCAACGCATTCTTGGCTCAACGCGTCTCATCGATCAATGCGATTTCAGCATTGTGTGAAGTCACAGGGGCGAACGTTGACGAAGTTGCCAGAGCGATTGGGACCGACTCTCGCATCGGTCCGAAATTTCTGAAGGCATCCGTCGGATTCGGCGGCTCCTGCTTTCAAAAAGACATCTTGAACTTGGTCTATCTGTGCGAACACTTTGGATTGAGCGAAGTCGCCAAGTATTGGGAGCAAGTCGTTGTAATGAACGACTACCAAAAGAAACGGTTTTCGACCCGAATGGTTCGAACGATGTTTCATACGGTATCGGACAAGCAGATTGCGGTCTGGGGTTTTGCTTTCAAGAAGGACACGAATGACACGCGGGAATCAGCGGCGATTTATGTCTGCCGAGATTTGCTCGAAGAAGGGGCGAGATTGATGGTTTACGACCCTCGCGTCAACGAGAAACAAATCCGACAAGACTTGATGAACGTCTTCAAAGCTTCCAGCGGTGAAGTCTCGGAGCGTCATCGACTGTTGATCGAGAAAAACGTGACTGTCGTCAAAGACGCTTATACTGCCGCTAATCAATCCCACGCGATCGTGGTTCTTACCGAATGGGATGAGTTCAAGAAACTCGACATGCAGCGTGTGTATGATCAAATGCATCGACCTGCATTCGTCTTCGATGGACGCAATGTACTCGACGCCCAGGCGATGGAAAAAATCGGTTTTGAAGTACACGGTATTGGCCGCTCGTAATCACGGTATTGGCCGCTCGTAATGTTGATCGTTCGTAGAGCATCGCAATCTCCCGGGAGCTTTTCATGATCGCTTGGCAACTTGTCGGTAGCACTTCAAACGAAAACGGCTCTCTTGCTGGTGGCCATAGTTCGACGCCGAGTTCATCTTCAGGTTCGACGCAGACTTCGAAGCTAAACACCGTACCCATCTCTCAAGAGCCTTGGAGTACTGAGGTAGCAACAAGCGAAGGGGTGTTTCGCATTCGCTGGGAAGCGTCGAATAACGGCAAAGCACTTGGGATGAAATGCTTGACCGTCGAGACCGACACGCTTCGCACCGTGATTCTTCCCTTCCGAGGGATGGGGATATGGAAATCATGGGCAAGAACTTCCGAACGAAGTGCCAATCAGGCAAACGGAAGCAATTCAACGGATAACGACTGGGTGGAGTTTGGTTGGAGCAGTCCAGTCCAAGGCCCAGTACACCCAAGCCTAGTGCCGATTGGAGACCCATCGGGAATCGGTTGGCTAGAAGGCTTCGATGAACTGCTGGTGCGATGTGGATTGCTCAGCAATGGCGCACCGGAATTCGATGCGGCGGGTAAGGTCGTTTATCCCGTGCATGGCCGAATCGCAAATCTGCCCGTTGATTCGATGCGGATCGAAGCTCATCCGGAGGCGGGTTATCTCGATGTAATCGGCGTAGTTAGCGAATCCCGATTTCTTGTTTACAGTCTGTCACTTGAGTCTCGCATCCGGTTCCACATCGGTTCGAGCGCGATAGAGATTCATGATACGGTTACGAACGTGCGATCAACTCCAGGATCGATGCAATTGCTTTACCATATCAATCTTGGACAACCCGTCTTGCAATCTGGTTCGAAAATCGTCGCTCCCCTAAATCGGCTTGCTCCTCGCGACCCGAGAGCCGCAGAAGGGATCGGTCACTGGGATCGCTGCAACGGCCCTCAAAGTGGGTATAGCGAACAAGTCTACTTTGGCGATCCAGCTTGCGATTCAAATCATTGGACCCAAGCGATGCTTTGCAATCACGACGAAACACTCGGGTACGCGGTTCACTTCGAGAAAACGACTTTGCCCGTCGTGAATTTCTGGAAGAACACAGCGAGTGTTGAGGATGGCTACGTCGTGGGAATTGAACCCGCGACTGGCTTTCCCAACAACCGAAGCTTTGAAGAACGCAACAACCGCGTCGTTCAATTGCAAGGTGGTGAGTCCCGAACATTTCGATTGAAACTCGATCCGAGAATCGGAGCTCAAGCCGTCCTGGAGAGCAAGCAAGCGATTGAGAAGCTGCAAAGCAAGCCTTGTTGCGTCGAGAATTTGCCTGTGTCTGGCTGGTCCACCTCTGCCGAGTCGAACGCATAATGTCCTCATCGGACGCGAGTACACACGGCACTGCGCGTGCAGGATCGCACGACAATACGCGTGCCGAGAAGCACGACAATGCGGGTGCAGGAACGCACGACACTGGCAACGAAATTCTCCTGGATGCACCTCGGGAGAAAAGTGTTTCGATAGGATTTAGCCTTTCTCTGCTGATCATCGCCTTTATCGTTCGTCTTGCGATTGGATGGTCGATGAGCGGTTCGCTCGACTCCGACCCTGATGCTTATGCAACCCTGGCAAAAACTTGGGCGCAAACCGGCACCTATGGTTTGATCGACCAAGCTGGTGTAGCGCTTCCCACGGCTTATCGACCAGCGATGTATCCTTGGATTCTAAGCTGGTTCATTCTTGCGACGACTTGGAAGACATGGATCATTCTCTTGCATGCGTGCCTGGGTGCGATGACGGCTTATTGGACTTTTGCTGTCGGCCATAGATTGCGGCTGGGTAAGTTCATCAGCCTT
>Ga0255127_1000318_pt1 | contig 25447 bp, 18 predicted proteins | sample Law_Miss_RepB_8d_FD_188555 | JGI IMG/M metagenome (GOLD analysis project Ga0255127, IMG submission 188555) | Freshwater microbial communities from St. Lawrence River, New York, United States - Law_Miss_RepB_8d | ecosystem: Environmental > Aquatic > Freshwater > River | place: USA: New York...
ATGCAGAAATGGAAAGTGCCTGGCTTTTATTGGGTGGCGCAGCCTCGAAAGTTGGCCTGTTGGTGGAGGAGATGATTCCATTCACGAGTGAGGTTTCCCAAATTTCAGTTCGGGGTCTTTCGGGCGAGATCCGCCATTATCCGCTCACCAGAAATGTTCATCGCGAGGGCATTTTGCGTTTTAGCGCCCCGGTTTTGGGGGAAGTTGAATCGGTTGGCGAACAGGCCAGACAAAGCACCACCATGCTTCTGGAAGGCATGGGCCATGTGGGCGTGCTGGCGGTTGAATTTTTTGAAAACCAAGGCCAGCTCATAGCCAATGAAATCGCGCCAAGGGTGCATAATTCCGGGCACTGGACTCAAGACGGAGCCGATATTTGCCAATTTGAAAACCATTTGCGCGCGGTCGTGGGTTGGCCCTTGGGGGCAACTCACCCGGTGGGCCATGCTTGTATGATCAATTTGGTTGGTTATGTTCCGCCAGTTGGGGAAATTCTGGCCATAGAAGGGGCCCATCTACACCTTTATGGCAAAGAGGTGCGAGCGGGCCGAAAAGTGGGCCATGTCAATCTGCGCTGTAAAGGCACCGCCGAGTTGGAAAAGGCAATCAGGCAAGTGGCCACGCATTTGCCCGGTGAGGATGTTAGCCGGTGGCTTAAGCAGATTTCAAATTCTTGAGAACGATTCGTTCAAACGAATCCAATTTGCTTTGCCAATCAAATTCCAAGGGTATCCTGGCCATCCCATTACTCCCCAGCATGCTCGCTAGATTTGGCTTTTCAGTGGTTTCCTGAAGTGCTTTTGCCAATTCAATGATATTTCCCACAGGCACTTTGATCCCGTCTATGCCTTGGCGAATCAGATTTCCCGGCCCCCCTGCGTCGTAAACTATCGCTCCAACTCCAACACTCCAAGCCTCCAGCAGGGTCAGGCTCCAGCTATCCACTAAGCTGGGTAGGCAAAGCATGTCGATACCGGCAAAAAAATCCCGTTTCTCCTGATCATTCAGCGCCCCGGTTACCTTAAGCCAAGGCTCGTTTTTAAACGGTGTCAATTGCCGTTCAAATCTCTGGGGAGAGTGCCCTGCGAGTACTATGGTAGGCCCTTCGCTAGCTTGCAGTATGCCCCGGGCCCTCAGTAGGTCAAAGGTTCCTTTTTCGCTGCTGAAGGTAGCCAAATGCCCCACCACCACTTGGGCTTCGTCCAATCCATGCGCTTCGCGAAATCTGGGCCTCGAGCCGCCAGATACAGTTGATGGCTCAACACCCAGGCCGCAAACTGCGATTCGATGTTCATGAATTCCTAGTGCCAACAATTCTGTTCTTTCCCACTCGGTGAGAGCTATGACCTGTTCCGCTTGGGACAGTAGCTTGACCAGCCAAGGGCTGCGAAAGGCTTTACGGATGGAGCAATTGGGCTTGGTTGGATTGCCCGGGTGCAAAAAGGGCACTGCCACCAAAGGGACTCGACGGTTTTTTGCCAAATTAACTGCGCTGGCCCAAATACTTCCGTGGGGCAGGGCCCAGGCAACCACCAAATCGGGCTTCAGCCTTGGGTCGCTTTCAATTTTAAAAAGGCTTGGTGCAATGGGGCTATACCAGTTCAGCCAAGGGCGCAAAGGGTTAGGGGCCAACTTCTGGGCCCCACCTAAAAGTAAACGCTGAAAAGGGATGCGCATGCACCGGTGGCGGTGAACTTGAACTCCCTGAATGGAAAATTGCCCTGAGGGCAACAAGGCTGATCCAGTGGCATGAAAAGAATCGGGCGCCAACCCGTTGGTGGTTTCCACCTGAACCGAATGGCCTGCTTGGCTCAAGTGGCTACACACCCGTAATGCGACGGATTCGGCACCGCCCTGGGCGGGGAAGAATCTGTGAATCAGATGAACCAGATTGGCCATGGCTTTAATGGGTTCGGTTAGGTCGCCTCGCCCCGGTAGCTCCGTGTCGATAAGATATTATCATGCTATCTGGCATTGTGAATCTTTTCAGGCACGCAGGTTTAGGCAAATTTCCATGTTACGCGTTTCCCGCCTTGCTTCCTTGGTTGTTCCCTCCGCCACCTTGGCTGCAGCAGCCCGAGCAAAGCAGCTGCAAACCCAAGGCATTAAGATTCACGATTTTAGCCTCGGTGAGCCAGACTTCCCCACACCAGAGCCTATTCGCGAGTCCGGCCGCAGGGCGATCGAGGCAGGCAAAACCAAGTACACCCCCGCATCCGGAACCATGGAGCTGCGTACCGCCGTGGCCAACCTCTATAAGGGTTTGGGCCTTACAGTCGCCCCAGATCAGGTTTTGATCAGTAATGGGGCCAAGCACTCCCTGCATAACGCCATGGCCGCCACGCTCAACCCGGGCGACGAGGTTCTCATTCCCACCCCCTATTGGGTGAGCTACTCCGATTTGGTTTCCATGACTGGCGCAGTTCCGGTTTTATTGCCAGCCAGCTTGGAAGAAGGTTTTCGACTTCCGGCTGAAAGGCTCGAAAAAGCGATCACACCTCGAACCAAAATGGTCCTGCTCAATTCACCCAGCAACCCCACTGGAGCCGTCTACACCAAAGCCGAATTGGAATCGATTGCCAAGGTTGTACTTGCCCATGATCTGTCGGTGATTAGCGACGAAATTTACGAGCGTTTGGTCTACGACGGTAGCCAATCCACTTGCTTTGCCTCAATTCACCCAGACCTTCCAGCTCGCACCATCACCATCAGCGGTGTCAGTAAAACCTACTCCATGACTGGATGGCGCATCGGCTGGGCCATCGGGCCCAAGCCAATTGTTGCCGCCATGGGCAATATCCAAAGCCAGGAGACCAGTTGCCCTTCCAGCATTAGTCAGGCAGCCGCTGTCACCGCCATCACCATGGACCAGTCCTGCGTTGAAGAAATGCGGGTCGAATTCCAGGCTCGCCGCGACCATGTTTGTGCCCGTATTAACAAAATTGCCGGCATGCGCTGCCCTGTACCCGGCGGTGCCTTCTATGCTTTTTTCGATGTAAAAGGCTGCCTCGGTAGGGAAATTGCCGGTCGCAAGATTGTGACCGATCAAGATTTTTGTGATGGCGCCCTGAACGAAGGCCATGTCTGCCTGGTTCCGGGCTCAGCCTTTGGCGCGTCAGGGCATGCCCGCCTTAGCTTTGCTGCGGGCATGAAGGAATTGGATGCGGGGTTGGATGCCCTCGAAAAATGGCTCGAATCGTGACGACTGTCGCCTCCTTGTGGCGACCCGGAAAAAACCAAGATGGAAACGCTTTTGATCAACGAGGATGAGGTTCGCTCCCTCCTCACCATGGACCGGGCCATCGCCGCGGTGGAAAACGCATTTAAAAAAATGGGCCTTGAGGAAGCGTCCAACATTCCGCGCGCGCGTGCGGTGACCGATCATGCCCAAATCAATCTCATGGGGGCCTCCCATAAAACCGCCTCGGCCATGGGGGCAAAAATCTATAGCACTAGTCGCAAAAACCCCGCACAGTTTTTGGTGACCTTGTTTGATGGTAAAACCGGCAGGTTACTGGCCCTGTTGCAAGCTGATCACTTGGGAAGAATTCGAACCGGTGCCGCCTCAGCCGTGGCAACCAAATTTTTGGCAAAACCCGATGCCTCCACTTTGGGCGTCTTGGGGGCCGGTCACCAGGCAAAAACCCAAATTCTTGCCATTGCCCAAGTGCGCCCACTCAAGGTGGTTAGGCTGTGGAGCCGTTCCATGGATCGCGCCTCGGCCTTGGCTGGGGAATTGAAAAACGAGGGCTTTCCCGTGGCCATTGAGGTTCAAGCCACACCAGTGGATGCGATTCGGTCTATGGAAATTTTGGTGACCGCAACCTCCGCGGCCGATCCCTTTGTCGAAGCGGCTTGGCTTGAACCGGGCCAGCATATCAATGCCATTGGTTCAAATTACTTGGGCAGATCTGAACTTTTCCCACAGGCTGTTTCCCGTTGCGACCTGATTGTGGTCGACCATCGCGACCAGGCAAAAATGGAATCGGGCGATTTGGAAAAACCGTTGGATGAAAAATTGATTCATTGGTCTGCCATACGCGATTTGGGCCCACTTTTGGTAGGAAGATACCCCGGTCGGGTAAACTCCGAACAGATCACCCTCTTCAAATCAAATGGATTAGCAATTCAGGATGTGGCCTGCGCAAAAGTTATTCACGACCTTGCCATCCAACAGGGGGTAGGCAAAGTCGTGAATTGGTGATTGCTCAACGGTTCCAAGTTGCCAGCAAGTTAGAATAGTCATCGGTCCAAAGACCCACAGATTTCTTCGGTTCAGGCACAATCCAAGGCGATGGTGCCTTGGTATTTTTGATCATTCCATTTAAAAGCAGCGCCATGGCCGAAAAACCGCCGGCAGGCTGCGCTAGCACATCCGGGTTTTCCATGAATTTGCTCTGAACCAAGGCCATTAAGCGGATGTCCTCCGGGTCGGTACTCTTCAACAGTTCCTGGACTCGCCTGTCAACAACTGCATTTTCTTTCGCCTTGAATTCAGGAGTTATAGTTTCCGGCTTTTCAAGCTTGGACAATTCTTCCTTAATTTTGTCCTCTTTGGCGACTTGGTTTCGCAGGGCATCCTGCGAGTAGGCAAGCCCCCTACCGGTACCAGGAGTAAGACTGGCGAAGGAGGGAAGTGCCAAAAGCCCCATGTGAATTTCATTCACCATGTTTGGGAGCATTTTTTCCGAATCCAATGGCTCCATTGCCTCTTTGGATTTTGACAGTGCAACCCAACTGGAAGCGGTCTTGCCAGACCAGTTTTCACGGTTATCGCTGTTGTAACGTATCTCAAGACCCTCCTTTTCGGCCAAATTGGCCAATACTGGAACAAGGTCGAGATATCGGTTCGAAACATGGAACGCCACAATCCCGTTGGGCGTAAGTTTCTTGATATAAATTTGCAACGCCTCAAGCGTTATGAGGTGTACCGGAATGGCGTCTGAGCTGAATGCATCGACTACAATCAGGTCGTAGCTTTCCGCTGGCTCTTGCGACATACGAATTCTGGCATCGCCCATACGGATATCCAGTTTTGCACCCCGGTTTTTGGCGTTGGTCACATACCAAAAATATGGATTGTTGCCGTCGAAGCTGAACGACCGCACCATGGGATCAATATCGAAGAAGGTCATTTGCTGGTCGGGCTGGGCATACGCTGCCATGCTTCCTGTTCCCAAACCGATGACGCCAATATGCGGCAGCTTGTCCCGCTCCTTGCCATCGGGGCCCTTTTCAAGAACCTTGCGACCAAAACAGTTTTTCACAATTTGCCCAATCGGGCCAGACCGATGGTAGTAAGTGAGCGGCTCATCTATCCAACCGCTTTCAATGAATTGCATGCCGTGCAGCGTGGTTCCATGTTCCAGTCGGCGGGCGACCATGCCGTCTTCACGACGATTTTCTACCTGAAGCACCCCAAAGAATCCTCGGCGCTGGGTGACCATGCCAGAGTCGTGTGATTTATCCAAAGTGCAGGCTAACATCACGGCCCCGGCCCCAAGGGCAAGCCTGAAAGGCCGATCAACAAATGTGAAACAGATGATCAGGGGCACGCCCAAGGCCAGGATTGCCTGTACCTGGCTGAAAGAAAGGCCAAGTCGATCAGCAACTTTGGTCTTGAGGCTGTTGAACAGCATGTCTGAATAGGTTCCATTCAGCAGTGCCAGTACAAGCACCCCAATACAAAGAGGAAGCATCAAATCCATCATGGTGGAAAACTGAATCTGGTTGGCGAGGTAAGCCGAAATCAGCCAAGCCAGAATTCCCGCGACCACGGCCCCAAAAAGATAATACTCACTCCAAATGGAGTAATTTGGAATATCCACATCCATGCTGCGCAACCAAAACAGAATCAAGCTGCCTGCAAGCGACAATGCGGCTAGGCCCCACTCGGCGCGTCTGGTGCTGGCTGTTTCGGTGACTTGCCCGCCAGTTGCCGAGCAAAGGGCGCAGGCTGCCAGAAGGGCAATTGGGTATTCCGCCAAACCATAAAAGGCCAAGGGGGCGATCAAGCCGTTAAAAATGCCCCCCAAAACGCCGCCGGCAGACATCCACAAATAAAACTCGGTCAGGTGGGCGGGCGCCGGCCGTTCACGGGCAAGCAAGCCGTGGCAAGCCATGGCTGCGACAAATAAAACCCCCAAGTGTATTCCAATTGAGTACAGAATATTGTGGGGTTTGATTCCCGTTACCAGCATGAAAATCAAAAGCATTGCCGTCAGGGGCAGCAAAAGATTGAAAACTGAAAGCAACGAAGCTGGAAGCCTTGAAAAGACCAGAATAAAACTCAAAAGATACAACGCCAAAGGCGGGATCCAAAGTAGGGGAATGGCCGCAATGTCTGTGGTCATGTAGGTGGTGGCACCAAGCATCAGGCTGCTGGGCACTGCGGCCAGCATCACCCAGCGAAGGCGCTCACCCCAGTTGAGTGGTTCAATCACTTCCGCCGCAGAAAGTTGGTTGGGCGATCTTGTTTCTGCTGAGTCCTGGTCGCAATACCGCAACATGCGGTACCCGCAGGTAATGGTAAGGCAGCTAAGAAGGGCAAAGCCCGCAAGCCACACCCATCGCTGTGCTTCCAAGGTAAGGTTCGGCTCAACCACAAACGGGTAACCAACCAACGCCAACATGCTTCCCAAATTGCTGGCGGCATAAAGGAAGTAAGGGTCATTTGCCTGAGGATGTGGGGTTTTTGAAAACCAACTTTGGATTAGCGGCGCACTGGTGCTCACCGCAAAAAAAGGTAGGCCCGCTGCCAGCATCAGCACAGACAAAAGCCAAGGAATCGGGTTCTTGTCGGTGGGCGGCGGCAAAATGCTCTGGGCCAAAGGCTCAATATCAAAGCGAAGCAAAAACAAGACAACAAGTGCCAAGGCTAAAACCGCCATGTGCAACTTCACCTGTGTTCGCGGTGAAAGCCGACTCGTGCTGAGGTGAGAGTAGGAGTAACCCGCCAACAGCAATCCCTGAAAAAACACCATGCAGGTGTTCCAAACGGCAGGTGTACCGCCCAAGTAGGGCAGCAATATCTTTCCAACCATAGGCTGGACAAGGAAAAGAATCGTCGCGGAGGTGAAAATTGTTGCGGCAAATATGGGCAATATGCTGCCGCCGGATGGATCGATCTTTGCCTGTGGGCTAGCTTTGGTGTTTGTTGCCATGATTTTTCCTACTCTTTGCCCCAGTTGAGAATGTTCACAATGTTCGAGTAACTGTCGGTCCAGACCCCAAGTCGGGGTTTGGCTTTGCCCTCACCCCAAGACTCGATCCATTGTTCGTTTTCATTGGTTTCAAAAACTTCCCGCATGGCGGAGAGCCTGTCCATCGCCTTGCCAGAACGGCTGATGGTGACCCAGCATGTGCCGTACTTGTCTTGGCCTGTGACAACTTGGCCCCGTTGGACAAGAATGCGCCATCCCTCACTTTGGGCCAGGTTCGAAAGCACTGGTTCAAAGTCGAGATAACGATTGGCAATGTTCACCACGACCATGCCGTCTTCTTCAAGCTTGTCGAAATAAACCCCAAATGCCTCACGGGTTAGCAAGTGAACAGGGACCGAGTCCGAGGCGAAAGCGTCCATGAATAGTATGTCGAATTTACCTTCTGAAACATCGTGCTTTTCAATCACTTTTCTGCCGTCACCAAGCTTCACATCCACTGTGGCCCCACGCCTCCGAGCGTCGGTCATGTAGGTGAAATACTCATCTGTTTGGCTAGCGTAACGCACCATGGCTGGGTCGATTTCAAAAAGAGTCAGCGCCCAACCAGCTTCGGCATAAGATGCCAAGGTGCCGGTGCCAACACCTAAAATAGCAATTCGTGGCAGCCTTTGCTTTTCTTGGCTTCTCAGGGTCAATTCGCGAAAGATCTGGCCGATAGCACCAGACCGCTGGAAGTAGGTGATAGGTTCCCTACGGCTCTCAATCGGTTCAAAAATTTGCATGCCATGATTTGTGGTGCCGTGCAGCATGCGGTGATAAATGCGCGGCTGGGGGATGTAGCTACCTGCCAGCGGGTCAAAGTAGCTGTGTGTGTAATGTATTTTTTCAATCCTGAATGCACCAAAGAAATTGCGTTCCTGAACAAGCGGAGGCGTGTTCAATGCCGGGTCAAGCCATTTGAAAAGGGTCCCAGTCCATCCACCAGGGGGAAGTATCGAACGAACTTTTTCTCTGGGAATGAAGGCTTGAATCGCCAGAACTCCAGCAACCAGGAATCCAATGGCGAATACCAAGCCCTGAACCGCAAACTTCCCAACCCGCCATCTGGGTGAAACCGAAAAGCTTGGAACTATCAGGCAGGCCAAAGCGCCAACAAGTGGGTACTCAACAATCCGATTAAATAGAATTGGCGATAAAACCGTATTGAAAAGCCCTCCAAGTACACCCCCCAAAGACATCGCAAGATAAAACCCGGTCAGGTGGCGGGCATCAGGGCGAGACTTGGCCAATTCGCCATGGCAAACCATGGAAACAACAAACAAAAGCCCAAGGTGAAGGAAAATGGCCTCCAGTTCGCTCACCACCATCTTTTCCCGAATGTTGGGGAGAGAAACCACCATCAAAAGAAGAATGGGAAGCAAAACAATCATGAAAGCGTGTTGTCGGTTGGCCGAACGAGCCAGAAAAACGCTGCCAATCGCAATAGCCAAAAAGAAACATATTTCAGCTGAACTCAGTTGGATGGGGTTGGATAAGACATTAGTCAGCCGTTTGGAAAAATCATCCGAACTGCCCGAAAACAACAAATCACCAGCCCCGGCTATCACCAAACAGGCCAGCAAAGGCAGGCCCAAAATGGCCCCTTGATAAACCCAGGACGGGATGGAGGAAAAAACAAGAATGAAACTCAAAAGGTAAAGGGCAAGAGGCAGAATCCACAAAAGCGGCATCGGAGCGATGTCGGTGGTTAGGTGCGTGGTGGTTCCGATCATCAAGCTGCTGGGAATAAATGCGAGGGCAACCCAACCCGCTTGCGTGCCAAAAGACGGGGAAGGGCTTGCAGTTGCTGCGTTTGCGTTGGTGCTTGACTCAACTGCCGCATTTTGGCTGCCAAGGCGTGCACAGATTAAAACCAGTGCCAAGAAAACTACATAACCAATGGTCCAAGCGAATGATTGTTGGTGAATAGTTAAATTGGGCTCCAAAACCAGCGGGTAGCAAATTAGCGTGAGCATGCTGCCAAAGTTGCTGGCTGCATAAAGAAAGTATGGATCTTTAGCCTGAGAGTGGTTAGTGGCAGAGAACCAGCGCTGCAAAAGTGGTGCTGTGGTGCTAACCGCAAAAAAAGGAACACCCGCACTAAAAAGCAGCACCGCCAAAAGCCATGGAATCGGGTTTGATTCGGTGGGGGTGGGCAGGATGGATCTCGTCAGTGGCTCAATTTGGAACTGCAGCAGCACTAAAGGGATTAGCCCAGCGCACAATAACCCGGCATGCACTTTGACTTGTTTGCTTTTGGACATCGATGAAAGAAAATGAGCGTAAGAATAACCGCCCAAAAGAAGGCCCTGAAAAAACACCATGCAGGTGTTCCAAACTGCCGGGGTGCCACCTAAGTAAGGAAGAAGGATCTTCCCAACCATGGGTTGAACCCAAAAGAGTAACAAGGCGCTTTGAAAAAGCGTCAGCGTAAATGCACCAAGAAGGAACCATGCCACTGATTGCTATTCCCGATTTGATTGGGTTACGACATTCAAAACACAAGATGGCCTTGGATCAGTATGCGGAAAGTCCCTATCCTTGGCCAAAGGTAGGCAATTGGATTTCCCTAATTTGCCAACTAGAATCAATGTAGCATAGTGAGGGCATTTGATATGGGTAGCAACTGGGCTGGAGCCATTCGTAAAAAGAAAATGCGCCGGACTCGCAAAGAGCAAAAGCGTTTGATGTCAAAAGAGTGCTGCTCTGACACTAAGTCTTGTAGTACTGAGAAAAAGGCTTAATTGATTTTCGGTTTTTACGAAACTAGAGGTTGCCCCGCCTTCACCGGCGGGGTTAGTCTTTTCACAACAGGCGAACGCGATCTAAGGGTAGGATGCCCTAGCCTCGCCTATTCTTCGGGGTTCTAGGCATGGATAGCCTGGGCTCACATAAGCCATTTCCGCTTCCATCAGCGGCAAAGTCAAATTGGGACAATGCCTTTCAGGCAGATCCCTTTTCGTCGGCAATCCACTCCGTCGATTCCCCTAAATTAAGCGTGATTTTGGTCAATTACCGCCAATGGAATCAGACTTCTCTACTCACCAAAAGGCTTTCTCAAGGCCGGTTGGTGAAGTCCGGCTTGGCTGAAGTGGTCATCATCGATAATCACTCCGGCCCTCATAGAAAAATCAATGAACTCAGACGAAAAGAAGGGGTTTCCATTCGCAGGTGGGGGACAAACCAAGGTTTCGCCCGAGCGGTGAACGAGGGTATTAGGCTAAGTCGAGGTGAATGGCTCCTTTTGCTCAATCCCGATATGACGGCACTTCCCGGCTTTTTGGAAGCAGCGCTTTCGGCGGCTGAACAAATGGCGGCAGAAGAGCCCCGGGCAGGCATTGTTGGCCTTGGCTTGTTGAACTCAGAAGGCACCCAACAGCGGTCTACAGGGCCCATTCCAACCCTTTTTGGCACTATTTGGCGGCGATTTCTGCCCAGATATTTACGCAAATACCACATGACGACCCCGGGCAGGAAAACGGTTTCCTGGACCAGCGGATGTTGCATTCTTGCCCGAAGGTCTTGCCTGGAACAGGTTGGTGGGCTAGATGGCGATTTCTTTCTTTATTACGAGGATGTTGACCTTTGCCTGAGAGCTTGGAAGGCCGGCTGGCAAGTCTGGCACGAGCCAGCGGTTTGCCTTACCCACCACGCCCCTCTACACAGGCGAAAGGTTCCCCAACATTTGCAAACGGTGACCAGGCATGCGTTGATGCTGTTTGCTCACAAACATTGGCCGAATTGGCATAAAAAAATTCTTTTTGGAATCATCAAATTGGAGGCTTGGGCCCAAGGCGTTTTTGGACGCGACCCTGGCAAAAAGCCTGGCCTAATCGAACGCGTCAAAATTTGCGGGCTCATCATGGCGGGGAAGGTTCAGGAGTCGCGAAAAGCCTTGGAGGCATTGCTGGCATCCTCGCCAAGCCCCTACATGCGCGAGGATACTCGTGCTGCATGATCGGATAACGTCGGTGACTTACACCCCGGCGGATCTTGCCATTGTCATTCCCTCCCACAGCCAAATTGAATGCCTGAGCAGGTGCCTTCGCTTGCTTGAGGAGCATGGACATCCCTCAACACAGGTGATTGTGGTGGACGATGGTTCGCAAGGTGCAGCGGTTTCAGCCTGCGCGCGCCAATTCAAAATCAACCAGATTATTCGCAATGAAATGCCACTTGGGTTTTGCAAGGCAGCCAACATCGGTTTGGCCCATGCAGAAAAGCCAATTGTCCAACTGTTAAATGACGATGCCTGGGTGACCAAAGGTTGGGCGGACAAAGTTCTGCCAAAATTTTCGGATCCCAAAATTGGTGCTGTGGCACCTTTGGTGATGATGGGTGATCAGGATACCAACCGCCTGGACAGTGCCGGCGATCGATACAATCTGGCTGGGATAGTGGCAAAACGCGGACACGGGTTGAGCGTCGGCACCCAAAAAGGCAAGCTTTTCAAAACAACTCGAGGTCGATGGGTTTTGGGTGCCAGCGCCTCTAGCGCCTTTTACCGTCTCCATGCCTTGCGACAAGTGGCGTTCCTGGATGAATCTTTCGGGGCTTATTTCGAGGATGTTGATTTATCTTTCCGCCTCAATAAGGCTGGTTGGCGGGTTTGGCACGAGCCTCAAAGCCTTATTTTTCATGGTGTTTCCTCAAGTTACGGGCGCACTCCAAAGCCCGAAGTGTTGCGAATGCAATCCCGCAACGAGGAAAGGCTTTTTTGGCGCCATTTGCCAGTGCCTTGGATTTTTGCAGCCTTGCCTGTTCATTTTCTCGCACTTTGTGCCAAAGCGTTAAAAAATTGGCAGCGGGGAACCATGAATTCCTTTTTTCAGGGAAAAATGGAAGCTTGGGCGGAGGCTTTGCAACCCGTGGGGCCTCATGGCAAAAGGCCGAAGGGCCCTGCAAACCCTTGGAATTGGAATCTTGACCTTTGGTAAAAATCAGCTGGAATTCAGCTGAACTCCCAGCTTGCGGTGAAAACCGGGCCGGGGCATAATACTTCCGTCCAAATCATTTAACGCTATTTTCGATGGACTGGATTTCAACTATGAGCTCAGCCCGTCACCAGCATGAAGATGTGTTCCTTCCAGGTGGCCCCCTGCAATTGAACCTGTTTTCCTCAACCTCCCGCAAGGTTTTGAAAGCCGCCTTGGAAATGGCAAACACCACTTCCTGGGATAATCTTCGCAGTCCCCACATTTTCATGGGACTGCTGGCGGTTCCTGATTCTTCTGTGAGGGAATGGGGGAAAAAGTTGCAGGCAGACCTTCCAGGCCTTCTAGCTCAGTTTCAGGAACTCTTTCAGCAACCCGGAAAAGACAAGCACTTTCTAACCCTCCACCGCGAATTTCTTTCCGACAGCGTTCTGCGTTTGCTTAGAGAGTCTTGGTGCCGTTGCAAATTGGCCGGCCGACGCCGGATCAGGCCGATGGACCTGCTCATTTGCTTGTTCACTTCCACCAACAGCGTGGTGGCCGAATGTTTTGAGCGGATTGGACTAACTGCTGCCAAGTTGACTGAATTGGCTGTTTTGGCTGAAAATCATGAAGGTCCAACAGGGTCAGAAGAAGCTGCATAAAGCCGTTCTGCGGGAATTTCTAAACCAGTTTTCGGTGCGCTTCTTCTATTAATCGGCAGGATAATGATACTCAGGCTTGTTTATTAAAGCTTTCCCATTCTGTTGCAAAGGCATACCCGCTGAGGCTAGGCTAAGTAGGTGAAATTGAGTTGGGTAGGTCATTAGATTGGTGAAGCGGGCGACCAAGGTTTTGTTTTTTAAATCAGCCCTTCAGAGTGCAGGAGCTTGGCGAATATGCAGTTAGCCAGGCGCCTGTTGAAAAAAGGCTGCTTCTCTGAGAGTGATTTACCTCGTGTGGAAGAGGCGATTGCCAATTCAGGTGGCAGGCCGCCTCATGAAGTGATTCTGGAAAAAGGTTTTGCCAAAGAAGCCGAACTGTTGCAGGCCCTGTCCGAGGAATTTGGTTTGGAATTGGTCGATCTGACCGATAGGGCCATTCCTGAGAATGTTCTTCAGTCCATTCCTGCCAAGGTTGTTCATCGTCGGCAACTGGTTCCCCTTGAAAAATCAGGCAACAACCTAACTGTTGCAACCGGAAACCCTTATGACCTTTATTCGCTCGACGAACTCCACACGCTGACCGGCTTCCACATTCATCCGGTTTTGGCCAGCACGCGCGAAATTCTTAGACTCATCAAAAATCATTTCGGTGTAGGTGGTGAAACACTTAGTGCCCTGGTGCGCGATAAGGGCGATGAGGAGGTTGAACTGCTGGAGGGTTTGGAGGCTGATGATTCTGAAGCGGCGAAAATGGCTCAGGAAGCATCTGTTGTCAAGCTTGTTAATGAGATTCTGATCGAGGCCGCAAACGAGCGTGCCAGTGATATTCACATCGAGTGCGAGGAGCACGGCCTCAAAATTCGCTACCGCATCGATGGCATGCTCCAATCGCAAAATTTCCCACCGGAAATCAGCCGTTTTCAGTCAGCTATTATCAGCCGTTTGAAAATCATGGCCCGCCTGAACATCGCCGAGAAACGCCTGCCTCAGGATGGGCGCATCAAAATGCGTGTGCAGGGCAGGGAAATAGATGTTCGTGTTAGCATCATTCCCATGGTGCATGGCGAAGGTATTTGTATGCGCTTGCTCGACAAGGGCCGCATGGTTTTCGACCTTCCAAGCGTGGGGATGCTGCCAGATACTTACAAGGTCTTCAAGCAGATAATTGACCGCCCGCACGGAATCGTCCTGGTTACCGGGCCCACCGGGTCTGGCAAATCCACAACTCTTTACAGTGCGCTCAATGAAATCAAGGACGACACTACCAAAATCATCACGGTGGAAGATCCTGTTGAGTACCAGCAGCCAGGCATCAGCCAAATCCAGACGCATGCCAAAATTGGCCTTACTTTCGCAGCCGCCCTGCGCAGTATCCTGCGCCATGATCCCGATGTGGTCCTTATCGGCGAAATGCGCGACCTTGAAACCTCTGAAAGCGCCATTCAAGCTTCTCTAACTGGGCACATGGTGTTCAGTACCCTGCACACAAACGATGCTGCCAGTGCCTTCACCCGACTGATCGACATGGGCATAGAACCATTCCTCGTTTCAAGCACAGTCGAGGGAGTTCTTGCCCAACGACTGGTCAGAAAAATATGCCAGGATTGCTTGGTCGATTATGAACCCGACTCCAAGGATGTGCCTCCTGATTTTCCCGGGGCGGGTGGACGGATCATCCTGAAAAAAGGCGCCGGTTGCCGTGCCTGCCGCCAGACTGGTTACCGTGGACGCTTAGGTATTTTTGAATTGCTGGTTGCTTCAGACCCCTTGCGGGATCTGATTATTGCTCGCGAAAACTCCATGCGCATCCGTGAGGTGGCCATGAAGGAGGGCATGATGACCCTCCGCCAAGATGGCTGGCGAAAGGTTATTGCCGGTCTGACCTCGCTCGATGAGGTTAACCGGGTGACTGCTGGCGATGTGGTGCACTGATAAGTTGCCCACCCGAATGGGGAGGATGGCTGTTGCCTGATTTCAGCTACACCGCCCTGGCCGGCGCCCAGCGGCAAACCGGGGTCCTGACTGCCAATTCAGAGCGTGAGGCCTTGGCCCAGCTCGATTCCAGGGGTCTTATTCCGCTTAAAATTGCGCAAAAGAAAAGCGCAACCGAGGGCGGGCCTCGCATCAAGGTTCGTGCTTTAGCATCATTTTATGGCCAATTGGCCGACCTGCTGCAGTCGGGTGTTCCCCTACTTCGCTCCATGGAAATATTGGAACGCCAGGCTTCCAACCCTTCCCTGAATGCAATTCTCAAAGATGTTCGTGGCAAAGTTGCCGAGGGCACGGGCCTGTCCCAAGCTATGGCTTCCCATCCCAAGGTTTTCAGCGAGTTGGCCGTCAGCATGGTGCTTGCAGGCCAAGAAGGTGGTTTTCTTGAGGATGTGCTAAAGCGCATCGCCGATTTCACTGAGCATCAGGAGGACATGAAGTCCAAGGTCATAGGCGCAATGGCTTATCCCATTGTGCTTGGCGGTATGGGCAGTGTCATCTTGATTGTTTTACTGGTGTTTTTTGTTCCAAAATTTGAAACCATTTTCGACCGTCTCAAAGAGAAGGGCCAAATGCCCGGATTGACCACCGCATTGCTTTTCGTGAGCAATACCTTGATCAACCCGTTTTTCTTTGTCCCGTTGCTGCTGATTCTGTTCTTTGGCTTCAGTGCCTTTTTTGCTTGGGCAGCTTCCGACAAAGGGCGCTACCAATTAGATCGTTTTCGTCTGGCTATCCCCGGGGCCGGCCGAATTTTTCTCAGCCTTGCCTTGGCTCGCTTCACACGCATTTTGGGAACCATGTTGACCAATGGAATTCCTCTATTGCAGGCACTAAGGATAGCCAAGGATTCAACAGGTAATCGGGTTTTAGCTGAGGCTATCGAAAAGTCTGCCGAGAATGTTAAGGGTGGTGATTCGTTGGCCGCCCCATTTATTGCTTGCGCTTTCTTCCCAAGAGATGTTGTCGAGATTGTTGCGATAGGTGAAGAGAGTAATCAGCTAGAAAAGGTTCTGGTTGATGTGGCAAATAATCTTGAAAAAAGAACCGCTCGAGAATTGGATTTGTTTGTTCGGTTGCTCGAACCGCTGATGTTGATGGTCATGGCCGGCATGGTTTTGCTGGTAGTGGTGGGCCTTCTGCTGCCAATCTTCAGAATGAGCAGCGTAATTGAATAGATTCATTTCATTCTCATAATTTATGCTTAATAATTAGGTATTACCTACCTAAGCCGATTTTTCGGCATGTTTTTGGTCCTGAAAGGGCCCTCAAGGAATAGGAGTTTGTGATGCGTTTAAGCCCTCCCAACGAACGATCCACTTGGGTTGTGCGTTCCAATTTGAATAGGGGGGGCAGGCCTGCCTTCACCTTGCTTGAAATTCTCGTGGTGGTGGCCATCATTGTCATGCTGGCTGGTATGGCAGTGGGCGTGATGTCTTACTTGGAACGAGCCCGCGAAGACTCTGCGGTCATGAATGCTGCCACCATCAAAAAAGCCCTGCTCGACTTCAAGATTCGTAACGGCGAATGGCCAGGCAATCTTCAGGAGTTGGTGAACATTGGCACACTCCGTCCTGAAAACTTGCTGGATCCTTGGAAGCAGCAATATCAGTTTGAGGCCCCCCAGGATGGTGCGGATGATTATGTTCGGGTTTTCACCATGCACGGGCAAAAAGTCCTTGAGGCCAAAAACTAAGAATGAAACGGATCACAGCAAGGCTTGAAAATCTGCAGTCGCTGAGGGTAAAGACCTCTGCGACTCGCAGTGCTTTCACCTTGCTAGAGATCATTTTGGTGATGGGGATGATCGTGGTGGTGATGGCCATTGCCGCACCATCTGTGAGTAATTTCTATAAAGGCGAAAAATTGTTGGCCGCCACCGATGGGGTGCGCGGTGCAATTGCAGAGACGCGCGTTCATGCCATAGATCAAGGCATTGCCTACCGCTTTGCTGTGGTACCAGGTCGGGGTAATTTCCGCTTCGCGCCAGATTCCCAAGAATATTGGACAGGCTCAACGCTCAAAGATCTGCCCTCGAGAGAAGGTGTTCTGCCCCCGGAAATAGGCCTTAGAGTTGTGGTTGATGGTAAATCCCTTTCTTTGGGTTCAGATGGTGAAGTAGCCGAATCACTCAAACAGGGCGAGGTTTCGCCTGATTTGTGGTCAACGGTTGCAGTTTTTCGCCCCGATGGCACCGCCGATCGCACCATTGAAATTATCTTCAGCAGTCCCAACTGCCTGCCTTTGTCGGTCACTTTGCGAAGTCTCACCGGAACCACCAGCGTTCGTAGGCTTAGTTCTTGACCCGATTCGAGGAAGGTGTCCCATGCGCCTAATCGCAAATCAAAAACGGGCCGGACTAAGCTTGCTGGAAGTGATTGTTTCAACCGCAATTTTTTTCTTGTCAATCATTGCCATTTATGGATTGCTGGACATGGGCCAGCGCGACGGTGAAAATGCCCGTCAACGAGGGCAAGCCCTACGAATTGCCCAGGCCAGACTGGCGGAGGCTTCTGCCGGTGTTTTAGCTCTGGAGTCCGCCTCCGCCGAAGAATCCGCCTGTCCCGGATACCAATGGGAAATTGCTTGTGAGCCCTTCGGTGACCAAGCCGGGTTAGTAAAAGTCACTGCTCGATCGTTTCACAAAAGTGAACCCAAAAGAAGTTTGGTTTCGATTTCCCAAGTAGTTATGGATTCAACCCTGGTTGGAAGCCTGATGGATGGTGTTCCCCCGCCAAGTGATGATACCGCAACAGAGGACAGTGAATCGTCTAGCGCTTCAAGCGGAAGTTCATCTAGCGGAAGTTCTTCAGGAACAGGCACTTCGTCGAGTGGGTCTTCGTCGTCAGGTTCGGGTTCCTCATTAGGCTCAAGCGGTTCGTCCAGTTCCAAGACAACCACTCCCTCCACAGGTTCCTCGTCAGGCTCGAGCGGTTCGTCCAGCTCCAAGACAACCATTCCCACCACCGGTTCATCCTCCAGCGGGGGGGCAAAATGAAACACAAATTAAAAGGTTACAGGTTTGGTTTTACCCTCATCGAATTCCTGGTTTCTGTTGCCATCTGCATGATTTTGATGGCGGGTTTGTATTTTGCCGTCGATATTCAAACCCGTTCCACGAAAGTGGGCAGAGCGGTAGTAGAAGAGGCTATGTTGGCCCGTTCTGTGCTCGATTTGGTTTCCCGGGATATTGAACCTGCTGTGACAATCACCCAGCCTTTTCGCTTCCGTAAGGGGACTTTGGTTTACGGATCTACCCCTTCATCCACCTCAGATTCTTCCAGCTCTGATGTTACTGGTAGTGGTTCTTCCGGCTCTGCGGGCAGCTCTACTTCAGGGGCCTCCACAGGTTCATCCTCCTCCACTTCTTCCTCCAGCTCAGGATCTTCTTCGGGCGATTCAGAGGAACCGACTTCGGTTTATGGGCCTGCCCTTATCCCTCCAGGAGTGGTTGGATTTCCGGGGTCTTTGAATCTTTATATCAGGCGCGACCTGCGAAAAGATGAGCAAGGAACTCTTTCATCAGGTGTCTTTCGGGTCACCTATGGCCTCATTCCTTCCGATGAGGAGGGTGCTGATGGGCAGGGTTTGGGTCGTTGGGAAGTAAAATTGGCCCAAACAGAGATCGGCCTCAACCCAGATGCAACCCCTCCAGAAAATGAATTTGAATTGGTAGCACCAGAGGTGAAAGCTATCCGATTCAAATTCCATGCTGGAGATAGCGGAGACTGGTTGGAACAATGGGACAGCCGAACAACTGGTTCAGATGAGGTTACTCCGCAGGGCCCGCCCCGCGCCGTGAAGATTGAGGTCGATCTTCAAGTTGGCAAAGATGGCCCACTTCAAACCTACTTTCGGGTGGTGCATATCCCTGTGGGGAACACCCCGGCTTTACCCCCGCCAACCACCGCCACCACGTCAACCCCCTGACGGGGGCCTCTGCAATCACAAGGTGCATTCATGCGGATGAGACTAAAAGAAACAGGCAGTCTGCCAAAGCTGTATGGCCGGGGCCGAAAAGCCTTTGTCCTTTTGACGGTTTTGGTGGTGATAGCCTTTCTGGCCCTGGCAGCCTACCGTTACAACGATCTCATGCGGTCTGAGTATTTGGCTTCCCACGGCGCCCAGCGTTCTGCCGAGTCACGCGCCCTCGCCGAAAGTGGCCTTAACTATTCCATGGCTGTCCTGTTCGCGGGGCAGGGGCAATTGGCGGTCAACACCAGCCAATCCCTGGAGGTCGACCCGGCTAACAGCAGCCCCCTCAAAGGCTCTTTCCAGATCATTCAAGTGGAGGAAGAGTCTGCCAAGTTGAACCTGAACTCCTTATTGGATTTGGATTCCTCAGGCGACACCCTGCGTCAGGTGCTTGAGAAAGTCCAAAGCACCATTCCCGAAATGACCGGTGATGTGATTGCCGCCATCATCGACTGGATGGATGAAGATGATGATTTGGAGGAGCAGGGGGCCGAAACCGAATACTACATGGCTCTTGACCCGCCCTACCGGGCCAAGAACGCCCCGGTTGATAGCATCGAGGAGCTGTTGTTGGTGCGTGGGGTCACGCCAGCTCTGCTCAATGGCTCAGGAACTTCTCCAGGACTCAAGTCGCTATTCACCGTCAACACGCGTGAGGTCAATTTTGAATCGGATGGAACAACCATTGTCAGGTTGAATGAAGGTGATTTGACAACCCTCGAATCAGGTCTTTCCACAGCTTTAGGCGAGCCGTCCGTTTCGCAATTCATCATGGCCTATCGCTTGTACGGAAACACTAAAAGTTCGGGCTCCTCCGGTGGGTCCAGCAGTGCAGGGGGGGGGGCTGCCAGTAGTCCTTCCTCGGGCGGTTCCTCGTCAACCTCCAGTGCCTCGGGCGGTTCTTCGTCAACTTCTGGTGGTCTCGGATCCTCTAGCAGCCAAAAACCCTCAACTGGTTCCAGCGGTCCTTCGTCAAGTTCTGGGGGCCCTTTCGGTGGGGCATCCTCATCTGGTTCCAGTTCAATTAGCGCTGGTGGCACTGCCACAATCGTTTCATCCGGTGGCGCTGTCACAGTAACAGCCTCGGCTGGCGCCACTGCTCCTCAAAGTTCATCCATAACCGTTGTTGACCCTGCAAAATTGCAGACTCAAATTGATCAGGACAAACAGCCGAATTTTTTCAGACAGCTCAAGAAAGTGACCTCCATTTTTGACCTCGCTTCAACCGATGTGACGGTTTCTTATCAATCTGGCAACCAGAAGGTTTCTGGAACCTTAAAAAGTCCTCTCAAGGACCCCTCGGTTGCAAGCCAATATTTGCCCTTGCTGTTCAGCGCAACAAGCACAGCTTCGGCTCCCGATTCCGCCGACAAGGTGGAGTTGCCTGCAAAACTGAATGTCATGGCTGCCCCCTATGAGGTTTTATCCCTTTTGCCCGGATTGGAAGATCAGGACATTCAGAATATCCTGACCAACCGCCCTCAACCCGGAGACTCAACCGGGGATACCCTCGCTTGGCTACTGACAAAGGCCCAGATTTCTGCCTCCAAGCTATCGCGTGTGGAAAAGTATCTTACGACCCGCCCCAAGATGGTTCGGGTGGTTTCTGTGGGCAAGCTGGATGGATTTGGCGTGACCACAGTGCTGGAAGGAATGATTGATCTGAGTGGACCTAGGCCCCGTTTGGCGGGGATTCGGGATCTTTCAGATGTGTACCGTTCTGATGATTCCGGCCAAAGCCCCTGAATTTCGGTTTGATCCAGGCGTAAGGAACTAAAAGCGGGGAAAGGATTCCCATGGAAAGGCATGTGGACCTATGGCCCGGCTATGTTTCATCGATTGGGATCATCAACGGCTAACCGCATTGGTTGCCGAATGTTCACGCAATCGTGCCAAAATCATCGATTCTTGGTCTGAAGAAACAGATTTGTCCCCAAATCCCGTCATGGCCGAGGAACTTGGCCAGCATTTGAAAAACCGTTTGAAGGAAAGAAAGCAAACTGTCACAGGGTTGGTGGCATTGGTCGGTCGCGACCGACTGGTGGTGCGAGACCAAAAATATCCAACAGTTACTCAGAACGAAGAGCCGGGCTTGGTGCGTCTTTTGACCACCAGGGAAATTCTCGACGATCCAAACGATGTTGTAATCGATTACCAGCCATGGCCCTCTCAAACCACTAAGTCCGAGCAGCGAGCATTGGTTTATGTTCTCCGCCGGGAAATGCTCGCCACCTATGAAAGCATTGCCAAGGCTGCGGGTGCCAAGTTGGTTGGCCTGTGCCCCCGGGCAATGGGATTAGCTGCTTCCATGCCCCCAGGTACCGGGTCTCGGGGGTTGATAGCGATAGGTCTTGGATGGCGTGAACTTCTCGTTGTTCGCGATGGTGCGGTAGAACTGGACCGCGGATTGGCGCAGGCCGAAACCATGCCCCAAGAGGCTCGCCGCGGTTTTGCTGTTTTTGGAACAACGGGCGGCACCCCTCCCGGGCGCATATTTACCGCAGGGGCAAGTTTGCAGGAATTGGATCGTTTAGGTGAGGCTTTGGAACTGGCTGTTGAGGAGCTGGAAGGAATTGAGGGAGCGGGTGCTCCAGTTCCTGGCGGGGCTTCCTTGCTAGCGGTTGCGGGAATGGCCAAGGCTTGGAGTCGCGAACAACCGGGAGTGGATTTTGTTCACCCCAGAATGCCCAGAAACGAGGTCAGTGATTCTAGAAAACGACTCTATTTGTATGGAGGAGCAGCTGCGGCCTTGTTGGCAATGATCGGAGCTGCGTTTTGGTGGCATACAGGCAACAAAGAAAACCAGATTGTTCGCATGCAGGGCGATCTTGACAAATTGAAGCAGGAAAACCTCCGCTTTGTTGAAGACGAAAAGCGCATGAAGGAATTGGCCAATTGGGATACCGCCAATTGGTTGGAAGAACTGGTTGATCTGGCCAGTAGGGTGACTGACACCAAAAAAATGCTGGTGACTGAAATTGTCGCCACACCCACCCAGGCTGTTGCGGGCCAAACTAGTCCCTACACCGGGCGACTAGAGGTTAAGGGAATTCTTCCAGATGGTACTGGTGATGAAAACGAGTTGGAAAAGCTCGACAAACAACTTCGCAGCGCTGGACCCGAGGGTTATTACCTGACCAAGCTAAGGCGCACAGGGAAGATTTTTAATTTTGAAGTGCTGGTCAAGCCACGCTCGCCGGCAGATTATGATTTGGTGCCCCCAGCCAAAAAAGTGGATCCAAAAACCACTAAAGACGCAGTAGGCAAAAGCGACAAGAATGATGAAAAAGAAAAGTTGGGCGGCCCACAAGATGATAAAGATGCCCCCGCCAAGACAAATTTGAAGACAGAGTCCAAGCCATCTGCCAAAGAAGTCAAGAAATAATTCAGTTGGCTTTGGCATCCGTAAAATGGTTAGGCATTCAAACGGGACCTTCGGAAGCGAAACATGAACTCCATGCGATTGCCCGTGCTGATGGCCGTGGTTGCGGCCGGTTTAGGTATTCCCATCATGGGCTACTACATGCTGTGGAGCCCCCTTTCAGATCTCCAGCAGCGTGAGGAGGCCATTGCAATCTCCTTGCAAAAGGAGTTGAAGGAAAATTCTGATCATCTAAAAATTCGCAAACAAATCCTGAATTCCCATCCAAGGCTCGAGGACTGGAAAGTCTTGAGTTGGCCTGAGCCAAAATCTAAACCCGCTGACCGACATGGAAATGATCTGCAAGCTGAATTTCGCAATACCCTTGAAGATATTGCCGAAGACGCTGGGCTTGAAAATTGGACCGTAGACCTGTCGAAAATCTCGTCAGGCCAAACTGCCACCGGTGGACGTGTGGGCGGCAAAAAAGCACTTTGGCAGTCATCTACCTACAGGGTGGCTGGAAAGGGAAGCTTGGCCGAGATTTCCAAGGCACTGGAGGGTGTCTACAAAATCCCCACCCTCCATCGGGTCGCCTCCCTCACTGTCAAGCGGGATGATAACGATAAGAAAAACCTAACCAAAGATAGCCTTGACCTGAGCTTAAGTGTTGAGGCCCTCTCTGTTGTGGGTGCTGAAAAAAGGGATGCACTACTTCCAGTTCTCAAAGCCCCCAAGTACCCATTGCTCAATCCCAAGCGTGATCATGATAAGATGCTTGCTGGCGCAAACCCTTTTGTACTTCCAGCACCTCCTACTCCTGTTAAGCCTCCAACAACCACAACTCCTCAGGTGGCTCGGGAAGAAAAACCAGTGGAGGACAAGGAGGAATATCTAACCGGCGTCAGGTTCACCTCGCTGTCCAGCTACGAGCGAGGTTCGAAGACCGGGTGGCTGGCGCAATTCTATGACCAGAATAATAATGGAGATAAAAAGATATATAGCCTAGGCCTGCGTCGCGGCATCGAAATCACCGACATGTATGGCAACCCGGTTTTAAATGGGGAAATGGCCTGGATTAATGAAAGGCTGTTGGTGCTGCTGATAGATGGTGCCTACTACCGGTTCAAAGTAGGTGATGATCTTTATCCAGATGAAAGCCGGGCTCTCTCTCCGGAGGAATATAAAGGCTATGGCCTAAAGCCCCCACCTAAGCCAGAACCCAAGAAAACTGTCGATGAAGACGCAGGAATGTAAATACATGAGTCGTTATTTATTAAAAAACGCTTAGGAGTTGTTAAAAAGGGCAAACTGTTCCAATTCTTCTGATTCATCGGCCTGTAACGATCCGATGATAAGATGGCAGAGTGGGATTTGCATTTCCACTTTGGTTTGCGGTAAACGGGCCCGACAGGGGTCCACCGATAGGAGCAGGCCATGTCCATAAGCGCGCAAAACAGAAACAAACTGGTCAATTTGGCATCCATCCCATGGTGGAAAGTTGCTGTTGCTGGCGCTTTGGTTTCCGGTTTGCCAGGGTGGGCTAGCCAAGCTCATGCTCAAATAACATTAGTCCAAAACTCACCATCAATCGTTGACGAATCACCGTCTGGATTGGTCGCCCAACCAGTTGCTGCGGTTGAACCCGGACAAGTCCCACCTGCAATTCCTGCGGCCGCTTCAGCCAAGCCTGAAGAGAAGCGCGTTTCTTTCAATATGGAATCGCAGCGTTGGTCCCAAGTGTTTCAATGGTTGGTCGACCAGACAGGCTTGAAATATGCCTCCAGCTACATCCCGCAGGGGTCTTTCACCTTCAAAAGTCCCGAAGGCCGCAAATACACCTTGGGCGAAATCATCGACATCATCAATGAGGGGTTGAACTCCAATCCTGACCAACAGCGCTACTTGCTCATTCGTAGGGAAACAAGTTTTGTTCTGGTTCCCGCTGATGAGAGAATCGACCCCACTCTAATCCCCCGCATTACTCTGGATGAGCTTCCAACCCGCGGCAAGACCGAAGTGGTCACTCTTGTCTATAGTCTGAACTCTGCCGTCGCAGAGGAAATTGCCCCCGAGGTGAAGCGCCTCATGGGTAAATATGGCGAAGTCGTTCCTCTCAGCCGAGCCAACCAACTGGTCATGCAGGACAGTGCCGGTACCCTGCGCCAAGTGGTTCAAATTCTCAAGGACAACGAAGAAAAAGAGTCCAAAGGCCAAGGGGAAAGTCTGAATCACGAATGCAAATACATCAAGGCTCGTGAAGCAGAGCGTATCCTGAATTCTTTGTTGGGTTCAGCGCCTCAGGCCCAGCCCCAGCAGCAAAACCGCGATCCCCGCTTTCCCCAACCCGTTGTGACAGGGCGTGTTCGTGCTACCTCGGTTATTGCTGATGAGCGCACCAACTCCGTGTTGGTGACGGGCATGCCCGATAAGATTTCCCAAGCCAAAGAAATTCTTAAACGAATTGATATTGCTCAGCCAGGTCAGCAACCGGTTTTGGTGGGTCCGGCTTTGCTCAAACAATACGATGTGAACCCCGGCTCGGCCGAGACAGTCGCCAAGACGCTCCAAGATGTTTACAAAAACTCCACCACAGTCCGTATTTCTGCTGTCGGTACCGGCGCCGTGATGGTTTATGCTGGCCCAGATGACCAAATCGAAATCAGCCGTCAACTCACGGGCGCTTCAGCCGTTGAAAAAACTAGCAAGACCGAGCTGGTCCCCTTGGGATCTCTCGACGCCACCAAAATCGCCGACACCCTGAAGGCCATGTATGGCGATGTAAAATCCGGTGCGCCTTATGTCGAGGCTGATACCGAGCGCAACGCCTTGATGATTCGCGGCAGTGCGAGTCAAATTCTCGATATTCAGGCCACAGTGCGTTCGTTGGGTGCTTCTGGGACAGGATTGGGTGGGAATGTTCGTGTGATCAATCTGGAAAAGGGTTCTGCCTCCACCTTGGCTGAAGCCCTCGAGCGAATGATTCCGCAAATGCGCGCCAACCCGGTTCAGATGATCAACCCCTTGGGTGGTGATGCGAAGCCCAAGGCCCCAGCTTCTGCTCCTGCTACAAAACCGCCTGTTCCCCCTGTTGAGGCACCAACAAAGCCAAGCCAGCCTGCTGCCCCCCAAGGGCAACCCAACCTTCAGCAGATTTCATTCCAGCAAATTGGTGAGGCGCAGCCTCCTTTGGCTCCTGCTGCTAAACCTGCCGAATCCCAAAAGGTTGTTCCTGCAAGGCAACTGCCAGGAAGCGCCCAGATCCCATTGAAAATTTCGGTTTTTGGCAACCGTCTGATGCTTTCTTGTGATGACCCAGAAACACTCGCCCTGGCACAGGAA
>Ga0255127_1000321_pt1 | contig 25210 bp, 17 predicted proteins | sample Law_Miss_RepB_8d_FD_188555 | JGI IMG/M metagenome (GOLD analysis project Ga0255127, IMG submission 188555) | Freshwater microbial communities from St. Lawrence River, New York, United States - Law_Miss_RepB_8d | ecosystem: Environmental > Aquatic > Freshwater > River | place: USA: New York...
GTTGGTGGTCATCGCCATCATCGCGATTTTGGCGGGCTTGCTCTTGCCGGCCTTGGCCAAGGCACAAGCAAAGGCTCGGGCGGCCTCTTGCCTGTCCGGCCTGCACCAACTCGGCCTGGGAATCCAAATGTACGCCGACGACCATGGCGGATACTTCCCGGAAACCACCCATGGAACCTCCGCGACCAACCGATCCTGGATCTTCACCCTGCGTCCCTATGTGGGCAATGTGGACGCCATTCGAGCCTGCCCTTCAGACCCGTTCCGCAAGGCCCGTCTGACCAATCAGGCTTCCAGCTACATCCCCAATGAATATGTGATGGTGGACTTGGTGAGCCCTTTCGGCAGCGTCACCGAATCCTTCCGTCGGATGGACACCCTGAAGAACCCCACCGACACCACCACGCTCTTTGAAGTGGCCACGGACAAGGAAGCCAGCCTTTCAAGCGACCACACCCATTCTCGGAATTGGGTCCAAGGGGGCTGGGATGCGGTGTTGGCCGACATCCAACCCGACCGCCATGGCAGCGGCTCGGCTTCGCCCCGGCACGACAACGGCCGGGCCAACCAACTCATGGCCTGCGGCCACGTTTCCTCCATTTCGGCGTCGTTATTAAAAGCCCGCGTGGATCGCGGTGAAAACATCGCTCGCCCCCCGGATTGACCTCCAAATCACCGGACTCCATGAGGCTACGTTCCACCTTACTCTCGTTGGCCGCGCTTCTGGCAGGACCCACCCTCCTGGCTTCGGGCCTTCCCGCGTCGCTGACCAACCGCATCATCTTCACCCGACAGCACGTCGACATCCGGACAGTCTTCCTGGGCGGATCTGAGGTCCCGATCACCGTGCAAATCCGCGATGCCGATCGCGCCATCAACCACCCGGCCACCAATACGGTGCTGGTGGTCGCCGAACAGGCCATGGTGTCCATTCCCGGCGGATTTGAAACCTTCGGCCCCGAGGGCTCTCCGCTGTGGATCCTCCCTCAAAGCCAGGATCCAGCGCTGATGTATCTCGGGTTTTCTGCCGAAGGATTTCCCCGTGACCGCTTCGACGGGCGACTGAACTTGCAATTGAAGTCGGTCCATGGGCCCGGCCACGTATTCATCTGGCAGGCGGATGCTGCGGGTGGTTTGGATGTGCGCATCAATTCAAGGGACGGGCTCGATGCCTCGGACCGTATCGAACCCTTGGTCAACGGCCATGACCACTACAACGTGGGGTTCACCACGGCCGGACTTTACGAATTGGTGTTCCAACCCAGCGCTCGACCGTTGGGATCCGAGACGTTCTTGTTGGGGGAATCCGTACCGGTGCTCTTCGCCGTGGAACCCTTGCCCCAACTCCCGCCACCCCCACCTCTCTGGCAGCAATGGGTTCAGGCCCAGTGGCCCGGCGGTGCTCCGGATGCGGTGCTCCAACCCGAAGCCGACCCCGATCAGGACGGTGAGCCCAATGTCGCGGAGTTCCTCTCGGGAACCGACCCGCGCAACCCATCCAACCGACCTCGCCTAAAACTTCATCCAGGGAGCGGCATCCTCCCTAGTCTGGTTTTTGAACTCCCGGTGGAGACGAATCGACTCGGTGACGCCTCAGTGATCCTCGAATCGGCTCCAAACCTCGCGGGCCCCTGGACTGCAGTGAGCGCCATCGCTCCCCTGGGCTCCTCGTTGCGTTGGGAAGATTCCTTTACCAACCCGCCTTCCACCCGATTCTATCGTCGAAGGACACAGAAGCTCTGACGCTTTTCCGAACCACCATGAACGCCACCCAGTCCGTCCGCCGCACCCTGCCCATCCTGGCCATCACTCTGTCCGCCCTGTTCTCCGGATGCGGTGGAAAGGACGACGGCCATGCAACAGAGGGTGCCCACAAGCACCAACACCGGGCGCCCCATGGCGGCACGGCGATCGTCCTCGGCAAGGAAGCCTTCCATTTGGAACTGGTCCGAACCGCCGACACAGGCTTGCTCACCTGCTACATCCTCGATGGACACATGGAATCCTTCATCCGGGTTTTGGCTCCTCACCTGAGTTTGGAAACAACGGTTTCCAATCAGACCCGGACACTCGAACTACTGCCCGTGGCCAATGCGGCCACCGGAGAGAAAATCGGCGACACCAGCCAATTCGAGGCGCGCGCCGAATGGTTGAAAACCGCCACGAATTTCACCGGTAAGGTGATCGGCATCACCATCAAGGGCACGACCTTCACCGACGTAGCCTTCCGCTTTCCGGAAGGCAACGAGTAAGCCATCACGACCTGGCAGCGCCCGATGCTGGTCCGCGTTGGGCCGCATGCTGGCCTGGCGATCCCTTCGCCGACGTGCCGTCTCGCGAACACCGCTCCAAGATCCGTTTTGTTTGCCGGTGCCGCCAGGCGAACAAGAGTGCCAACTGGGGACGGAACACCCACCGGTCCAACAGCAGTCCCCAGCGTCCCCAAGGCGGCAGGTATTCCACACGGTCGGTCAACAATGCCACCTTCGGCCCCACCTCTTGGAATGCATGGATGTGGCGCCACTGGGAGTAGGGCCCGCGAAGGGCTACATCGACCAGACGGCACGGCGGAGACACCTCCTCCAATGAGACCTCCCAATCCTGAGACAGGATTCCGAGGATGCTCACCCGGACTCCCAGTCTGGCTCCCGGCTTCCACTCCTTCGGCATCCGAAGTTCCGCGACCCACACACCCGGTGGATTGATGCGATGCAAGTTGGCCGGGTCCTGATGGAAGCGATAAAGCGCCTCGACCGAAGTCCGGATTTCACTTTTTTTCTCGTAGTACAATGTCATCAGCAAAAAGGCCGGGAACCTGTGACGGTTCCCGGCCCTGGATCGAGTCTAGGATTACTTCCCTTCCTCGTGAGCGTGAGTCCCACCGGCCGCCGGAGCGATCGGATGCTTGGCCAGGTAGTCGTCCACATCGGTGGTCACCACCAGGCGTCCCCACATCACCGGCCAGTGACCCGGGAACGTACAAACGTACTCGTAATCACCGGTCTGTGAGGGTGCCGTCAGCTTCAAGGTGGCACGGCTACCCGATTCCACCAAACGAGTGGCTCCCACAACGCCCGGAAGACCCGGAACATAGGCCCGACCTTCACGGTCCAGCGCGCCCGGCGCCATGACGTCAGCGGCCGCACCCACCGCCTCACGGGCTCCCGGTTTCACAATCACCAAGTTGTGGGGCATGAAGTCGTCGTTCTCGAGGACGATTTCGAAGGGCTTGCCCGCCTCGACGACCAGACGCGGCACGTCGTAGCGCATTTGCTCGCGCACCGTGCGGATCACGAACACCGACACCCGCAACTGCTTCAGAGAAGCACGCAAGGCCGACGAAGTGCTCCCCGGCATCAAACCTGCGAGATCTGAGGCCGTCTGAAGCGCGTCCACATAGCTGATATCCGTGCGGGATTCAGTGGGAACCCTGGAGGCCCAACCCACCAAGGCGGTGGCGGCCGCGCCGGCTGAAGCGACATTCCAGGAGGTCCGGGGCAACTGACGTAGTCCCTGGGCCGCCGCGGGAACGCTGTCGCCCTTGACGATGAGGTCAGCAAGCAGATTGAACACCTCTTCGGGCTTCTCATTCATGCTGAGCAAGGCGCGCATGGCGACGCGGCGCATACCGCCGGTTCCATCCACAGACACCGGGATGCGGACATTCCGAGCCGGGGCAGGCACACCTTTTTGAGAGGCGACCTCCTGACGAGCGGCATCCAACAAGGTCAGTGTGAAACCATTCAAACGCTGGCTCAGATCCCCTTCGGTGCGGTTCCAGACCGAAACAGCCTCCACCGACTGCTCCGAGCCGAGGTCCACTTCCCACCAAGGGTTGCGGTCATTCTCCGCGGAATGGGTCTGCGTTCCGGAGGCGAAGGAACCATCGGTGTTGCCATCAATGGCATGAGAAGCCTCGCCCGAGTTGGACGTGGTCGATTGGGTAGCTTTGCCGCTGCGGGCGATATTCTGGCCAGCCGACCAGACTTCGACTTCGGCCAAGGTCAAGGTGCCGCGACGGGGCAACTCGATGCGCACGTAGCGGGCTCCGCCCTTCTTTGAAGCATCTGCCACCAATGCGGATCGACCGGAAACCACCGGGTAAACCATACCATAGGCCTTGGCTCGGAAATCCGGATCGCTGACCAGCGGAATGCCAGCCAACAAATCCGAGAGGGTGGAAGGCTTGGCGGAGGCCGTCACCCAGAGGGCATCAAACGAACCCTCCACCATGGCCAGCGAAGCCCAGGCAGCGGCCCGGGTGATCGCATGCGCACTCTTCGTTCCCAGCTGGGTCAAGCGCGCCCGCTGGGCCTTCAGCTCGTCGACCGGCTGACCGGGCAACAAACGGGCCAAGCTCGAAAGAGCCTCGTCCGCGCGGGATTCAGGCTTCTCCAGCAAGCTCAGGAGCAACGTCGAACGCGAGACCTTGCGCAGCGTCGCCAAATCGTTGAGGGCCACGCCCCGTTCGGCATCCGGCACTCCGGCGCGACCCAACAAGTCAGCCAGCACAGGCTCGACCCGTGGCAGCTTCAGGATTTCCGCGGTGCTGAGCGACTTGAGCAAGTGCTGCAGGCCAGCCGGATTGTTCTGGGCCAGCGGACGTCCGTCGGCGATGGCCTTGCGCCACTGAGGCTCCAACTGGCGGAGGGTCTCCTTGAGGGTGTAGTCCAAGTAGTAATCCAGCGGCTTCTTGAGGATGGCCAAAGCCACTTCGGCAGCCTCGGCCGAACGGAAGAAGCTCGCACCCCGGACGGCCTCCAGGCGCACCCGCGGGCTCTCGTCTTCAGCCAACTTGGCGAAGAGCGCCAGGGCATTGGGAACGCGGTCGCGCCAGTAGCAAAGCACGCGGCCGGCGGCAGCGCGGGCATTGGCCTCGGGTGAATTCAGCATCCGGGTCAGGCGGTCGGCATCGACCACGTTGTGCCATTGATGGACCCACAAGGCCTCCATCATGTGGTGCTCGTAATTCGGATCCTTGGCATCCAAGCCAGCCGCCCACTGACGCACACCCGCAATGACCTTGGTGGTGTCGCGCTTGCCCAACTCGATCTTGGCCAGCTCGCGGGTTTGGTTTTCCGGTTCCTTGAGCAACTCCAAGAGGGCGGCAATGGATTGACCCTCGATCTTGGCCGGCTTCATCAGCGGGCGTCCCTTGTAGGTGATGCGGTAAACGCGGCCGTACTGGTGACCCCGGTTCGGATCGCGCAAATGGTGCTGCATGTGACCGATGATCGACTGATGCCAATCGGCGAAGTAAATCGCGCCATCCGGACCCGTGCTGATGCAAATGGGGCGGAAGTTCGGATCGGTCGAGGAGATCAAGTTCTCGAGGGTCTCACCCTTCAGGCCAGAGCCGTCTTCGGTCACTTTGACCCGGAACACGCCTTGGAAGGAGATCACGTTCAAGTTCAGGAAGTTGCCCTGGAACTCCTCGGGAAAATGCCGGCTGGTCAGGATGCCGGTGCCCGGGCACGGGCGAGAAGGCCGATTCCAGAACTCCTTCATGCCGGAGTGCTTGTTCGGATAATCGATGCGACCGCTGAAGGCGGGGCCAAAGTAGTTGGCGTTGCCCGTGGCGTCGGTGATGAAGTCGTTGCCCCAGCCATCGAACACACGCCCGTGGGGGTTGGCGAAGCCATAGGCCACGTAAGTCTCGAACTGGTGGGTCCGCGGCTCGAAGCGGTAGATCGCGCCGTCGTTGTTGCGCAGGGCGCCCTCGCCCGTTTCGACCTGAGTGCGATGAAACACGCCGTCGCTCAAGTAAATCGAGCCACCCGGGTCCAAACAAATGGCGTTGGCCGTGTGGTGCGAATCCGCCGAATCCATGCCCATGAGGATGCGCTCCTTGGTGTCGGCCTTGCTGTCATTGTTGGTATCGCGGATCCACCAGAGATCCGGGGCCTGCATGAGCAGGATGCCATCCTTGTAGAACTGGAAGCCGGTGGGGCAGTTCAGGTCGTCCATGAACACCGTTTCTTTGTCGGCCTTGCCGTCGCCGTTGGTGTCTTCGTAGATGAGCAGCTTGTCACCCACCTTGCTGGTCGGGGTGCGCTCCGGGTAATTGGGCCATACGGCCACCCACAAGCGACCGCGGGTATCCCAAGCCATCTGGACCGGATTCACCAAATTGGGGAAACGTTTCTCGTCGGCGAAGAGATTCACCTGCATGCCGGAGTGGACCGTCATCTTGCCGATGGCTTCCTGACCATCGATATAGACCTGGCTCTTGTCGGCGTTGGCTCCGGGTTTGTTGGACTCCACTGGAGTCACCGCCGGGAGGTTGGAATCGTCCACCTTGAGATCGCCGTCCCGAGCCACGGCCCAGACACGCTGGTCGCGGTTGGAGGTCAGCACGTCGCGTTGCGACATTTCCTCCTGCATGACCTTGTAGTTGGAGACGTAGGGCGCCGGCGCATTGCGATCACCCACAAAGCCGCCTTTGCCCGGCTGATAGGCCAAGGTCGAACGGCCGCCGTACACATTGTAACCATCGACCGTGCGGTAACGTTGGTGCCACTGCCAGTTCTTCTCGTTCACCGCCCGGCGGAGCTTTTCCATGTCACCGGTCGGCACCTTGCCGCCGATCAGGCCACTGAAGAGGGCAGGCGCCAAAACCTTGTCGCCCTCGTCGCTCAGGAGGAAACCGTTGATGGTCAGCGAACGCCCCTTGGCGGAAGCCGCCGCCATCAATCGCAAGGACGGCTCGAAGGCATCAGCGAAGGCGATGCCGTTGTCCTTGGCCACCTCCGCAATGGCTGCGGAGTAGAGGCGCAAGTTGGCATTGTTGACGGAGCGGTCCGGGAAATTGGCGTCCGTGTGCTTCTCATTGGCCGCCGGCGAAACCAACGCCACCCGCGGTGAGCCCTTGCCGGAGTAATTGCCGCCGCGGACGTGTTTCACCCAGGCATCCAAGTCTGCCTTGAACTTCGGCAACCCTTCCTGACCTTTGAAAGACTCATTGTAGCCGAAGAAAGCGATGATCACATCGGACTTCACCCGGGTCAGCCAGTCGTCCGGAGAACCGAAATTTTCAGAACGGTGCCGATTGGCCACCTCGTCACCCGCTGCCGCCAAGTTGCGGAAGACCAGTCGGTGATCGGGAAAACGATCGTGGATCAACGTTTCAAAATAACCGGAATGCTGCATCCGGTCGGCGATGCCACCCCCGACGATCGCCACATGGTCGCCAGGCTGGAGTTGGAGCAGGGTTTGGGCGCTGACCGCCAAGGTTAAGGCCACTGATAACAGGGCCATTTGTATGGATCTCATAGGTTGTTGATCGGCAGCCACCAGAGGAACCGACCCATCGGTCCTCCGAAACTGCGGGCTCGGTGGATCCCCGAGCATAGGAACTCGAAGACCGACATCGCGACCAAAAATTCAAGCCAAGCAACAGCTTTGTTGGTTTAGCAAAAATGGTGGTGCCGTTATGGAAACAAACCCGTAACGACCAACAAAACACTTCCTTGGCTCTGCCCCTACTGGAATCCTACGGCCTGATCGTCATGAAACAACTCATACTTCGCCATCGTGCGAGCGTCGCGGCTCTCGGTCTGGCCGCCCTGCCCTGCATGGCCACCGCCTCCGACTACGCCAAATCAGTCTTGGCCGACAGCCCTGCGGCCTTCTATCGCCTGGGCGACAGCACCGTCCGCGGCACCAACAACCTGAATTCCGGCCTCGCGACCGGTGTTGTCGCCTCTCAAAACCTGGGGCGGGTGCACACCATGCCGGGTGCCATCGCCGGTGATGCCGGACGCGCCGCCTTTTTCGATTTCACCTCACGCACCGAAATCCCCTGGAACGCCGCTCTGAACCCCAAGAACGATAAACCGTTCACCCTGGAGGCGTGGTTCTACCCGACCAGCGATCAGACCGCGACCGGCCAATGCCCCATCAACAACCGATTCGCCTATTCCGGCGTTGACCGACAAGGGTGGGTGTTCTTCCAGCGCAAGCCCAACGCCGATTACGCCGGCAGCGAAGGTGTCGGCTGGAACTTCCGCATGTTCCGCGGGTCGGGCAGCAGCTCCGGCCTCGATGTTTTGAGCGGCGTGCCCTACGTGCTCGGCAAGTGGACGCACGTGGTGGTGGTGTATGATCCCAAGAACGTCACCGATGCCACCGTCACCATGTACATCGACGGCAAGGAAGCCGTCTCCAAGGCCTGGACAGGCGGCAGCGACGGCACGCAAGTGGGCTACTTTGCCAACAGCAACGACCACGATCCGGCCGTCGCCACCTTCGGCGAAGCAGCTTTGGCGATCGGCAACTACAATAACACCGCCGGCAGCAGCCTGAACCCCTATTTTGGCGGCGTGGACGAGTTCGCGTTCTACCCCACGCAACTCAGTGCGGAAAAGATCCTGGCTCATTATCAGAACGCCACGAATGCCAACCGGACGGTTTCCTATACGAGCCTGGTTCAGGCCGACCAACCTTCGGTGTACCTCCACCTCGACGAGGAAGCACCTGGCGCGGACATCGCCGTGAACTACGGTGAAAGCCGCTCAGCCGGTCACGCCACGTACACCGAAGAAGCGCGTCACCCCGCGCCGGGCGCGATCGCGGAGGGTGGAACCGATGGATCCGCCGCGTTCCACAACCGCAACGGCAAATCCACCACCACCGTACCCTGGACCGCCGGCAACAATCCCGGAGCTGACAAACCCCTTTCCGTGGAGTTCTGGGCCCGTCCCATGAGGGACCAGCAGGGCGGTCAGTGCCCCGTCAACAATCGCTTCGTCGGCGGCACCGGCCGAACCGGCTGGGTCATCTTCCAGCGCAACCCCAACACCACCTACCCGGCCTCCGAAGGCCACGGTTGGAACTTCCGCATGTTCCGCGGTGTCGGAGGCAGCGGTGCGGATGTGAATACCGACACCGATTACCGCATCGGCGAATGGCAGCATTTGGCCTTCACCTGGGAACCGGTGACCGACAACGGTGATCCGAGTGGCAATGGAAACAACCAGTGGGAGGGTATCCTGACCGCCTACGTCAACGGCGTTGCCGTCAACACCAACAGCGCCGCCCTCTACGCCGCCAATTTGCAAACCCCAGAAGACAGCAGCGTCGCGGCAGATCTGGGTATCGGCGCCTACAACGCCAAGTCGGGTCTGGGCAGCAATCCGTTCGAAGGCAACGTCGATGAGTTCGCCATCTACGGCGACTATCTGCTCAAGCCCGAACAGGTCTTGGCCCACTATCAGGCGGGCACGAACGCCCACCCGGCCGTTCCCTACGAGAATCTGGTCATCACCGCCCCCTTCACGGGCCCCGAGCGCAAAGGCCCGGCCACCTACCTGCGCTTCAACGAAGGCGCGGTATCGCCGCTGGCCAACGCAGGTAGCCTCGAGGCCGATGCCGACGGTCATGGCGTCCTGGCCAACACGTCGGCCGCTGGCCCTCGTCCTCCGGCCTTCAAGGGCTTCGAAGCCAACAACAGCGCCCTCGACCTCACCTCGGCCAAAGCCTTCGGTGCCCTCGATGATTTGGGCGGCCTGAAGCTCACCGACCGGGTCACCTTCAGCGCCTGGATCCAGCCGGGGACCCTCACGGCCGAAACCTCACCCGCGCGCATCGTGGCCCGGGGTCCGGTGACCGCGAGTTCCTTCGTGGCCCAGATCTTCGAGCAGGCCAAGGAGATCACCGCGCTCAACACCAACACCACGGAGATTTCGCTGCGCATCGAATCGGTCGACGGCGCGCTCAACTACTCCTTCGGATCTAGCGAGTACACAGGCGCTCCCGACCTGACGGTGGAGCGGGCCCTCGCCCCGGTTCCCGCCGCCGACCTGACTGCCGGCCAATGGGTGCAATTGAGTGGTGTGTACGATGGCACCCACTGGCGCCTGTACCGCAACGGCACTGAAATCGCCTCGGCCGCGGGAACCGGCAAGGCCATCGCCGCCACCGGAGCCGACTGGGCCATCGGTTCCACCGGCAACGGTTGGGACGGAGCCTTCACCGGAGCCATTGATGAAGTCGCCGTTTATCCCAAGGCCTTGTCGGCCGCCCAAATTCAGAAGCAGTACACCATTGCTGTGAATGGCGGATCCAATGAGCCAGCCCAGGTGACGATCAGTCTGAGCGGCGCCGACGCCACCCTCACGTGGACCGGCGGAGCCCTGCAGCAGGCGGACAGCTTCGACGGCCCGTATACGGTCGTCAGTGGTGCCGCCTCTCCGCTGAAGGTCACCCCCACCGGATCGGCCAAGTTCTACCGCGTCCGCTAACGCGTTCCGACACGGTTTATCTAATTCATCACCGGGCCGATTTCCTCACGGAAATCGGCCCTTTTATTTCTCCCGGAGCATCCCACGGGCGCGTTTCGTCATAGGGCCAACCCCTGCGAGCACCATCCATAGCGGGAATCCCTCCCATGGTCATTTTGAACGAGAGGCAGCGAACCCAAGCGAGAGGGCAGCAGAATGCTGCAGACGATCCGCCACCGCAGGCTAGACCAGGGACTCGGCCAGGGACTCGGCGGGATAGGTCCAGATCTCGGCCAGGGTCGGATGATAATGCGGGACCGCCGCCCATTGTGCCGCCGTCATTCGGGCCGCCATGGCTACCGCAGGCTCGTGAATGAGTTCGCCAGCCTGAGGACCCACACAAGCTGCCCCCAACACTTCTCCGGAAACCGGATCGGCCAACACCTTCACGAACCCTTCCTGCGCTCCCAGAATCATGGATTTTCCATGGTCGTTGAAGGGGTAGCTTTCAGAACGATAGGCAACTCCTTTGCCCTGAGCTTCACGTTCTGAGAGACCCACTTGAGCCACCTGGGGCGAGGTGAAAACCACCGAGAGCATGAGCCGGTAATCCATCGTTCGAGGGCGACCGGGATTGAGGATATTGTGGGCGGCTACCTCTCCTTGTTGAACTGCCAGATGAACCACCTCGTGGGGACCACAGCAATCACCGGCAGCAAACACCTCATTCCGGGAGGTCCGCTGTTGGAGGTCTGTCGCAATCCGGCCCCGCTCGAGCGAAACTCCGAGGGTCTCCAAGCCCAGGCCGCTGGTGTTGGCAACCCGTCCCAAACCGTGAAAGATTTCCGCGCCCTCCACCGACCGAACCGCGTCCCCCTGTCGGAACCAGACCTGCTTCAACTCACCCGTCCGTTCTACCCGCTCCAATCGGGTTCCGGTGAACACCTCGATGCCCTCCCGCCGGAATCCCTTCTCCAATTCACCTGCCACATCGGCATCAAACCCCGACAACAACTGCGGACCGCGTTGAATGACAGTCACCCGACTGCCCATGCGCGAATAGAATTGAGCAAATTCCAAGGCCACCGCCCCACCGCCCAAAACCACCAGCGACTCCGGAATCCGAGCTTCCGCCAAAGCACTGTCACTCGTGAGGTATCCCACGGCTTCCAACCCCGGCACGGAAACCGGAGCAACCGACGATCCCGTGGCCACCACCGCATGCCCGAACGAAACAGCGCGGCCGTCCGCCAAGCGAATCAATCCAGGTTGCTCGAAACGCGCTTGCGCACGGATCAACCGAAACCGGCCGTCCTCCAACTGTTGACGCCGGTAGCCCGCAAAATCGGCAATCAAGGCGTCTTTTCGGGCAAACAGCCTCTGGGAATCCACACGGACATCTCCGGCTGAAATACCCCAGGGCTCTCCTTCCCGGATGCTGTGGCGCAACTCAGCCGCATGAAGCAACGCCTTGGTCGGCATGCACCCCCGGAGGATACACAATCCACCCAATTCCGGGGCTCCGTCAATGACCAGAACCTGGGCACCTTGACCGGCCAGCGTCCTGGCCGCGGCATAGCCAGCACTGCCACCACCCAAAACCACTACGTCCGCCGACAACGCATCCATGGCCTAGAGTCTGGGCTGGGAGAGCCAGACTGACAAATCCATCCCTTCATTGGTCCCGAGGCTCCCGATCCATCGGGCCCGAAAACCCTTTTCAAGAAATCCTTCAAGGGAAACCTCAGGAAAGCCGATCAGCATCTAAGGGAGTCTTGCGATCATCTGCTGGTAGGCCGACAGGTTCGAAACCCTTCCTCTGACGACCGTATTCGGGTATCCGCATTTTTTACATGTCTGATAAAGGGCCCATTAGTGATTCTATGAAGGCCGCCTATGCGGCGGCGGCCGCGCTAAAAATCGCCGGCAAGGTCGAATTGGTCGACCACTTGATTCAGGAGATCCCTGCTCAATACCTTCAAGGACTCTCGAAAAACTCCCGCCAAAAAATCATCGAAACCCCGCTCAATCCGGCGGTTCGGCACGAAAAGCTCGAAAAAGCGGTCGCCATCGTCGATTCGGCCAAACTCACTTCCGAATTCTTCTTCGTGAAGATCCCTGAGGGAGTCACCGACTTCGAAGCGATTGATTCCATGAATTGTCTCTTTCGCGACCGGTTCCCGTCACTGCGCCGCGATGCCGTTGACCCGACAGACCTTCCGGCGTTGCTCAAATTGCCCAGCGTCGTTGGACGCGATGTCTCAAAGCCGCGAAAAATCCCTATCTTTTTCCTGGTCGATGGCACCCGGAACAAATCGTTCGACGAACAACGGACTATCTTGGATATCCAAGGAATGGTGCCTGCCGACCCAATCGAACAACTGATGACGGCCATGGCCTACTCGTTTCTTTACCCAGGCAACGATCCTTTCAAGAACCAATTGGCCCGCGGATCCTTCCCCAACTTCGCCCTCTTCAACACCACCAGTCACGGGTTGCGAACCATGGCCCTCAGCGGAGGTCGATGCCCCATTGCTTCGATGTCCGCCCTTCCCGCCATTATCAACTAATCTCGGGCCAATTTTGGGGCAATTTTGGGGCAATTTTGGGGTTACTCTAAGGTCGAACGTAGGTTGCCTCAGGCAGTTTCCAAGTCGGAGTTTCCGAACAAATCTCATCCCGCAGGACGCAGATTTATGATAGCCTTTGGTCGTGTCTGAAGTTCAGGAAAACCTCGCCCGCATCCAAAGCCGTATTGAACAGGCCTGCGCCCGTTCTGGCCGGCCACCGGAATCCGTGCGCTTGATGGCGGTCAGCAAGAACCAACCTCCGTCCCGGGTGGCGGAAGCAGCAGCGGCGGGTCTTACCCTGTTTGGCGAAAACCGGATCCAGGAAGCGAAGGTCAAAATCCCGGAGTGCCCAAGCCATCTGGAATGGCACTTCATCGGACACTTGCAGTCCAACAAAGCCCGCGACGCCGCCAACCTTTTCAACGTGGTCCAAGGGGTGGATTCGCTGGCGCTGGCTCAAGAGCTTCAGAAACAGGCCGCGAAACAGGCGCGGTCCCTACCCATCCTTCTGGAGGTCAATGTCGCGGGTGAGTCCTCCAAATTCGGGTGGAATCCCGAACGCCTTCTGGGCGAACTCCTCGAACTCAACACCCTGTCGCGACTGGAGATCCACGGTCTGATGACCATCGCCCCGTATTCCGAGGACCCGGAGCGAGCCCGACCGGTGTTTCGCCGGCTGCGGGAACTGCGAGATCGCTGCGCTGACCTGCTGGGAGCGCCGCTGCCTGTCCTGAGCATGGGGATGAGTGGCGATCTCGAGGTGGCCATTGAAGAAGGGGCCACACTGGTCCGCGTCGGAACGGCCCTCTTTGGAGAACGCCCCCGGAAAGCGGATTCTCAAGAGGGCTCCGGCCACTGAAACGGGTTCCCGCTCAGCCCGGGGAAACCACCCGCATCAACCGCCCAAAGCTCCCGCCTGACTGGGATCCGCGATGGCGCCTTTGTTGAAATCGACATACTCCTCGGTGAGGTCTGCCGCGTACATAACGGCCGAGGCTTTCCCTAGATTCAGTCGGATGTGCAGTTCGAAGGTGTCTTCCTGCACCGCCTTCCACAAATCAGCAAAAGGCGTCTTGGTGGGTTGTCCCCGTCGGAGGCTCCAGAGGATTTTCCGGGAACCCGAGGCGGCATAGCCGATGTCCACCTTGTCCTCGATGATCTTGGCGGAGCTGTAGCCCAAGGCATCGATGATCCGCCCCCAGTTGGGATCCCCACCATGCCAACTGGTCTTGACCAGGGCGCTGTTGGCCACCGCCCGGGCTGCGGCGTCGGCATCGGCAAAAGAACGGGCTCCCTCCACGCGGACCGTCACCACGCGGTGCACACCCTCGCCGTCGCAGACGATCATCTTGGCCAGGGTCAGGCAAACATGGGAGAGGGCCGCTTGGAACACTTCAAAGTCCTTGCCCGAGGCCTTGCGGATGGCGGTGTTGCCTGCAAATCCATTGGCTAAAGCCAGCACCGTGTCGTTGGTGCTCATGTCGCCATCCACTGTGATGCGATTGAAACTCGAAGCCACCGCTTCGTTGAGGGCGGCTTGAAGCGGTTTGGCGGCGATGTCCGCGTCGGTCGTGATGAAACAGAGCATCGTGGCATGCAAGCCCGCCGGCACCCCACTGGGAGCGGCGGCCGGACGCGCACCGGTCGGTGACATGCCCGGTTGAATCATGCCCGCGCCCTTGCACATGCCGCCGATACGAACCATCCGACCACCGAGCTTCAATTCGATGGCGATGGTCTTCGGGCGTGAATCGCTGGTCATGATGGCCTCAGCCGCGTGAGCCGCATGCTCCGGAGTGGACCCCAGCACTTCCGCCGCGGCGACGATTCCACCGGCCACCTGCTCCATGGGCAATTGAACACCGATCCGGCCCGTCGAACCCACGAGAACCCGACCGGTGGACAACCCCAGGACCTTCTCGGCCAACCCGGTCATCGCCAGGGCGTCCTTCATGCCTTGGCGCCCCGTGCAGGCATTGGCATTGCCGCTGTTGATCACCACGGCCTGAGCCACTCCTTTCGCCACGCGAGAAACACAAACCTTCACGGGCGCCGCGCATATCTGGTTGGTGGTGAACAGGCCGGCGACGGCGGCCGGTGTCTCGCTGACCAACAAACACAAATCCCGCTTACGGCCCTTGTCCGAGCCCTTGCCGGTGCCCAGACGCTTGATGTCGCAGAAAACCCCGCCTGCGAGGAACCCTTGAGGAGCCACCACAGCCCCCTCGATCGGCTTGAACTTCAATTGCACGCCCGGTTTGAAGCGGACCCGGGCGTTGGAAACAATCCCAAACCGCTGGAAGACAAAGGAAACTCCAAAGCATCAAGCCGTCACCAACGACGAAGAACGGCGGCAACCGACCTCAAAACTCCACGATTTGCCCCCGCTGGGGCACCACCACCTCGGCCTGCGGCTTGAGGGCTTGAAGGGTTTTCCCAAATGCCAGTGAAGAAGATTCTTCACCATGGACGACGGTGATCTTCTGGAAGGATCCGGAGAGCGAATTCACATACCCGGTGAGCTCCGACTTACCCGCGTGCCCGGAAAAAGCGTCGATGCGGGCGATCTGCGCCTTCACCTCGTGAGGAACGCCGAAGATGTTCACAGGGGATCGCCCGGAAACAATCAAATGCCCGAGCGTGTGCTCGGCACAATAACCCACGAAGAGGATCAAATTGCGTGGATCTCCCAAGTTGTTGCTGAGGTGATGCCGGATCCGCCCGGCCTCCGCCATGCCCGAGGCACTGATGATGATGCACGGCAGGGTCAAATCATTGAGCTTTTTGGACTGCGCACCCTCGCGGACGTAGGTCAGGTGATCCATGCTGAAGGGATTCCCCTTGGTCCGCAGGTGATCGTAGGCTTCCTTGTCGAAACACTCCGGATGCAGGCGGAAAACCTCCGTCGCGTTCACGCTCAAGGGGCTGTCGACGAAGATCGGCACGTCCGGCAGCCGACCAGACTGGGTCAACTGATTCAGGACGTAGATCAACTGCTGAGTCCGTCCCACCGCAAAGGCCGGGATGATGACCTTGCCGCCGCGAGCCAAGGCGTCTGAGACCACCTTGCACAATTCATCACGAGAGAAGGCCGCATCGCCGTGTTCCCGATCGCCATAGGTGCTCTCGATCTGAAGGAAGTCGACATTCTCGACCGGCTCCGGATCGCGCAATATCTCCTGAGCAGGCCGACCGATGTCGCCCGAGAAAAGATATCGAAAATGACGGGCTCCTTCCCGGACATCCAAGATGACTTGAGCCGAGCCAAGGATATGGCCGGCGTCCCGGAACTCCAATGTCACCCCGTCCACCAGCGGCATGCGGCGTCCGTAGTTGATGGCGACAAATTGACGGGTGGCTCTCTCGGCGTCCTCAACCGTGTAAAGAGGATCCACCGGGGGCAAACCCTGCTTGGCCCGCAGCTTGGAAACATATTGGCTATCGGCCAACTGGATCCGGGCCGAGTCTTCCAGCATCACCGCGCACAAGTCCCGGGTCGCGAAGGTGGCATAAATGTTTCCCTGATACCCCTGCTTGCACAGGTTGGGCAAATTACCGGCGTGATCGATGTGCGCATGGCTCAACACCACCGCATCCAAAGTGGACGGATCGAACGGGAACTCGCGGTTCCGGTGAATGGATTCCTCTCGACGGCCCTGGAAGAGTCCGCACTCCAACAAAACCCGGTGCCCATTGACCTCAACCAGATACATCGAACCAGTGGTTGTCCGCGTGGCGCCGAGGTAGTGGATTTTCACAGTCGAAGTCTAAGACTACTTCTCAGGATTCTCCAAGCTGAACATCGGAGTGGTGTCGGCCTTGGAATTCGGTCGGATGTCAAACTCCGTCCACCCCGATCTTGCAAAAAAACAAGTTCACGCGGGCGACCAGTTGCCACACATTGCCCCGTCAAAATTTATGGACGTAAGGTTTCCCAAGGTCGGAGAAGGCGCTGACAGCGGCAAGGTCGTCAGCGTTCTGGTCAAGGTCGGCGACACCATCAGCGCCGGTCAGACAATCCTCGAGCTCGAGTCGGAGAAGGCCATCGCGCCCATCCCGTCTCCAGCCGGCGGAAAGATCACTGCGATCTCCGTCAAAGAAGGCGACACCATCACGGTGGGTGCCGTGCTGTTGAGCCTGGAAGGCGACGGCGGCGCTGCGGCACCGGCATCCGCCCCGGCCAAGAAAGCCAGCGCTCCGAAGGCCTCACGAGCGGCCGTCGTTGAAGACGATGACGACGACATTCTTCCGGCCGCCACCGAAGACGACGGTCCGGTCCCCGCGGCCAGCCCGTACGTCCGCAAGGTCGCCCGAGAACTCGGCATCCCCCTGAGCCGCGTCCGCGGGTCCGCTTCGGGAGGCCGCGTGGTCATCGAAGACCTCGCCCGATACGTCGGCAAACTCGAGGCCAAGGTGGCGCGGGCCGGCAAGTACGCCGAAGGTCCCCAAGGCCTGAGCTTCCCGCTGGTCAACCAAGACTTCGCCGTCTACGGACCGGTCACCAGCGAACCGTTGACCCAGCTTCGCAAGGTCATCTCGGCGCGGATGGTCGAGAACAAAGTCACCCTGCCCCACGTCACCCAGTTCGCCGACGCCGACATGAGCGGCATCGAGGCGCTGCGAGCCCAGTTCAAGGCCGACTATGAAAAGGCCGGAGCCAAGCTCACGCCGACCCCCTTCCTCATCAAGGCGCTGGTCAACACGTTGCAACAGCATCCGAAGTTCAACGCCAGCCTGCAGGAAGTCGCCGAGACGCTGATCATCAAGCACTACTACCACATCGGTATCGCGGTCGACACCGACGCCGGATTGCTGGTGCCGGTGCTGCGCGACGCCGACAAGAAGTCGCTGCTGCAAATCGCCAAGGAGTTGTCCGAGATCGCCGGCCAGGCCCGGGATCGCAAGCTTTCACCCGATTCGATGAAGGGCGGCTCCTTCACGGTCTCCAATCAGGGCGCCATCGGCGGCGCACACTTCACCCCGATCATCAATAAACCCGAAGTGGCCATCCTCGGACTGGGCAAAACCTCCCTCAAGCCGGTCGTCACCGCTGAGGGCAAGATCGAGGCTCGTCCGCTCCTGCCGCTGACCATCAGCTACGATCATCGCGTGATCGACGGCGGATCGGCCGCCCGCTTCACGGTGGAACTGGTCAAGGCCATCGAGACGTTCCCGGCCTCCGCGGTGAAGCTCTAACAGCCCTACCCGACATGGAAGCGATCCAGACTGAAATCGTTGTCATCGGCGCCGGCCCTGGAGGCTACGCCGCTGCATTCTACGCCGCCGACCTGGGCAAGAAAGTGCTGCTCATCGAACGGGATCCCCGTCTTGGTGGTGTGTGCATGAACCGTGGGTGCATCCCGTCCAAGGCGCTGCTCAACGCCTCGCACATGATCACCGCCGCGAAGGAATCCGCTCACCGCGGAATCAGCTTCGGCGATGCCACGATCGATCTGAACCGTCTGCGGGCCTGGAAGGAGTCCATCCTCGAGAAGCTCGGTTCCGGCATCGCCAGCCTCGCCAAGATGCGCGGTGTCAGCGTGATGCACGGCAAGGCCATGTTCGAGTCCTCGAACAAGCTGCGCGTGGAAACCCCCGAAGGTCAGAAGTACGTCACCTTCGACAAGGCCATCATCGCCGCGGGTTCCCGCCCGGCCCTCCCGAAGGCGTTCGATTTGGGTAATCCCCGGGTGATGACCTCCACCGAGGCACTCGAAATCGCCGACATCCCCGAGAAACTGCTGGTCATCGGTGGCGGCTACATCGGCATGGAACTCGGCACCGTGTATGCGTCGATGGGTTCCAAAGTCACCGTCATCGAGGCCATGGAAGCGATTCTGGCCGGAGCCGACCCGGACCTCGTCCGACCGGTGGCCGCCTACGCCAAGAAGGCCTTCCAAGAGGTGCGCCTGAAGTCGAAGGTTTTGGAGATCAAGACCTCCGGAAAGCAAATCCAGGTCACTTCCGAGTTCAACGGCCAGAAGATGGAAGAAAAGTATGACCGGGTTCTGGTGTCTGTGGGCCGCGTGCCCAACGGCCAAGACCTCGGCCTCGAGAACACCTCCGTCCAGCGGGACGACAAGGGGTTCATCAAGGTGGACGAGCGCATGGTCACCAACGACCCGAACATCTACGCCATCGGCGACATCGCCGGCGGCATCATGCTGGCGCACAAGGCGAGCAAAGAGGCCCGCATCGCCGTTGAGAATCTGGCAGGCGATGGCAACGCCGTGAATCGCGACTATCTCATTCCTGCGGTGGTCTTCACCGATCCCGAAGTGGCTTGGGTGGGTCTGACCGAAACCGAGGCCAAGGCCAAGGGCATCGAGGTGCAAGTGGTCAAATTCCCCTGGGGCGCCAGCGGCCGGGCCCTCACGTACGATCGGACCGATGGTTCCACCAAGCTCATCATCGACCCGGTTTCCGAGCGGATCTTGGGTGTGGGCATCGTCGGCCACGGAGCCGGCGAACTCATCGGTGAAGGCACCGTGGCCATCGAGATGGGTGCCACAGTCCACGATCTGGGAGCCATTGTGCACCCGCATCCGACCCTCAGTGAGACGCTGATGGAAGGCGCGGAAGTGTTCTTCGGTCACTCCACTCACGTGTTCACCAAGAAGCGCGAACACTGAGTCGGATCTCCTGCAGATTCTCCGGGGTCAAGTCGTTGAGACTTGGCCCCTTCTTTTTGGTCCGATCCTGATCCGACGGACTGACGTACAGTGGGCCGGCATTTCCATTCATCCACCTCGAGGCCAAAGCCCGATCGTCGGAAGCACAACCCCAACAACAAACATCCGGTGCATGACATTCCGAGTCCTTGTACGCTCATTTTGCTTCCCGTCCAACCGGTTCTCCCGCAGCTTCCCGAGGCCGTTGCCGCGCCTGAGGCGCCAGCCGGCTTCAATACATGAAGAACACCCTTCGCCTCTTGATGACCACCACGCTCGCGGCCACGGCCGCCCTCGCCGAAGACAAACTGGATCTCACAGCTGAGAAATCCCGCGCCAGTTACGCCATTGGGGCGGACATCGCCAACAGCATGAAGCGCCAGTCGCTCGACCTCGATACCAAGGCCCTGGCTGCCGGGTTGGTCGATGGCATGAGTGGCAAGCTGCAGCTGAAGGACGCTGAGCTGGAAAAGGCCATGAACGACTTCAAGACCGCCTTGATGTCCAAGCGCCAAGCGGCACAGGCCTCGGCCTCGGCTGAAAACACCAAGAAGGGAGCCGACTATCTGGCCGCCAACGCCAAGAAGGACGGCGTGAAGACCACTGCCAGCGGCCTCCAGTACAAGGTCATGAAGGCGGGTCCCGATGGCGGCAAGAGCCCGAAGGCCACCGATACGGTCAAGGTCCACTACCACGGCACCCTCATCGACGGGACCGTCTTCGACAGCTCCGTGCAGCGCGGCGAGCCGATCTCCTTCCCCCTCAACGGCGTGATCCCCGGCTGGACCGAGGGCGTGCAGCTCATGAAGGTGGGCGACAAGTTCCAGTTCACCATCCCGTCGGCTCTGGCCTACGGCGAACAGGGCGCGGGCGGGGCCATCGGGCCCAATTCCACCCTCATTTTCGAGGTGGAACTCCTCGCCATCGAGGCCGGCAAGTAAGCCCCCTGCGATCGATTCAAAAGAGCCGGAGGCGCTGTTTCCAGCGCCTCCGGTTTTTTTCTGAACAACCGCTCGTTGGAAAGCCCCGCCCCGACTGATCCATTGACGTCGCCCGGATGGCCGCCACGGTTACGGGAGCGGACGTCCTCTTCGTCTCCCCATGCGCACCCTCGTTGAAACCGTCGAGACCGCTCACACCCCGGAATCCCTGGGTGCGGCCCTACATGGCGAGCCAGGACGAGTGGTCTTGCGGACAGCGATGTTCGAAGTCGCCTCGGCGCGCTACTCGATCGTCACCGCACGGCCATTCCAAACCTTTCAGTCCATGGGTTCTCGATGCGAGACCCGACGCAGTGATGGCCACCGGGAGATTCAGTTTGGCAATCCCTGGGCCATCCTCGGGGCACTGTCGGAACGCTGCGAAATCCTCGACGAGGTCGATCTCCCTTTCCCCCTCGGCGGCATCTTTGGATTTTGGGGCTACGACCTGAAAGGCTTCGTCGAACCCCGCCTCTCCCGGCACGCGGTGCAAGATTTGGAAATCCCGGACTGCCGCGTCGGTTTCCATGGAAGCCTCGTGGTGTTTGATCACCGCCTGGGCACCGCCACGATCATCGCCACGGGACTCGGTCCCCATGGAGACCGATCCGAACGAGTAGCCCGTGAAGACCTGGAATGGTGGCGCGAGCGGCTGGTCACTTCCCCATCGGATGAGCTGGACGCGGTTCCGGAGACCCCGACGGGCGAAATCACCGCTTCGGTCAGCCGTGCCGAGTTCATCCGGTCTGTGGAGGCGGCCCAGCGTTGGATCCGCAGCGGTGACATCTATCAGGTCAATCTCTCTCAGCGGCTCAGCGCTCCGTGGAACGCGGGTGGATGGGCTTTGTTCCGTCGCCTGCTGGAAGTTTCTCCTGCCCCGTTTTCGGCGTTCCTCGATGGGGAGGAGTTCAGTATCGCTTCGTCCTCGCCGGAGCTGTTCTTGCGACTCAGCGGATCGCATGCGCTGACCCGACCCATCAAGGGCACGCGACCGCGCAGCACCGACCCGGTCCGCGACGCCCAGTGGATGTACGAACTGCAGCGCAGCAGCAAGGAGATGGCCGAACTGGTGATGATCACCGACCTCCTGCGCAATGATCTCGGCCGGGTTTGCGAATATGGATCGGTGCAGGTGCCCGAACTGGTGCGACTGGAACGCTTCACCCAGGTGCAGCACCTGGTCTCCACCATCGAAGGCCGGATCCGCCGCCCGCTCACCCATTTGGATGTCCTGGAATCCTGTTTCCCCGGCGGGAGCATCACCGGCGCTCCCAAGATCCGGGCCATGGAGATCATCGATGCGCTCGAACCCGTGGCGCGGGGCCCTTACACCGGTTGCCTCGGCTATCTGGGTTTCAATCGGGAAAGCCAACTCAGCATCACCATCCGCTCGGCCGTCACCCTCAACGACCGGGCTTGGTTCCACGTCGGGGCCGGCATCGTGGCCGATTCGGTACCCGAGGCCGAGTACGACGAAACCCTGGCCAAGGCCAGCGGACTCTTGCGGGCGCTGCAGGCATCGCCGGCCACCGTCTCGGAGGTCCCAACAGGAAGGCGGCTCCATTGAGTGATTCCGTTTGGATGGATGGCCAAGTCCTGCCGGTGGCGGAGGCCTTGGTTCCGGTGTTTGACCGTTCGTTCCTATACGGCGACGGACTCTTCGAAAGCCTGCCTTGGGATTCGGGCCGACTCTTTCGATGGCGGCAGCACTGGGATCGACTGGCCCTGGGAGCGAAATTCCTAGGTATCCGAATCCACTGGAATGAAACCCAGGTTCGGGCCGGCATCCGGGCCATCACCGCCTCGCTGACCACACCGCAAGCCACGGTTCGAATGCACCTCAGTCGGGGAGTCGGTCCCCGGGGGTATTCACCGCGTGGCGCCGACGTTCCCAGGTTCATCATCACGGCCCACCCGTCCCCTCCGATGCCCCTCGATGGTTGGCCTGCGCTGACCCTCAAGACGTGCTCGTCGTTCAAGGTAGCCGCCGGCGACCCATTGTCGGCCCACAAATCGGCCAACAAGCTCTTGAACGTCTTGGCACGGGCCGAAGCCGAGGGTGAAGGGTTCGACGACGCCTTGCTGGTGAACACCAACGGCATGGTCACCGAGAGCTCCAGCGGGAATGTCTTCTGGTGGGAACCGGGCTCTCTCCACACGCCACCGCTCACGACGGGAGCCTTGCCGGGCGTCACCCGAGGGGCCTTGCTCGATGCGGCCCGCGATTTGGGGTGGGCGGTCATCGAGACGCCGGCCCCGCCATCCCGACTAGCCACTTCCGAGGGCATTTTCCTCTCCTTCAGCACGCGAGGATTGGTGCCCGTCCGGGCATTGGATGCGCACCAGATCCCTACCGACGCCCGCCAATCGCTGCTTCAGGACGCATTCCTGCGACGCTGTGATCTGGAGTGGAAGCCGGTCTGAGTCGACGAATCAGGGCACGCCGCCAGCGGCAGATCACTTCACAGCAGCGGACGGAGCATCGGCCAACTTCTTGGCAATCGCCGAAGAGGCCTCGACCTTGAGGGAGGCCGCCCACGCCTCGCGGGCGAGATCCCATCGGGCGCAGGCCGCGGCCGCATCACCCACGTGGTCTAGCACCGTGGCATCCGGCTCGGTCATTCGCTGACGGGCCTTGAGCAACCAATCCAGCGCCTCGGAGTGCTTGCCCAGCTTGAAGAGCACCCAACCCATGCTGTCCATGTAGGCTGGGTTTTCCGGCTCGGCCTTCAGGGCTTGTTCGATCATTGCCCGGGCTTTCGGGAGATTCTTCCCCTTCTCGGCCCACATGTAGCCGAGATGGTTCAGGGCATCGTCGTAGTCGGGCTTCAGTTCGAGGGCTTTCTCGAGGTATTCGATGCTCTTGGTCTCGTCACCTTTCCGTTCCAGCAAGGCTCCGACTTGGAAGTAGAAGCGGTGATCGGTGAGCGGTGGCTGGTTGGTGCTCCCCAGTTTTTCCGCTGCCGAATAGGCCTCCAGCGCTTGATCGAATCGCTTGAGCTGGGAACGGGCCACGCCGGAGAGGTACTCGATGCGGAAGGAGGGCGGCACTTCCTTTCGGGCTCGGTCGAGAACGCTCACGGCCTCCTCCGGACGCAACAAACTCAACAGGGCCACGGCAAGATCGGTGTGAGCCGGCTCCAGCCCCGGATTGATGAGGATGGCCCGTTCGAAATGATTGCGAGCCCGCTCGAACTGCTTCTCTTCCAAGGCCACGACACCCAGAAAGTAGTAGGTCACCGGATTGGCCGGATCGATCTTGCGCAAGGCCTCGAGCTGACGGCTGGCCTCGGGAATCCGACCCGAGCGGAGGTAGAGTTCCGCCAGGCGGGAAACGGCCGCCGAGTTGCGGGGAGCGCGTTCCTGAAGTTCGCGGAGCACTGACTCAGCTTGATCGGCTTGTCCCAGTTGCGCGTAGCGGTCGGACAAACGCAGCGCCAAGGCTGGATCTTCGGGCTTGAGTGAGCGCACCTGAGCCAACACCTCCAGGGCAGCTGCCTTGGCCTGAACTTGCCATCGGGCATCCGCGGACCCAATGACCCGATATAAGTCGGCGATGTCGAGGAGCGATCCCGGCTCGGTGGCAAAACTCTTCCGGGCACGGATCAGGAGAGGCAAGGCCTCGGCGGTCCGGCGGTCATCGGCCAGAATGCGAACCACCGCCTGATAAACCGCCACGATCACCGGGGGCCGCTCAGCAGCCCGCATGTAGGCCTTCAAGGCTTCAGCGGTACGTCCGACCGAAGTCAGTGCGACACCATGCAGGGCGTGGAGTTCTCCGGGCGCATCAGGTCTCTCGGCAACCCGATCCAGCAACTTCAGCGCACGGTCGGTCTTTCCCTGCTGCAAGAACCGGCGGGCCACATCGGCCACCAGTTCGTAGTTCGAGAGGTCTTTCTCAGTGACCCGTTCGAAGTAGTTCAGGAGCCCTTCAGAATCACCGTTCATGCCGCGCACCAGACCTGCAGCGAAAGCAGCATGAGCCTCGGCACGACGCTCCCAGTCCGCCTGAGCAGCCGAAGAAACGGGAGCAACCTTGGGAACCGGTGCTTGGCCCGGTGCAGACGTCCGGCACCCAGCAACCAACACGGCCAGTACCATGAGGAATCCAACGGGGCGAACCCGGAACAGGACGCTGCGCGGAACAGGAGTCATCGTCGGGGATACTGGAGCCCAAAACCTGGATAGTGCAAAAAACAACGCGGCCCGGTCGTGAAACCAAGGCCGCGTCCTGAAAAGCGGAATATTGGGAGAAACGGCCGAAGCGGACGCGTTACTTCTGCCAAGTACGCTTCTTGTGCCGGTTCTGCCGAAGCTTCTTCCGACGCTTGTGTTTGTTGATCTTCGCTTTGCGACGTTTCTTGAGTGAACCCATATCAGTGTCGGTCTTGAGTTGTCGTTGTCAGTAAACCACCTTGTTCAGCGGATATTCGATGATGCCTTCGGCACCGAAAGCCTTGAGGCGCGGAATCAACTCACGAACCACCGGTTCGTCGATGATGGTTTCCACAGCCACCCAGCCCGACTGACTCAAGCCTGAGACAGTAGGATTACGGAGCGAGGGCAAGCTTTGCAACAGGTTTGGGAGGTCCTTTTCGCGGATGTTCATCTTGAGCCCGACCTTGATCTCGGCCTCGATGGCTCCCTTGAGGAGCAGAGCGATGGTCTCGATCTTCGAGCGAATCCACGGATCCTTCCAGGCCGCCTTGTTGGCCACGAGGCGCGGCGTGGACACCAGCAAGGTGTCGACGATGCGCAACTTGTTGGCC
>Ga0255127_1000323_pt1 | contig 25177 bp, 20 predicted proteins | sample Law_Miss_RepB_8d_FD_188555 | JGI IMG/M metagenome (GOLD analysis project Ga0255127, IMG submission 188555) | Freshwater microbial communities from St. Lawrence River, New York, United States - Law_Miss_RepB_8d | ecosystem: Environmental > Aquatic > Freshwater > River | place: USA: New York...
CCAAGCACCTGCCCACCCGCCTGGAGAGCCACTTCGGCGACCGCGTGGTGCGCTGTTTTCATCCTCGCCCGGCTGACCTGAACGCCATGTGGCGCCCGCACGCGCGCCGCCACCCCACCAAGGAAGCCGTGGTCAGCGGCGACGAGCGCCTGAGCTGGGGCCAGCTGGAAGACCAGGCCCTGCGCGCGGCCAATGGCCTGCGCTCGCTCGGTGTGGGCAAGGGCGACCGCGTGGCCCTGCTCATGGGCAACCACAGCCAGTTCATCGTGGCCTTCTTCGCGGCCCAGGCGCTGGGCGCGGTGATCGTGCCCCTGAGCACCCGCGACCAGACCCCGGGGCTCACCTACATCCTGGCCCACAGCGGCGCCAAGGTGCTCATTTCTGACCCCGACCTGCAAGAGCGCTGGCCCCTGCCGGCCGACGTGCCCGAGCTGCGCCACCGCCTGCTGGCCGGCGTGCCGGCCACGCACCCGCAGGCCTTCGCCGCCCTGCAGTCGCACGCGCCCTTGCCCGAGCTGGAACCGGTGGCCGAGGAAGACCTGGCCCTCATCATGTACACCTCGGGCACCACCGGCTTCCCCAAGGGGGCCATGCTCACCCACCTGAACGTGGTGCACTCGGTGATGCACTACCAGCAGGCCCTGGGCCTGGACGAGAACGTGCGCGGCGCGGTGGTGGTGCCGCTGAGCCACGTGACCGGCCTGGTGGCCATCATGCTGGTGGCCCTGGGCCTGGGTGGCACGCTCATCGTGGCCGCCGCCTTCAAGGCCCCTGACTTCCTGCGCCTGGCCGCGCGCGAGCGCATGAGCTACACCATCCTGGTGCCGGCCATGATCAGCCTGTGCCTGCTGCAAGACGACTTCGCCCAGCACGACCTCAGCGCCTGGACGGCCTGCGGCTATGGTGGCGCGCCCATGCCCCCGGCCACCATCGACCGCCTGGGCCAGCAACTGCCGGGGCTGCGCCTCTCGAACTGCTACGGCGCCACCGAAACCACCTCGCCCACCACCGTGATGCCGGCCGCGCTCACCCGCGACCACCTCGACAGCGTGGGCCTGCCACTGCCGTGTGCCGAAGTGGCCGTGATGGACGACGAAGGCCGCGAGCTGCCGCGCGGCGAGATCGGCGAGCTGTGGCTCAAAGGGCCCATGGTGGTGAAGGGCTACTGGAACAACCCCCAGGCCACGGCCGAGAACATCATCGGCGGCCACTGGCGAAGCGGCGACGTGGGCCGCATGGACGAACACGGCTTCGTGTACGTGATGGACCGCCGCAAAGACATGCTCAACCGTGGCGGCTACAAGATCTTCAGCGTCGAGGTGGAGAACACCCTGTGCCAGCACGCCGACGTGCTGGAGGCCGCCGTGGTGGCCAAGCCCTGCGCGGTGCTGGGCGAGCGCGTGCACGTGTTCGTGCACCCGCGCGAAGGCCGCCAGATCGACACCGCCGCGCTGCGCGCCTTCTGCGCCGAGCGCCTGTCCGACTACAAAGTGCCCGAGAGCTTCACCGTGAGCGCCGCCCCCCTGCCGCGCAACGCCAACGGCAAGCTGCTCAAGCGCGACATGCGCGAGCAACTGCTGCGCGAACTCGCCGCCACCGCCTGACCCGTCCCACAGGAGCCCCCGCCATGACCGACGCCGTTCTTTCGTCCGTGCTGGAACGCCCCGAGCCCGGCATCGCCGTGCTGCGCCTGAACCGGCCCGACCGCCTCAACGCCCTGGAAGTGCCGGGCGTGCGGCTGATCCACGCCCAGCTCGATGAAGTGGCGCGCGACCACAGCGTGCGCGTGCTTATCGTCACCGGCGAAGGCAAAGGCTTCTGCGCCGGGCTTGACCTGAAGGCCATGCAAGAAGGCGGGGCCGCCTCGCGCACCGTGCGCGAGCACGACGAACTGCAAACGCTCTTCGCCAACCTCGCGCTGCGCCTGCGCTCGCTGGAGCCGGCCGTCATCGCCGCCGTGAACGGCGTGGCCGTGGGCGCCGGCATGGCCATGACCCTGGCCGCCGACATCCGCCTGGCGGCCAGCACCGCGTCGTTTCACATTGGCGCGGTGAAGATCGGCATCACCGCCGGCGAGTGCGGCATCAGCTACCACCTGCCTCGCCTGGTGGGGGCATCACGCGCGTTTGAAGTGATGCTCACCGGCCGCCCCGTGGCCGCCGACGAGGCCCTGCGCATCGGCCTGGTGGCCGACGTGGTGGAACCCGCGCAGCTGATGGACCGCGCTTTTGCCTGCGCCCACCAGATCCTGGGCAACAGCCCCTACGCCACCCGACACACCAAGCGCCTGATGTGGGCCAACCTCGACGCCCCCAGCCTGCAAGCCGCCATCGAACTGGAAAACCACGCCCAGGTGCTCGGCCTCATGACCGAAGACTTCCACGAGGCCACCAGCGCGTTTGCGCAAAAGAGGAAGCCGGTGTTCACGGGGAGGTGAGGGGATGGGCGCGTCAGCCAGTTCAGCGGGCCATGCCCAACTTGTTGGCTTCCGCTTCCTGCTCCAGGTACACCCAGTCGACGATGTCGTCACTGGGCACGTAGCCCGAGACCAGCTCCTGAACGATCACGCGCATCACGCCCACATCGTTCACGTTCAGCGCCCTCTCCAGGGCCATCAGTTTTTCCTCGAATTTCTCCCACGGCAGGAACTCTTCGTGGGCTTTCATGATGCGCGGGTGCCGTGTGGGCTGCGGGTTGTCGCCAATGAGCAGCTCCTCGTACAGCTTCTCGCCTGGCCGCAGTCCGGTGATCTGAATCTCGATCTGGCCCCAGGGGCGCTCGGGCGTGCGCACCTGCAGGCCGGTGAGCTGCACCATGCGGTGGGCCAGGTCAATGATGCGCACCGGTGCACCCATGTCCAGCACGAAAACATCGCCTCCCTGGGCCATGGCGCCGGCCTGGATCACCAGTTGCGCCGCTTCCGGGATGGTCATGAAGTAGCGCGTGATGTCGGGGTGGGTCAGGGTGATGGGGCCCCCCGACGCAATCTGCTGGCGGAACAAGGGCACCACCGAGCCGCTGGAGCCCAGCACATTGCCGAAGCGCACCATTGAGAACGTGGTGCCCGGGGAGTGGGTGGCCATGGCCTGCAGCACCAGTTCGGCCAGCCGCTTGCTGGCGCCCATGATGTTGGTGGGGCGAACCGCCTTGTCCGTGCTGATCAGCACAAAGTGGCGCACGCCAGCGGCCTGGGCCGCGCGCGCCGTGTTCCATGTGCCCCAGACATTGTTGCGCAAGCCCTCCACCGGGTTGTGTTCCACCAGGGGCACGTGTTTGTACGCGGCGGCGTGGTAGAGCGTGTGCGGGCGCCAGGCTTGCAGAATTTCGCTCATCCGCGCTTTGTTCTGAACCGAGGCGAGCAGCGGAATGATCGCTGTGCGGTCGCCGGCCTGTGCTGTCAACTCTTGATGAATCTGGTACAGCGCGTATTCGCTGTGCTCCACCAGCAGCAGCGTGGTGGGTTCGCAGGCCAGTATCTGGCGGCAGAGCTCGCTGCCAATGCTGCCACCGGCCCCCGTCACCGCCACCACTCGCCCTGTTATGAGCAGGCGCAGCAGTTCCACGTCAGGCGCCACGGGCGCGCGTCCCAGCAGGTCTTCAATGTCAAGCTCACGCAGGTCACTGAACTGGGCACGGCCCGCCGCCAAGTCGGCCATGGCAGGCAGCGTGCGCACGTGCACCGGCAGTGGCCGTAGCCGCTCCACGATGCGCAAGCGCTCTTGACGGGCAGCCGAGGGAATGGCCAGCAGCACATCGGTGACACCTTCGTCCCGGATGAGTTGCTCCAGGTCTTGCGGGCGGTGCACCCGACGCCCGTCCAGGTGGTTGTTCTGCAGGGCGGGGTTGTCGTCGATGAAACCGATCAGGCGCTGCTCATTGCTGCGGGCCAGTGCCGCCGCCAGTTGGCGCCCTGAGGTGCCCGCGCCATAGATCAGTACGCCAGGCAAGGTCTTGCGGTGCAGCATGGTGCGGTACAGCCCGCCCAGCCAGTAGCGCACCGCCACTCGGCTCAGGCCGATGAACGCCCCCAGCAGCAGGGGCTGCACGATGCCCACCGAGCGCGGGACACCGGGGACACTGATCACCGTGAACACCGTGGCGAAGAACAGGCCATAGACGGCCATGGCCTGAGCCAGGCTCATCATGGCGTTCCACCCCGCGTAGCGGAAGATGGCACGGTACAAGCCAAAACGGATGAACACCGGCAGGGCCAGCACGATGGCCCCGGCCACCGCCCACCAGTGCGCGGGCTCCAGGCGCACCCATTGTTCAAGCCGCAGGCACAGCGCCAGCCACACGGTGAACACGCACAACGCCGCGTCAACCGCCAGTGCGATCAGGCGCTTGGCGGGGCGGGGAATGTCCAGCAGCACATGGGCCGCCAGTGAATTCGGATGCTGTTCGTTCATGTCAGTGCGCCACCCCATCGCTGCGCATCACCTTCAAGGCCGTGAGCCAGAGGATGCGCACGTCAAACGCCAGCGATTGGCGGCGAAGGTACTCGGCATCCAGGGCGACTTTCTGTGGGATCGGCAGCTCGTCCCGGCCATTCACCTGGGCCCAGCCCGTCAGCCCGGGCACCAGTTCGTGCACTCCCGCCTCGGTGCGCAGGGCGATTAGGTCGTCTTGGTTGAACAAGGCGGGGCGCGGGCCCACGAAACTCATGTCGCCTTTCAGGATGCACCACAACTGCGGCAACTCGTCCAGGCTGCTCTTGCGCAGGAAGGAACCGATGGGCGTGAGCCACTGGGCCGGGTTCTGCAGCAAGTGCGTGGCCACTGCTGGCGTGTCGGTGCGCATGCTGCGGAACTTGGGCATCTTGAACAGGCGGTTGTGTCGGCCCACGCGGTCGCTCCAGTAGAGCGCCGGGCCGGGCGAGGTGAGGCGCACGGCCAGGGCGACCAAGGCAATGGGCAGCAGCAGCACCGCGGTGGCCACCAGCGCCAGCAGCAGGTCCAGAGCGCGTTTGAGGCTCATGGCTGAAAGCCCTCCGCTGCGCGACGCAGGCCCTCGTCCACCGAGACCGGCGGCGCCCAGCCCAGCGTGTCTCGCGTGTGATCGATGTTCACCTGCAGGCTGCCCATCAGCCGTTGCGCCATGTCACCCTTGCCCAGCAGTCGAGCACCGGCCCACAGCAGACCCGTGGGCACGGGCAACAGGCGGGCGGGGTGGCCCATCGCCTGCCCCAGACGGCGCAACAGGTCGGCCGTGGACAGGTCTTCGCCATCGCTCACCAGAAAGGTCTGGTTCGCCGCGGCAGGGTGGTCAAGGCAGGTGATCAGCAGGTCCACAAGGTTGTCGAGGGCAACGAGGCTGCGGCGATTGTCGGTGACGCGGGCCAGGGGAAGGGGGATACCTCGGTGTAGCAAGCGCATCATTGATTGAAAGTTTGCCCTTACCCCGGGGCCGTACACCAATGGCGGGCGGATGACGACCAGATCCATGTCGGCGCCCGTTGAGAGATGGCGCAAGCCCTCCTCGGCTTCTTGCTTCGAACGTGCGTAATGATCCTGAGGGTTTGGGGTGTCGCTGCTTCGGTATGGCTTTGGGCTTTCTTCGCCATTTACTTTGACCGAACTTAGAAAGATGAATCGGCGCACACCGGCTGCTTTTGCCTGCTCAGCTAGCCGCAGCGTGCCTGAGGTGTTGATGCGGCGAAACTCGTTCAACGGATTGGTGCTGCCATCACGCATCTGATGGACCCGGGCGGCCAGATGGATCACCGCATCGCATCCTCGCAGCGCTTCGGTCCAATCGGTGTTCGCGTCTACGTTTCCAACGATCATGGCGTTGGGCTGAACCTGCCGAACTGCCCAAATGGCGTGATGCCCGCGCAGCGCCAACGCGTTAACGGTAGACCTGCCGACGAACCCGTTGGCTCCAGTGACCAGTACCCTCATGACGCCATTAGCCTTTCGTATACCTGCAAGGTCTGCTGGCAAATGATGGGAGAGGCGAACTCCGTCATCACCATGGCCCTGCCCCTTTGCCCCATCTGATGGCGGAGGTCAGCGTCTTCTATTAGTTGCCTGAGCGCATTGGCCAGGGCCTCATGCTGCCGAGGGGGAACGAGATAGCCGTTTTCTCCGTCACGAACGGCCTCGCGACATCCCGGTACGTCAGTGGTCACGCAAGGTAAGCCCGCGGCCATGGCCTCAAGCAGTGCTTTGGGTAGCCCTTCTCTGTACGAGGGAAGGCACGCGATGTCTGCCTCTGCCAGCACATGAGGCATATCCTGACGAAATCCCCAGAGCTCGACGACTCCCTCAGCCTTCCATTCCTCGATCACCACAGGGTCAATGCTGGCTCGATTGCCTAGGTCTACATCGCCGACAATCGCAAAGCGTGCATGAATTCCCTTTTGTCGCAGTAAGCGAGCCGCTGCGACGAACTCGCCCAGCCCCTTGTCCCAAAGTAGCCGAGCTGTGACAACGACTAAGGGCACTGTCCTGCGGACGGGGTGAGGCTGAAATAGATCACTATCCACCCCAGCACCCCGTATGAGTGCAGCATCCTCTGCTCGAACTTGATGGGCGCTTACAAAGGAGCGAAGGTCGTCTCGGTTTTCGAAAATGACGCGGCTACCGGGAGGGTTCAGTAAGAACCTTAGTGCGAGTCTCATCAGGGGTCGGATGGCACGCACCAGTGGCGAAGTTGAGGTGAACACATAACCACCGCCAACTACAGCATTGACGACCCGCTTGATCCCGGTGAGGCGTGCGGCTAAGCCGCCCAGGAGGATAGGCTTCAACGCAACCTGATGGAGGATATCTGGCCGCTCGCGGCGAAAGACTCGGACCAGTTGAACAAGCGTCTTAAATGCCGCCAGCGGATTGAGGGTCCGACGGTCAATCGTCAACGGAATTAGACGAAGGCCGGCTGCTTCAATCGGTAAACGGTGCCGATCCACTTGGGTCAGTACGACCACGTCGTAGCCTGCAAGCCGAGCAGCCTTGGCTCTTTCGATGAAATGAGAACAGAAGAACCAGTCGACGGTAACGAAATAAAGCAGCTTTGGAGCGCAGGGTTTCATCAGCAGCAGGCAAATGGGACAGCGCTTGGCGGGCAAGCCAGCGCATGAATGGCTGGACGAATGGTGTCGCGTTTCATCATGGTCGTTCAGCAAGCGAAAAGGACTTAGCTGCGCTCAAGGTGGCGCCAACGAGCCAGCGCACATCTCCAGTGACCAGAAATTGGCGCAACTGCGCGCCAGCCACGTTGCCGTAGGCCTCTCGGGAACGCCGGGCCGCGCCGTCTGGCGACACGTTGTAGGAAAGCAAGGGCGATGCAAGGTTGGCGAAACGGCAATGCTTGTTCATCGCCAGCCTGAGCCAGAGGTCGTAGTCCTCCGCGTTTCTGCCCCCTAGGTAGGCGCCTGCACGCAACACCACGTCCCGGCGCAGCATGACCGACGGGTGGCAGATGGGGTTGCGAAAGTACAAGGCCTTTCGAATATCCAGGTCCGTCAAAGGCGCGTCGACCTTGCCTCTCACTTCCCCTTTGGGGTCGATCAGGAAGTAGGACGATCCCAGCACTGCCACGTCCTCATGGGCTTTCATGAAGGCGAGTTGCGTTGCTAGGCGTTCCGGATGCGATACATCGTCGGCGTCCATGCGAGCCACAAACGGTGCGCGTGCCAAGTGCAGACCCAGGCTAAGGCTGAAGTTGAGCAGATGGATCGGCGTGCCGATCACGCGAACCCTTGGGTCGACTGCGTACGCCTGGGCTAGTTGAGGTACGAGGCGCCCGGTATCGGGCCCGTTCACCACCAGAAGCAACTCGAAATCTGCCATGGTTTGTGAAAGGCAGGACTGCACGGCCCTTTGCAGCAACGCATCTTCTCGATGTGTGCACAGCAACCACGACACGCGCGGCGACGAGGAAGTTGGAAGTCCGGAGTTCACGAGGGTTGCAGAAGGGTAACGCTTACCACACATAGGCGGGTGTTGTCGCAACGTCAGGGGTGGCCGTGGGAGGGGACCGATCAGTCATAGCAAGTACCGACATCACCATCAGGGCAAGAGCCAGGGCCAAGGTGACGCTGCCATAGCGCGGATGGACTGGCAGTGCCCCCATCACGCCAAAGGCAATGGGCAGCATGGGCATGAAGTAGCGTGGCTGGATGAAAAGAGACAGGCTGATCATGAACCAAGTGGAAAGTGCCAGAGCGGCTGCCAAGCGTTGGTTTGAGTCGCCAACATTTGTCAGCCACCGCCACGCGCAGCCGATGCAGGCCATCAGCGCCATGAGCCCATAAACCCAGTAAGCCACGCCAATCCAGTAAATGTTGCCACTGTCAGTCAGGAACACTGGAAAGAAGGCCTGTGCCACCACGTTGTACACAAGCCTGGTGGCATAGAGCACCACCCCACCCACCGGTCCGAAAGGATCGAGGGCCAGGGCAGAGGCCAGCGACCCGACCGCCTCCGGGTCGTCGAACTGTGCGCTGTAGATGCTAAGGTTGCGTGCCATTGTCGGCACCAGTGACGCGAGGTCGGACCAGAGTGCAGCAGCGCTCACCATCAGGGCCAGTACGACCAACGGCAGCAGGCGCTCGCGCTGCCCCAACAGCCAGGTGATGCTTAGCAGACCCATCATGAAAAGCCCGTAGCCGTCTCGCAAGAGGTACATGGGGATGCAGATCGCGCACGCCAACCACCAGCGACGCGGGCTTCTGAGCATTGCATCCGCGAACAGCAGCGTTAGGAACATCAGCGGCATCTCTTTGTTGGGGCCTGGCATGGCCAGGATGAGGTAGGGGTTGGCCAGCAGGCCCAACAGCGCCCAGGCAGGCGCCCTCAGGCGCTCAAGCACTACCTTCTTGAACAGGGTCGCATTACCGAGCATCAGCACACAGTTCACGGCGAAGCAAAGCGATGGGTGGAGCAGCCAGGTCCAGCCGTAGAGCGCGGCAACGGCCTGGAAGCCGCTGTCGGGGGTCAGGATGCTGTCTTGTTGCGACAGGTATTGCAGGGTCTGGGTCATGTTGACCGAGTCGGGAACGGTCAACCCATGGGCCAAGGCGAATTCAAAGTCGAGTTGCTGAATGAGCCAGACTAGGCCAGAGCACAGCAGGAAGCCTGCGAGTGCCATCCGGCAGAAATAGCCCTTGCGTCCGGTGCCGGCCATGGGCTCGTTGGAGAGACCGCAGTGGGCCACCGCTTGTGCCGATGAGTTCATGGGGCAACTCCTGGCGTCATGGCACCAACGCCTCGGGTGCGAGCATCAGGCGTTTGTATTGCTGAACGATCTGGTCCCAAGTGAAGCCTCTTGACCAAATGTGTGCCCTGGCCGTGCAACCCATTTGTTTGAGCCGATCGGGGTCGCGCATCATTGCCTCCATCGCCGCGGCCAGCGCTCCAACCGACACCTCGGCTGAGGTGGCCCGTTCGCGTGGCATGACCTTGCCGCCTCCGGTCCAATCGGCAATCTCCGCGCTGTTGCCTGCTGACGATGCCAGGAAAGCAGTGCCAGCCGCGGCTGCTTCGAACAGCACCAGCGGCGAGTACTCGACGTGCGACGCCAGCACGAACAGGTCTGCTGCTTTGTACAGGTTGACCAGGTCTTCGCGCGGCAGATCGACGATGAGCACGCGCCTTTGCAGCGGTCGGCGTCCGTGCCACCAGGCGAGCCATGACAGGGGACAACGCCCTGTCAGCGCGTGCTTGAGGTGGCGCTTCACGAGAGCCGTCCATCGACTGCCGGGGGAGTTCGCGTTGATGACCAGGGTAGCGGGGCGTTGCAGGCGAGCCTTTCCAAATGCTCTGACAAGCTCCCAATGTCCTTTGCCGGCCAATTGGCTGCCAACGCTGAGGATGAGATCGTGTTTGGGATCAATCCCCAGGCGCTGGCGAATGCCGTGATCGTCGGGGGCGAGGAACTCTCGCTCGTCCACGCCATTGGGGATCAGGTGCAGCGGCTTGAGACTGTGTGCTCGGGCGAAGGCGATGTCCTGATAATCATTGGCGTAGAAGATCAGTCCATCAAATCGCCTCAACCACTCGGGCATCTGTCGGAAATACGTTGAGTAGAGTGGATCCTGGAGGCCCGAAAAACCGCAAGGGATGAACAGCTTGCGACACGCCAGTCCGGGGACGACGTCCACGGCAGCGTCGAAAGTCCACTGTTGCGCGGCCTTGATGAGCAAGGCATCGAAGCTGCCATGCCGAAGAAATGACCGGTATTCCTCGATCTGTCCGGTCATGCCCTTGGCCCAGTTGCCCGTGACGGCGAATGACACCACCCGCACACCGTTTCGCACCGCGTCTGGCGCGCGCTGCGGGTGAGGGCTGGTGGCCACCGTCACGTCCACCCCGTCGGCGGCCAGGCGTTCGGCAATCTGGCGCATCACTTCCTGAACGCCGCCCACGCTGGGGGGGTAGTGCTCGCAACATAGCAGCACACGAGGCGCACAGGTCATCGCGATTCCGTCCTGCTTCGGTGGGCGCGCCACAACTTAGCCTGTGCCTTCAGCCAGCGCAAAGGCTCCTGGGTGAGCCGGAGGTCTTGGAAATAGCTCTGCGCGTCCGGCAGGCCCAGGTCCAGGGCGTAGCTGCCCAGCAAATACCCAAAATTGCTTCTGGCATGGGCCCGGTACCGGGCGGGCAGCAGTGCCAGCTGGCGGTGGAAGAGATGGCGTTGGCGTTCAAACTGCCGCGCGTTGAACGTGCTGATCTGGTCCGATCCCACCCAGTACGCACCCAGTGCTTCCGGGATGAATTGCAGCCTGGCGCCCTGGGCAGCCAACCGAAGCCAGGCGTCAAAGTCTTCCACTGAGGCCAATTCGCGGCTTTCGTCGAACCCCCCGATGGTCATGATGAGCTCGCGCTTCACCGTGGTGCCCGACGTGGCGAGGGGGTTACCGAATCGAATCATGTGCCAGACCGGATCCTGGTCGCGCAGTGCCTCGCCGATCTCGGCGCCATGTGCCGGCTTGGCGGCACTGTCGTGGTCGGCTCGCTCGACACGAAGGGGGTGATAAACGATGTCCCGGTCATCGTTGAGCTCGCCTCTGAGGCGAGCCATGCGCGACGGGTACCACCAGTCGTCTGAGTCCAGGTAGCTGATCCAGCGGGTGGTGGCGGCTTGGGTGGCCACATTGCGCGGCCGTGCCGGCCCGCCCGAGTTGTCGATGCGCATCAAGCGAAGGCGCAAACGGCCATGGAAGCCCTGAATCGCCGACGCGATGTCTTCTGTTGAGCCATCGTCGCAAACGATCACCTCGAAGCCGGTGTCTGTTTGTGCCACCAAGCTGTCCAGTGCGCGGACGAGCTCATGGCTGCGGTTGTAGGTGGGGATGACGACCGTCAGGTCGAGCGGTGTGCTGGTAGTCATGAGTTCACCCCGCCAGCCGTGTCCAACGGGCAGGGATCAAATCCGGTGTGGGCCGATCCACTGCGTACCAGCGCTCGGGCGCAATCACCAGACCGTCGGCAGGGTCAGACAGCCACGCCCCCCACCAGCTGAAGCTGCTGTTGGCCAGGACGTGGTGACGGCACAGGGACATCAGGCGCAGGTCCTGAAACGCCTTCTCCGATGGGTTGTGATCGACGTAATGGGTGGGAAACGGCGACTTGAGATGGGCCTTGGTCCATTCAGGGTCGTCTGAAAAGACAAATAAGGTCGGCGAGGGAACCCGCTCTGCCACGTACGCAATCGCCTTGCGGTAGTAATCCAATGTGCAAAGCCCGTGGTAGGCCGATGCCGAGGCCAGGCTTACGTAGTCGCCACGGCGCACATGCACAGACACCGACTCGCCCAGTTGCATGCGATCCATCATGGCCAGGTCTTTGGGCCCGGGTGGCTCGATCGGGGTCAGCTCTTGCAGCAGCTGTTCACGAATGTCAGCGAAGTACGCCTCACTCTGCCAGAAGCCCGACAGGTAGCTGTTCGCAGGCGCCGACAGCACATCGCGGTTGACGCCGTGGCCGTGCTCGCGGAGCAAGTTCATCGGCATCAAAGGTTTGAGGTACTGCCCCCAGCGTGAACGAAGGGGTGTCCAGCGCAGCAACTCGAAAGGCGTGGCCAGGCGCATGGCCACAGGGTATCGGTTGAGTTCCAGCGGGCGCGGCGTCTCGCCAGGTCGGGGGTGGTCAAACCAGTGGTGATCGATCACCAGTTGGCAGCCGTGTCGAACCGCCAGGCGTCGGCCCGCAGCGTATTGGAAAAGTTGGTTGCCCAAGCCGCCTTGGGCCTGAAAGGTGATCATCGATCAGACCTTGTGTTTTGCGGGAACAGCGCTTCTACCTTTCGAACGAGGCGCCTTGCCAGGCCCGTGCCCGGGTTTTCCCACCGTTGCCGGTACGCGTTCAGTGAAGGCGCCTCACGGACTGCGAAAGGCGTGGAGAACTCGAAACCTTGAATGAAAAACGGCAGGTTGTTGCGAATGAGGTCGTCCCACCCGAGCTCCAGTCCACGTCGAAGTTCGGCGGTGATGGTGGAGAACTCGTTCAGCACTGGGCGAGGTTTGCGCACGAAGTGCAGCGTCTGGTCTGCTAGAGCGAACCACACGTAACTCAGGTGCACATCCAGATCAAACAAGTATTCGTAAGGGGGAAGCGGGAATTCGAGATAGCCCCTGCCTCCGCCCACGCGAAAAACTTCTGCCATGAATCCTTCTGGGTCAGGGGTGTGCTCCACCACGTGTGAGGCGATCACGTAATCAAACGCCTTGTCTGCAAATGGAAAGCGCCCGCCGTTGTAGTAATGAACCCTTCTTCCGCTGAAGTTAGGGTTGGTCGATACATTGCCTCTTTGTTCCAGGGCAACCTTCGGGTCATTGAACTGATACTCAAGGAATTCATTCGCCCTTGGGTGTGGCGTGGAGCCTGGACCAATTTCCAATACCTTGTCTGTGGGCAGGATCGATGCTATGCGTTCGGCAAAGAACATGAATTCCTCAGTTTTCAAGACCGACGCTATGATCAGTCTTCATGTTGACATTTGAACTCACTGCGGGCTTCAAGGTGAATCCGGTATTCAGGACGACAGTGCTATGTTGTGCGTCATGCAATTTTCTTCGTCGTTTGTTTCGTGAAGTGGAAACACCCGCACCCGTAACGCTGCTTTGACACGAGCTGCGGGTCTGCATGGCGGATCAACCCTTCTTTGATACCGTTGTCAGGAATCAGGGAAAACTCCACCAAGTCCATATCAGGAAACAGAGCCAAGACCTGCTCGTAGGTGTAAATGCGATGCGCGTTGAACTGAATGCGTGCTTGACCGCCGATGGGCACCACAAATAGCAATGAGCCGCCAGGGGCTACCACTCGGGCCAACTCCCGGGCTGATTTGATGTCTCCATCGTAGTCCAATGGGTCTCCGTAACGACCAAGACCCACATGCTCCACCACGTGCATGCATGACAGCGATTCCACGCTGTTGTTGGCGAAGGGCAGCAGCATCAGGTTGCCTGCTTCGCTGATCAGGCCTGAGAGGCCCAGATCAGCTGGGCGAAAGTCGATGAATCTTGTCGGTACGAAGGCAGACACTGAGCTCACGAAGTAGAGTGAGCTCGCGATGTCGACGTGCCGGGTTGGGCGCGTTTCCGCAATTACCCGAGACGCCCACGCCGTATGAAAAACGTAATGTTTGTCAAACCCAGTCGTGGCAGTGGCGTCTCGGAGGTGCAGCCACCGATCTTTCCAAGTGATTGCAAACCTTGGCGCCGAGTGGCCCTGAAGTTCGCGAAATTGCCTCACAACGGTGATCAATTGTTTGCTGAGCACGAGGGCGCGGCGCACCTTGTGGGGAATTCGTTTGATGAATGAGAGCATAGGCAAAGGGTGTCGAGCAGCTTGGCGCACTTATCGCTGGGCTGTTGCGAGCCAGATGGTGCCGAGGAGCAATTGCGTAAGGGCAATGGCGATCCAGATGATTCCACCCAGAACTAGTTCGCCGTCCATGCCCCATAAATAGATCGTCACAGTTGCTGCCATCAAAGAAATCAAATTGAATTGCAGTACTTGGTGTGATTGCCCCTTTGCGATGATGACCTGGTAAATGCAGCCGTAAAGGCTGTTCAGTGCGATCGCCAGCAATAGCAGTCGAAGCGGCATCGTGCCGAGTTGCACCACACTCATGTCATGTAGCCAAAGCTCGAGAATCGTCGGTGCAAGCGCACAGGCGAGCAGCGCCGGCAGGGTGGCCGAGAGGATGGTGCCTCTTAACAGGGCTTTCATGTGAGCCGCTGACACCCTGCCATGGTGCTGGATGTCTCGAACAATCAAGGGAAAGAATGCACGTGTCACGGGCGCTTGCAGCTGCAAGAACGCCAAGGCCAGCGTGGCCACCACCGTATAGACGCCGAAAGACGCCACGTCCACCGTCCGGCTGAGAATGATTCGGTCGAGCTGGCTCACCAGCAGGCCCACCAAGATACCGCCGGACAACACGGACACCTCTTTCAGCAGGGGGGCCAACGCCACCTTGCTATCTGGGGCACTGCTGGCCTCGTTGCCAAGCATGCGATGCACGCTGAGGGCGTTGGCACCGACTTCGATGCAGGCGACGCTGGCGAAGGCCAGGGCATATACCCAGGCCTGCTGCGTGCCCGCCGTCAGGGCCAGCAGCGCAGCCGCGTGTTTGAGCGTTCCAAAGCCACAAGCCCGCGCATTCGCCAGCACTTGGCGCTGCAAGCCGTGCCACACCCCGATGTGGAGGTTGTTGATGAACTGGAACAGGAACTGAAAGCTGACGATGCGGATGGCCAGTTCCAGTGCGTCTGCTCTCTCGACCGGTACCTGGAACCATTGGTGTGCCAGGTAGGCAGCCGATGCTTGTAGAACTCCAAACATGGCGAGTCCAAGGCCTATGTACAGGCGCCTGAACAGAGCGACGTGCTGCCGAAGTCGCGCCGGGTGCTGAGCCTCTTGCGCCGCCCACCGAGGCACGATCTGGCTAAAGCCCGCGTCGATGAAGTTCGACAGGATCTGCAGGCTGGCACACGCCGCCACCAGGCCCCATTCCGAAACCCCGAGCAATCGGATGTAGATCGGGATGGTTAGCATGGAAAGCAGGCTCAGCCATGCCAGCGCCAGAAAGCTGGATGCCGCGTTGCGCGCAGTCAGGGACGCGAGCGGCCCTGACACCCTGGCCTTCCAAGATCGCAGGCGCTCGCGTCGGCTCATGATCCCGTGCGGAGCACTGACTCGAAATACGCAATCGTCTTTTTGAGGCCAGCTTCCAACGGAATGCTCGGCTCCCAGTTCAGCAGTTGCTTGGCCAGTGTGATGTCAGGCTGACGCTGCTTGGGGTCGTCGGCAGGTAACGGGCGGAACACCAGCTTCGATCGGGAGCCCGTCAGTTCAATGACGAGCTCTGCCAGTTGGCGAATCGTGAATTCCCGCGGGTTGCCCAGGTTCATCGGGCCCGGGAATCCAGGGCCGCAGTCCGCACCTGCGGGGAGATCCATGAAGCGCAGGAAGCCCTCGATCAGGTCATCCACGAAGCAGAAACTGCGGGTCTGAGCACCATCGCCATACAACGTGATGTCTTCGTTGTTCAATGCCTGAACGATGAAGTTGCTCACCACTCGGCCGTCGTTGGGGTGCATGCGCGGGCCGTAGGTGTTGAAAATGCGCGCCACCCGGATGTCCAGGCCGTGCTGTCGGTGGTAGTCGAAGAACAAGGTCTCGGCACAACGCTTGCCCTCGTCGTAGCAGCTGCGAGCGCCGATCGGGTTGACGTTGCCCCAGTAACTCTCCGGTTGCGGGTGCACGGTCGGGTCGCCATACACCTCGCTGGTACTGGCTTGAAAGATGCGGGCGCGAAGCCGCTTGGCCAGGCCCAGCATATTGATCGCACCGTGCACGCTTGTCTTGGTGGTTTGCACCGGATCGTGCTGGTAGTGAATGGGGCTGGCTGGGCACGCCAGGTTGTAAATCTGGTCCACCTCGATGTAGAGGGGGAAGGTCACGTCGTGCCTCAAGAACTCAAATCGGGGGTGGGTGTGCAGGTGTTCGATGTTGAGCTTGGTGCCCGTGAACAGGTTGTCGGCGCAGACCACCTCATCGCCCCGCTCCAGCAAGCGTTCGATCAGATGGGATCCCAGAAAGCCGGCGCCGCCGGTGACAAGGATGCGTTTTCTGGGGTTGTATTGGCGGGCTGATGTCATGGTGTGTGTGGGTTCTCAAGCGGCGGTGGGCTCTTACTCAGCGCTCACGTTGACGTCGTAGCCGTGCTGTTTGAGCAGGGCGTGCTGTTTGGCCTGTTGCAGGTCGTGGGCCACCATTTCGGTGCACATCTCGCGGGCCGTGATCTCCGGCGTCCAGCCCAGCTTCTGCTTGGCCTTGCTGGGGTCGCCGAGCAGGGTTTCCACCTCCGCAGGACGGAAGTAGCGTGGGTCAATGCGGACCACCACCCGATCACCAGACGCTGTATTTGCGTTGGAGGGCGCGTTGGTCCAGATGGCCACTTCTTCTACACCGCTGCCTTGCCAGCGCAGTGTCATGCCCAACTCTTCGGCGGTCCATTCGATGAACTGGCGCACGCTGTATTGCTGCCCAGTGGCGATCACGAAGTCTTCCGGCTGGTCTTGCTGCAGCATCAACCACTGCATGCGAACGTAGTCTTTGGCGTGGCCCCAGTCGCGCAGCGCATCGATGTTACCCATGTACAGGCACTCTTCGAGGCCTTGCTGGATGTTGGCCAGGCCGCGCGTGATTTTGCGGGTGACGAAGGTCTCGCCGCGGCGCGGGCTTTCGTGGTTGAAGAGGATGCCGTTGCAGGCGTACATGCCGTAGGCCTCGCGGTAGTTCACCGTGATCCAGTAGGCGTAAAGCTTGGCCACTGCGTAGGGGCTACGCGGGTAGAAGGGCGTGGTTTCTTTCTGGGGCACTTCTTGCACCAGGCCATACAGCTCGCTGGTGCTGGCCTGGTAGAAGCGGGTCTTCTTCTCCAGGCCCAGGATGCGGATGGCTTCCAGCAGGCGCAGGGTGCCCATGGCGTCTACGTCGGCTGTGTACTCAGGGCTCTCGAAGCTCACCGCCACGTGGCTCTGGGCGCCCAAGTTGTAAATCTCATCGGGCTGGGTCTGCTGGATGATGCGCACCAGGTTGCTGGTGTCGCTCAAGTCGCCGTAGTGCAGCTTGAAGCGGGCGTTCTCGATGTGGGGGTCTTGGTAGATGTGGTCGACGCGCGATGTGTTGAAGCTGGACGCACGGCGCTTGATGCCGTGCACCACATACCCTTTTTCGAGCAGGAACTCGGCCAGGTAGCTGCCGTCTTGGCCGGTGATGCCCGTGATTAGGGCTGTCTTGGTGGGGGCGGATGCAAAACTCATGCTTGACGTGGGGATGAATGACGAAAGTCTTGGTAAGCCAGACGCAGGCCGTCGGCTAAGGAAACGGTGGGACGCCAGCCGAGGGCGTGCAAGCGGTCACTGTTCATCCACTTGCGGGGGGTGCCATCTGGCTTGCTGGTGTCAAAGGTGATGCGCCCCTCATATCCCACGGCTGCGGCAACGGTGTGAGCGAGTTCGGCGATGGTCACGTCGCTGCCAAAACCCACGTTGATGTGGCTCAGCATCTCGGTCGTGTGGGCACGGTAGACAGCGGGGTCAAGTTGCATCACGTGCACCGAGGCCGCGGCCATGTCGTCAACATAAAGGAATTCGCGGCGAGGGGTGCCGGTTCCCCAGATGGCAACCTCAGGCTTGCCTTCCACCTTGGCTTCGTGAAAGCGGCGGATGAGAGCGGGGATGACGTGCGAATTCTCGGGGTGGTAGTTGTCGCCGGGGCCATACAGATTGGTGGGCATGACGCTGCGGTAGTCCACCCCATGTTGGCGGTTGTAGCTTTCACAAAGCTTGATGCCGGCGATCTTGGCAATGGCGTAGGGCTCATTGGTGGGCTCCAGTTGGCCGGTGAGCAGGGCATCTTCTGTGATGGGCTGGGGAGCCAGGCGTGGGTAGATGCAGCTTGAACCCAGGAACAGGAGCTTGTGTACGCCGTGCCGGAACGCCGCCTCGATTACGTTGGCCTGAATCATCAGGTTTTGGTAGATGAAGTCGGCTGGGTAGGTGTTGTTGGCGTGGATGCCGCCCACCAGGGCGGCGGCCAGGTACACCTGATCTGGCCGTTCCAAGTCGAAAAACCGTTGCACGGCGGCCTGATTGGTCAAGTCAAGCTCAGCGTGGGTTCGGGTGACGATCTGGGCTGGCGGTGTGCCTTGGGCCAGCAGGTGCCGCACGATGGCGGAACCCACCATGCCGCGGTGGCCGGCGACGTAGATCTTCTTCTGGGTGTGCAATCTCATGAGGCTAGGCTGTTGTGCCGCGGGGCTGCGGGATTGGCTGTGGCGCCGTGTGGGACACGTCAGCGAAAGGCAGATTAGTGGCCACCTGGCTTGGTTGGCGTGGCTTGCGGCTGCCCCAAATGGTGCCCTGCAGGACCACGGGCTGCGCGCCAATCAAGCCACGCACGATGCAGAAGAACCGCGCTGATCAACAGGCACAAGGTGCCCAATGCAGCAATTGCCGACCACAGGCTGCGTCGGGGTCCGGTTGTCTCATCGGGTAGGGTTGGAGTGGTCGCGATGGAGGCCTTTGATAGCCCGTTTAGCCGAGCCGCATTCAGGGCCAGTCGCTTTTCCAGTACCACCGTTTGTTCCATCACGGCGGGAACCGCCATGGCCAAAGCGCCGGTTTCCTGTGGCGACGACGCGCGCGACAGCCCTTCGCGCAACTGACGAGCAGTTGTTTCCAACAGGAGTCGCTGATCGGTCAGGCGTTGGCGTTCGGCTTCCAGCCAGGTGCGCTCCTCGTTCTTGGCGCGGCTGGCTTCAAGGGTTGCATTGAGCAGGGCGTCTGCCAACTGCTTGGCCTGCGCTGGCGACGCGGCAGTCACGGCCAATGCGATCGATCCCTCGGCGTTATTCACCCTGGTTTTTATTTGGTGGGGGGCCAATTCCAAGCCGGCCGATCCCGCGGCTTTCAGGACCTCTGGTGAAACCATGAGCGCAGGGATGGTCTTGAGCATTGAGGCATGCCAACCAGCCAATTCTGGTTCGATTCCCGAAGCCCCTTCCGCCGCAGGCTTGACCAGTGCCGTGCTGACGTACCGCTTGGGTGCCCAGTCAATAGCAAAAAAGGTGATGAGACCCACCAAGACCGGACCAAGCAGGAGTAAGCGAAGGTACTTGCTTAGGCTTTTCCAAAGCTCGCGCAGATCTGGGTTGCTCTCGGCGGTGACATCAGCAGAGCGAGATCGAAAATGACCAGTCACAAGCCCCACTCCGCTGTCAAGGCAGATCGAGAACCACCTGCTTCATCCCAGGGGGTGGACCCGGCGCCTCCTTGATGGACGCGACTCTTGGTCTGCATCATCTATCTCTCTCCCGTTTGGTTGTGGCTGCGAAGACTTTTCGTCTTGTGTGGCTCCGCGAATTATCTACGCCAAAGAACCCAGATTAGGCTGGGGTATTCCGATGGTCGTGACGATTTGCAACCCGAGTAGCAAGCCGTAAATCCGCTTGGCTTGGTTGAGTGCCGGGGCGTGAGCGGGCCCGAGTGATCGGAGCCCTGGACATGGTTGCCAACCAAGAGCGATTGGATCTGGAGCCGTCAATTCACGGCCCCTCATGGTGTTGAGGGTTGGGCTTGGCCAACCAATGAGCTTCGGCGAAACCAAGCACGGGCATGCCGAAGTCCGTTATAGGTCGACCATCAAAACCTCAGCGGCGATCGAGATGGATGTGGGTTATCCGGGGGCTTTTTCGTTGTTAATTGGCTCTGGTTCGCGCGACCGGCAGCCAATCAATGCGACTGGAGCGCTGTGCACTCGCTCCGCCGCGCCTGTCCAGGGGGCTGAACCGATCTCGCTCAATGAGACAAGTGGTTCCCGCCAAGCATTGTCTGGGGTGGTGGAGACGAGGAGGATCGAACTCCCGACCTTCGCATTGCGAACGCGACGCTCTCCCAGCTGAGCTACGTCCCCACGTTGCCGAAATTCTAACCAGATCAGGCCATGCCGTTGCGGCTGGCGAGCTCCACGAACAGGGCGGAATGGTCCAGCTCGGCCAGGCCGTGGTCGACGGCCTGGGCGTAGAGCTGCTCGAACAGGCCGGTGATGGGGGCCTCGAAGCCGATTTCCTGGGCGGTGGCCAGGGCGTTGCGCATGTCTTTGAGCTGCACCGCCACCGCGCCGCGCTTGGCGAAGTCGCGCTCGATCATGCGTTGGCCGTGCACTTGAAGGATGCGGCTGTCGGCGAAGCCGCCGGTGATGGCTTGTTTCACCTTGGCCATGTCGGCGCCGCCTTTTTCGCACAGCAGCAGGGCCTCGGCCACGGCGCCGATGGTGATGCCCACGATCATCTGGTTGGCGAGCTTGGTGAGCTGCCCGGCCCCGTGCGGGCCCACGTGGGTGGACCGACCCAGCACGTCCAGCACTGGTCGAGCCCGATCGAACGCGGCGGCCTTGCCGCCCACCATGATGACCAGCGTGCCTTCTTCTGCACCCAGCGTGCCGCCAGACACTGGTGCGTCCAGGTGCGACACGCCTTGCGACGCCAGGCGCGCCGCGTGGTCTCGGGCCTGGCGCGGTTGGATGGAGGACATGTCGATGACCACGGTGGCGGGGCGCAGCGCCTCGGCTGCACCTTGGCGGAAGAGCACATCTTCCACGGTCTGGCCGTCAGACAACAGGGTGATGACGGCGTCTGCCTGGGCCACTGCTTCGGCAGGGGTGTCACACACCTGGGCGCCAAACGGGGCCAGTCGATCGGCCTTGCTGCGTGAGCGGTTCCAGGCGCTGACCTGCAGGCCAGCTTCGCACAGGCGCCGTGCCATTGGGAAACCCATCATCCCGATGCCAAGCACGGCCACGCGGGAAATGGGAGACGAAAGTGACGGTGTAGACAAAGGGTCGCTCACGGCCTTTGAGGGTTGTTCCGCCTGGAAAGACGGCGGTGGGTCAAATAGGATGGGGGAGAAGGGTACCGCATTGGCAGTGGCTCAGCGCATGGTGTGCTGGCCTGACAGCTTGCCGTCAGCAGCGGTGCCTTGAGGTGCCCACGATGTTGACCGCTCCGTCCCTTGATCCTGACTGGCTGAATCGCGAATACAACAACCGAGCCCTTGTGCCCGAACACGCCGACATGTTCGCCCGCTGGGCCAAGGCGTCGGCCGAGGTGCGCCAACAGGGCCCGGCACTGGTGGACGTGCGCTATGGGCACGGCCTCAATGAGCAGTTGGACATTTTCCCGGCACAGGCTGGGCGTGGTCAGCGGGCGTTGGCCCCGGTGCTGTTCTTCATTCACGGCGGTTATTGGCGCAGCCTGGACAAGGCCGACCACTCCTTCGTCGCACCAGCGTTCACCCAACAGGGCGCCTGCGTGGTCATGCCCAACTACGCGTTGTGCCCGGCGGTGACGATTCCCGACATCGTGATGCAGATGGTGCAGGCGCTGGCCTGGACTTACCGCCACATTGCCAAGCACGGAGGCGACCCGAAGCGCATTTCGGTGGTGGGGCACTCGGCCGGCGGTCACCTGGCCACCATGCTGTTGCTGTGCCGCTGGGCCGAGGTGGGGGCCGACCTGCCGGCGGACCTGGTGAAGAACGCGCTCTCCGTTTCGGGCCTGTACGACTTGGAGCCGGTCATGCACACGCCCTTTGTGCAGCCCTCGCTCAATATCACGCCTGAGCAGGTGGCCAAAGCCAGCCCGGCTCGCTTGCCCTCGCCGCCTGTGAGGGCAGGGCGGGGCAGCTTGGCCGTGGTGGCCGGCGCCAACGAAAGCAGCGAGTTCCGTCGCCACAACCGCCTCATCCGCGACGCCTGGGGCCCGGCCGTGGTGCCGGTGTGCGAAGAGTTGCCTGGGCTCAACCACTTCAACATCGTTGAGGCCATGGCCCAGCCTGGGCATCGCCTGCACCGGCTCTTGCGGGATTTGCTGGGCGTGTGAGCTGGCGTTCCAGTTACATGAGCAGGTGCTCGCCCGCGTTGTCGCCGCCCAGGATCACGTAGTTCACCTTGCGGATGTCCAGCAGCTTGGTGCCGCCCGAGTAGCTGATGGAGCTTTGCACGTCTTGCTCCATTTCGATGAGCGTGTCGGCCAGCTTGCCCTTCACCGGCTCCAGGATGCGCTTGCCTTCCACGTGGCGGTATTCGCCTTTGTTGAAGTCGCTGGCCGAGCCGTAGTACTCCTTGTAGAGCTCGCCGTCCACCTCCACCGTGCGCCCGGGCGATTCTTCGTGGCCCGCGAAGAGCGAGCCGATCATCACCATGGTGGCGCCGAAGCGCACGCTCTTGGCGATGTCGCCGTGGCTGCGGATGCCGCCGTCGGCAATGATGGGCTTGGTGGCCACGCGGGCACACCACTTCAGCGCGCTGAGCTGCCAGCCGCCTGTGCCAAAGCCGGTCTTGAGCTTGGTGATGCACACCTTGCCCGGGCCGATGCCCACCTTGGTGGCGTCTGCGCCCCAGTTCTCCAGGTCAATCACGGCCTCGGGCGTGCCCACGTTGCCGGCGATCACGAAGGCGCGCGGCAGCTTGGCCTTGAGGTAGGCGATCATGTCCTTCACGCTGTCGGCGTGGCCGTGGGCGATGTCGATGGTGATGTACTCGGGGCTCAGGCCTTCGGCCACCAGTTGGTCCACGGTGGCACGGTCGGCGGCCTTCACGCCCAGCGAGATCGAGGCGAACACGCCCTGCGCGTGCATCTGCTTCACGAAGGCCACGTTGTCCAGGTCGAAGCGGTGCATCACGTAGAAGTAGCCGTTCTGCGCCAGCCAGGTGCAGATGGACTCGTCCACCACCGTCTTCATGTTGGCCGGCACCACCGGCAGGCGAAAGCGCCGGCCGCCGAGTTCCACGCTGGCGTCGCATTGCGATCGGCTGTCCACGCGGCACTTGCGCGGCAGCAGCAACACGTTGTCGTAGTCAAAGATTTCCATACCAAGCTCCAGGGGGCTGTTGTTGAACAGATGAGCGCTTGGCTTGTGCCGGCCTTTGTGTCGCAGGGACAAAAAGAAACCGGGCGCAAGAAACTTGGGCCCGGTGATTGATTCTAGGCGTCAACCCTGGTCAGCGGGGGGTATGGGCGCTATACGGGAATCCTTATGGGGCGCCGGGCCCATGGGTGCTTCCTACAATCCCCGGATGTTCCCCGCTGACCCCAATGCCTCGTCCCCGCTGCTCGCGGGCCTGAACACCGAACAGACCGCCGCGGTTACCCTGCCGGCCGAGCACGCCCTCATCCTGGCCGGCGCCGGTTCGGGCAAGACCCGTGTGCTCACCACCCGCATCGCCTGGCTGCTGCAAACCGGGCAGGTGACGCCTGGCGGCATCATGGCCGTGACCTTCACCAACAAGGCCGCCAAAGAAATGATGACGCGCCTCTCGGCCATGCTGCCGGTGAACGTGAAGGGCATGTGGATTGGCACCTTCCACGGCCTGTGCAACCGCTTCCTGCGGGCACACCACGCAGTGGCGGGCCTGCCGGCCACGTTTCAGATTCTGGACACGCAAGATCAGCTCTCGGCCATCAAGCGCCTGTGCAAGCAGTTCAACGTGGACGACGAGCGCTTCCCGCCGAAGCAGCTGCAGTACTTCATCAGCGGCTGCAAGGAAGACGGTATGCGGCCACGCGATGTGGTGGCGCGCGATGAAGACGCACGCAAGAAGGTTGAGCTCTATGAGTTGTATGAGGCCCAGTGCCAGCGCGAAGGCGTGGTCGATTTCGGTGAGCTGATGCTGCGCAGCTACGAGGTGATGCGCGACAACGACCCCATCCGCGCCCACTACCAGCGGCGCTTTCGCCACATCCTGATCGACGAGTTCCAGGACACCAACCGCCTGCAGTACGCCTGGATCAAGATGTTCGCCAGCCCGCCGATTCCCGGCTTGCCGGCATCGGCCAACGCGGTGTTCGCCGTGGGCGACGACGACCAGAGCATCTACGCCTTCCGCGGTGCGCGCGTGGGCAACATGGCCGATTTCGTGCGCGAGTTCCAGGTGCGCCACCAGATCAAGCTGGAGCAGAACTACCGCAGCGTGAGCAACATCCTGGAGTCGGCCAACCACCTGATCAGCCACAACACCAGCCGCCTGGGCAAGAACCTGCGCACCGACGCGGGCGCGGGCGAGCCGGTGCGCGTGCACGAGGCGGTGAGCGACTTCGCCGAGGCGCAGTGGATGGTGGACGAGATCAAGGCCCTGGTGAGTGACGGCCTGTCGCGCCATGAAATCGCGGTGCTCTACCGCAGCAACGCGCAAAGCCGCGTGGTGGAAACCGCGCTGTTCAACGCGGGGCTGCCCTACCGCGTGTACGGCGGCTTGCGCTTCTTCGAGCGTGCCGAAATCAAGCACGCGCTGGCCTACCTGCGCCTGATCGAGAACCCGCACGACGACACCAGCTTCCTGCGGGTGGTGAACTTCCCGCCGCGCGGCATTGGCGCGCGCAGCATTGAGCAGTTGCAAGACGTGGCCCGCGCCTCGGGCTGCTCGCTTCACGACGCGGTGAGCGCGGTCACCGGCCGCGCGGGCGTGGCCATCGGCGCCTTTGTGGCCAAGATGGACGTGGTGCGCGAGCAAAGCGAAGGCAAGAACCTGCGCGAGATCATCGAGCTGGTGCTGGACCGCAGCGGCCTGATCGAGCACTTCCGTGCCGAGCGCGAAGGGCAAGAGCGGGTCGAGAACTTGGAGGAACTCGTCAACGCGGCCGAGAGCTTCGTGATGCAGGAAGGCTTCGGCCGCGACGCCACCGCCCTCAAGCAAAGCCCGGCCAGCCAGGGCATTGACCCGAGCTTGCCGGTGATCGACGAGCCCCTGGAGCCCGCGGCACCCGATGCCGACACCGGCGAGACCCTCAGCCCGCTGGCGGCTTTTCTGTCGCACGCCGCGCTGGAGTCGGGTGACAACATGGCCCAGGCCGGGCAAGACGCGGTGCAGCTCATGACGGTGCACGCCGCCAAGGGCCTGGAGTTCGACGCGGTGTTCATCACCGGCCTGGAAGAGGGCCTGTTCCCGCACGAGAACGCCATGAGCGACCGCGACGGCCTGGAGGAAGAGCGCCGCCTGATGTACGTGGCCATCACCCGCGCCCGCCAGCGCCTGTACCTGAGCCACTCGCAGACGCGCCTGCTGCACGGGCAGACCCGTTACAACCTCAAGAGCCGCTTTTTCGACGAGCTGCCCGAGCACTGCCTGAAGTGGCTCACGCCGCCGCAACCTTCCACCTG
>Ga0255127_1000327_pt1 | contig 25003 bp, 22 predicted proteins | sample Law_Miss_RepB_8d_FD_188555 | JGI IMG/M metagenome (GOLD analysis project Ga0255127, IMG submission 188555) | Freshwater microbial communities from St. Lawrence River, New York, United States - Law_Miss_RepB_8d | ecosystem: Environmental > Aquatic > Freshwater > River | place: USA: New York...
CGCCTGCGCCTCCGTCAGCAGCGTCACCGTGAACACCGCGCCCGTGCCATCGCTCCGGTTGCCCGCCGCGATCTGCGCGCCGTAGCGTTCCAGCAGGCCTTGGCTGATCCACAGGCCCAGGCCGTTGCCGTCGTTTTTGGTGGTGAAGAAGGGGCGGAAGAGGCGTTGCAGGGCTTGGTCGCTGAGGCCGGTGCCGGTGTCGAGCACGCGCAACTCGGCGCCTTGGGGGGTGTCTCGGGTTTGCAGGCAGAGTTCGCCGCCTTCGGGCATGGCCTGTATGGCGTTGATGAGCAGGTTGATGATGACTTGCTGCAGCTCTTGCCGGTTGATGCCCACGCGGTGGGTGGCGGCCAGTTCGCGTTTCACGGTGATGCGGGTCTGGCTGAGCAGGTGGCCCACCAGCACCAGGCTGTCGTCCACGGTGCTGTTGAGGTCCAGCGTTTCCACGTAGCCGGCGTATTCGGTGGGGCGGGCGTATTGCAGCAGCTGCGTCACGATCAGGCGCATGCGCTCCACTTGCTGGTCAAGCAGGCGCAGCTCGTCGCGCACGGGCTCGGCGTTGGGGCCCAGGTCTTCGCGGATGAGGTCAAGGTTGCCCTGCATCACCGCAATGGGGTTGTTGATTTCGTGGGCGATGCTGGCGGTGAGCTGGCCGATGGCGGCGAGCTTCTCGCTCTTCACCAGTTGCTGCTGGGCCTGGCGCAGGGCGGCGTTGCTGGCTTCGAGTTCGCGGGTGCGCTCGGCCACTTTCAGGTCAAGCTGGTCGGCCCAGCGGCGCAGGGCGGCGGTCTTTTCGTCGATCACGTCGAGCAGGTGGTCGAGGTGGCCGGCCAGGGCGCCCAGTTCGTTGCGCGCGGGCAGGGTGCCCACGCGGGCCTGGGTGTCGCCTTCTTCCACGGCCTGCATGGTGCGGTTCATGCGGGCCACGGGTTCGAAGATGGCGCGCGCGCAGCGCAGCGAGAACCAGGCCGAGGCCACCATGGCCAGCGAGAAGATCAGGCCGATGGCGCCCAGCACGGCGTAGCGCACCAGGCGAAAGGGCGCTTCGGTGAAGCCCACGTAGAGCATGCCAATGCGCTGGCCGGCGGCGTCCACCAGGGGTTCGTAGGCGGAGACGTACCAGTCGTTCACCACGAAGGCGCGGTCCAGCCACACGCGGCCTTCGTTGAGCACGCGCTCGCGCACGGTTTGCGACACGCGGGTGCCGATGGCGCGCTCGTCTTGAAAGAGGCGCACGTTGGTGGTGATGCGCACGTCGTCCAGAAAGAGGGTGGCGGTGCCCTGGCTGCCGAAGGGCAGGGCGTCGTCGGGGTAGACGATGCGGTTGATGTGGTCGATGAAATCGAGGTTCTGGTTCAGCAGCAGGCCGCCGCTGAGCAGGGCCACGGTGCGGCCCTGTGGGTCTTTCACGGGCAGGGTGGCCAGGGCCACCAGGGCGCGCTCTTCGGTGCTGCGCTCGGTGGGCGTGGCGTTGAGCGTGGGCACCAGGGGAATGTGCAGGCGCGACATGAGGTGCGGCGCCAGGGCCTGCAGCGCCTCGGCCGGCAGCACCAGCAACTGGGCGCGGGCGCGCTGGTGCGGGCTTTGCACGGTGTTGGCCAGGGCCGCGGGCATGGGCGGCATGGGGGTTTGCAGGGCTTGCGCGCTCAGGCCGGCGGGCAGGGCGCGGGCCAGGGGGCGGCCTTGCAGGTCGTGCAGGGTGAGAAAGTCAAGCGAGAGGCGGGCGCTGGCGTCGGACAGCGTGGCGTTGAGGCCTTGCCCACGGCGCATGGCGGCCACCAGGTCTTGCGAGCCGGCCACGCCTTGCGTGCCCGAGCCCACTTCGCTGATCACCTGTTCAAAGTAGCCCTGGGCCACCGCCAGGTCTGAGCGCACCTTGGTGATGAGCAGTCGGTCGTAGGCCACGTTGGTCCACGCAGCCAGGGCCACCACCAGCAGCGGAAAGGCCACCAGCAGGGGCAACAGCGCCATCACCAGCAGTTGCCGGCGCACCGAGGCGCCGATCCAGCGGGATGGATGGGGCAACTTCAAGCCAGCTCTCCGGTGCGCGGGGTTTTGTCCAGAAACCCGGCGGAACCGGCTTGGCCGGGCCGCACCGGGTTGCCCCCTTGAGGGGGACGCGCGAAGCGCGGCGGGGGTGTTTTCAAGAGACGCTCCACTCAGCCACGCGGCGCTCCAGCGTGCGGCGCGACACGCCCAGCAGTTGCGCGGCCCGGGTCTTGTCGCCCTGCACCGAGTCCAGCACCGAGAGGATGTGCAGCTTCTCCAGCGTCTGCAGGTCGGTCACGCCCTGGGCGGCGCCGCTGGGCGGGGCGGGGTAGAGGGCCGACACATTGAGCGAGCCCAGAATCAGCGAGCGCTCGATCAGGTTGCGCAGCTCGCGCACATTGCCCGGCCAGTGGTACTGGCGCAGGAAGTCCATTTCCTGTTCGCTGATCTGCAGTGGCTCTGTGCCCAGCGAGGGCGCGAGTTGCGCCATGAAGTGGGCCACCAGGGCGGGGATGTCGTCTTTGTGCTCGCGCAGGGGCGGCAGGGCCATGTCCACCACCTGCAGGCGAAAGAACAGGTCTTGCCGGAAGCGGCCGGCGGCCACCTCGTGGCTGAGCTGGCGGTTGGTGGCGGCCACGATGCGCAGGTTCAGCGGCACCAGCTGTTCGCTGCCCACGGGGCGGATCTTCAGGTCTTCAATGGCGCGCAGCAGCGTGGCCTGAATGGCCAGGGGCAGCTCGGCGATTTCGTCCAGAAACAGCGTGCCGCCCTGCGCGTAATGAAACAGGCCGTCGCGCGCACGGCTGGCGCCAGCAAAGGCGCCCTTGGCGTGGCCGAACAGCTCGCTCTCGATCAGCTCGGGCGACACGGCGGCGCAGTTCACCGGCACAAAGGGGCCGGCCGCGCGCGGCCCCAGCGCGTGCAGGGCGCGGGCCACCAGTTCTTTGCCGGTGCCCGATTCGCCTTGCAGCAGCACGGTGCTGTCCACCGCCGCCACGCGCGGCAATGCGTCGCGCAGCGCGCGCATGGCGGGCGATTCGCCCACCAGCCGGGGCGCTTGCGGGCCGCTGCCGCTGGTGGCGCGGCGCAGCACGAAGTTCTCGCGGCGCAGGCGCGAGCGCTCGTAGCACTGCTTCACCGCGTTCAATATTTGCGGCACGCGAAAGGGCTTGAGGATGAAGTCAGACGCGCCCGCCCGCAGCGCCTCAATGGCGGTGTCCAGGTCAGCGAAGGCGGTGATGAGGATCACCTCGCCGGTAAAGCCCTGTTCGCGCAGTTCCTTGAGCCACACCACGCCGCTCTTGCCGGGCAGGGAGATGTCCAGAATGACCAGGTCCACGTGGTGGCCCTTGAGCCATTGCTCGCCCTCTTCGGCGCTGCCGGCGCTCATCACGAAGTGGCAGCGCGGGGCCAGTGTCTTGACCAGGAAATGCAGCATGCCTGGCTCGTCGTCCACCACCAGGATCGACCAGCCGGGCCAGCCCTCGACGGGTTTATCGGGAGAAAAAGAGGGGGGTCGAGGGGTGTCCACGCGGCGGGATTCTACGGAGGTGCCCCAATGAATCACTCGGATATTGGCGCATTCCCCACCGTGTCACAGGGCGTTGCCAGGCGTGTGGCGTGCGACAAATTGTCGCGAAGGGCTGCGTCAAGTTGGCGGTGGTGTGCGCGAGGTCAGGCTCAGGGGTGCGGGATATCCCGCGCTGCGGTCGCGTGGTCCTGCCATTGCGCTGCACTTTCGGGGCAGGGCTTGCACGCTTTGGTATGCCTGTTTGCACAGGTGTGATGGTTGGCATGGATCTGGCTAAGCGCGCGCCGGGAAAGGCGTGCTTCAACCCGCCGGTTTCCCTCTGAAAACGGGGGCAGGGAAAGCACCCGTGTGGGGTCGGTTGCAGGGGGGGGATAGGGCGGTTAGATTCCCCACTTATGCAAAAGGGCCGCATGTGCAAATGCGCGCTCTCGTTCAACCCTGGAGACATGCATGAACAAGTCCCCTCGCCCCACCGAAGACGGCCGCGGCGGCCTGAGCCGCCGCACCCTGTTTGCCGGGGCTTCCACCGTTGGTGTGTTGGCCGCTGCGGCTGCCGTGGTGTCGCGTGCGCCCGTTGAGGCCGAGCCCGTGGCGCAGCCCAAGGCCCCGCCCGCCAAAGGCGGTGGTTACACGCTGAGCGAACACGTCAAGCGCTACTACCAGACCACCCGCGTCTGAGCGCCAGGCACCCCGTCCGATCCCCACGAAATGTCCCCGCTGCCCGCAACGGCCCCCGGCTGGAACCGCGCAGCGCCACAGGAGGCATCACCATGTTGCTGACCAAGAAAAACACCGCCCACGCCAGCCACGCGTCAAGCGCCCGGCCCGCCTTCGTGCACCAGTTGCAGCGCGGCCTCTCCGCCGCCCTGCCCACCATGGACCGCCGCGCCTTCCTGCGCCGCTCGGGTCTGGGCGTGGGCGTGGGCCTGGCCGCCACCCAGCTCACGCTGGTGAAGAAGGCCAAGGCCGCCGAAGGCAAGTCGATTGACGGCACCGGCAAGATTGAAGTCAAGCGCACCGTCTGCACGCACTGCTCGGTGGGCTGCGCCACCGACGCCATCGTCGAGAACGGCGTGTGGGTGCGCCAGGAGGCGGTGTTCGATTCGCCCATCAACCTGGGCGCGCACTGCGCCAAGGGCGCCTCGCTGCGCGAGCATGGCCACGGCGAGTACCGCCTGCGCTACCCGATGAAGCTGGTCAACGGCAAGTACCAGCGCATCAGCTGGGACCAGGCCTACGACGAGATCGTGGCCAAGATGAAAGAGCTGCGCGAGGCCAGCGGCCCCGACTCGGTGTACTTCATCGGCTCGTCCAAGCACAACAACGAACAGGCCTACCTGCTGCGCAAGTTCGTGAGCTTCTGGGGCACCAACAACTGCGACCACCAGGCGCGCATTTGCCACTCCACCACCGTGGCCGGCGTGGCGAACACCTGGGGTTATGGCGCCATGACCAACTCGTACAACGACATGCAGAACAGCAAGGTCGCTCTGTACATTGGCTCCAACGCCGCCGAGGCCCACCCGGTGTCGATGCTGCACATGCTGCACGCCAAGGAAACCGGCTGCAAGATGATCGTGGTGGACCCGCGCTTCACCCGCACCGCGGCCAAGGCCGACGAGTACGTGCGCATCCGCTCGGGCACCGACATCCCCTTCCTGTTCGGCCTGCTGTACCACATCTTCAAGAACGGCTGGGAAGACAAGCAGTACATCAATGACCGCGTCTACGGCATGGAAGACGTCAAGAAGGACGTGCTGGCCAAGTGGACGCCGGACAAGGTGGAAGAAGCCTGCGGCGTGAAGGAAGAGCAGATGGCCAAAGTGGCCAAGATGCTGGCCGACAGCCGGCCCGGCACCATCGTGTGGTGCATGGGCCAGACCCAGCACACCATCGGCAACGCCATGGTGCGTGCCTCGTGCATCCTGCAACTGGCCCTGGGCAACGTGGGCAAGAGCGGCGGCGGCACCAACATCTTCCGTGGCCACGACAACGTGCAGGGCGCCACCGACGTGGGCCCCAACCCCGACTCGCTGCCCGGCTACTACGGCCTGGCCGCTGGCGCCTGGAAGCACTTCGCCGCCACCTGGGGCGTGGACTACGACTGGATCAAGTCGCAGTACGCCGAGGGCACGATGGAGAAGCCCGGCATCACCGTGTCTCGCTGGATCGACGGTGTGCTGGAGAACAACGAGCTCATCGACCAGGGCCCGAACCTGCGCGGCGTCTTCTACTGGGGCCACGCCCCCAACTCGCAGACCCGTGGCCTTGAGATGAAAAAGGCCATGGACAAGCTGGACCTGCTGGTGGTGGTGGATCCGTACCCATCGGCCACGGCTGCCATGGCGGCCATGCCCTCGAAGGACGTGAACCCCAACCGCGCGGTGTACCTGCTGCCGGCGGCCACCCAGTTCGAGACCAGCGGTTCGTGCACCGCTTCCAACCGCTCGCTGCAGTGGCGTGAGCAGGTGATCGAGCCCCTGTGGGAGAGCCGCACCGACCACATGATCATGTACCAGTTCGCCCAGAAGCTCGGCTTTGCCGAACAGCTGTGCAAGAACTACAAGATGGTCAAGGGCAAGGGCGGCATGGAAGAGCCCGAGATCGAGTCCATCCTGCGCGAGATCAACAAGTGCGTCTGGACCATTGGCTACACCGGCCAGAGCCCTGAGCGCCTGAAGGCCCACATGCGCAACATGCACGCCTTTGACGTGAAGACGCTCAAGTGCAAGGGCAAGGTGGTGGACAAGGAAACCGGCTACGACATGTCCGGCGACTACTTCGGCCTGCCTTGGCCCTGCTACGGCTCGCCCGAGATCAAGCACCCGGGCTCGCCCAACCTGTACGACACCTCCAAGCACGTGATGGACGGCGGCGGCAACTTCCGCGCCAACTTCGGCGTGGAGCGTGGCGGCGTGAGCCTGCTGGCCGAAGACGGCTCGCACTCGGTGGGTGCCGAGATCACCACCGGCTACCCCGAGTTCGACCACGTGCTGCTGAAGAAGCTGGGCTGGTGGGGCGACTTGTCCGAGGCCGAGCAGAAGGCCGCCGAGGGCAAGAACTGGAAGACCGACCCCACGGGCGCCATCATCCGCGTGGCCATGGCCCACGGCTGCCACCCGTTTGGCAACGCCAAGGCCCGTGCCGTGGTGTGGAACTTCCCCGACGCCATTCCGCAGCACCGCGAGCCCATCTACGGCACGCGCCCCGACCTGGTGGCCAAGTACCCCAGCCACGACGACCAGAAGACCCGCTGGCGCCTGCCCGTGCTCTACAAGTCGCTGCAGGCCAAGAACGTGGAAGAAAAGCTGCACGAGAAATTCCCGTTCATCATGACCTCGGGCCGACTGGTCGAGTACGAGGGCGGTGGCGAGGAAACCCGCTCCAACCCCTGGCTGGCCGAGCTGCAGCAAGAGATGTTCGTGGAGATCAACCCCAAGGCCGCTGCCGAGCGCAACATCCGCAACGGTGACCGCGTGTGGGTGAGCTCGCCCACCGGTGCACGCTTGAACGTGCAGGCGCTGGTGACCGAGCGCGTGGGGCCTGACACGGTGTTCCTGCCCTTCCACTTCTCGGGTCGCTGGCAGGGCGAGGACATGAAGCCTTACTACCCGGATGGCGCGATGCCGCTGGTGCGAGGCGAAGCGGTCAACACGGCCACCACCTATGGCTACGACATCGTGACGATGATGCAGGAAACCAAGACCACCATCTGCAATATCGAGAAGGCGTAAGCCCAGGAGAACCACATGGCACGAATGAAATTCATCTGCGACGCCGAGCGTTGCATCGAGTGCAACGGCTGCGTCACCGCCTGCAAGAACGAACACGAAGTTCCCTGGGGCGTGAACCGCCGCCGCGTGATCACGCTCAACGACGGCGTGCCCGGCGAGAAGTCCATCTCGGTGGCCTGCATGCACTGCAGTGACGCCCCTTGCATGGCCGTCTGCCCGGTGCAGTGCTTCTACCGCACCGAAGAAGGCGTGGTGCTGCACGACAAGGACGTGTGCATCGGCTGCGGCTACTGCTCGTACGCCTGCCCCTTCGGCGCGCCCCAGTTCCCCTCGCAAGGCACCTTCGGTGTGCGCGGCAAGATGGACAAGTGCACCTTCTGCGCCGGTGGCCCGGAAGAGCACGGCAGCCAAGCCGAGTTCGAGAAGTACGGTCGCAACCGCCTGGCCGAGGGCAAGCTGCCGGCCTGCGCCGAGATGTGCTCGACCAAGGCCCTGCTCGCCGGTGACGGCGACGTGGTGGCCGACATCTTCCGCTCTCGCGTGATCTCGCGCGGCAAGGGCGCCGAAGTCTGGGGCTGGGGCACCGCCTACGGCACCGCACAAGGAGGCAAGTCGTGATGCAGCGTTTCACCTTCATCTGCGCGGCCGCGGCCGCTTCGCTGGCCCTGGTGGCCTGTGGCGACAAGCCGCAAGAGCTCAAGGCCACTGGCGTCAAGCAAGACCGCGCCGCCTACACCGGCGTGGGCAAGAGCCAGTACGCCAACGGCGGCTGGACCGTGGGCGACAAGAACAGCTGGGAACAGCAGCTCAAGGCCCGTGCCCAGTACGGTCAGAACGAGTACCAGCGCGTCGCCGCGCCCAAGTGAGGAGGCTTCCCATGAAAGCCATGTTTCATCTTGGGCGATCAGGCCGGGCCTGGCTCGCGGCAGCGTTGCTGTCGGTGAGCGCGGGCTGGGCCATCGCCCAGTCGGCCCCGGCGCCGCAGCCCGTCCCGGCGGCAGCGGCACCGGCCACTGGCGGCATTAAGAGCGCCAACATCTTTGAGATCGCGCCCGACGCCGACAAAGACGCCAACTACGCCCAGCAGACCAACGGAGAGCGCAGCCAGGTGCAGCCCGGCAACAACGCGCCCATGTGGCGCTCGGTGGGCGGCGGCGTCACGGGCTACAGCAGCCTGCCGTACCCCGAGGCCGGCAACCTGATCCAGCCCACCGTGCAGTACCCGGGTTCGCGCCTGACCACGGCTGGCGAAGCCTGGCGCCAGGTGCGCAACAACTGGATCCTGCCCTACGGTGGTTCGCTGCTGCTGATCGTGGCCGTGGCCATTGGCCTGTTCTACTTCGGCAAGGGCACGCTCAAGCTGCACGGCCCCGAAACGGGTCGGCTGATCGAGCGCTTCACTTATGTGGAACGCGCGGCGCACTGGGTGAACGCCATTGCCTTCGTGGCGCTGGCGGTGTCGGGCATCGTGATGGCGTTCGGGCAGTTCTTCCTGCTGCCCATCATCGGCAGCACGCTGTTTGGCTGGCTGACCTACGCGCTGAAGAACGTGCACAACTTCGTGGGCCCGCTGTTCGCGGTGTCGCTGGTGGTGGTGATCCTCACCTTCGTGAAGGACAACCTGCCGAGCAAGCACGACATCACCTGGCTGCTCAAGGGCGGTGGCCTGCTGGGCGGGCATGAGGTGCCGTCGCACCGCTTCAACGCGGGCGAGAAGGTGCTGTTCTGGGGCGGTGTGTTCCTGTTCGGCCTGATCGTGGTGGGCTCTGGTGTCTTCCTCGACAAGATCGTGCCGGCGGTGGAATACACCCGCGCCAACATGCAGGTGGCCCACATGATCCACGCCACGGCGGCGGTGGTGATGATGGCCATGTTCATGGGCCACATCTACATGGGCACCATCGGCATGAGCGGCGCCTACAGCGCCATGAAGACCGGCTACGTGGACGAGACCTGGGCCAAGGAACACCACGAGCTCTGGTACGACGACATCAAGGCCGGCAAGATCCCGGCCCAGCGCACCGCCACGGCAGCCGCCGAGGCTGCCCAGCCCGCCAAGGCCTGATTTGTAAGAGGTTCACATGAAACGCACCGTTCTCATCCTGTCCCTGCTGGTGTCGGGCGCGGCCATGGCCAAGCTGCCCGCGCCGGTGCTCACCGACGAGGCCAAGGCCAAGGCGGCTGAGGCCGCCGCCAAGACCGCCCACGACAACAAGGTGGCGGCCTACCAGTTGTGCAAGTCGATGGACAAGGCCGCGGCCAACCACTTCAAGTACGCGGCGGCCCGTGGCAAGAGCGCGCAGGCCTCGGCCAACGCGCCGGCCTGCACCGACCCGGGCCCGTTCGTCTACACGCCTGCTGCCGCGGCGCCGGCCGCCGCACCGGCGCCTGCTGCCCCGGCCGCAGCGCCCGCCAAGAAGGGCTGAGGTTCGCCTCGCTCTCGCAAAAAAGGCCCGCTGGGCCTTTTTTGTTGCGCGCGCTGATCTGCGCCCTTTCCCTTTTCCCTTTGCGTTCTTTTGTGCCCAGGCACACTCGCGCCATGAACTTGTCTGACCTCACGCCCGCTGCCCAGCCCCTGCGCCCCTTGCTGTCCCAGGCCAGCGCGCCGCTCACGCGCGAGGTGCCGGTGGTCAACGAGTTCGGCGTGGCCAGCACCGTGGCCATTCCGGCCGAGCGCGACCTCACCGTGTACGTGGACAAGCGCGAGCTGGTCACGCTCATGACGTTGGGCGCCCACCCCGAGTGGCTGGTGCTGGGCTATTTGCTGAACCAGCGCCTGATCGGCTCGATTGAAGAGGTGGCCTCGGTGCAGGTGGACTGGGACGTGGGCGCCGCCGCCGTCACCACCCGCGCGGGCATCGAGCGCATCGAAGAGCGCACCGCCACGCGCGTGGTCACCACCGGCTGCGGGCAGGGCAGCGTGTTCGGCCACCTGATGGACGAGATCGACCGCATCGCGCTGCCCGATGGCGTGCTGCGCCAGTCGCAGCTCTATGCCATCGTCAACGCCATTCGCCTGACCGAGAGCACCTACAAATCGGCCGGCTCGGTGCACGCCTGTGCGCTGTTCCGGGGTGAGCAGTTGCAGCTCTTCGTGGAAGACGTGGGCCGCCACAACGCGGTGGACACCATCGCCGGCTGGCTGGCCTTGAATGACTCGCCCGCCGCGCCCGTGCCGGATGGCGGCATCGACAAGGTGTTCTACACCACGGGCCGGCTCACCAGCGAGATGGTGATCAAGTCGGCCCAGATGGGCGTGCCGGTGGTGGTCTCGCGCAGCGGCATCACCCAGATGGGGTTGGAAGTGGCCCAGCGCGTGGGCCTGTGCGCCATTGGCCGGGCCACCAACAAGCACTTTCTTTGCTACGCCAACCCGCAGCGCCTGCTGCTGGACGCGGTGCCCAGCCACGCCACCGGGGCCGGCGCCCGGGTCGAATCGACCTAAACTCGGGCCACCTGGCCCGCCCACACCTGGCGACGGGCCCAACCCCATTTGCCGAGAGCCCCATGAGCCGAGAAGTCCACGTCATTTCCCACCCCCTGGTGCAGCACAAGCTCACGCTGATGCGCCGCAAGGAAACCAGCACCAAGAGCTTTCGCGAGCTGGTGCACGAGGTGAGCGCGCTGCTCGCCTACGAGCTCACGCGCGACATGCCGATGCAGCTCATCGACATCGAGACCCCGCTGGAGCAGATGAAGTCGCCCGTGATCGACGGCAAGAAGATCGTGCTGGCCTCCATCCTGCGCGCCGGCAACGGCTTCCTGGACGGCATGCTGCAGATCATCCCCGGCGCGCGCGTGGGCCACATCGGCCTGTACCGCGACCCGGCCACGCTGCAGGCGGTGGAGTACTACTTCAAGATGCCGCAGGACATGCACGAGCGCGACGTGATCGTGCTTGACCCCATGCTGGCCACCGGCAACTCGGCCGTGGCCGCGGTGGACCGCCTGAAGCAGACCAACCCGCGCTCGATTCGCTTTGTGTGCCTGGTCACCTGTCCGCAGGGCATCAAGACCTTCCACGACGCCCACCCCGACGTGCCCATCTACACCCCGGCGGTGGACCGCGGCCTGAACGAGCACGGCTACATCGTGCCCGGCCTGGGCGACGCGGGTGACCGGATCTTCGGCACCAAGTGAACCCGCGGGCGGCTTGCCGCTCCAAGCCTGCCATGACCTCACCCGCCGCCTTGCCCATTCGCTTCTGGACCCTGGGCTGGTCCTCCCTCTGGCGCGACTGGCGCGCCGGTGAGCTTCGCCTGTTGGTGCTGGCCGTCACCCTGGCAGTGGCGGCGCTCACGGCGGTGGGCTTTTTTGCCGACCGCCTGCAGGGCGGCCTGGCGCGCGACGCCCGCGCGCTGATCGGTGGCGACGCGGTGGTGCGCAGCGACAACCCCACGCCAGCGGCCTTTGCCGACAAGGCCCGCGAACTGGGCCTGCAGATCGCCCAGAACGAGACCTTCCCCACCATGGGCCGCGCGCCCGACGATGCCGGTGGCGCCAGCCGGCTGGTGGCCCTGAAGGCGGTGAGCCACGGTTACCCCTTGCGCGGCACGCTGCGCACTGCGCCCGCGCCCGACCAGCCCGAGGCCACCACGTCTGACATTCCGGCCCCGGGCACCGCCTGGGTGGACGCGGCCCTGCTGGGCGCGCTTGACCTGAAGGTGGGCCAGCCGCTGCTGCTGGGCGACACGGCCTTCACCATCGCCCGCGTGCTGGTGGCCGAGCCCGACCGGGGCGCCGGCTTCATGAGCTTTGCCCCGCGCGTGATGATCCACCGCGACGACCTGGCCGCCACCGGCCTGGTGCAGCCCGCCAGCCGCATCAACTACCGCCTGGCCGTGGCCGGCGACGACGCCCGCGTGGCCCAGTTCAACGCCTGGGCCCGTGCCGAGATTGACCGGCACGAGGTGCGTGGCGTGCGCCTGGAATCGCTGGAAAGCGGCCAGCCCGAGATGGAGCGCACCCTGGGGCGCGCCGAAAAATTCCTGAACCTGGTGGCCCTGCTGGCGGCTCTGCTGTGCGCGGTGGCGGTGGCGATCGCGGCGCGCGGCTTCGCCCAGCGCCACCTGGACGACTGCGCCATGCTGCGCGTGCTGGGCCTGTCGCAAGGCACCATGGCCCGCGCCTACACGCTGGAATTCGCGCTGGTGGGCCTGTTCGCCAGCGCCCTGGGCGTGGCCCTGGGCTGGGCGGTGCACCACGTGTTCGTGCTGCTGCTGGCCGGTCTGGTGGAAAGCAACCTGCCCGCGCCCAGCCTGGCGCCGGTGCTGCTGGGCCTGGGCATGGGCCTGACGCTGATGATGGCCTTTGGCCTGCCGCCCGTGCTGCAACTGGCCAAGGTGCCGCCGCTGCGCGTGATCCGCCGCGACGTGGGCCAGCTCAAGCCCGCCACCCTGGGCGTGCTGGGCCTGGGCATCGCCGGCTTTGCCGCGCTGCTGCTGGCCGCCAGCCGCGACCTGGTGCTGGGTGGCATCGCGGTGGGCGGCTTTGCCGGGGCGGTGCTGCTGTTCGCGGTGGCCAGCTACGCCGCCGTGCGCCTGCTGCGCGCCAGCGTCAACGAAACCACCGCGCCGCGCGCCCTGGTGATGGCCACGCGCCAGTTCAGCGCCCGCCCGGTGTTCGCGGTGGTGCAGATCAGCTCGCTCGCAGTGGGCCTGCTGGCCCTGGTGCTGCTGGTGCTGCTGCGCACCGACCTCATTTCCAGTTGGCGCAGCGCCACGCCGCCCGATGCGCCCAACCGCTTCGTCATCAACATCCAGCCCGACCAGGCCGAGGCCTTCCAGCAGAGCCTGCGACAGGCCGGCGTGAAAGACTTTGACTGGTACCCCATGATCCGTGGGCGGCTGGTGGCCATCAACGGCCGCGAGGTCTCGCCCGAGCAGTTCGAGGCCGAGCGCGCGCAGCGCCTGGTGGAGCGCGAGTTCAACCTCTCCAGCACGGTGCAGCCGCCCGACCACAACCCCATCGTGCAAGGCCGCTGGACGCCGGAAGAAGCCGACGGCCTGAGCGTGGAAAAAGGCCTGGCCGAAGAGCTGGGCCTGGCGCTGGGCGATCGGCTGTCCTTCGACATCGCCGGGCAGGTGCTGGAGCGGCGCATCACCAGCGTGCGCGAGGTGGACTGGGCCTCGCTCAAGGTGAACTTCTTCGTGCTGTTCCCGGTGGCCCAGGTGCCCGACGCGCCGGTGACCTACATCACCTCGTTCCGCGCGCCCGACACCGCTGGTTTTGACAACGCCCTGGTGCGCCAATTCCCCAACGTGACCAACGTGGACATGAGCCAGACCATCGCCCAGGTGCAGCGCGTGCTGGGCCAGGTGATCGGCGCGGTGGAGTTCTTGTTTGTCTTCACCCTGGCCGCCGGTCTGGTGGTGCTGCTGGCGGCCGTCACGGCCACGCGCACCGAGCGCGAGCGCGAATTCGCCATCTTGCGCGCGGTGGGCGCGGGCTCGGGTCTGCTGAAGCAGGTGCAGCGCATCGAGCTGCTGGGCGTGGGCCTGCTGGCCGGCGCGCTGGCCTCGGTGGTGGCGGTGGCCGTGGGCTGGGCCCTGGCGAAATACGCCTTCCAGTTCAGTTGGACGGCCTCGCCCTGGGTGCCGCTGGCCGGCGCACTGGGCGGCGCGGTGCTGGCCCTGATGGCCGGTTGGTGGGGCCTGCGCAGCGTGTTGCGCACCCCGGTGGTGGAAACCCTTCGCAAGGCAGCGACATGACAGACCCGGTGAAGCCGGCAACCCCCTTTGAATGGATCGGTGGCGAGGCGCAGGTGCGCGCCCTGGTGGACCGCTTCTACGACCTGATGGACCTGGAGCCCGGCTACCGCGAACTGCGCACCGCCCACGGCAACACGCTGGAGAGCGCGCGCGACAAGCTGTTCTGGTTTCTCTGCGGCTGGCTGGGCGGGCCCGACCACTACATCAGCCGCTTCGGCCACCCGCGCCTGCGCATGCGCCACATGCCGTTTGCCATCGGCATTCAAGAGCGTGACCAGTGGCTGGCCTGCATGGACCAGGCCATGGGGGATGTGGGCATTGACCCCGAACTTCGCCAGCGCCTGAACCAGAGCTTTTTCCAGACCGCCGACTGGATGCGCAACACGCCGGCCTGATCAGGCCGGCCGCCCGCGCCACAGGTGCAGGCCGTCCAGCCCCAGGTGGTGCAGCGTCTCGCGCAGCACCATCAGGCGCGCGGCGGCTTCCCGGCCAGGCGGCAGGTCGCGCCAGGCGCTGGCATCGCCCAGGGCGCCACTGGCCAGGCGCTGAAACGCCGCCTCCACCGCGGCGGTGGGCAGGGTGGTGAAGCCGGCGGTGTCGTTCGAGCCTGCCAGGCCGGTGCCGGCCAGCCAGCGCGCATCGCTGCTCAACAGCACCGCCCCGGCCGGCCAGTGCGGCAGCGCCGCCATGAGGGCGTCTTCCACGAAGTCGATGCCGCGCTCCAGCTCCACCGCCGTGGGCCGATCGCCCGCGAAGAAGCGAGCACCCACGGCCGCGTCGCCCAGCGGCAGCGCGGCCAGCGCCTCGCCATCGGGCGCCCGGCGCCAGTTCAGCGTGGTGGGCCCCAGGTCCAGCCACACGGGCGTGGCCGTGGGCCAATGCCTCAGGGCCGCGTGGTGGGTGTCCATCACGCCGCTCCGGTGAGGTGCTGGCGCACTGCCTCCACCACACGGGCGTCGATGCCGTGGCCCAGGCCAGGCAGCCGGTCCAGCGTGGCGTGCCCGCCCAGGGCCTGCCACTGCTGCAGGGCCGATGCGCTCAGGCCCACCGGCATCACCCCGTCGCTCTCGCCGTGCACCAGGTGCAGCACGGTGGCCGGGTCGGCGCGACGGGGCGCTTGCGCGAAACGGCCGGCGATGGCGACCACTCGGCCCGCCAAGCCGGGGGCGCCCTGGGTCGCTTCCAGCGCCATGATGGCGCCTTGCGAGAAGCCCAGCAGCGCTGTGCGCGCCGCGTCCACCCCGGCCTTGGCCTGCCAGCGCTGCACCGTGGCCACGAAGCCCGGCATGGCGGCCGCGACGCGGGCGGGCCGGTTGGCTTCGTCCACGCCGCGCACCGAAAACCACTGCCAGCCCGCGCCCAGGTCGCAGGGCTCGGGCGAGCGCACGCTCACGACCCAATGCCGGGGCAGGTGGCGCGCCAGCACCTGGCCCAGGGGGGCCAGGTCTTCGGCCGAACTGCCCACGCCATGGAACAGCAGAAGCAGCCCTTCGGCAGCCCCTTCGGGGGCCTGCACGATCAGGTCGCCCGGCCGTTGCGTGAGCGGTGCCATCGGGGTGCTGCTCTCGTTGGCCATCAGCGCGACCCTTCGTCACCGGCCATCGCCGCGTCCACCGAGGCGCTGCCGCCACCGCTGATCAGCAGCGAGACCGATGCCGCCAGCAGGGCCAGGGCGAATTCGTAGCCGTTGTTGCTCATGAACAGGCCGTGGCTGATGTGCACCGTGAAGATGGCCACCAGCATGGCCACGCTCAGGGCCAGTGCGGCCGGGCGCACCAGCAGGCCCACGATCAGGGCCAGGCCGCCGAAGAACTCGGCGCCGCCAGCCAGCAAGACCATCAGCACGCCGGGCGCCAGCCCGATCGATTCCATCCATTGCGCCGTGCCGGTGAGGCCGTAGCCGCCGAACCAGCCAAACAGCTTTTGCGCACCGTGCGCGGCGAAGATGATGCCCACCGGAAGGCGCAAGGCCAGTGGGGCCCAGCCGGCGCGGGTGGACATGACGCGGGAGATCAGGGATTGGCTCATGGAAATGCTCCTTGGGAGGTTGTCGATGCGTCAACTGTATTGTTCAAAATTGAATTGATAAATTACATTCCCGAGAACTGACTGTCCCGAAAAGAGAAACAGATGGACCGATTCGAGGAAATGCGGGTGTTCGCCGCCGTGGTCGATGCGGGCAGCTTCGTGCGCGCGGCCGATGCGCTGGACCTCTCCAAAACCGCCGTGTCGCGCCATGTGTCCGAGCTGGAGTCGCGCCTGGGGGTGCGCCTGCTTCACCGCACCACGCGCAAGCTCTCGCTCACGGCCGAGGGGCAGGTCTTCCATGCGCGCTGCAAGGCGCTGCTGGGCGCGGTGGAGGCGGCCGAGGCCGAGATCACGGCCGGCTCGGTGCAGCCCAGCGGTGTGTTGCGCCTGAACGTGCCGGTGACCTTCGGCCTGATGCACCTGGCACCGCTGTGGCCCGACTTCATGCAGCGTTACCCGCAGGTCACGCTGGACGTGAGCCTGGCCGACCGGTTGGTGGACCTGGTGGAAGAGGGGTTTGACCTGGCCGTGCGCATCGCGCAACTGAGCAGTTCCACCCTGGTGAGCCGGCAGTTGGCCACCACGCGCATGGTGCTGTGCGCCTCACCCGAGTACCTGCGCCGCCACGGGCAGCCGCAGCGCCCGGCCGATCTGGCCCAGCACCGTGTGCTGGCCTACAGCCTGTTCCACCAGGGCGAGCACTGGGCCTTTGACGGGCCACAAGGGCGAGAGGTGGTGAAGGTGAACCCGATCTTGCGCACCAACAGCGGCGACACCTGCGTGGCCGCTGCGCTGGCGCACCAGGGCGTGGTCCTGCAGCCCAGCTTTCTGGTGGGAGAACCGCTTCGCCAAGGCGATCTGGTGGAGGTGCTGCCGGGGCATCGCTCGGGCGAAATGGGCATTTACGCGGTCTACCCCAGCCGCCAGCACCTGCCGCCCAAGGTGCGCGCCATGGTGGACTTTCTGGTGGAGGCCTTTCGCACCACCGCCTGGCCCGCCTGAACTGGCAGCCTGACCTAGCCTGAGCGGGTGTCAGGCCGGGCGCAACAGCACCACCAGCGCGCCCGCGCCTCCTTCGGCCGGGCGGGCCTGCACAAAGGCCATCACCTCGTTTTTCTGCACCAGCCAGCGCAGCACGCGGCTTTTAAGCACGGGCGTGCGGCCTGGCGAGCCCAGGCCCTTGCCGTGCACCACGCGCACGCAGCGCAGACCCAGCTGGTGGGTCTCGCGGATGAATCGCCCCAGCGCCTCGCGCGCCTCGTCGGTGCGCAGGCCGTGCAGGTCAATCTGGCGCTGGATGCACCAGCGGCCCTCGCGCAGCTTGCGCACAACGTCCGGCCCCAGGCCAGGGCGGCGGTAGCTGAGCATTTCGTCGGTGTGCAGCAGGGTTTCGATGTCGAACTCGTCCGACAGGGCCTCGCGCATCACCAGGGCCTCATCGCGCTCGCGCTGCAGCGGGCGCGGGGCCACGCCGCGCGGGGCATGCTCCACCCTGCCGTGCGAGCGCAGCCGCTGCACCGGGCCCACGGCCAGCTCGAACAGGCGTTTTTCGCGATCGCGGCGCAGGGCCTCCAGCCGCTCGGCCTCGCGCGCCGCCGCCTCGTGGGCGGCCCGCTCGGCCAGCGCCTGTTTGACGGCCTTGAGGTCGGCAAGCGATTGCACTTTCATGGCCGGCATTGTCGGGGCAGTGGCGCGGCACTGCCCCGCGGCCTTAGAGCAACCCCAGCTCGGCCATCGAGGTGACTTGGTGGCGGGTGACGATGAAGTGGTCCAGCACGCGCACGTCGATCAGTTGCAGGGCCGAGCGCAGGGCGCGCGTTACCATTTCGTCGGCCGACGAGGGCGTGGCCGCGCCGCTGGGGTGGTTGTGGGCCAGCACCACGGCGGCGGCGTGGTGGTGCAGGGCGCGCAGCACCACCTCGCGCGGGTAGACGCTGGTCTGGGTGAGGGTGCCGCGAAACAGCTCTTCCAGCGCGATCAACTGGTGCTGGTTGTTGAGGTAGAGCACGGTGAACACCTCGTGCGGGAGCGAGCCGATCTGCAGCTTCAGCAGGTCTCGCACCGCCTGGGGGCTGTCCAGCGTGGTGCCTTCGCGCAGCTCTTGCGTGAGGGCGCGGCGGGCCAGCTCCATCACGGCGGCCATCTCCGCCCGCTTGGCCGGCCCTAGGCCCTTGATGGACGCCAGCGCCTTGGGGCCCGCGTTGAGCAGGCCTGAGAGGCCGCCTCCCCGGTCGAGCACCTCTTGTGCCAGCTGCAGCACGTGCTTGCCGCTGACCCCCGTGCGCAGCAGCAAGGCCAGCAGTTCCACGTCGCTCAGGGCCGCCGGGCCGCGCTCCAGCAGCTTTTCGCGCGGGCGTGTGGAATGGGGCAGGCTTTTCAGCCCTCGATTCGCCAGGCCTTCCATCGTTTCTCCTCCCAGGGTGGGCCTGCTTTTTACAATACGGGTTTTGTCGGTACGCCCCCTACCATGCCCCAAGTCCAAGACGGCTCCTTTCTCACCCTCCACTACCGCATGAGCGATGCGCAGGGCCAGGTCATCATCGACACCTTTCCGGGCGCGCCCGCCACGCTGAGCCTGGGCACCGGTGAGCTGTCGCCCGCCATCGAGCAGCGCCTGCTGGGCCTGGAGGAGGGCACGCACACCGTGATCGAGCTGGCCGCGGGCGAGGCCTTCGGCGAGCGCCAGCCCGACATGGTGCAGTGGGTGGCGCGCAAGCTGCTCAATGAGCTGGGCGACCCGATGGAGCAGTACGCCGTGGGCGATGTGGTGCAGTTCCCCACGCCCGACGGCCTGGGCTCTTATGCCGGCGCCGTGCGCGAGGTGCGCGCCGATGGCGCCGTGCTGTTTGACTTCAACCACCCGCTCGCCGGCCAGCCCGTGCGCTTTGAGGTGCAGTTGATCGGGGTTCTTTGACATGACGGCTGAAACCAGAAAGACGAGCGCCGCCGGGCCGCCCCAAGGCGCGAGCGACCCCTCGGGGGGCAGCGAACCACGCGAAGCGGGGAGCGTGGGGGCGCAGATTGTCTTGGCCGAGCCGCGTGGTTTCTGCGCCGGCGTTGACCGGGCCATCGAAATCGTCGAGCGCGCGCTGGCCAAGTTCGGCCGGCCCATCTACGTGCGCCATGAAATCGTGCACAACACCTACGTGGTGAACGACCTCAAGGAAAAGGGCGCGATCTTCATCGAGGAACTCGACGAAGTGCCCGCCGGCGCCACCCTGGTGTTTTCGGCCCACGGCGTGAGCAAGGCCGTGCAGGACGAAGCCGCCCGGCGCGGGTTCCAGATTTTTGACGCCACCTGCCCCCTGGTCACCAAGGTGCACGTGGAGGTGGCCAAGCTGCACCGCGAGGGCTATGAGTTCCTCATGATCGGCCACAAGGGCCACCCCGAGGTGGAAGGCACCATGGGCCAGCTCGACAGCGGCATTCACCTGGTGGAAGACGTGGCCGACGTGGCGCGCGTGCAGCCCGCCCAGACCGAGAAGCTGGCCGTGGTCACGCAGACCACCCTGTCGGTGGACGACGCGGCCGAGATTCTGGCGGCCGTGAAGGCGCGTTTCCCCAGCGTGCGCGAGCCCAAGCAGCAAGACATTTGTTACGCCACGCAGAACCGGCAAGACGCGGTGAAGCTCTTGAGCCCGCAGGTGGACGTGGTGATCGTGGTGGGCAGCCCCACCAGCTCCAACAGCAACCGCCTGCGCGAGGTGGCCATCAAGCTGGGCACGCCGAGTTTCATGGTGGACAGCGCCGACGAGTTGCAGCCCGAGTGGTTCGAGGGCAAGGCCCGCGTGGGCCTGACGGCCGGTGCATCCGCCCCCGAGATCCTGGTGCGCCAGGTGATCGAGCGCATCAAGGCCTTCGGGGCCATTTCGGTGCGTTCCATGGAAGGCCTGAGCGAGACCATCAAGTTCCCGCTGCCCAAGGGCCTGAAGATCGACGGCGACCAGACCGCGCCCCTGCAGCACCTGCGCTGACCCTTTACTTTCATTTCATCCCATGCTCGACATCGTTCAACTGCGCAAAGACCTCGACACCGTGGTCGCGCGCCTGACCACCCGCAAGAACCCGCAGCCTTACCTCGACGTGGCGGCCTATCAGGCACTGGAGGCCGAGCGCAAGGCGCTGCAGACCCGCACCGAAGAGCTGCAAAGCCAGCGCAACAGCCTGTCCAAGCAGATCGGCATGCTCAAGGGCAAGGGCCAGCACGCCGAGGCCGACGCCGTGATGGCCCAGGTGGGCGCGATCAAGGCCGAGCTGGACGCCGGTGCTGCGCGCCTGGACGTGATCCAGACCGAGCTGCAGGCCCTGCTGCTGGCCGTGCCCAACCTGCCGCACGAGAGCGTGCCGGTGGGGGCCGACGAATCGGGCAACGTGGAGCTGCGCCGCTGGGGCACGCCGCGCGCCTTCGATTTCCCGGTGCGCGACCACGTGGACATCGGCGAAAAGCTGGGCCTGGATTTCGAGACCGGCGCCAAGCTCTCGGGCTCGCGCTTCACCTTCATGCGCGGCCCCATCGCCCGCCTGCACCGGGCGCTGGCCCAGTTCATGCTGGACGTGCAGACGCAAGAGCACGGCTACACCGAGTGCTACACGCCCTACATCGTCAACGCCGACACGCTGCGCGGCACCGGCCAGTTGCCCAAGTTCGAGGGCGATCTGTTCGCCGCCAAGAAGGGTGGGCAAGAGGGCGAGGACGAGCAGGCGCTGTACCTGATTCCCACCAGCGAGGTCACGCTCACCAACGTCGTGCGCGACACGGTGCTGAGCGAGGCCGAGCTGCCCATCAAGCTCACCGCCCACACGCCGTGCTTCCGCTCGGAGGCCGGCAGCGCTGGGCGCGACACGCGCGGCATGATCCGCCAGCACCAGTTCGACAAGGTGGAGATGGTGCAGATCGTGCACCCCGAGAAAAGCTATGAGGCGCTGGAGGACATGACCCGCCACGCCGAGGCCATCTTGCAGCGCCTGGAGCTGCCCTACCGCGTGATCGCGCTGTGCACCGGCGACATGGGCTTTGGCGCGGCCAAGACGCACGACCTGGAGGTGTGGGTGCCGGCGCAGGGCACCTACCGCGAGATCAGCTCGGTCTCCAACTGCGAGGCTTTCCAGGCCCGCCGCCTGCAGGCCCGCTTCAAGACGGCACAGGGCAAGAACGAGCTGGTTCACACCCTCAATGGCTCGGGCCTTGCCGTGGGCCGTGCCCTGGTGGCGGTGCTGGAGAACCACCAGAACGCCGACGGCAGCATCACCGTGCCGGCCGCCCTGCGGCCTTACCTGGGCGGCCTGGAGCGCTTGCAGGCGGCCTGAGGGCGCTGCCTCAGCCCATCGGGGCCTGGCCCAGGGGCCAGCCCAGATGGGCCAGCGCGGGCAGCAGGGCCTGGAGCTTGACCGGGCCTTCGATCACGTGATTCGCGCCCGCATCGCGCCAGGCATCGGCGCCTTTGCCCGTTCGGGTCAGGGCGACCAACGGGGTGGGCGCCGTGGCCCGCTCGCGATCGGTCTGTCGCACCCGCTGGGCCAGCTCGGTGCCGTTAAGGCCAGGAAGCGAGTCGCTGACCAGCACCAAGGCCCATTGCCCATCGCCCGCCAGCGACAGGGCTTGCGTGCCGTCGGTGACGTGGACGATGTCCCGGTCGTTCAGGCCCAGCAGCAAGCGCAGCAGGTCGAGGTAGTCGGCCTGGGTGTCGGCCACCAGCATGCGCCGGTGAAGAGGCGCGGCCTCGACCTCGGGCAGGGGCAGCCACACGCGCATGGTGGTGCCTTCGCCCAAGGTGCTTTGCACCTCGATGCGGCCTTGCATCATGTCCACCAGTTGCTTGCAGATGTGGGTGCCCAGGCCCGAACCGCCATAGGCGCGCGTGGCAGTGCTGTCGGCCTGGCTGAAGGGTTCGAACAGCTGGGGCAGGAAGTCCTGGCTCATGCCGATGCCCGTGTCGTCCACCTCGATCCAGACGCCGCCGTCTCCCGGCCGGGCGCTGAGCCTGACGCCACCGTGCGAGGTGAACTTCACCGCGTTGCCCAGCAGGTGGCCCAGTGCCTGTCGCAGGCGAAAGGCATCGCCCCGTACCCAGCGCGGCAGGTCTGGGTCGAGGCTCAGGGTCATGCTCAGGCCCTGTGTGTCGCAAGGCTGTTCATGCGCCAACGCCAGGGTGCGCAGCAGCTCGTGCAGATCGAAAGGCTCGGGCTCAATTTGCAAGGTGCCCCGGGCCAGCCGACTGGTTTGCAGGATGTCATCGAGCAGCTTGAGCAAGTGCCGCGCCGATTGCTCCACCATGCCGAGCTGTTCGCGTTGGCTGGCTGACAGCGGGGTGCTCTGCAGCAACTGGGTGAACCCGAGCACCCCATTGAGCGGGGTGCGAAGTTCGTGGCTCATGTTGGCCAGGAACTGCTCCCGGATGGCGGCGGTGCGCTCGGCCTGCTTCTGCGCCAGCCGGGTTTGTTGCAGGGCGTGGCGGTCGGAGATGTCCTGGGCGATCTTGGTGGAACCGATCACCTGGCCGTTTTCGTCCCGCAGTGGCGACAGGCTGATTGACAGGTGCACCGGGCGCCCATCGCTTCGCAGTCGCACGGCCTCGAAGGTGGGCACATCGCGTCCCTGGGAAATTTCGGCAATGAGCCGCGCTTCTTCATCAACGCTCCCGGGCGGAAACAGCCGGGTGATGGGTTGGCCGATCATTTCCCGTCTCAGGTATCCGAAGATGCGCTCTGCGCCGCTGTTCCATGACGTGATGGTGCCGTCCAGGGACTTGGTGACGATCGCGTCGTTGGAGTTGGCGATGATTCGCTGGGCAACGCGCAGCCGCTGCCTCGCCTCGCGCAGGCGAAGCCACAGCAACAGACAGCCGCTGCTCAGGCCTGTGGCCAGCAGCCAGCCGGCCTGGTGCCAGGCCACGGCGAGGAGAGGGGGAAAGCTGTTCATGACAGGCTAGGGGCGTGCGAGGCACCGGCGCCGCGCACCACCTTGGCATTTCGGCCATCCCGCCCGAAAACTTGACAACCGAAGGTCGGAAACCCGCCGCCACCGTCGGCCCGTGCCCTGCCGTGCCGGCCCGCCGCCTGGGGGGTCAGCGGGTCAGCCAGTGCTCCGCCGTGGCGACGCCCTGGCTCACCACCTTCCACCACTGCATGAAGGAATCGCAGCGCTTGGCCACCTCGGGGAACAGATCGGCGGGCTCCAGGCACTCGGCCCAATCTGAGAGCCAGGCCGCCAGGTGAGGCTCGGCCACCGTGCGCACGCGCCTGGCGCCTCGAAGCGCCTGACCCAGCTGCTGGGCGTCGGCGTGCCAGCGCAGCGCGCCGAGTTCGCCCATGCGCTGCCCCACCCAGTGCCAGCGGTGCGCGTTCCAGGGCCAGGCCTGGTGGAAATCGGTCACGGCGATGCCGACCACCACCGTCTCGGGTGAAAGGTCGGTGGGCAGTGCGCCCAGTGCCCAGGGGTGCACCAGCCACACGTCGCGCCCGGCCACGGCCGCGCCATCGGGCGATGCCCAGGCTGGCTGGTCTGGTGGGGCGGCCAGCAGCGCGGGTTCTTCGGCCGCCTCGGTGCTTGCCCCGGCGGCGGCCTGGGGGGGGCGTGCCGAGGGATCGCGCGCCAGTTGGTCAAGCGCTTCATAGGTGGTGTCGATCACCGTGCCGGGGCTGTGCCAGGGCGCGGGCGCGAACTTGGCCACATTCTCGGCGTTGAAGAGATAGGGCTTGTGGCTGCCCGTGCCGGCCACCCATTGCCAGCTCAGGTGGTTGCTGGCGAGGTCACCGTCGAGCAGGTGACCGTAAAGCCAGTCGGCCCCGGCGCGCCAGTGCACCTTGCGCACATGCACCACATAGCTGGCCAGCCACATGCGCGCGTGGTTGTGCAGCCAGCCGGTGGCATACAGCTCGCTCACGGCCTGGTCGATGGCGGGCACGCCCGTGCGCCCTTGGCGGATGTCGGCCGGCAGCTCGCGGGCGTAGGCCTCGTCGGGCAAAGGGCCCGGGTGCAGCGATTGCAGGATGCCATCGCCCCGGTGCTGCCACACGTGGCGGAAATAGGCCCGCCACCCCAGCTCGAACACCAGCTTGTGCTGTGCGGGCAGCGGGTGCCCAGCCAGCACGCCTTGCAGCACCTCACGCAAATCGACCAGGCCGTGGGTGAGGTAGGGCGACAGGCGGGTGACGGCGCCGTCCAGCGCGTTGCGGGTGCGCGCGTAGTCGGCAGGGCGGATGGCGCCAATGCGGCGCAGGGCCTCGGCGCGGGTGGGGGGAAAGTGGTCGAGCGGGGGCATGCGTGGTGACGGGCTTGTCTGCCGGCCTCAGCCCAGGCCCAGCAGCTTGGCGAGGTCTCGCTCGTCGTCGGGTGAGCCCAGCATCAGGTGTTCTTCCAGTTCGCGCAGGTGCTGGTCCATGAGTTGCACCGCGCCTTCGGCGTCGCCGCGGGCGATGCAGTCCACGATGCGTTCGTGCTCGTCGTGTTCGCAGGATGCGTTGCCCGGTGGCTGGTGCACGGCCACGATGAGCGAGCAGCGCGAGACGATTTCTTGCAGGTAGCGCTGCAGGATGGGGTTGCCCGAGAGCTCGGCCAGGCGCAGGTGGTAGGCGCTGGCCAGGCGCGCCCAGGCGGGCTGGTCGAAGCGGTGCATGGCCTCGTGTTCGGCGCGCAATTGCTCGCGCAGGCCCTTGAGGTCGCGGGAGGTGGCGCGCTCGGCCACCAGGCGCACGATGGCGGCTTCCAGCGCGCGCCGCGCCTCGAAGATCTGGCGCGTTTCTTCGCGCGTGGGCACCGCCACGATGGCGCCCCGGTTGGGCCGCAGTTGCACGATGTGGTCGTGCGCGAGCTTCTGCAGCACCTTGCGCACCACCGAGCGGCTCACGCCGAACAGCTCACACAGCGGCGCCTCGGGCAGCTTGGTGCCGGGCTTGAGGCGCTGGCCCATCACGCTGTCGAACACCGCGCGGTAAAGGCGGGTTTCGACGTCGGCGCTGTCGTCGGCCGAGGGGCTGTTCACCGGCGGCGCGGCGCTGGGCTGGCGCTGGGG
>Ga0255127_1000328_pt1 | contig 25002 bp, 19 predicted proteins | sample Law_Miss_RepB_8d_FD_188555 | JGI IMG/M metagenome (GOLD analysis project Ga0255127, IMG submission 188555) | Freshwater microbial communities from St. Lawrence River, New York, United States - Law_Miss_RepB_8d | ecosystem: Environmental > Aquatic > Freshwater > River | place: USA: New York...
AGGTTCGCCTCAAGAAAGCGAAATGATCGCCCGGATCCTCTCGCAAGATCCGGACTTGCAAATGCCTCCACCTGAAAGCAATAAACCACTTTCCGATAAACAAATCCAAACTCTAAAGACTTGGATAGAACAGGGAGCTCAATATCAAACACATTGGGCTTACATCCCCCCCACGCGCCCACCCATCTCCTCAGCAACGGGGAAAACGGACGCAGCGGGGAAATCATCGCTGGATTATTGGGTCGAAGTCGAACTCGCCAAACAAGGGATCCCCCCAAGTCCACGAGCCGAGCGACGTACGCTGATCCGTCGCCTCTACAGCGACCTTATCGGACTTCCTCCTACTCCCGAACAAGTCGCTGCATTCGAAAACGATTCTCGCCCCGATGCGTATCGACTGCTGGTCGAGGAACTGCTGAGCAACCCTCACTACGGTGAACGAATGGCGATTGGTTGGCTCGATGTCGTCCGCTTTGCAGACACCATCGGTTATCACAGCGACAACCCTCGAAACATCTGGCCGTATCGCGACTATGTGATCGCTTCGTTTAACTCCAACAAACCCTTCGATCGCTTCACCATCGAGCAACTTGCAGGGGATCTTCTCCCCGATGCCAATCAAGAAACCAAACTTGCAACCGCCTTCAATCGATTGATCCTCTCCACCGAAGAAGGTGGCGCACAACCCAAAGACTACGAAGCGCGCATGCTCGCCGACCGCGTTCGCGCAATAGGCACTGTATGGCTCGGACAAACCATCGGATGCGCACAATGTCACGATCACAAATACGACCCTATTACCACCAAGGATTTCTACTCACTGGGTGCCTTCTTCGCCGATATCCAAGAAGGAATCGTCGCAACACGCGAAGAAGGAATGCCGATTCTTACCGATGAGCAACAAAGGGAACTTCGACGCATCGAAGAAGATCCCAATACACGCGACGATCCGAAGGTTCGCGAAGACTTCCTCAAATCCGTCCCAAAATGCTTGGTCACCAATTCCACTGCAACCTCCTCGCCCGAGAAACGCCGCGTCGTTCGGATCCTACCGCGCGGCAACTGGATGGACGAATCGGGTGAAATCGTTCAACCAGCTTTCCCAATAGCCCTTCACCACTCCAACTCTCCAAGCGGTAACATCACCGCAACTCCGAAACCAATAGCACCGAAACCAATAACACCGAACCCACTGACTCGACTTGACCTAGCGAATTGGCTCGTATCCCAAGAAAACCCCCTCACCGCTCGCGTCGTGATGAACCGACTCTGGAAACACTTCTTCGGGACTGGACTTAGCAAAGTTCTCGACGACTTGGGGGCTCAAGGTGAGACGCCGATCAACCAACCTCTGCTCGACACAATGGCTTGTGAATTCATCGAAAGTGGCTGGGATGTCAAACATATGGTTCGCTGGATCGTATTAAGCGAAACGTACCAACGATCGACCCAAGCCGATCCAACCGCAGTCGCCCAAGATCCGCTCAACCGATACACCGGTCGCCAATCCTCTTTTCGACTCGACGCGGAACTTATACGCGACCAAGCCCTTGCGATCGGCGGACTGCTTTCCCCTCGCATCGGTGGACCAAGTGCGAAGCCTTATCAACCAGAAGGCTACTGGGAGAATTTAAACTTCCCTACCCGCACTTACTCACCCGACTCCGGCGAACAACAGTATCGACGTGGGATCTACACTTGGTGGCAACGAACGTTTCTTCACCCAAGCCTCCTAGCCTTCGACGCGCCCAGCCGCGAAGAATGCTCCGCAGAACGCTCCCGATCGAATATACCCCAACAAGCCCTCGTGCTCTTAAACGACCCGACATACGTCGAAGCCGCCCAAGGCTTCGCCCGCCGAGCTATCGAAGCAATCCCTGCATCGGATGCGAATCCGCAATGGCAAGCTGACCGCATCGCTTGGATGGTCCATCAAACTCTCCAACGCCCCGCAACCCCCACAGAATCCGAACTGCTCGCCAATCTAATCGCCAAACAATCTAAGCGGCTCAGCCAATCTCAACGATCAAGCGATACATCCGAAGAAAACTCCATGCAACTAAACGAACTGAACGTATGGACTCACGCAGCAAGAGTCCTGCTGAACTTGCATGAAACCATCACACGTAACTAATCCCCTGAAATACGAACGCCATGAACTCCCCTTACAACAACTTCAATATCTCCCGACGTAGGTTGCTCGCCCAAGGCACCATTGGAGCGACCGCGCTGTCAGCCTTGCTCAATCCATCGGCGACCTATTCTGGTGAACAAGTAAATGGAGCGGAGTCTTCTGTACCGCAGCACCCTGCGCTAGCGTCCAAAGGCACCATCGCGAATCTACCGCTTCCGCAACGCGCCAAGCGAGTCATTTGGCTCACCATGGCCGGCGGCCCATCCCACTTGGAACTCTTCGACTACAAACCTAAACTCGCTGAAATGCATGGTCAGCCCATGCCAGAGAGCTTCACCAAAGGTCAGCAACTCGCACAGCTCCAAGGCCAAGAGCTTCGATGCCTTGGCCCTCTCTTCGGGTTCAAATCGTACGGTAGCCAAGGGACTCAGATCGGTGAGTTACTCCCACACTTAGGCAACCAAATCGACAACCTGTGCTTGATTCGCTCAATGACTACCGATGCGATCAATCATGACCCAGCACACATGTTCATGAACACCGGTTCGCAGATATCGGGACGACCAAGCATGGGCGCTTGGATCCACTATGGATTAGGGGCCATGGCCGAGAACCTCCCGGGCTTCGTCGTACTGGTTTCGACAGGCAAAGGCCGCTCGCCTCAGCCGATCGCCGCACGACAATGGAGCAGCGGATTCCTGCCGAGCCGACACCAAGGCGTACAGCTTCGCAGCCGAGGCGAACCTGTGCTTTACTTAAACAACCCGCCAGGTATCGACCGCGAGCAGCAGTCGGACGACATCGCTGCGATCAATGCCATGAATCGCCAGTTCGCTCAAAATCACTTCGACCCCGAAATCGAAACCCGAATCGCCCAGTACGAACTAGCTTTCGAGATGCAGACGAGCATCCCGAACTTGATGGACACCCAAGACGAAACACAAGAAACGTTGAGTCTCTACGGATGCGAACCCGGCGATGGCACTTTTGCAAGCAACTGCTTGCTCGCACGCAGACTCGCTCAGCGGGGTGTACGATTCATCCAGCTCTATCACCGAGATTGGGATCACCATAGCTTGCTCAAAGAAGAGCTCCCTTTGCGAGCCAAAGAAGTCGATCAGGCAAGCGCCGCGTTGTTGCAAGATCTTCATCGACTCGGGATGCTCGAAGAGACACTCGTCGTATGGACGGGTGAGTTTGGCCGTACACCGATGTCGCAACAAAACAAAGGCCCCATCGGCCGCGATCACCATAACAAATCGATGTCCATGTGGCTTGCCGGCGGTGGGATCCGCCCCGGAACGGTCTACGGTGCGACCGATGAACTCGGCTATGCAGCCGTAGAAAACATTTGCACAGTCCACGACTTACACGCGACGATGCTGCATCAACTTGGCATCGACCACAACGCCTTCACTTACAAGTTCCAAGGCCTCGATTTCAAACTGACTGGAGTCGAAGGAGCAAACGTCATCCGCGATATCATCGCTTGATACTTCCCCCCTAACCCGCCACCCCCCGAAGCATAATCGAAGCCCCGTAACGGCATCCCGCAGCGTCAGCGAGGCAATGCAAGTACCCAGCCAACGACCGACAAGCCTACTCTTCAAACACTCGCACCCAATCGGACTTCATGTCCACCACATACCAGCCTTGCGCCGAAGCTTCTTGCAGCGCGACGACCAACTTGCCTGTACTCTTCGGTGTAGCATCATAAGCGTACTCGCGCTCGGCGTCGGTGTGATGAATGATCGCGCCGAAACTAGCCCGAGGATTGCCGATCGTGGTGTACTGAAGCATTTCAAAGTCACCGTCACTGTTACCAAAGCAAACCACGGGCCGGCGACCGATCCCCATCTGAATTCCAACCGGCTTACCCGATTTGTCATCGACGAATAGGTTATCCAAGGTTTTAATCAAAACGGGTTTTCCGTCGCGCATCTCAAAGCGAGTCCTTGCCGTAGATCCGATGACTTGCTCCGGTGAAATCCCATACACTCGCTCGGACCAAACTCGCATAAAATCGGCACCGCCACCCGAGACGATATACGTTTTGAATTCGTTTTGACGCAGATACTTCAAGACTTCCTGCATCGGCACATACGTGAGCTTGTCATAGCCGCGCCCGTAGCGAGGGTGCTTGCTCGTCTGCATCCAATCTGAAACACTTTTAGAGAACTCCTCGGTACTGATTCCTGCATGAGTCATCGCAACCACCTGCAACAATCCTTCGTGCTTCGGCCCTGCGGTCAAAGTCGCGATATCTTTGTTGAGCACCGCTTGCACCATCGGGTGCTTGGCAAACTCCGAATCGATTGCTGCACGTTTCGTGACGACATCGAAAGCGTAGGCTAATTGAAAGGGGAGAGGATTCTCGGGCCAAAGCGTTCCGTCGTTATCGAACACAGCAATCCGCTCGGGGACCGGAACAAAGTCCTTGTGATTCGGATCGATCACCCGCCCGACATACTCCACCAAAGCTCGCTTCGTTGGACAATCATTCCAACTGTCGAGTAACACCTTTTCGTTCGTTTGCCCTAACGTCACATTTGGGTCCACCGCAAGCGCGACTAAGGAACAGCACAAGAGCCACAGATGCATCAAACTATCAAACGAAAATGTCGCGCGATTCATGCCGAGTAAATATTTCTATAAAGGTTTGTAGGACAAGAGGAACCAAAATCGTCCGCTTTTGTGCGCAGAACACAATAAGTAGATTCTACAAACACTATCCAAATAGAGTAAAAGCCAAAATCACCAGTCCTCTTGGACCACCTCACTGCCGGATCGCGTACCGAGTGCCTTCCAAGCCCCTGAGGAAATCCCCTGGGAGATAAACCGTACCGAACCGTCCATCAACAAACTGTTGACTCCTCCGACATGATAACTGCGACTCGTTACAACCGCATAGGTCGGTAACGTCGCACTGCGTCCTTCGCGCATCGAATTAAAGTCGATGTCATAGGGAATGCTATTGTGCACGTAAGGCACTCGCTGATTCGGTGGGAAGGTGGTGGTAAATCCGGTTTGATGCGATCGTGCATCTACCCATTCCGTATGCCCCGAGTCGGCTTTAAACTCACCACCAAACCCAGCGATATCTTCCGGTCGCTCAGGAACCGGCATATCGACCGCCGGGTTCCCACCATCTCTTAAGTACGGTGTAAACGCTTTGACTTCACTCATCCCCAGCGTGTTGCTAGTGCCGTCCGTGATTCCCGCGAGTTTCATCTCCTGATTGACCAGGAACACACCGGTCCCTTTGCCATAAGGGGGCTGCATGATTAGCCACTCACCGACATTGATCGCATAATTCAAAGGGTAATGGACAAAGGTCGGACCATCTGGACGTTCCTTATCATTGACTTCGCTCGGGCAAATCAAAAAGGGAATCCGTATCTTTGCAACCTGAGGTTGCTGCGCAATCGGTTTCGTAAAATCGATTAACTGATGCACGGTGGATGATTCCGCGTAGGGCAACAGACGAGTCTGCGCGCTCCAGTACACCGTCGTGCCGTTAGATTGATAATCTCCCTGTGGAGGAAGCTTCTTTTTGGCAGATTCGAAATTGTGCAGACACAATCCAAGTTGCTTTAGGTTGTTCTGGCACGACATCCTTCGCGCCGCTTCACGGGCAGATTGGACGGCAGGCAACAACAGCCCGACCAAGACTCCAATAATGGCGATGACTACCAGCAACTCCACCAAGGTAAATGCACGACGCCCGAACTTGAATGCTTTTCGCAACATTTGACTGGTCCCGATCGCTCGACTCCAAAACCTGCGCGCTTCAACATACACACGTCCGGAAACGCTCAGCTCCGGCCGCCCATTGATCCACTTAAATCAGGTATTCAAAGTATGCAGCAACCGATTACGGACGCAAGTTGAAGGTAAATGAATAATCGGTAAAGTTCATCGCTTCAATGCGTCGTCTACGGGCTTTTTCCTCAGACCAATTGCTCGCCCCGACCATAGCGATTCGCAGTGGTTTGATAGAGGTTCAAGGCATCGGGAAGTTTGTTCGCAAGATCGGTAGCACGCCGCTCGTCGCTCGGGTGGGTAGAAGCCCATTCGGCAGGCTTATTCGCTCCACCAGCCGCTTTGCCGAACCTCCCCCAAAACAATGGGGCTTCCGATGGATCATACCCAGCCTTGGCCATCAACGTCAGTCCGATCGCATCAGCTTCGCTCTCATGATGACGACTGTAAGGCAGCAACAATCCATACTCCGCTCCAGTACCGAAAGCTCGCATCGCAAGATCCCTCGTGGCAGGTGTCGTATCGCTAATAGCCCACCCTAACACTGCACCGACGCCCTGAACACCCGCTTGCTGACTCATCCGCTCAGCTCCATGATGCGCCAAAGCATGCGCAATCTCATGGCTCATGACCACCGCCAAGCCTGCCTCATTCTCACACAACGGCATGATCCCTTCATAGATCGCAACTTTGCCACCTGGAAGACAAAAAGCATTCTGCGTGTCACTTGCTAACAACCGAAAATCCCACTGAAATCCCGGTGCATTGGCAACCGATGCAATCCGCTCCCCCGTCCGCCGTACCGCATCCGTCCAACGCCCATTCTGCGACGGAGTCGACTTCGAAATCACATCTGCATAACTCTGCTCGCCAAGCTGCATCTCCATCGACTTCGGTATGAAACGCAACTGCGGACGCCCCGTAAGCGGCGTCGAACGACAACCACAGCAAGAAGCGATTCCGAAGGCGCCCAGTCCAAGCAATACATCCCGTCGATTCAGGCGCTGCGCCGACAACTGCTCATCAGGTTTCATAGTTCGCTCTCCGATCGCCCCAAGTTCAAACACTCAACTCTGCGAAAATACCCGAACCGATTCCCCAATTCCAAGACTGATTTCACTTACCTTTGACTTACCAACATCGCTAGCATTGTTCGGTTAGAATACGGCGAGGTCGCTTTGACTCCCACCAGAAAGCGATCCGTATTCTCAAATTCTGAAGTTCCCAATGTGATACCGCCCCCCAGCACGCCGATGAACTACACCATTACTTTGCAGAAACTTCCGGCAATGAAATCATCGTTCTTTTTGGCACTGCTACGCGTCTTGGCACTGCATCTCAGCTTAGCATTGCCCCTATGCGGCATTCTTGCATCAAATCCTGTTGCGACTGCACAAGAACTGAAAGCAAAGTCGCCACAGACCGAAGTATTCCATCGTGAAGAACTCATCTTTCCACTTCACCCGCAACACAATCATGCCCCAAGCATCGTTGCTTTAACCGATGGATCGCTGCTTGCATCCTGGTACAGGGGCTCGGGGGAACGCAAAGCCGATGACGTGGCGATCTACGGTTCACGACTTAACAAGGACTTCACGACATGGTCTGCCCCATTCCTAATGGTCGACACACCTGGCTTCCCTGATGGCAACACCGCCATGCATGTCGACTCCCAAGGCCGACTGCACTTGTTCTGGCCCATAGTATTGGCAAACACATGGGAATCGTGCATCACTCAACAACTCATCTCCGACGCACCAACCGGTGAGGGGGAGATTCGATGGACGAAACAGCAAAGCTTGTGGCTTAAACCAGAGGACTTCAGCCAAGAAGCTAACATGAAGCTAGATCGGTTCATCGCAAGCTTACCGAACGGGTTACCAGCGGAGTCTGAAAAAGAAGTAACCGAAGTGCGCATGCGACTCGCAGACAAACTCTTTCAGCGGCTCGGTTGGCAAACGCGATGCAAACCAACCGTGCTCAAATCCGGACGTTGGCTCTTGCCACTTTACACCGACACTTACTCGTTTTCCTTGATGGCCATCAGCGACGACATGGGGCAGACATGGAAAGCATCGAAACCGTTGATCGGGTTCGGAAACATTCAACCAAGCGTGCTTGAACGTCGCGATGGTTCCCTGGTAGCGTACATGCGAGAAAACGGAGTAACCGGCAAGATTCGTATGTCGGAATCATTCGATGGTGGTGAGAGATGGGGAGATGTAAGTTCGACAAGTTTGCCCAATCCTGGATCGGGTCTGGATGCAGTGGTACTTCAAAACGGCCATTGGGTCTTGATTTACAACGACACCGAGAAAGGGCGCAATCGCTTGGCCGTCTCCGTTTCTCATGACGAAGGAAAAACTTGGGCAAGCACCCGTTATCTCGAAGATCACCCGAGTGGATCGTACCATTACCCTGCGATCATTCAGACTCAAGACGGGCGGTTACATGCGATCTACAGCTACTTTGTCGAAGGTGGCAAAAGCATGAAACACGTCGAGTTCAACGAAGCTTGGATAGAGCAAAAGCAATCTAACTGAGCCCATTGACCGCATATCCTCGGCGGGAGCAAGGGGCCGGGACTTTCTCTCGTCCAACTTATGTTCTATATTCTCGGCTCTCAAATCATGCGCCGTGCCCTCGCACTTGACCCTATTTCACCGCTTCTACGTTCTACCCGCTTGTCTGATTCCTCGAACGCACCTCAGCGTACTCGCGAAATTCAATCAATCGATAGAACTCCTGCGTCCCAATCTCGTCTTGCATCTACTCCCTTAGACATTGCTGAACCTTTTATGTTTTCATCGAATCCCTACACAGCCGTCTCTTTGTACAATTCCCTTCTCAGGTCGATAACCGCGTTGTGGCTGATCAGTCTTGCGATCGTAGCACAGGCCCAAAGCACACCGACTTCCTACCGACTGACACCTGTTCCAGTACTACCTGGATACACCTCGGGATATCCTGTCGGAATCAACGATGCTGGAGATGTTTCAGGATACTGCCAGCCGGCTGTCGAAGGCTCTAACTACGAAGGATTCGTTTTTCGAAACGGCGTGCTATCCGCAGTTGGTAAGATGCCTAAAAAAGGTAACAATTCCTCCGCGGCGTACGTCTCGCCTACCGGTGTTATCGTCGGTTCGGCTGACACCGGTGATTTCCGCCCCCAAGGCTTTGTAAAGACCGGCGCAAACATGATCAATGTGTTCCCTAACAAGGGTGGCAATACGCATGCTTTGCGAATCGATGCTGCTGGTAAAGTCTATGGGTATTTTATCGGCGGTCGCAGCGCTGGTTGGCAAGGTGCGGTATGGACTCCTACGACCCGAGCAGGCGTCTATACCCAAACCATTCTTCCCGGCGCAGCTATGCCCGTGGCTTTCAATGCGCTTGGCCAAGCGGCCGGATATACGAACACCAGTCCTCAAACCGCTACGTTTTGGTCCCACCTTGGCACCCGACCAATCAAGGTCCTTCCTAAACTTCCGACTTGGGGCACTTCCGTCGCTTACGGTATCGCTGACAACGCAGATGTTGTCGGATCCGCTCACCCCGCATTCAGCTCACTTCCCGTTATTTGGAGAAGCGCCACTGGACATCTACCTGAACTTCTACCTTTTCTTGCTGGAGACAACTACGGACAAGCCACCGCGGCAAACCAAACCGGTGTGATCATTGGCTTCGGCGCATTCGGCCAACCTGGTACCTGGAACATCGGCCCACGTCACCCTGTGGTCTGGCACGGCACAATCCCTCATGACCTCAACTCCCTGCTCGATCCGGTGACTGCCGCCGGATGGCAAATCGTAAGCTTGGTCCAAGTCAACAACTCGGGTGCAATCCTCGCAGCCGCGACTTTCGAAGGACGGCAACGCGCTGTGGTACTCACGCCGATTCCTTAAATGTTAAAACGCCTCGGCTCTAACCGATAACAATTGTTCTTCGCAGCAGCAGCACCACTCGCTAGCGTACAACCGATCCGTCCCAAGGGACGCCGCGATAAGCCGTTGGAGGTACCGAAGGTGGCAACGCCGGTGCAACTTGCACTGGCGTGACCGCTTGAGGTAACCCTTGATTGAACTGCACTAGATTCACAACTTCATAACCGTTTTGGTTCGGAAGTTCGAATCCGGTTGGTTGGTTTGCATCCAATCCATTGATGACATATCCACCGATCGTCACGTCGATCTCCGTCGGCGGATCCATCACGGGCACCAATTGTATTAACACTCGATGCGGTAATGACAAACCGGCAGAAGCATAGTAATTATGCTCGCTCTGCGCTGCGCTAGCGACCAACCGCCCAGATGGATCGCGAAGCAATATCTGACGCGTATATCCAAACTTTGGATCGATCACCATTGTCCGAGTGTAAGTCCCGGTTGCCGTCGGAGCCATCGTCGATAGCTCCATCATCCCATCAGGGCGATTCACGGGTGGTCCAAGCACTCGATAGGGATCGAGCTCGCTGATTCCGAGTGCTTCCAAAATCCACAACGGAGAGACCGGCAATATGCGCCTTATCCCCTGCGACTCAAATTCATCATGCCTTGCAAAAAACAACTGAGGTCGCGATCCATCGCGCACTGTCATCCAAAAGTACTGATCGTTGCTGCCGACCTCAAAGTTATTTCCAAGCATTCTGGAGATCCCTCCAGATAATTTGAACTTGCGATCGCGAACCCAGACCAACGAAGCATCGAGATTGCGCATGCGATTCGGATTAACCGTCACGAAATTCGATTGCAGCGACTGAATTGAGCGAGACCGATTGATCACCTCGACCAACTGGTCCGGTGTGGGAGGTGCTGTAAACAATGCTTTGGGCTGAAACTCTGCGTTGGGACGCTTTGGAATACAAGTCGCCCCGGAGGAAGCGAAAAGAATTGCGAAACAAAATAGCCATCCTCGCGCGTCCCGAGAACGCATCGGTCGATGCGAACGCAATGCACATCGCAGCGGCTCAAAGACCGCACGAATTGCACTCATTGCCCACTGGCTTATGCGTTCCATCATGCCTCGCTAAATAACAACTGGTCAAGCTCCTGCTGCAGACTCTCCATCCGCTGCACGTCAGGCTGACATATCGGTACGACAAATTCGCGATTCGACCCCGCATGGGTCAAGTGCAATAGCGAGGAATCCATCGGTTCCTCCTCGGAATTCAACTGCAATCCTATCGGTTCGGTCAAAACCCTCCTGCGAATCAGCAGAAGTGTGAGAAGATAGGCAAGCTCGCCTTTGAGGGGATCCTCGAGAAGGACTTCCAAAGCCGCAAGCAAAACGTGCACCGGAGCCGGTTTCGGACGCCCAGAACGCTTCTGCGGCACTATGCTAACCCACCACCCAACTACCCCCTGAGGACGATTCTGCTCCCAAACTTCCCTCGAAAAGTCCTGCCGCAACAAAGAACTTCCCTGAGCGATTAGCGCAGAATAATAGCTTTCAGCGGGTACAAACTCCCGATCCGAAACATGGCAACGACGATTCGACCTCTGAATGGTATATTCTTGCATTCCCACTCCATACACGTTCGAGCCGACCGTGGGAAGCCAGATTTCAATCCAACGATCCCTACATCCACTAGAGAAAAACAGAAAGCATCCCGTGTCCGATTCTGCAAGCCCCATGCCGATGTACGAAAACCCCCTGATCACCCGTTACGCTTCCCGCGAAATGGCAAGCTTGTTCAGCACGGAACACCGCATTGGACTCTGGCGAGAACTCTGGATCACCCTCGCCGAAACCCAGCAAGAACTTGGTTTGCCAATCACCCAAACCCAAATCGATCAGCTCAAGGTTTTCCGCAATCGCCTCAACCTTGATGTCGCTGACGAATACGAGCGGAAACTGCGTCACGATGTGATGGCCCAAGTCCACGCGTACGGGGATCAATGCCCCGATGCGCGTCCGATTATTCACCTCGGTGCAACGAGTTGTTATGTGACGGACAACTCGGATTTGATGATCTACCGCGATGCCTTGCGAACCATCCGACAGCGACTCATCCGATGCATCCGAGCCCTATCGCAATTCGCGAAAACTTACGCTCCCCTCCCCTGCCTCGCCTACACCCACCTGCAGCCCGCTCAACCGACCACCGTCGGAAAACGAGCCACCCTCTGGACCTACGATCTAGTGCTTGATCTTGCCGAAGTCGATCACCGACTCTCCACGCTCCAAGCTCGCAGCGCTAAAGGGACTACCGGTACGCAAGCCAGTTTTCTGCAACTCTTCGAAGGAGATCATGCCAAAGTCCGCGAACTCGAACGCCGCATCGCTACGAAACTCGGGTTCGCTTCCCCGTACGCCGTCAGTGGACAGACCTACTCCCGAAAAGTCGATGCGTTCCTGACCGACACCCTCTCTGCAATCGCTACATCGATCCATAAGATTGCGACCGACCTGCGAATCCTTGCTAACAAAAAAGAGATGGAAGAGCCGTTCGAGAAAAACCAAATCGGATCCTCCGCCATGGCCTACAAGCGAAACCCGATGCGCAGCGAAAGAATGTGCTCGCTAGCCCGCTTCGTAATGAGCCTGCAATCAAGCCCTGTGATGACCGCCGCCACCCAATGGATGGAACGAACCCTCGATGATAGCGCGAACCGCCGACTCGTCATGCCCCAAGCCTTCTTGTCCGTCGATGCGTGCTTGATCCTGCTACAAAATGTATCCGAAGGCCTCGTCGTTTACCCAAAAACCATCGCGAAAAACCTAGCTGAAGAACTCCCGTTCATGGCTACCGAATCCCTTCTTATGGCCGGTGTCGCTGCCGGGGGAGACCGCCAAGAACTCCACGAAGTGATCCGAGTACACAGCCAAGCAGCCGCACTTCGCGTCAAGCAAGAAGGACTTTCAAACAACTTGCTCGAACTTCTTTCCCAAGACCCAGCTTTTGCAAAGGTCAACGTCGAAGATGTACTCGCACCCGAACAGTACACCGGAAGAGCCGAACAACAAGTTTACGAGTTCCTCGACGAAGTCATCGCGCCGATCCTCGATGCCAACACTCAAAACGACTCCATTTCCTCGGAAGTCCGCGTATGATCCTGCGACTTGCCATCTGTCTACTGCTAACTAGCAAGCTGATTGGTTTCGCATGCCTTCATGCCCAAAATCCAATCAGCAGCGACCCAAGCAACCCAGCACCTATTCCTTCCGAATCGGACGAACAAGACGATCAAGGAGCACTGCTAGATATGATCCAAAACAATGGCAGATTTCTCAACATCGAACTTCCTACCCTCGGTGGCAAACAGTTCTGGACCGACCACCGGTGGTGGAACGGTTGGCGAATTCAGTACAACCACACCCTCGACCACTGGCGACTGATCGATGATCGATCGATCCGCCGGGCTTGGGGAAGCAAAGAAGCGATGCTCGAAGCTCTCGAAGAGGCTAAACAAAAAAACCTTGATGAAGCTGCGAAGAAAACCAGCGATGTTCAGAACAGACCAAGCCCCGCTCAGGAAGATGTTGTGATCTTGCTCCACGGCTTGATGCGCACCTCATCGAGCATGCGTCCCATCGAAATCAAACTCAACGAAAAGTATTCCGCAACCGCGAAACCCCTGCCGCAAGTCATCCGCTTTTCGTACGCAAGCACTCGGGCACCGATCACATCGCACGCCGAAGCTCTCCGCGAACTCGTCGACAATCTTCCGGGAAAACCACGCATCAGATTCGCCGGCCATAGCCTGGGAAATATCGTGACCCGACTGGCAATCGCCCAATGGTCGACCCAAGGGGACCCGCATGGGGTACTAAGCCGAATCGAACGGGTCGTCATGCTCGGGCCACCGAACCAAGGCTCATCGTTTGCCAAACGACTATCACAACTTGGTCTCTTCGAAACCATCACAGGCAAATCAGGAATGCAACTCGGCCCTCAATGGGATGGTTTTCAAGAGAACCTTGGGATTCCACCCTGCCCCTTTGCCATCCTCGCCGGGGATCTGACGGGCTCCTCCATCCAAAACCCATTGCTTGACGGTCCAAACGATGCGGTTGTGACGGTAGACGAGGCGAAGCTCGAGGGGATGAGCGAATTCAAAACCTATCCGGTTCTCCATTCGTTCCTCATGCAAGACCCCAGGTGCGTCGAAGATGCAGTGGACTTCCTAATGCAGCCAACCGCACCCAAACGGGGGGAAGCCCCCTTCGAGTGCGGCAACTAAGGGAGCTTATCACCGTTTTTTAACGAGATTAACGCTTGGCACACCCCGCGAACTAGGTACCCTTACTCCTAGCTTTTGCGCCAGCTGACTTTAACCTGTTAAGTGTTCAGCACAATCTCTCTCTGCGGTTTATGAATATAAATAGATGCTCATCCCTGATTTACGCCCGTCGAATCTCCCTTAGCTCGGTCCTCTCGCCGTTGTTGCTTGTTTGGTTATTTACCGCCAGCACCAATAGCCACGCACAAGACCGCACAAAAATCCCCCCCCTAAAACCCCTGTCGCAGATTCCTGTACCGACACCTAGTAACCTCGGTGATTTCATCGAGGACTACGATGCGGTATTAGTGCTTGGAAAAGCCCTATTCTGGGATATGCAAATTGGAAGCGACGGAGTGATGGCTTGCGCGACTTGCCATTACCATGCCGGGGCAGACAACCGATCGAGACACCAAGTTGCCCCGGGGCTTTTGCGTTGGTACGCCAACGGTGCGTCGAATCCCGACCGCACTTTTCAGCTTTCCGGCCCGAACTATGCTCTGAAAGCGTCAGACTTCCCTCTGCGGAAATTGCGAGACACAAACGATCCAAGATCCGCAGTGCTCGCGGATCGAAACGATATCGTCAGTTCCCAAGGAATCTCGTTACGGCAGTTCATCGAGTGCGATGATTACGGGAACGAAGTTCAGCGTCCTCAGGTCGACTCGGTCTTTTGTGTCGGGCGACTGACAACTCGCAGAGTAGAGCCTCGCAACACCCCAACGGTCATCAACGCTGTTTTTAATCAACGCAATTTTTGGGATGGGCGTGCTGCTGATATTTTCAACGGAGTCAATCCGTTCGGCCCCCGAGACAAAGACGCCCGCGTATTTTATGCCAACAGCGACGACGAAATCCGCGCCGTCTCGGTCGCCATCAATAACGCCAGCCTTGCATCCCAAGCCGTTGGGCCCCCGTTGAGCACCTTCGAGATGTCTGCTGCTGGCCGCACCTTTCCGGATGTCGCCAAGAAACTCCTCAAAAAGCGGCCGCTCGCCCGCCAAATGATCGATCCTACCGATAGTGTGCTCGGAACGTGGGCCAGGGGAGACAAAGGCGGACTGATATTCGACGACTACGAGGAATTGGTGAAATACGCATTTCGCCAGCAATGGTGGCAGTACAACGGAAAAGTGACCATGCCAAGCCGGTATGGAACGGCAGGTGGTACGGCCCACGCCAACTCACTTCCATCCCTGGCTCGCGTGACTCCATCGATGGGTCCTTCCTCGAATAACAGCGGAGAATACACGCAGATCGAAGCGAACTTCAGTCTTTTCTTCGGACTGGCCGTGCAACTCTACCAAGCAACCTTGGTCTCTGATCAAACACCATTTGATCGTTATGCGGCGGGCGACGCTACTGCCCTGACCGCCATGCAACGCCAAGGCTTGTTCCTGTTTTTCACTAAAGGTAAATGTGGCGATTGCCATGCTGGCCCAGAGTTTACTTCCGCATCGGTCAACAACATCGCCAACCTTCGAGTCGAAACCATGGGATTCGGACGAGCGAACAAGTTCATCTACGATGCAGGTTTTTACAACATTGGCGTTAGGCCCACTCTCGAAGATATCTCCGTCGGAGATACCGACCCTTTCGGCTACCCATTCTCCGAAGCACGTTTGCTTTCCATTTTTGGCCCACAGGTTTACAAACAAGTCGTCGGACACCCAGCACCGATGCCTATCAATGGAGACGAATTCATTGTAGCGGACGGCCTGTTTAAAACACCTACCTTGAGAAACATCGAATTGACGGCTCCCTACTTCCACACCGGAGGGTTCCGCACGCTCAATGAAGTCATTGATTTCTACAATCGAGGCGGGGATTTCCGAATCGGTAACGAACGAGGTGTGCATGCTTCGATGACTCCTCTCGGGCTAACCAACACGGAAAAGAACGCACTCGTAGCATTCCTCAAATCCCTCACCGACGAACGCGTCCGCTACCACCGCGCTCCCTTCGACCACCCGCAACTCTTTATCCCCAATGGACACGTCGGTACGACGAAAGCATCACGCGATAACGGCCTTGGACACGCTGTTGATGTCACCGTCGAACTTCCTGCAACAGGACGCACCGGTGGACGGCCACTTCCGAACTTCTTGGAATAACCCACGGTTACTCGTGCTCAGTGAAAAGGTGCGAGTGCTCGTAATCGATAGCAACCTGTCGTATTGCTATGTTCGTTCCGCAATCGACCTATGCCTCTGAATGCAATTCAAACTGTTCACGTTGTCCGAGCACGAGCACGAAAAAGGCCCAGCATCGCGATCCTATTGGCCACTATTGTTCCTCAATAGCCATAAGAACCCTGACGCAACTCGGCGGAGTTGTACCTAACTCTACGCCTGGGCTGATGAACCGTCAGCCTGAGCGTCAGCGGCTTTGTGATCCTTGAACATCCGATCAAGAATCCCGTTGACGAAAGCACCAGAATTCAAGCTGCCATATCGCTTGGCGATGTCGATCGCTTCGTTGATCGCAACGCGCCCCGGTGTCTCGCCGTAAAGCATCTCGTAAGCGGCGATCCGCATCACGTTCCGATCACTCGTCGCCATCCGCTTGATCGACCAGTTCGCCGAATACTTCGAAAGCAACTTATCAATCTCTGCACGATGGCTTCGCACACCCACCAAGAGCTCCTTGGCAAAGTCGATCAAGCTATCGTTATATGACAATCGCTTGAACAAAAAATCCATCGCGATCTGCTCGTCACGCATCGGATGCAAGTCCTCTTCGAATAATACTTGCAGAACTATTTCGCGAGCCCGCCTGCGTGTGGTCATGAATATTTATACTAGCGTCTAGAGATTGTTAACTGAATAAAGGGTTGTTTTGAAGGGCTACTACGATCCGGCTGGCAAGCTTGTGTTACTCGGCAGCCCCCGTGCTATTCGGCAACACTGTGTTATTCGGCAACAATGCGTTGCTCGTAAGCATCGAATCGACTTCGTTGGATACAATCACCCCATAGTTGATCGCTCCAAGCCAACCGGACATGATGATCCCAACACTGCCAGCATGATAAAGCCCTCGAATCTGCTGCGGTAATCCGCGAGAGACTCCGAGACCCTCGAACTTCGTCCCAAAACTTGCACCACTCAAGTGCTTGGTATAGTGATGGAATGTTCTAGGAGTTGCCGCTTCAGCCCACTCGATTTTCTCGCGGCAATTCGGCACGTACTTCTCAAGAGCATCGAGCGTAGTCTCGATCAACTCTTGCTTGCTCGCCGCATAAGCTTCCTCGCTCAAATCCGCCCAATCTTTCCAGTGCGCATTAGTGCTGCTGACGATCGCATGCCGCTGCTTGCCATCAGGCCGAGTACGCGGGTAGTAGAAACTAAAGGTGCGCGAAGTGATGTTGCGATCGAGCAACAAGTCGGTGCGAAACTCATCTGCAGTCGAACAAAACAACAAATCACCCGTCGATTCCGGAATCTCGACCCCAGGCTTGATCGCCATGTAAACCTGCGTGCTGCTGTTATTGAGCCGCACACCGCGAGCCTCCTCGACAAACTTCGGATCAAAATGCTCTTCACCGACCAATTTGAAAATCGTCGATCGCAGATTTGAATTGCTAACCACTGCTCGGCAACGAATCTCTCTGCCGTTGACCTCCACTCCTCGCACCCCGCGACGATCCACCAATATCTTGGTCACATCGCATTTGATCCGAGTATCGACCCCATTGCGGACCATCTCGGCTTGCATCTTGCTCACCAAATCATCGGTCCCACCCTCGTAGATATAGACCCCTTTGGCCATGAAATTCGAAAACACAATTCCATACGTGATCGCCGGGTCTTCTAACGTCGAGCCGTTCGCATACGTGATGGGTTCCATCAACAAACGAACGATATCGGATCTGCCTGGGAAAAACTTCTCGAATAACTCCCGGGTACTCATCGACTGATCGTCGTAGAAATTCATCCCCCGAGCCGTGTCGAAGAAATCACTGACGGTCTGCCTTGCCACCCCAAAGCGAGTCGCTAACAAATCGGTGAAGTCCTCCCGATTGTATGTCGTAATCAACGAAAACATCGGGTTGTCAAATCGGATGTTCTTTAGCTGGACGATGTTCGAAGCGATCTCGTCATTCCAATATCGCTTGCAACTCTTGAGCATCCCATAAGGAAAGCCGTGCAAAGAAATGTCGAACGTGTGCCCACCAGGACGCTTGAACCACGTAGCCAAGCCACCGAATTTGTAGTGCTGCTCGAGCAACAGTACGCGATGCCCAGCCCTCCCAAGAATATTGGCGGAAGTCATCCCAGCCAATCCACTACCAATCACTACAACATCGTACTCAGATTGAATACCAGCTAGGAAGTCTTTTGGCATCTGAAAGATCGTTCAACGTACTAAGAGCAGTCGGATTACTTACTCGCAATGCGGATGAGAGGGGTCGAACCTCCACGGCCGTATGTATTAGGCCACTAGATCCTGAGTCTAGCGCGTCTGCCAATTCCGCCACATCCGCAAGAGCAATGGAGAATAGTACAAATCCCCACAATGGTCAAGTCTTCTGTGTTCGGCGGTCCCCCGTGCTACCGAGGCAACTTGCCAAAAACCGGCGTTGGACGGTACTCGTGATCCCGCTTGCTCAAAACTTTTGCCCGGATGATCGTGTCGGGACGCAACTCCTTATTCTTACGCTCCTCCTCGTCAGTCAAATTCAAGACCTTGAACATCCCCATGACCTCCATCCCCGTCTCAATCCGCCCGAAAACCGTGTGACGACCATCGACAAGTGGCAACGGCAAGAACGAAAAATAGAACTGGGCCCCGCCTGAATTAAAGTCGACTTGCTGGGTCTGCGCGTTGAACCCGATGGGGATTGCAAGCGAACCGCGAAAATGGCTTCGGCGTGTAGGCTCCTGCGCTTCGCTCTTGATCGTAAACCCCGCACTCCCCTTCCCATCCCCCTTCTCGCATCCGGTTTGCGCTAACCAATGCTGCTTGACCAAAAATATCGGCTTGCGGGTGTAATAGCCGTTCTCCACCAAGTAAATGAAATTGGCAACCGACTCCGGCGCGTCATCTTCGAATAACTCCACGACCATCGTACCCTTCGTAGTCATGATCTCCACTCGCGGGTTGTTCTTGGACTTATCCTCTTCGCGGCGTGCTAGCTCGTTCTTCCATGACTCGGCAATCGACGGGATTTCACTCAGCATCCGAGATTCTTGTTCCCCAAGTTTCCCTGCCTGCAACAAGCTTCCCCAAGCCAATTCCGCTAGCTCAAAATCGCAGTTCATGAAGCCTGCGTAACCGGCGTACAACAAGACGTCCTCGTCGACCAATTCCTTCGCTTCGAGCAGCGCTTTGACCGGCCCGACCCAATCATCCAACCGATCCAAAACACCGTCGGTAAGCAACATCTCACGCAACAACAGCCCCTGATTCTGGTACTTCGTCGGATCGCTGGCGTATATCTTCGCTATACTCTCCCGCCACTCGACCAGGGTCCGATAAGCGGCCTTCAATCCCACCAACCACTTCTCCCGAGCCTCGTTCTCTATCGCTTCACCCATTCGATACTGAATACGAGCATGGGCGTCGGCATAAACCACCAACGCATCCCTAAAGGCAGCAAAGTCCTTGCGATATTCGACAGCCAAAGGACTCTGGTCGTCATCAGGCAACACTCCGTACGTGTTGATTCTCAATTGCTCAGCTTGCAATTGCTCTAACTCCTTGGCCTCACGGCGTCTCTGCCGCTCCTCAGGAGTCAGCTTGCTAGCCGATGGCTGCGCGGCACCCGAAGCTTTCCCACCAATTCCACCCCCAACGCCACTAGACGGCCCCACCTCCTGCGACCACACTCTGGCATCCGAAACTCCATGGAAGCCTTCCACCAATCCAGAACTCAATCCAGAACAACCGAAAAACACGGAACATCCCACACCCCAACTCTTAACCCACCTACTCTTCAACGCGTTTTTCATTACCCTGCCTGCCCCTGTTCTACAAACCATTCGCGACTCTACAAAGACTTCACGACCCAAAAAACTCACGACACAAAAAACCAAAACAATGTGTCCAACCCCGACTTATCATAGTACCCCAAAGATACCACAATCCTAATCGACCAACCGATCACCAACATCGCGACTTCCCAAGATTCCTAATTCTCTTAATCAACGCAAATCAACTGTGAAAAAAACACCACGCGAAGTCGTAACGCTTCGAATCATCGCCGGCTCCCTCCGTTCAAGACGCCTTCAATTCGAATGCGACCCACGAACTCGCCCAATGAAAGACCGAACGCGTGAAGCGGTAATGAATCTTCTTGGTGGTACGCTCGAAAACCACCTCGCGTTCGACCTTTTCGGCGGTTCGGGCGTCATGGCTTTCGAAGCCATCTCACGCGGAGCCTCGCATGCTTTCACCTGGGAAATCCTCAAATCAGGCGCACAAGCGATCCAAAACTTCGCTCAAACTCTTCAAATCCAATCTCAAATCACCGTGCTGCACGAAGACGTCCTGCGATGGTCAAGTAACCTCGAACAAAACCTCGAATTCCTCGACCTTCTATCTATCCCACCATCCTCCACACACACTTCCGACCAACCCGCTGCCGACCAACCCGCAGCCCCTTGGGTCCTCTTCTGCTGCCCACCGTACGCTTTGTGGGAAACCCAAGGGCAAGAAATAAGGGACATGATCAAGAAATGGATACAAGCCGCTCCGGCTCGATCCCTCTTCGCGATCGAACTCGAAGTCAACACCGACCTGCAATGGCTTCCCACCGACCTGGATTGGGACATGCGAAAATACACTCCAGCCCTGATCGCTATTGGACAAAAAGATTAGCGAGCAGCAGTGTCGGCAGAGGGCAAGTGCACTCGGTTAGAGTGCTTGGTAGCTCAATGAAAAGATGGCCAAATCGGACATTTGGCCATCTACAAAGCAAATAAATCATTCAGCGAATGAATCAACCAGCGAGCAAATCAGGAAAAGCCTGATTAGGAGTCCGCCAAAGGCTTCTTCTTCTCGGTGATTACCTTCGAATTCGGCGACATCTCAGCATTAAGCTCGATGTAGCTCTTCCACTCAGCAGGAACGTTATCCTCGTGGAAAATCGCTTCAACTGGACATTCGGCAACGCACGCTTCGCAGTCGATGCACTCATCGGGGTGGATGTAAAGCATCTTGTCCCCTTCATAAAAACACTCAACAGGACAAACTACGACGCAATCTGTATAGCGGCATCCTACGCAAGGTTGAGTAACAACGTGAGCCATGGCTGCGAGAACCTCTCCAACACTCGGAAACAATAAACAAAGGAAACGAAGGGCATGGTAGGCCCCGAGCGGTACAATGTCAAGGAACACTCGACCGTTCCACCCCCGCTCGCTTGCTGTCGACTTACCTTGCATCTAGAATTTAATGATTCCGCAAGTCCACTCCGGGTTCCCCCCAATTTTCGCACACCAAGGAACGCTCCGTTGGCCCTCTCCGACCTCGACCGAGGACTCATCGACGCTTGCCTCTCCGGCGACCAAATAGCCTGGAAAAACTTCTGCGATCGCTTCGCGGGTCTCATCCTCGACGTAGTAAACGACTCGATTTCCAGCCGAAACACTCAAGCTGAATCGCTCGTCGAAGACTTTTTTCGCTCACTGAGAAACAACCAATTTCAGCTCCTGCGAGACTTTCGCCAAAAAAGTTCACTCGCAAGCTATTTAGCCGTCGCCGCTCGACGTCATACCCTGCTCGCACTCGCCAACCAACAACGATCGAACTCACATGGCTAGCGAACCCTCCGATTCCCTCCCCCCGCAGATAACTCCGCAGAGCAACTCGTCGAACCAAAATCTAGCCAGTGGTAAACTCGCAGAAGATGCTCTTAAAACACTCGAGAGCTTCCGGAAATACCCGCAATCCGACCAAGCTCGCTCCGACCGGAACGACTCCGACCAAAACCAAAACAGCTCACCGGAACCTACTGATCCGAAAAAATATCCTGACCTGAAGCTTCCCGGTAGCATCCAATCCCCGACCGCAATCCTCTACCGACGCTGGAAACTTCCCGTTCTGCTACTCCTGGCTTCCATCGTCTCGATGACCTGGGCAGGCCTTACGGTCTGGGCCCCAGTGGAAACCCTTGAGACCGCTTTTCTCAACGGTTCGATGTTCGAAGTCCGACGCAGTATCCTAGCGAATTGGTTCCCAGGTCTGCTGTTTTCTCTCGCACTTACCGCCATCCTCGGCTCGCACGAACTCGGCCACTATATCGCGACTCGACTCTACCGAATCCGCTCAACGCCACCACTCTTTATCCCGTTCCCCATCAGTCCGATCGGAACCTGCGGGGCTGTAATTCTTATGGATGGACGCCAAGCCGACCGGAAACAAATCTTCGATATCGGTATCGCCGGCCCAATCGCCGGACTCGTCGTAGCTATCCCTGTCGCTATCGCCGGACTGCTGATCGAACTACCACTGCGATCCGGTGGTATCCCTTCCTACACCTTCGGCCAACCTTTGCTAATCCAAGCCCTCGAAGCCATTATCGGTCATTCAGTTGCAATCTCCAAAACACCAACCCCCATCCCTTCCACCGATTGGCTGGGGCTTTGCCCGGAATGGGTCGAAGGTGTCCAAAATATCGACATGAACCCACTGCTTATGGCGGCTTGGGTCGGCTTGCTGGTTACCGGCCTGAATATGATCCCCATCAGCCAACTCGACGGCGGTCACGTGATCTTCGGTCTACTCGGCAGAAAATCTCACCTGTTCTCTCTCATCGCATACGCCGCTTGCATCGCCTACGTGATCTTCGGCGCATTGGTCTTCGGCCAAGGTATGTTCGTATTGATGCTCGTGCTGGTGACCATCATGGGGATCAAACACCCCCCGAGCCGCAATGATGCCGTCGAACTCGGACTGTTTCGTACACTCCTGGGTTGGGCAACCTTAAGCCTACCCCTTTTGTGTATCCCCCTTCGCCCCGTTACCCTTATACAATAATCTGCCCAACCATCAGTGACCTATGGCTTCGGTAACCTATGGCTACTCTGCGAAAACGTAATTTCCAAGCCTTCTCTTCCATCGGACTCGTCATCGCGTCCTCGATCTTCGCGCTGGTAGCCTCAGGCCTGAAAGCCTACAACGATGTTGTTTACTCAGGACTTCACACTTTCTCACTGATCGTGATGCTCTTCGCCTTCGTCTTCTTTATCGGGGTCTTCATGACCCAACGAGGAAAACCTGTCCCGGACTTAAGCCTTCACAACACACCCCCTCATACCACCATCGTCGCTCCTTGCACTTCAAGAAACTTCCTGTTTGTCGATCCGCAACAGAACTTCCGCGATATGCCGCTCGGTCAAACGGGTACTCAAGACGCCGAGCCCAAGCAGAACTTTCCGGTCTTTGGAAAACTTTCCCTGGCGCGTCGTCGAGAAATTCGTGTAGCAATCATCCGCAATGCGTTCGTCGATATGCACCTTCTCGAACAACTCGTTCGTCTTCCAAACCTCACTTTGATCGACTTGCAACACTGTCGCATCGCCCCAGAAACATGGCACTCTTTCAGCGAATTTGACAAATTGAAACATTTAGCTGTCTATGCCACCGCCGATCCGAACGAAGAAATTGAATTCACTTACACCCTGCCCGAAATCAAAACAATCTTCGCACGGACAGAGTTTATCCCCTCGCAACCCAAAGATCTCTAAAGTCGTATAAAATACCTACTCGGTTGCCCACACTTTCTTTTCGTCGGATTTTGCACCTCTAAACTCGCATCAGCACCTGGCATCCCCCAACGCTGAATCGGGAGTCTTATTTTGCCTAACGCCAATTCCCCCAATTCAAGCCCCCGGGCACCGGAATCGAACCGAACAAAACGCCGCTTGATCGGGATTTTCGCAAGCCTCTTCGCGATGCTCGCCGCAGCAGCAATCGTCTATACCGCTTGGAAATACCAACGCGACAACGATCCGATCCAACGCACGAAAACGACCGATGAACGCTTCGAACAACGCGTTCGCGCCGCCGCTTTCCTTGAAAATGTCCAATACGATCGCGCCCTGGAAATCTACGACGACCTCCTTCACGACGAACCGAAATCACTCCCCATTCTTCGCAACCGCGCAATCGCTTCCCTTGCGAACGTCAAATACCACGTCGACCTTGCCCAAGACCAGCAAGCCAATGACGTAGAAAAAATCCGAGCGATGCTCCCAGGCCTCTTCGACGCTTCTGCCACCGCTATCGCAGAATTCATCGCCGTCGCTCCCGAAGATCCTATCGGATACCAACTGAGCATCCTGCGTGACATCCGCTGGATCTCCGTCCTTGCCGCCGCAAACCCGATCATCGCCGACGAAGAACAAGCTCGACTTTTTGAGAAACTGCAAGAATACGTCAGGAAATTCCCAAGCAACACGTTTCTCGTCACCCAGTTCTCTAACGCTGCGGAGAGCCTCAGCGCCGTCAACCAAAACGCTCTCGAACTAACCATCGAACCCCTGAAAACCGCTCACCAAGCCCACCCGCGAAACCTCTACCTGCTGTGCGTCTTGATCCAACGACTCGTGCAACTGAAAAATCCCGCCGCCCTCGATTACGTCGAACCACTCGCCAAACTCCTCGAACCCTTCGAATGGAAATGGAAAATGGAACGACGCCCAAGAGACCTCAGCGACCTTCGCCGCGCTACAGAAGTCGGTAAATCCAACGTCGATAACGCATTGTCAATCCTCATCGGTTGGGTCGGCGAAGCCAAGTCGACCGAAGGAAGCCTCGTCGATGCAAAAAGTATCGATGTCAACGAACTGGCCTTCCTCGATCTAAGCGACGTTCAAAAGATCCTTCAAAATCGCCCACCAGAAAACGCTCCCGCACCTCCCCCTGCCCCAACCCTGACGA
>Ga0255127_1000332_pt1 | contig 24895 bp, 14 predicted proteins | sample Law_Miss_RepB_8d_FD_188555 | JGI IMG/M metagenome (GOLD analysis project Ga0255127, IMG submission 188555) | Freshwater microbial communities from St. Lawrence River, New York, United States - Law_Miss_RepB_8d | ecosystem: Environmental > Aquatic > Freshwater > River | place: USA: New York...
CTGGAGATAGTTTACAGAAACTAGAGAGTTGGTGGTATTGAATTCCTGGGGTGAGAAAGCCAACTCACCGTGTCATTCTTCATATTTATCGAGTGCTAGGTAGCTTTGAAGCCAATCGCAGGGCGGCTTGTTTGGCACCTCGGATGCATTGAGGAATGCCCACGCCGTCATAGGCGTTGCCGGTGATTGCTAAGCCTGGTAACTGCGACTCGAGGGCGCGGATGCGCTGCACTTTTTGAAGATGGCCCACGGCGTATTGCGGCATCGCGCGGTTCCATCGTACTACATGCTTGTATGACGGTTCGGAGTGTGGGCCGAATAACTCCCGGACCTCCTTGCGAGCAATCTCTATCAGTTGCTCGTCGCTGCGTTCAAGCAGATCAGGGCGAAGTGAGCCACCCATGAAGACTCGCATCAAGACGGTATCTTTGGGACACCTACCTGCATACTTTTCGCTCGAAAGGCTAATCGCAAGGCAATTGCGTTTCTCAATCGATGGTGCGATGGATCCAAAGCAGAGGGCTTCAGGGCGAATCTCATCCTTGCGAACAACAAGTACCGCGATGGCCGACGAAGCGTATTCGATGGAAGCGAGTTCCGCAGCGAGAGCGGGAGAGACTGTCTCGAGAAGTTTTGCTGTGGCGTAACTAGGCAGTGCCAAGCAGACTTTATCGAAGGTCGATTGATTGACTTGCCATGTCCCGTCGTCGTTGCACTGAAGGGACTTGATCGGATGATTTAAATGTAGCTGAAGATTAGGGGTAGCTGGATTTTGAAATGGGGCTGCGAGTTCGCTTAGCCACCATCGCATACCTCGCTTCGGTGCAATGAATTGATCATAGCGAGCGCCAGAAGCTTCGCGGGCTGAGCGAGTTTCGCGGTTGGTCGTGTTTTTCTTGGCAAAGGCCGCGCGGATGAGGCTTCCGTGCTCTTTCTCCATCCGAAGGAATTGTGGCATTGCGGCTTGCATGCTGAGCTGATCGGCTTTGGCTGTAAAGATACCACCGACGATAGGTTCAACGAGTCGTTCGAAACATTCCCGACCGAGACGACGCACGGCGAAGGCTTCGACGCTCTCGTCTTCATCTTTTGTTTTCGGTGGAATGATCGATTCGCGAAGTACTCGAAGTTTCCCTAGCGGGCTTAGGATCGGAGTGGCCAGGATGGCTCCCATGCGGGTCGGTTGCATGAGGGAGAAGCCGTTCGGGATGGGGATAAGTTTCCCTTTGCGTACGACTTGGGCGATGCGGAAATCTTTCTGCGGTGTAATGAACTCCGATTCGAGCCCCATTTCGCGGACGAGATTGAGCGCATCTGGGAGCAGCGTAGCGAAGTTATCCGCGCCGCATTCGACAAGTAGATCGGTGTTTTCGTGATTGGTGTTCAGGGGTGGCTCGAGGGTGTCGATAACACCACCGATGCGGTTCGATGTTTCAAAGAGATGGATTTCGGTATCTGGGTTGGGATATTCAGACCGCAAGAACCAAGCCGATGCGAGACCACTGATACCTGCTCCGACGACCGCGATACGAACCATGGAGATTTGTTGCCGAGTGCCGGGCTACTTAAGTCCGGCTTATTGAAAGCGGGCTGTTAAGGACCGGGGTGGAGCCCGGGTGGGGAGGGAGTGGTACGACCACGAAGAAGTGTCGCTGGTGGGAGTCGAACCCACACGACCTGTTAAGGGTCCTTGGATTTTAAGTCCAATGCGTCTGCCATTTCGCCACAGCGACCTTGGAATCCCAGAGGATGTTGTTCCTTCGGATCACTAAGTCGTGCCAAAGTGTAGCTTATTTGCTTCGATTCGGGAAATCCAAATTATGGCGAAAGGAAATCAACGTTGGTTTTTCTTGGTGTCGAGATATAATGCACATGCGTTTTGGGAGCCGTTTTCGGCTGATTTACGCTAGCTGAGAGCTTTTGGCTTGGGCTACCTTCCTACCTACAGAATCCGATTCATGATTCGAAATTCAACTGCGGTATGTGCTCTCGTTGTGGGGGGCTGGGTTTTTGGGATTTTGGCAGGTAAGCGGTTGCAGGGTCAGGAGCTTGATCCGCAGAAGGTCGATTTCTTCGAGACCAAGATCCGTCCGGTGTTGGTAGAGAAGTGCTATGAGTGCCATAGTGCGAAGACCCCGGCGGGGGAATTGGGTGGAAAACTGCGGCTCGACACATCGGGTGGAATGCTCCGCGGTGGAACGCTTGGGCCTCTCTTGCAAGCAGGCCAAGGGCAGAGCAGTTTATTGATCAAAGTCATCGAGTACACCGAGCCTGGGTTGCAGATGCCGCCTGACGGGAAGTTAACCGATGAGCAGATCGCAGATTTTCGGCGATGGGTAGAGGAAGGGGCGGTAGATCCGAGGATTGAGAAGGACTCTCCGGAGATGATCGATCCGGCCAAGGACATCGCAACCCAGACTGCGAATCATTGGGCTTATCGGCCTTTAGGGGATGCGCCGGTTATCGAGGGGGTTGAGGGGTTAGGGAATGATTCGGACTTGGTCGATCGGAGCATCGCACAGGGATTGAAGAAGAGCGGGTTAGGGTTTTCGCCTGAAGCAGACCGTCGAACGTTGGTTCGCAGGTTGTACTATGACCTGCTGGGACTTTCGCCGTCCCTGGAAGAGATCGCGCAAGTACAAGCAGACCAGAGAGAAGACTGGTATGTGCGATTGGTGGATCGGTTGTTGGAATCGCCTCATTTTGGAGAGCGGATGGCTAGGCGATGGATGGATGTGGTGCGTTATGCGGACAACAAGGGGTACGTGTTTCAGGAGGATCGGGAGTATCGGCATGCGTATCGATACCGCAATTGGCTGATCCGGGCCTTCAATGAAGACCTGCCTTACGATCAGTTCTTGCGTTACCAGTTGATTGCAGATCGGTTGGATCCGCAGAATGAGCAAGGGCATCTGGATGCGATGGGTATGTTGACTTTGGGTCGACGGTTTTTAAACAATCCACACGACGTTGCGGACGATCGGATCGATGTTGTCACGCGGGGGTTGATGGGAGTGACGGCAGCTTGTGCTCGCTGTCACGATCACAAGTTCGATCCGGTGAGCATGGCGGATTACTATTCGTTGCATGGAGCTTTTTTGGGGAGTGAGGAGCCGGGTGGAGATCCATCGCCGATGCGGATGGTGGACAAGGGATCGCAGGGGGGTACTCGGATTTTATTGCGGGGCAATCCTGGAAACCCCGGAGCGGAAGTTGCTCGGCGATTCATGGTCTTTTTGAATCCTCAGTCACCGGTTGAGATGAAGACAGGCAGTGGTCGTCTGGAGATGGCCGAAGCGATCACCGATGGGCGCAATCCATTGACACCTCGGGTATTTGCCAATCGGCTTTGGGGGTGGTTATTTGGGGTGCCGTTGGTCGATACTCCTAGCGACTTTGGGTTGCGATGTGCGGCTCCGGTGCAACAAGTTGTTTTGGATTCACTGGCTAGAGATTTGGTGCAAAGTGGGTGGTCTGTCAAGGGTTTGGTACGTCGGATGGTGTTGACCCGAACGTATCGTCAGCAAAGCGTTCACAGAGAGGATGCATTTGAGATCGATCCGGAGAATCGTTTGTGGTGGCGGGCGCAGCGCAAGCGGATGGATTTCGAGTCGTTAAGGGATTCCTTGTTGTTGGCTACCGGTCAATTGGATCGAGCGATTGGTGGTGAGAGTGTATCGATTCAGACTCCTCCGTTTCCCAAGCGGCGGACTTTGTACGCTTACATCGATCGGCAGAATTTACCGCAGTTGTTTCGGTCGTTTGATTTTGCAAGTCCCGATGCGCACGTTCCGAGTCGTGCGCAGACGACAGTGCCGCAGCAAGGGTTGGTGTTGATGAACAGCGACTTTGTGCAAGCCATGTTGCCTGAGATGGCGCTCAAGGCTTCTGGGATGGGGATTGATGCGGGAGTGGATTATTTGTTCAAGCAAGTCTTGGCACGTGAGGGGACGTCGGAAGAGAAGCAGATGCTTCGCGAGTTGATTGAAGCGAATGATATGCGATTGCCCGATGTACCGCAGAATCAATGGACGTATGGGGTGGCTAAGATTGATCCTCAGACGGGGAGCATCGAAGGTTTTCGGCAGTTGCCTCGCTTTCATCAGAATCGATGGCAGGGGATGAAAGACGAGTTGCCTGATCCGGAGTTGGACTGGGCTTTGTTGAGCAATCTCGGGGGGCATCCTGGTGGCCGAGCTGATCTGGCGGTGGTGCGTCGTTGGACGGCGATGCAGGCTGGAGAGTTGCGAGTGCGCGGGATGCTCAAGCATGTACCTGAGCAGGGAGATGGGGTTCGCGGGACGGTGAGTGTGCGTGGGGTGCAGAAGGTCGGGCAATGGGAGGTTCGGCATGGTGAGAGCGCCACGAATGTCGATGGAATCACCGTTGCGATTGGAGATACCATCGATTTTGTGGTTGATTGTTTCGGTGATGCGAACAGCGATACTTTTGAGTGGAAAGTTCGCATTGTTTCCTCGGATGAGCAGAAGGTCCGCAGTTCGAGTGAGCGAGGATTTGGAGGGGTGCAACCTGCGGCTTTATCGCCTTGGGAGCAAGCACTTCAGGCGTTGTTGTTGACCAACGAGTTTTGTTTCATTGATTGATAGGTAACCGACGATGCAACCGAGATCACAGGCTGAGAATTCGACTGGCTGGACGCGGCGTGAGCTTTTGCATCGCTGTGGGATGGGGATGGGAGCCATTGCGCTTGGAGGAATGTTCCCCGAGATCATGCAGGGAGGGGAGTCCGCGAATCCTCTGTTACCCAAGTCGCCTCATTTTCCGGTGAAGGCGAAGCATTTGATACATATCTTTGCCAATGGTGGTCCATCGCACATCGACACATGGGATCCGAAGCCGAAGTTATTCGAGTATGAGGGGAAAGAGTTGCCCGGCGAGACACCTCGCACGGAGCGAAAGACCGGTAATTTATATCCATCGACATTCAAGTTCAAGCAGCATGGGGAGTCGGGATTGTGGGCCAGTGAGTTGTTTGAGAAGACGGCCAGTGCGCATGCGGACAAGCTGTGTGTGGTGCGATCGATGCATGCGGATGTTCCCAATCATGAGCCATCGTTGTTGCTCATGAATTGTGGTGAGCCGCGTCAGGTGCGTCCGAGTATGGGGTCTTGGTTAACCTATGGTTTGGGGACTGAGAATCAGAATTTGCCTGCGTTTCTGTCGATGTGTCCTGGGGGGTATCCGATTCAAGAGTCCCAGAATTGGCAATCTGGCTTTTTGCCGGGCATTTACCAAGGGACCTACATAGACACGAATCACGAGAGTGTAGAGAAGTTGGTCGAGTACGTCGTCAATCGCAAGCTTGGGCGAGGCGCGCAGCGGAGGGCTTTGGATTTAGTTCAAAAGCTCAATGCGGAGCATGCGAAGAGTCGAGTGCAGGATCCGATGATCGAGGCTCGCATCCAATCGATGGAGTTAGCTTATCGGATGCAAGAAGAAGCGATGGATGTATTTGATGTGTCGACGGAGCCGAAGCATATTCTCGACATGTACGGACCGGGCGTTCAGGCGCGTCAGATGCTCATCGCAAGGCGGTTGATACAGCGTGGTGTGCGAGTGATTCAACTATGGCATGGTGCCGGTCAGCCTTGGGATAACCACGACAAGATCTTCGAGGGGCATAAGAAGTTAGCAGGCGAGAGCGATCAAGCGATTGCCGCGTTGTTAACTGATTTACAGCAGCACGGATTGTTGGATGAGACGTTGGTATTGTGGGGTGGAGAGTTCGGTCGGACGCCGACGGTGGAGTTACCTCAAAAGGGCGCCAACGAAGGGACCATCTCTGGTCGCGACCATAATCACTATGGTTTCACGGTATGGTTAGCTGGAGGTGGAGTGAAAGGTGGTCAGGCTTATGGGGCCACAGACGAGTTTGGGTTCAAGGCAGTCGAGAATCGGGTACACGTGCATGATTTGCATGCGACGATGATGAAGCTGATGGGTTTTGACCACACCAAGCTCACGTATCACTATGCGGGTCGCGACTATCGGTTGACCGACATTCACGGCCGAGTGATTCAGGATTGGATCGCTTAGAGGGATTTTTTCTTCGCGAACTGTATGGGACGGATGAGTCGTATGGGTCCCATGAGTCCCATGGGTCCCATAGGTCGTATGGGACCCATGAGCCACGATGCTCCCACGTGAGTAACGCAGTGGGGGTTAGACGCAGTTGCGTTAGGCAGTCGCGTTTTGTTTGCCTTTGAATCGGCATGCTTCGATCAGATCGATCATCTGTTCGACCGTCAAGTTCTCGGCCCTGAGGTTTGGGGCGAGGTTGAGGGATTCGAGAATCTCGTCGACTTGAGGCTTGGTTATGAGATCCTTCATCGTGGTGAAGACTTCGCTGCGCAGGAATTTTCTTCGATGGAAGAACATGGCGCGGAGGCGAGTGTGGAAAAATTCAAGATCGACGATCCGGGCGCGTTTTTGTGCGTTGGGGATCAGACGAATGATCGCTGAATCGACTTTCGGTTGAGGCCAGAACACCGTGGGGGGCAAGACTCTCAAGATCTCGCAATCGCATTGAGCTTGCATCCATACCGACAGGGCCGAGTAGTCCTTGCAGGATGGTTTGGCGATGATTCGTTCGCCGAGTTCCTTTTGGATCGTTACGACCATCCGTTCCACGAGCGGAGTTTCGGTAAGAAGGTTGCTCAGGATTGGGGTGGCAACATTGTAGGGAAGATTCGCTACGAGTTTGAACTTGGAACCTTCGATGCGGCGGAGTCCTTCTTTGACGGAATCCAGGACTTCTGGGCGCAGATGATTTTTATTGCGCAGAGCATCGCAGGATAGGAGTCGGACATTTGGGAACGGTTTGAGCTCTTTGGTCGCGAGGGCTTGAAGATCTCGGTCGACTTCGACGGTGACGATAGCACCGGCTTTGGTTGCCATCGTTTTCGTAAGTGAGCCTAATCCGGTTCCGATTTCCAAGACGATGTCTTGAGGGGAGAGTTCAGCTCCATCGATGAGGATTTTGAGCAGATTCAAATCGACCAGAAAATTTTGGCCGTACTTGGTTTTAGGCTGTAAGCCTGCGCGCTCGAGTGTCTTCGATAGAAACGTCAGTGTTTGGCGTTCGCTCATGTAGCTGGCCTGATTTCAAAAATCGCTTCGACTTCGACTGCCATCCCGTTCGGTAGGGAGTTCGTACCCAGGGCACTGCGTGCACCCACACCGAGATCGCTTCCCAAGAGATCGACGAAGACTTGGCTAAAACCGTTGATCACCAATGGGCTTTGACCGAAGTCGTCGGTGCATCGGACGAGTCCGAGGGTTTTGACGATGCGCACAACTCGGTCAAGGCTACCGAGCTGGCTTTTGAGGGTCGCCAACATGGCCAGGGCTGTCTGTTTTGCTGCGGCTTGACCACCGGCGACATCCAAGTCGTCACCGACGCGGCCGAGCATCAGCGAGCCGTCATCTTTGAGTGGTCCGTGTCCGGAGACGTAAGCCAAGTTGCCTACGATCACGACAGGCTTGTAGAGCCCGACGGGCTTGGGGGCGGGTGGCAAGCTCCATCCGAGGGAGGCTAATTTCTTTTCAGCAGATTCCATAACGACCTAAACAACCTGGAATTTCACAGTGGAAGAACGCGTTGGTAAACAATGGGTCATCGCTTGACCGATTCGGTGGTACCGGCACAAAGCTCGGATTTGCCTTTAGGTTTTTTTACCTGGCGAGGCTGCTCGGAGGCTGTATTTCGGATACTTCAGAGCCATAAGCATACTCTCTGGAGGGTAGATTTCCCAGCCGCAAAGTTTAGCCGCGAAGTTTAGTTGTGCGAAGAGTTGAGGGCTTTAGGGGGATGCTTACAACTTCGTAGTTGGTGATTAGCCGCATTGGCGCTAGCCAGCGGTTTTCGTCCATGTTGATCACGCACCGGGCCGTTTGCGCGGCACCGCTTCCATTGAAAGCGGAATTGGCGCGAGCCATCCGGTGGACCATGCGATGCAGACACCGGGCCGCGATCGCGGCACCGATTTGATTCGACGGTATTGGGCTTCAGGGTGCGTGCCTTGGTGGCAACCCGGCGGCGACGCGTTCACGGTTGAGCCAATCGAGGGCAGGGGGGTAGGTAGCGAGGAACTTGATGAGTTGGGTGGCGGAGATTTCGAGGGACTCGGAAGCGGCTTTAAGGTCACCGAGGTGTAGGCGGATGGTCCCGATGGTTTCTGCGAGTAGGGCGGGGTAGTCGGGGTTGGTTGTTGCGATTCGAATTTTTCCTTGTCGTGTGTAGTTTTCCCGTAGGCCTGAGCGGAAGTTTGGCACGTTGATTTCAACGGCGAGTTCGCAGCGGAGTCGATGCATTGCGACATCTCGGTTTTTGGCTTGGGAGCGTTCTTCGCTGGCTGAAGCTCGGATGCCGGAGGGTAGGTGTTCGATTCGAGCCGCGGTTTCGACTTTGTTTCGGTGTTGGCCCCCAGGGCCGCTTGCTCTCCCAAATGTCCAGCGGCAATCTTGTTCAAGTCGATCGATTGGCCATTGAGAAGGATGCTGGTTTTCCATATCTTCAGTACCCCTTTGTCAGCCTGTCTATACCTATCATGGCGGCTGTGCCTACCAAGGTGATGATTTAAACTATCGTTAACTCAGCCCCAACCGCAACCCCTCGGAATCCCAGTTATGCCGCGAACGATAGCCATCGGAGACATTCACGGTTGCCTTGGTCCCTTCGATGCGATTTTGGAGGCGATCAGTCCGGGGGCTGGCGATACGGTGGTGACGGTCGGAGATTACATCGATCGCGGACCGGATTCGAAGGGGGTAGTTGAGCGACTGCTTGAGTTGCGTCGTCGGACGCAGTTGGTCCCGTTGATGGGCAACCATGAGGAGATGATGTTGGCGGTGTTAAACCGCACTCGGGAGCCTTTTGGTTGGATCAATCACGGTGGGCACCAGACGATGGAGAGTTACGGATTTAGTGGGGACTTGTCGGTCATTCCCGAGAGTCATCGGGAATTCCTATCGAATTTACTCCCTTATTATGAAACCGACAGTCATTTTGTCGTTCATGCAAATTACGACCCTCAGATGCGGTTGGAGAATCAATCGATAGAGTTTTTGAGGTGGACGAAGCTTACTGAGCGGATGCCTCGTCCGCATTTTTCGGGCAAGCACGCGATTATGGGGCACACTCACAACCGCAATGGGGACATTGTTCGGGCCCCGCATTTGACTTGTATCGACACGCACTGTTACGGAGGCAAGTGGCTTACGGCGCTCGATTGGTCGTGTGGGAAGGTATGGCAAGCGAGTCTTGACGGGAGTTTCCGCGAATTTGACCTAGAGCCGTTACCCGATGCGGAGGGCGCCCCGGGTTCGCCGGCTTGATGCTGGTAGCACTCGGGAAGGGAGTATTTCTTGGCTTCGGGACATTTCTGTCCATGACAATTTTGCGGTGGATGCGTAGAATCGCGGATCAAGGCACTGCAGACCTGCAGCGCTGGTGCACCCCTAGGGTGCGACACGATCTCTTGCAAAAGCCGGCGGGAAAAGTCTTGCCGGTAAGGAAAATAGTATGTCTTCGCAAAACCCGACCCCGGAAGAAAATCCGTCTGTAGCTTCAGCGGAGGTCTCAGGGGGCAGCTCGATCGAGAGCCAATCACCTGTTGAATCGGAGTCTCAAGTCCCTAGTCCAGAGGTTCGCAAGCGAGTCGAGAAGAAGGTAGAGCCGAAGAAACGCGAGAAGCCATCTCAGAGCAAAGCATCTCGAGCTGCGAAACCCAAGCAGGTTGTTCGGGACGAGAAATCGGAGCATCGGATCAACAAGGTACTTGCCGCAGCAGGGCTTGGGTCGCGCCGTCAGGTCGACGAGTTGATCGAGCAGGGGCGAGTGGAGATCGATGGGAAGGTCATCACGCAGGTAGGGACGAAGGTAGATCCAGCGTCGGCGCGTATCACGGTCGATGGTGAGTTACTGAAGAAGCATCGTCCGGTTTATTATGCGCTCAACAAGCCGGAGGGGGTGTTGTGCACGAATCGGGATCCGCAAGGACGTCCACGAGTGATCGATTTCGTACCGAATCAATCGCGATTGTTTCCTGTCGGGCGATTGGATGCTTCCAGTACCGGTTTGATTCTGCTAACGAACGATGGGGAGTTAGCGCAGCGTTTAGCGCATCCGAAGCATGGGATACCCAAGCGTTATGCGGTGGTTGTTGCAGGTCAGGTAGAAGTCGATGCATTGAAGCGGCTACAGCGGGGTATTTACATTGCGGAAGGTAAGACGAAGGTCGATCATGCGAAGCTTAAGCGCGTTCGCAAAGGATCGAGTGAGTTAGAGATCACGTTGAGTGAGGGAAAGAATCGGGAAATCCGCCGAGTGTTAGCAAGGCTTGGGCACAAGGTTGTTTCATTGCAGCGGATTGCTATCGGCCCATTGAAGCTTTCCGATCTCCCTGATGGTGCTTATCGTCCGTTGTCGAATCAAGAGGTAACGGGACTTTACGAAGCGGTCGATGAGATCCGTCGAGCGAGAAAAGCGGAGCGCAAGGCTCGCAAGAAGTTGCAATCGCAGGTGGGTGAGGCACCGGGGCGGGATGAGTCAACGCGCGAAGAGTTCGACGAAGAAGAAATTATTACTCCGGCGAACAAGGCCAAGCGTCCAGGTAAACCTTTGTCAAAGCCGCGGCCATCGAGTCGATCAGGCAGTTCGATGAGTGATGAGTTCGAGGACGACGAGGACGATTTCGGCGCGGACGATAATGCGCCGGCGGACTCGATTCTTATTCGAGACTCGGCGGATCCGGAAGCTTACGACGAAGCCATGGATGATTTTCTTGCGCCGAAGAAGCGATTTGGTTCTGTGATTGGCCTGGAAGAGTTTGAAGAAGAAGATCGCGTGGCAGATGCGACTTATGTAGGGTTTGCAGGTGACGACGAAGAAGACTTCGACGACGAGTACGAGAGTGACTTCGACGATGAGGATTTCCAGGAGGAAGATGACCAACAAGAACGGGGCCGGAATGGAAATCGGAGTGGAGATCGGGGGGCAAGTCGTGGTGCAGGTGGTGGGGCAAGCGGTGGTGCGAACCGAGGATCCGGACGAGGGGCAGGTAAGGGACCTGGACGAGGAGTTCAAGGTAACTCTTCGAATTCTAGGGGGGCTAGTCGCGGAGGTAGCGGAGGTAATCGCGGAGTTAATAGTCGAGGCGGAAGTGATGCTCGGCGCAAGACAGCCCGGGGTGGTGGCATAGGTGGAGGCGGCACGGGTGGAGGCCAGAGAGCAAGGGCAGGGGAGTTCGAGGCGCTCGGTTCTGATGGCCGAGAATCAGGAGGTTCGCGTCCGGTTCGCAAGGGTGGATTTAAGAAGGGGATTAAGAAGGGTGTAAAGCGCGGCGGAATAAAGGGTGGTGTGAAGAAGGGGGGCGGTCGTCAAGGTCGACCTAGCGGCGGTTCATCAGGTCGAAGCGGCTCCTCGGGTCGCAGTGGAAGGCCGTCAGGTGGTGGTAAGCCGGGTGGTGGTAAGCCGAAGCGAGGTAAGCGTTAAACGTTACGTTCCAGAGAATGACTTAGCAGATGCGTATCTCCGAAGTGAAAAACGTTGATGTTCGTTGGTAGGATTATGTCCTATCGATTCGCAGAGATTGTTGCGGTTCCGGGGGCTTGATCGGTCTTGTTTGTCATTCTTGTTTGTCATTCCTATCGATTCGTTTTTTAAACGGATCGTTTTTTGGGGTGTTTTTCGTTTATATTAGGGGGCTCGCCACTCGGGCCAAATCATCTTGGGTGCTGGTAATTGGAGTTCGGATAACCATGCCGAATTGTTGTGTTACCGGCTTCGATGAAGGGGCCAATTTTCCCTCCACCCACCCCACCGACCGTGATGTTAAAAACCGTGCTGTTTCTAAATCGCGCTGCGCTGTTCGCATTGACCGTCTTGTCCCTTGCTCCAACTCAAAGCATTTTTGCTTTTCAGGAGCAGGCCGGGCGAACGGTCCAAGAGTTACAGGGGGACTTCGGTACCTCGGTTCAGCAAGTGATCGAGAAGCATTGTGTGGAGTGTCACAATTCCGATCGCCCCGAGGCGGATATCGATTTGACTCTCTGGAGAGACTCGCAGCGGTTGGCGAAGGAGACTGCAACGCTACAACGTGTTGCCGAGCAACTTCACACCGGCCAGATGCCGCCACCTGAGGCAGCGCAGATCGCTGCGTCGGCGAAAGAGAAAATGGTCGCATGGATCGATCAATGGCTGATGCTTGAAGCTGAGCGTTATGCGGGAGATCCCGGGCCGGTAATTCTTCGGCGATTGAACAATGCGGAGTACACGTACAGCATTCGTGATTTGACGGGTGTTAGCTCCTTGAATCCGGCTAGCGAGTTTCCTGCCGACAGCGCTGCGGGAGAAGGGTTTTCGAACACGGGAGCGGCGTTGGTGATGTCTCCATCGTTGGTCCGCAAGTACCTTGATGCGGCCAAGGGGGTAGCCGAGCATGCGGTGTTGTTACCGGGTGGCATCACATTTAGCGAGCGACCATCAGCGGCGGACATGACGAACGCGAAGCTTGATGAGATACGAGCTTTTTACTCACAATTCACCGATCAATCAGGTGGAGCCACCGTCAATCTTCAAGGGATCGTTTTTGAAACCAATCAAGGTGGCAGGCTGCCGGTCGAACGCTATTTACAAGCCACGCTTGAGCTTCGTGATGCAATCATCCAAGACTCAAATCTCAAGGTTGATGATTGGATTGCACGGGTTGCAGCGGAGCGAAAGCTCAGTTCGAAGTACTTACGGGGGCTTTGGGATTCTCTTCATGACACGAAGGCCACCGGGTTACTGAAATCGCTTCAGCAGCAATGGAGTGGAGCATCGGCGGCATCAGCGGATTCCCTTTTTGCGTTTGTGATGTCGTGGCAACAGGCACTTTGGAAGTTTTCCAGTGTTGGTCACATTGGAAAGCGCGACGGGCCTAAGTCGTGGCAAGAACCGGTCAACCCTATTCGCCAAACTCAAGATATGCGGCTTGCGCTTACCCCGTTGGCGAGTGGTAAGCCAGCGAATGAGGACGTTACGGTTTATTTGCAAATTGCTGATGCTGGGGATGGTGGTGAGTCTGATGCATTGGTGATCTCGAATCCCCGCTTGATAGCACCTGGGCGTCCGGATCTGCCGCTTCGGGGTCTTGATTCGGTCGTCCGAACGATAGCAACACAGCAGCGAGCGTGGGTGTCTCAGACTTCTGAAACCCTTGTTGCGCTCGATCAATGGTTAGAGGCAACGGAAGTCCAGTCGCTTGCGGCATGGGGGGCTCAGAAAGACATTCCTGTGCCGTTGTTGAAGGCTTGGGCGGAGACATTGGGTATTACCGAGCCGGGAGAGACTTCTGCAGTTTCGCTTGATCGAAGATTGCTAACGCAGAAGGGGCAGAATCTTTCGGGTATTTCGGGGATCGATGGTTGGGTAGCGGAGGACGCGTTAAGCATCATTGCTAACGCGACTGACGCGCATCATCGCATTCCTGGGAATATGCCAGGTAAGAGCATTGCGGTGCATCCATCTCCATCGCGCGGGATGTGTGTTGGGTGGAGAGCTCCGGAGGGGATGCGAATTCAGACGCAAGCTCGAATACGCCATGCCCACACGGATTGCGGCAATGGAATTGCTTGGCGACTTGAATATCGCCGAGGAGCGGTTCAGCAAGTGCTTGGTGCTGGATTTTCGAATGGGGGGCAAGATGTTCCGATTGGTCCATTTGCGGGATTGCGACTGAGGGCCAACGAGGAAATCGTTTTGGTTATCGAGCCACGCGATGCGAATCATTCGTGCGATTTGACGAATATCGATTTAACCGTGACGAGCGATAAGGAGACTTGGAATCTCACCGAGCAACTCCACCCAAATCTTCTTGCGGGCAATCCGCATGCGGATGCCAAGGGTCGTCCGGATGTTTGGTCGTTTTTTACCGAGCCAGCTCGGGGTGTTTCGGCGAGTGCAGGGTCTCAATCGATGTTGGCATCGGGTTCGCTGCTAGCGAACTGGCTTCACGAATCCGATCCTCACAAACGGGCGGAGTTGGCGCAGGGTATTGAAGCGATTTTAGTCGCTTCGGATGCGAAGCCTGCGGTCAACGCAGAGCAACCCGATGCCGTCATGGCCAGGGAATTGCTTTCGGCTACGGGGCCGTTTTTCCGAGCTGCGATGAGTCTGGCATCGCAGGGTAATACCGCAGTTCAGGGTAAGCCCGCATCGCAGGGGAGCGAAGGTGGAGCCGCTCAGGGTGGATCTGTTGGAGGAAGCGAAAACGATATTTATGGGATCTCTGAAGGGCGGTTTGGGACGAGTGGGATCGAAGGTGCAGTAGATTCCAATCCTGCCGTTGGGGCTAGCGAGATGCTGGTGAGAGCACCTGCGGTTTTCGAGATCAAACTACCAGCTTGGCTTGCCAATGGAACGGAGCTTGTCGCAAGTGCGATGCTTCATCCGACGGCGGGTAAAGATGGTAGTGTGCAAGTAGTTCTCAGCGGAACGCGACCGACGGAATCGACGCAGCCGATTCCGAAGACTTCGATTGATGCGAAGGATCCGAATTGGACAAATGTGTCTCGACAGTTGAACGTAGCGAGTCCGATTCTCGTGTCGGCGGGTAGTGGAGCTGAGACCCGGACTCGCGAGGGTTTCGATCGATTCCGAGAGTTGTTTCCGATCGCGTTGTGTTACAGCAAAATAGTTCCGGTGGACGAAGTGGTTACGTTAACCCTTTTCTATCGTGAGGATGATGCGCTTCGGCGATTGATGCTAGACGAAGGGCAGGCGCGGGATCTTGATCGACTCTGGAGTGAACTTCACTTTGTGAGTCAAGATGCATTGAAGTCGGTTGATGCTTATGAGCAGCTTTGGCAGTTTGCAACGCAGGACGCGGATCCGAGTGCATTTGAGCCGTTGCGTGAGCCGATCAAACAAGCTGCCGAGGTGTTCCGCAAGTCGATGCGTGAAGCGGAGCCGGTACACTTGCAAGCGGTGATCGATTTTGCTCAGCGGGCTTATCGGCAGCCATTAAACGAAACACAGCGATCCACGTTGAGAAATCTCTATGCTCAGTTGCGAGGTTCCGATACGGGGCATGAGGAAGCGATTCGATTGTTGATCGCCAGGGTGCTGGTGGCTCCGGAGTTTCTTTATCGTACGGAGGTTCCCAAAGCGGATAGTGCTGAGTCGAGCGATATAACAACGATCGAGCTTGCGAATCGTTTGAGTTATTTCCTTTGGGCCTCGACACCCGATGATGCTTTGATGCGGGTAGCACTTGATGGTTCGTTGAGAGAGCCGCAGGTGCTCAAGGGTCAGGTTCAGCGGATGCTCAAGGATCCGAAGTCGGAGAGAATGGCCGTTGAGTTTGGTACCATGTGGTTGCATATCCGTGATTTGGATCAGCTCGACGAGAAGAGCGAAACACATTTTCCTGAGTTTCGTGAGATTCGACATGAACTTTATCGAGAGTCGGTGATGTTGCTCACCGATGCATTGGCAAGCGACAGGTCGATCCTGGATCTTCTTTCGGGGGATTACACGTTTTTGAATGAGCGGCTCGCTCGTTTTTATGGGATTGAGAACGTGACGGGAGATCAGTGGCGACGCGTTGAAGGTGTTCGCAAGTATGGACGGGGCGGTGTGCTTACCCTTGGGGCGACGTTGGCCAAGCAATCGGGTGCATCGCGCACTAGTCCGATTCTCAGGGGGAATTGGTTATGCGAAGTGATTTTGGGAGAGAAGTTACCCAAGCCGCCGAAGAATGTGCCGGTTCTTTCCGAGTTACCTCCCGAGGGGATGACCGAGAGAGAGTTGACTGAGTTGCATAGCAGCGAGGAGTCGTGTGCGAAGTGCCATCGCAGGATTGACCCTTATGGCTTTTCGCTTGAGAACTACGATGCGATTGGACGATATCGAAGCGTGGATACAGCGGGTCATCCGATCGACGCGAAAACGAAGTTACCTGATGGTCATGAGCTCAGCAATGCGAGAGATCTTTTGGCTTACATTGAAGCGAACCGTCGCGACGACTTCGTCAAGCAGTTCAATCGCAAACTGCTTGGGTATGCCCTTGGTCGATCGGTTCAGCTTTCCGATGAGCCGATGTTGCGGGGCATTCATCAATCGCAGCAAAAGAATGGTTACAGTCTTGGAGATACCATATTTGAGATTGTGACCAGTAAGCCTTTTCAGCAGATTCGCGGCAGAGAGTACCGCGATGAGTCCAGTCATCAGTAATCGAATCCGTTTTACGGCACTGTTTTTACAGTGTTGTTTTTACGGTGCTGTTTTTTCTAAGCTAATTTTTCCGAGCCAATTGAATTTCCCAAATAGGGGTTAAGAGATGAATACCAACCGAGCGCTAGCCAGTCGGCAAGAGTTAGTGAAAGCCGACAGACGGCAACGAGATATGGGAGCTTTCTCGCGCAGGAAGCTTCTGCGGGGGCTTGGGGTTTCGATGGCGTTGCCATGGATGGAATCGTTGAATGTGTGGGGTTCTGAAGAGGGCGCAGTTTCCAAATCGGATGGAGCAGTGCAGGCTCCTGTTCGGTTGGCGGTCCTCTTTGCGGGGAATGGTTTCCATGGTGGGGAGTGGTGGGCGAAAGAGGACCAGGGTGAGCTACAGCTCGGCCGAGTGCTTGCGCCATTATCCGAAGTCCGAGATAGCGTGTTGTTTATCAAGGGGTTGTATAACGCCGAGGCGTTGAAGGGGAATATCCACAGTTCGCAGACAGGGAACTTGCTTTCTGGTGCTCCGTTGGCAGCGGGAGGAGAGATACGTTCTGGGACAAGCATCGATCAATTTTTAGCGCAGACGGTAGGTCGTACGACGAAGGTGCCGAGTCTGGTGTTGGGTTGTGAGAAATCCAATCCATCGGTGCATAAGAACTATTCCATGATTTACAGTTCGCACATTTCTTGGTCGAGTCCAACGACACCGACTCCGCTTGAACTGTACCCGGCGTTGGCTTTTGATCGTTTGTTCAAGGACGAGAATCATCGTGGGGATCAGAGTGTATTGGATTCGATCCTTGAGCATGCTGGAGATATTCGCCGTCAGATCAGCACGAGCGACCAACGGAAGTTTGACGAGTACCTCGATTCGGTGCGTGATGTTGAGCAGCGGATTTCGAATGCAGGCAAGCGTGGTGAGTTACAGGGTTGGAAGCCGACGTTGGACAAGCCGAACATCGACCGTCCTGCGGATGGTATTCCGCAAGATATTTCTGAGCATATGCGATTGATGTGCGACATCCTCGTCTTAGGATTTCAAACCGACACGACTCGGATTTCGACGTTGAAGCTCAACAATGATCATTCTTCGTTGCGATTCCCGCACCTTGGTGTTGATTACATGATTCACCATTTGTTGTCCCATGCCGATACGGAGGATTGGCTCAAGGTCAATCAGTTCTTCCTTGAGCAGATGGGTTATATTGCCAGGAAGTTGCAGGCGATCAACGAAGGGGAGAGGACCGCATTGGACAACTCGATGATTATGCTTTGTTCAAGCATGATGACCGGTAGTCACGATGCATCTCAGTTACCTGTGGTGATGGTCGGTAAGGGGGGTGGCAAGATCAAGACAGGTCGGGTGTTGGATTACCGTCAGTCGTCTGAGCGGCAGATGTGTCGGCTGTATCTCTCAATGATGCAGAAGATGGGGATTGAGCAGCAGACTTTTGGTGATGCGAGCAGTCCGTTGGCAGAAGTTTAGAGATAGGGGAGGGTTGCGCGCTTTCAGTACGTACCCCCTGCCGGTTTGACGTTCACTGAGAATTGTTGGTTGAGATAGTATTCACGTTGAAGGAATAGAGACAGGAAGTTATGGTCAAGCTCGGCGCGCACATGAGCATTGCGGGAGGATATTACAAGGCGATTGACGCTGCTGCTGAGTTCGAGATGGATGTGGTTCAGCTATTTACGAAGAACAACAACCAGTGGGCAGCCAAGCCCATTTCGGATCAGGAAGTCGCTTTGTTTTCGGATCGGTTGCGCGATACCGGGGTATCGAATCCTCTGTCACATGCTTCTTACCTGATCAATCTTGCTTCACCGAAGGATGAATTGTGGAACAAGAGTATCGATGGGATGAGTATTGAGTGGCAGCGAGCCGAGCAGTTGGGGCTCGATGGTGTTGTCATGCATCCGGGAGCTTTTGTTGAATCGACACCTGAACAGGGGATGCAGCGAATCGTCGATGCGATCGGAGAGATTTCACGCAGAGTCGAAGCGAAAAAGTCTTGGTTGTTGTTGGAGAATACAGCAGGCCAAGGATCTTGTCTTGGTTGGAGCATGGAGCAGCTTGCGTGGCTGTTGGAGCGCACAGGGGAATCGATGCGAGTGGGAGTTTGTCTCGATACTTGCCACGCACATGCGGCTGGATATGACTTCTCGACTGAGAGTGGTTTCAAGGCTTGGGAGCGTGAAGCGAAGAAGTTAGGTGTTTTGGATGCGATCCGAGCGCTTCATTTGAACGACAGCAAGAAGGGTTGTGGATCGCGTGTTGATAGGCACGAGCACATTGGTCTTGGCACGATCGGTTTAGAGGGGTTTGAGCGAGTATTGAAGAACAAGGTGCTCAAGCAGTGGCCGATGTATTTAGAGACCGACAAGGGGCTCAACGACGATGAGGAAGATTGGGATGCGGTGAATATGCGAGTGCTGCGGGGATTGGCGAGCTAATCGGTTGTCGATACGAGCGATCTTGCGGTGTCACAAGCGGCTTGCCAATGCGTTTCGTCTTCGAAACCTTCGCGGTGGAACACCAACTTCAGGTCGTGCAGTCGGAAGGTAATGTAGTTTGGTTCGACGATAACGGATTCCAAGTAGCGGGTGGGGATTCGCATCCAGTGTTGGAAATCGGATACGAACAGAGTGTCTTGGTTAAACCAGCGGATTTCCGGCCACGCAGCGTCTAATGTTTGGATTCCGTGAGGGGATGCTTGGACTGATTTGCGGTAGGGAGCGCGCCGGGGATCTTGGAAATCCCATTTCGCAAGAAGTTTTGCGCGCGTTACGCGGGTGGCTTCTAGCAGCATCCAGGGGACGAGGGCCAGGGCACCGATTGCCCAGGTGGGCTGGGACTTTCTCGGAAATTGTTCGAAGAGGGTGGCCCAAACCGCAAGTACCAGAACGACGAGGATTATATGTGAGCTTGGACGCCAGTGAGTCGCACGGTAACGATCCATTAACGAGAGGCTCTTGTTGGGGCTTAGTATCGAGACCCAAGCATCTGTGGGTGGGGCTTCGGCGATCAGAGGGATATAAGTGCGATTGGTGACGTAATCATCGAGCAATTCACGCCATTGGGATTCGAAGAAGCAAGTGCTTGGGACCATCGCAAGTGGCGATGGAGAGGATGGGGATGGGTAGACCAGCATGCCGCTGCCCGGGTCATCCATAAAGGAGCGAGTGGTGGTTTGCATGCAGAAATCGTTATGCCAGACCGTCCACCTTCCCCCTGAGACAACACCGTGGGTCGGGCCGATGAGCCAAGGGCGAATGCGGGTCAGTTTCTCGACTTTCCCGGTTCCTAGAAGTTTTCGGTACATTCCTAGGATGACCAGCAGAGCGATGATGGCGGCGAGCAGCGGGCCGATGATGCCGACAATCATGTAGAATGGGAACCCCCAGATGAATGCAGAGATCAAGACTAGTGGGAGCAAGCATCCGAATTGGGTGGGATTATGGTAGAACTTTCGGATCTGCTTGGCATCTAATGTCCCGTTAAATTCCACGACAAGAGGCCGGGGATTATTCGGGGCGGATGTGGTACTTTCCTCAGAAACACTGACTTTCCATGGATTGGCTTCCCATGTATTGGATGAATGCTGGGATGCAGGTTTAGGCGACTGGTTCGATGAAGCCATGCGTCGAGCGGTAGGTTTTCTGATGAAGATTTAGTACAATTGAATTCTATGAGCAATTCTAGCCAACAATCACTCCCCGTACCAATCCGGCAGAAACTTGGGGAACTTCGAAGTCTCATCAGCCGACTGATTGCTACCCAGGGAGCTGTGGTACTAGCATGTTGGTTGATTGGATCGTTTTTGCTATTTGGCTTGATCGATTATCTTCCGACTCGGTTCGGTTCAGACGAATCACCGAGAATTGTTCGGATAGTCATGTTAGGGCTGATCGCAGCTGGAACGATATGGATATTGGTTCACTTTTATTGGAACCGTTGGATGGTCCATTGGAGTGATTCTTCGTTAGCGTTGGTGATCGAGAAGCAGCATCCGGAATTTCAAAGCACGTTGATTACAACGGTGCAGGCTAGGGGGGCAGAAGCGAAGGGGCTTGGGTCGAAGTCGAAGGACTTCGAGGAGATCGAGCATCCGAATCGTCCGGGAATGATTGAGCTTGCAGCCCGCAAGGCGGTCGATTTGATTCAGAAGATTGATGTGAATTCGCTGGTTCGGTTCGCGACCTTGCAGCGTGAATTAGGTCTCTTTGCTGCACTTCTGACATTGGTGACAGCCGGTTGGATGCTTGCTCCTGACTACCTCAAGCACTGGACGAAGCGACTTTACAGTTTGTCGGATCAGCCGTGGCCTAGACGAACGACGTTGGGGCTTGTCGGAGTCGAGTTGGATGTACCGTCCTTTACTAGTACCCCGAAACGAGACAAGTATTTGGTTTCGTTTCAGGATGGAAAGGTATCGGTACCGAAGGGAGCATCGCTGAAGTTGCGAACGACGGCCAAGGATCTTTTGGCGGCACCTTATGACAAGTGTTCATTCCAGTATCGCGATCGATCTGGGAATCGTGGGCGAGCGAGTATGCTCAGTTATTCCACGTCGAATCCAAAGGAGTTCAGTTTGGATGGCCCTCCCTTGGAAGCCATCAACGATTCGCTTTGGTTTACACTTTCGGGTGGGGATGCGCGATTAGCAAACCTTCAAATTGAAACGGTCGATGCGCCGTTTGTGGTTTCGACCGATGTGGATGTAGCTTATCCGGAGTATTTGCAGCGATCGACAAAGACCACTTGGGGGAACGAGCGGTTACCTTACCGCAATGGCATGCGGCTTCCTCAAGCCACGGATGTATCGCTGTGGGTGCGAGCTAATAAGGCGATTTCGCGTTGCGATATCCAACGGACTGTATCGCAAGTTGCTACTGCGAGTTCGGGGCAAGTTGCGGCTGGTTCGGATGTTGTTCCTGTGCGTCCGGAGTACAGCATTGAGTTCGATAAGCCTGCTTCGGAGTTTCCGGTTCCGCTTGGATTGCTTGAGGATAATCTCTTCATCGAGCTTCGGCTGTGGGATGATCAAGGTTTGTGTGCGACGCGGGTACAGCAGTTTGTCATCGCGAGCATTGTCGACACTCCACCGGAGATAGATTTGAAGCTTGAGGGGATCGGTTCGGCGATCACGGAAAATGCGATGATACCGATTCGCAGTAAAGTCAAAGACGATTACGACTTGAATCAGGTTTGGGTGGAGTCGATCATCGACGAGCAGCCACTTACGCGTGTGGACGTGCAGGTTACACCGCAGGGTGACGCGGACTTGGATGTTGATTTGAAGGCGTTGCGCGATGCGGGCCAAAGTGTTCCGAGCGTTGGATCAACCCTTGCACTGCTTGTTGCGGCTTCGGATTTCATGCCGCCGGTTAGTGTTGATGGAGGGGTTGGGGAAGCAAAACCGCATACCGGTCGCTCGACACCGATTCAACTAAGTGTAGTGACGGTCGATCAGTTTTTGGTATTGATTGATCGGCGGGAAGCAGCGATGCGTCGACGGCTTGAGCAAATCATCAGCGAGCTTGGACAGTTACGGGACTTGTTGGTGTTAACGAACAAGAACAATACGGAATCGACCTCTGCTCAATCACAGAAGTCAGCTTCTGAATCAACCGGTGATAGCGGCGGTGGGTCTGCGGTGGTTGAAGAGAGTGAAGGCTCGAAGGAGTCCGATATAGAGCGTCGAGGGCGACTCTTGTTGTTGCGAGCTCAGCAGGCTTCTGCGCAGGCGAGCAAGTCCGAGAGTGAGCTCAAGGGCGTTCTCAATGAGATTTCGCAGTTGGTAGCTGAATTGATCAACAACCGAATCGACAGCAAGGATCGTCGGGAGCGGCTGGAGGAGAAGATCAAGATTCCGTTGAGCAGCCTTATGGAAGCGAAGTGGCAACCTTTTTCTAATGAGATAAATGGGCTTGAGCCTGCGGCAGCGAAGGCGACAGCAGAAGAGTTTTCGGGTCGGATTGAGAAGCTCATTGGGCAAAACAACGAGATCATCGTTGCTTTGAATTCCATTCTTGCCGACATGATTGAACTTCAGGACCTCAATGAAATAATCGATCGTGTTCGTGGTCTGCTCGATGAGCAGTCGAAGTTGCTTGATCGGTCCAAGGAAGAGCAAAAGAAGAGTGTGCTCGATTTGCTCAAATAGGTGCTCCGAGTGTGTTGCTTCGGGTTCGTTGATTGCAGAGTTGAATTTCGTTCTATAGGCGCATCGAAAATGATCCAGCAATATCGGTCGGTAGTAACTCTGCTTGGGCGTTTTTCATGCTGTTGTTGGGTTTTAGCCGGTTGGTTATCGCTAAGCTGTTTGTTGTTCGACGGTGTTGGGCAGTGGAGCATCGTTGGGCATGCGGTGTTAGGGCAGGATGCGGCAGCGAAGTCGCCATCTGGGCCTCAATCTGGGGCGCAATCGGGAGAGAAACCTACAGATCAATTGAAGTTGCAGCAAACGCAACTTGCCACTCAATACGCGAACCTCGAAGAGGTGTTCTTGCGGATGAGTGAGATCGAGGCGGCGACGAACCCGACGCGAGCTGGATTGTTGCTTCAAGCTGCCCAGATGAGCAAGCAGTTAGCGACACAGCAGCGCATGATGCAAGCGAGTGATTTGTTGGGCAAGGGTCAGTATTCGCGTGCGATTCCGGAGCAGGAAGCTAGTCGGGAGAATCTTAAAAAGCTTTTGGAGCTTTTGCAGAGTGAGAATCGTTCCTCGAGGGTGAAGGACGAGCGAAAGCGGCTTGAGGATGTATTGAAGGATTTACGTCGGATCGAGAATATTCAGCGAGCCACCCGTGGTCGAACGGAGGCGGGGCAGGACAATCAGAGTGCGGCTAATGACCAGAAGGATTTGGATAAGCAGCTTGAGAGTGCGCAGAACGATTTGACGGAGAAGTCGGACGGCAAGAAGGACGAGAAGAGCGATGGTAAGGGTGAGCCGCAATCACCGAAGGACCAGAAGGGTGGGGAGCAGAAGAAGTCCGAGCAGGAGCTGAAGTCAGGCAAGGACGATAAGGGGAAGGATGACAAGTCGGGTGAGGGGCAGAAAACCAGCGAAGAGAAGAAAACCGGTGAGGAGATGAAAACCGGCGAAGAGAAGAAGGCTGGAGAGGACAAGAAGGTCGGTGAGGAGAATAAGCCTGGAGAGGAGAATAAAGCTCGTGAGGAAAAGAAGGAGGGGGTAGAGAAGGAGTCCGATCCATCGATGCCTAAGGATGCATCGAAGGATGGGCAAAAGGATCCATCGGAGGGGGGCGATCAGGAGCAAAATCAGGAGCAAAATCAGGAGCAGAGCAAAGAGCAGAGCAAGGATCAGGGGAAAGAGGGTTCAGAGGGTCAGAAGTCGGAGGATCGCAAGCCTAAGACGAAGGAAGAGCAAGCGCGTCAGCGGGTAGAGCGGGCGAGGGAGCGGATGCAGAAAGCGGAGAAGGAACTCAGGGACAACAATCGCAAGGAGGCGATCGAGGAGCAGCAGAAGGCGGAGGATGAGTTACAGCAAGCCATTGCGGAGCTTGAGAAAATTCTCAAGCAGTTGCGTGAGGAGGAGATCGAGCGGACGCTTGTGGATCTTGAGACGCGACTCAAGCGGATGCTAGAGTGGGAGCGGGGTATTCGCGAGCAGACTCAGAAGCTTGCGGAGTTGACAGGTGAGGATCGTGATCGGCAGTTGGACATCCAGGCCAACAAGTTATCGACGGAGCAGTTGAAGGTTGCGATGGAGGGGCAGCGAGCGATGTTGTTGCTGAAGGACGAGGGGTCGAGTCAGGCTTTTCCGGAAGCTTTAGAGCAAGTCATCAGCGATGCTCAGATGGTGGTAAAGCGATTGAATGGAGCGGATGTATCGGCGGGTACGATAGCGATCGAAGACGAGATACTCGGTGCATTGGATGAGATGCTTCAATCGTTGCAAGAGGTTCAGAAGAAGCGAGAGGAGGAGAAGCAGAATCAGCAGCAGGGAGGTGGTCAGAGTCCGGGTGGAGGGGAGCAGGAGGAACCGTTAGTGGGCAAGATAGCAGAGTTGCGATTGATCAAGACTTTGCAGCTTCGGGTGAATCGTCGAACGGATCGGCTTGCGGATCAATCGAACAATGGCGATGACTTGGTAGGAGAGGTGGCTGATGAGAAGCTTCGAGATGAGCTTAGAGAGCTCTCAGGTCGTCAGCAGAAGATTCAAGGAGTGACGCGAGAGATTTTGTTAGAGGCTAGCAAAAAGCAGTAGGCTTGATCTTAGTGCAGTACTGAAATGTAGTGCGGTCCTGAGCGTGGTGCGGTCCTCCTGGGCCGCGATTACGAGCGCAGCGAGGCGTGAAGTATCAGTGGATTGCGCGGACAGCGGGCCGGGAGCCCCGCTCTACGATTGGGCGGACAGCGGGCCGGGAGCCCCGCTCTACGATTGCGCGGACAGCGGGCCGGGAGCCCCGCTCTACGATTGCGCGGACAGCGGGCCAGGAGCCCCGCTCTACGATTGGGCGGACAGCGGGCCAGGAGCCCCGCTCTACGATTGCCCCGCTCCACGATTGGGCTGCTCTACGATAGGTACAAAAAAATACTGCCACGCGGGCGGACCCGCTAGGCAGTATTTTGAAGATCGAAACGCAGTGGGATAGACGAAAACCCTTTGAGCGTGACAACGTTTAGCCACTTTCACC
>Ga0255127_1000335_pt1 | contig 24768 bp, 21 predicted proteins | sample Law_Miss_RepB_8d_FD_188555 | JGI IMG/M metagenome (GOLD analysis project Ga0255127, IMG submission 188555) | Freshwater microbial communities from St. Lawrence River, New York, United States - Law_Miss_RepB_8d | ecosystem: Environmental > Aquatic > Freshwater > River | place: USA: New York...
GTGGTGCGACCTGCGGCTGGGGCAGCTCGATCAGGTCGGCCATCACCTGCACCGGGATGATCAGTTCGGCCGCGCGACGCAGCAGGCCAGTCTGCAGCGCCCAGACCGCCACCACGTGCAGGCCCACCACGGCACCGACCACCACCAGGCGTTTGGACGGGAGGCTTGTCATGGCTGGATGCGCAACGGAAAGGGGCAGCGCCGCGTCGGCGCCAAGGGGTTTCATAGTGTAGGAGGGCTAGGTTCCACGTGGGTCAACGGTGCAGGGCCCACCAGGCGGCCAGCAGGGACACGATCAGGCCAATGGCCATGGCGGCGATGCCGTTGCTCATGCGGGGCTCCTGGTGTGGACAGGTCGCCATTCTAAACGAGAATGGTTCGCATTTAAATGCGTTGATCGAAAAAAATGCCCAGTGAGCGGGCCTCGTGCGCGTCGCGGCACCCGGTGAGGGCCTGGGCCGCGATGAGCTCGTCGTGCAGCGCCTTGATCGTCTTGGCCACGCCCTGGGCGCCCTCGGCCGCCAGGGCGCGCAGCACCGGCCGGCCCACCAGCACGCCGGTGGCGCCCAGTCCCAGGGCCTTGAGGACATCGGTGCCGCGGCGGATGCCGCCGTCCACCAGCACGGGCAGGGCTTCGCCCACGGCCGCGATCACCGCGGGCAAGGCGTGGGCGGTGGAGCAGGCGGTGTCGAGTGTGCGGCCGCCGTGGTTGGACACGATCAGGCCGTGCGCCCCGTTGAGCACCGCTTGCCGGGCGTCGTCCGGGTGCAGCACGCCCTTGAGCCAGACCGGCAAGTGGGTGAGCTGGCACAGCCACTGCACGTCGTCCCAGGTGGGCGCGCGGGCCAAGAGGGTGGCCACGTCTGCGGGGGCAGTGGCCGGCAGGTTGACGGCCGACACGCCGGGCGGCAGGCGAAAGCCGCTGCGCCCTTCGCGGTCGCGCACGCCTTGAACGGGGGCATCCACGGTGAGCACGAGTGCCTCGTAGCCGGCCGCCTCGACGCGGCGCACCAGGGCCTCGGTCTGTTCGCGTTGTGCCTGCAGGTAGAGCTGGAACATCAGCGGCCCGCGCCCCGGGTCGGCCAGGTGCAGGCGGGCCACGTCTTCCAGGGGGGTGCTGGACTGGCAGCTCAGCACCAGGCCCGCGCCCAGCGCGGCGGCCGCCAGGGCGGTGGCCTGCTCGCCGTGGGGGTGCAGCACGCGCTGGTGGGCCATGGGGGCCACCAGCAGGGGGGTGGGCCAGTCGCGGCCCAGCAGGCGCATGTGGGTGTGGCTGCCGGCCAGCGGGCGCAGCACCCGGGGGCGCAGGGCGATGGATTGCCAGGCGGTTTCGTTGGCCCGCACGGTGATTTCGTCGGCGGCACCGCCTTCGAGCCAGGCGTTGGTGGCGGCGTCCAGGGGCGGGTGGCTCATGGTTGCGCCCACATGCGCAGCAGGTTGTGATAGACGCCCGAGAGGCCGGTGGCCTCGTCGCTTTCGCCGTCGCGTGCGCGCAGGCGCAGCAGGTTCATGTCCAGGTCAAAGAGCACGCGCCGCTGCTCGTCGCTGCGCACCATGCTTTCGATCCAGAAAAAGCTGGCCAGCCGCTCGCCACGGGTGACGGGCGTGACCTCGTGCAGGCTGGTGCCGGGGTAGAGCACCGCGTCGCCCGCGGCGAGTTTCACGCGCTGCTGGCCCATGCTGTGGTGCACCACCAGTTCGCCGCCGTCGTAGCTGTCGGGTTCGCTCAGGAACACGGTGCAAGACAGGTCAGAGCGCACCCATTCGCCGCTGGCGCGCGAGTGCATCACGGCGTTGTCGATGTGCGCGCCGTAATGCTCGCCCGGGGCGCGGTAGGCGTTGAAGAGGGGGTTGAATATCCGCCGCGGCAGCGCGGCGGCGAAAAAAAGAGGGTCGCGCTGCAGCGCCCCCAGCACGATGGCGCGCGCCTCGCGGCTGGGCTCGCTGTCTTGGGCGAGTTGCCGGTTGTGCTTGCGGGCCACCGCCTGGGCGCCGGCGCTGGCCGCACCGTCCACCCAAGGCGCGTCTTCGGCCAGCAGCGCCCGCAGGCGCCGCAGTTCGTCGGCGTTGATCAGGTGTTTCAGGTGCAGCAGCATGGGGGTCAGAACAGGGTGGTGAGGGTGAGCTGCACCTTGCGCGGCGCCCCCGGTTGGTAGAAGCCGCGGTACAGGCCGTCGGCGTAGAGCTTGTCGGTCAGGTTGGTGATGTTCAGCTTGAGGATGCTGGTGTCCGACAGGGTGTACTCGGCCATGGCGTCGATGGTGCTGAAGCCAGCGGCGACGGTCGTGCGTGCGCCTTCGGGGTTTTGCTTGCTGCGGAAGTTCAGGCCTGCACCAAAACGCCATTTGGGGTTGAGGCGATAGGTGGTCCAGAGACTGCCGCTGTGCTTGGGTGTGAGGGCGGGGCGGTCGCCTTGTTGCTGTGCGTTGTTCACCACGAGCTGGCCCTGGCTGTTGCGCACCATGGCGGGTTCGTTGCTGTCGGTGATCTTGGCGTCGGGAATCCAGGTGTGGTTGTAGAAGATCTCCCATTCAGGGGTGATGCGCCCGGCGAGGTTGAACTCCATGCCGCGCGCGTAGCGCTTGCCCGAGAGCAGTTGCTGGGTGGCGGCGGTGTCGGGGTCGGTGTTGCGCTCGTTGTATTTCTCGGCCTGGAACAGCGCCACGCCCACCGAGGCGCGCTGGTCGAACAGCTCGTACTTGGCGCCGATTTCGATGTTGCGGCTCTTCTCGGGCGGGGTGTTGGCGTTCTTGCCGTTGGTGCTGCCAGGGGCGAAGCTGCCGAAAGCGAACTGGTAGGTGTCACCCGAGGTGTTGTACGAGGTGCCGAACGAGGCGTAGTACGACGCGGTGGCGCTGGGCTGGTAGAGCACGCCCACGCGCGGGCTCCACAGGTTCTCGCTCATCTCGAAGGTGTTGCCACTGGTGTCGCGGTAGCTGGCGGTGAAATGGTCAAAGCGCAGGCCGCCGATGAGCTTGACGGTGTCCGTCAGCGCCATGGTGTCTTGCGCGTACAGGCCCAGGCCCTTGGCGTCGAAGCGGTTGAGCGGCGGCACGCCGCGCGTGTCCAGGCGCCAGTCGCCGTTGTTGGGCGTGCCCACGGTGGTGGTGAGGCTGGAGGCGGTGCCGGCGAAGTTCTGGTTGCGCTTGGCGTCTTCGATGCTCAGGTCGACGCCGGCGATGAGCTGGTGTCGCTTGCCCAGGGCGTCGAAGGCGGTGCTGTAGTCGCTCTGCACCTGGGTCAGGTCGCTGTAGCCCACGCGGCCTTTGGGGCTGCGGGTGATCACCGTGTTCGGGTTCAGGTTGGCCTGGGTGGTGCCGGCGGCGAAGCGCACCACGCTGGACCACATCTCGCGTTCGTACTGGCCGTGGCGCACCGTGGTCTTGAGCTCGGTGTCGGCGTCAAAGCGGTGCTTGTGGGTGAAGGTGGCCACCGTGCTTTGGGTGCGGTTGTAGTCGCTGTCAAATCCGTAGAAGTTGCCCGCGTCCAGCGAGGGCACGATCTTGCCGTTGCTCAGGAACCAGGGGTGGTTGTAGATGGGGTTGCCATCGGTTTCCAGGTGCATCAGGCCCACCTGGAACTCGTCGCGCAGGCCGATGCCCCAGCGGTAGGCGGCGGCCACGCCGCGCTTGTTGTCGCGCGCGCCATCGTTGTCGGCGTTTTGCACCATGGCGTTCAGGCGCAGGGCCGAGTCTTCGCCGGTCTTGAGGTTGAAGTCACCCGTCAGGCGCACCTCGCTGCCGGTGCCGATGGTGGTGGTCACCTCGTGCTGGTCCATCAGGAAGGGCTGCTTGCTCACCTGGTTCACCACGCCGCCGGTGGAGCCTTTGCCGAAGAGCATCGAGGCCGAGCCCTTGAGCACCTCCACGCGGTCCAGGTTGAAGGTGTCGCGCTCGATCAGCGGGGCGTCGCGCAGGCCATCCACGTAGATGTCGCCGGCCTGGCCCAGCGAGAAGCCACGCAGGCGCACGTCTTCCTCGCCGGTTTCGCCCGACATGAAGGTGACGCCGGCGGTGGTGCGCAGCACCTCGCGGAAGTCATCGAGGTTGCGGTCGTCCAGCAGGCGCTCGGTCATCACCGTGACCGATTGGGGAATGTCGCGCAGCGCCTGGCGGCCCTTGCCGATGCTGGTCTCTTTGGCGCGCAGCGTGGTTTTGGCGTCGCTGCCCAGGGCGTCTTCGCGCACCTCGACGGTGGGCAGGGTGGCGGTGGCGGGGGCCGTCTGGGCCACGGCATTGAGAGAACCCAGCAGCAGCATGGCGCCCAGGGGCAGGGGGGAGAGCGGGTGTTGAGGCATGAGTGAAGCAGTCCGGTCGGAGGGTTGTCGGCTGGCTGCATCGCCTCGGGCGATTGGCTGGCTGTTCAGGCTGAACGATACCATAAACGAGAAACATTCGCATTCAGGTTTTGCGTTGCAGCAAAAAAGCTATCGGGTGAATAGCAACTATCAATATGGAAATGTCATAGAAATCATCTATAGTTCATCCCGTCGCCACTTTGCCGTGGCGCGCGTTTCACCCTTACTCGCAACCTCAACTCAAGGAAGACACCATGTCCCTGATCAACACCCAAGTTCAGCCCTTCAAGACCCAGGCTTTCCACAACGGCAAGTTCATCGAAGTGACCGAAGCTTCCCTGAAGGGCAAGTGGTCCGTGCTGATCTTCATGCCCGCCGCTTTCACCTTCAACTGCCCCACCGAAGTGGAAGACGCTGCCGACAACTACGCCGAGTTCCAGAAGGCAGGTGCCGAGGTCTACATCGTGACCACCGACACCCACTTCTCGCACAAGGTGTGGCACGAGACCTCCCCCGCCGTGGGCAAGGCCCAGTTCCCGCTGGTGGGCGACCCCACCCACGCCCTGACCAACGCCTTCGGCGTGCACATCCCTGAAGAAGGCCTGGCCCTGCGCGGCACCTTCATCATCAACCCCGAAGGCACCATCAAGACGATGGAAGTGCACGACAACGCCATCGCCCGTGACGTGAAGGAAACCCTGCGCAAGCTGAAGGCTGCCCAGTACGTGGCCAACAACCCCGGCCAGGTCTGCCCGGCCAAGTGGAACGAAGGCGCCAAGACCATCGCTCCGTCGCTGGAACTGGTCGGCAAGATCTAAGCCACCCGCTCAAGTACTGCCAAGTACCGCAGCCCGATGGGTTGCGGTCCCTTGCGGACCGCGACCCATCCCCCGGCGGCACTTTTGCCCCACCCGTTTTGAAGGAGATCCCCATGCTCGACGCCAACCTCAAGAACCAGTTGCAGGCTTACCTCGGCAACTTGCGTCAGCCCATCCGGCTGATCGCGTCCCTGGACGACGGTGCTTCGTCGGCCGAGCTGCGCGAGCTGCTGCAAGAGATCGCCGGCCTGTCCGACAAGGTGTCTTACGACGAATCCGGCAGCGACAGCCGCAAGCCCTCGTTCGTGATCGCCCGCGAAGGCGAAAGCACCGGTGTGCGCTTTGCCGCCATCCCCATGGGCCACGAGTTCACCTCGCTGGTGCTGGCCCTGCTGTGGACCGGCGGCCACCCGCCCAAGGTCGAGGCCGAAACGCTGGAGACCATCGCCGCGCTCGACGGTGACTTCCATTTCGAGGTCTACATGAGCCTGTCCTGCCACAACTGCCCGGACGTGGTGCAGGCCTTGTCGCTCATGGCCATTCGCAACCCGCGCATCCACACCACGGTGATCGACGGTGCCCTGTTCCAGGCAGAGGTGGAAGCCCGCCAGGTGATGGCCGTGCCCATGGTCTTCCTCAATGGCCAAGTGTTCGGCTCGGGCCGCATGTCGGTGGAAGAGATCGTGGCCAAGCTCGACGTGAACAGCGACGAGCGCGAAGCCGCCAAGCTGAACGCCAAAGACGCCTTTGACGTGCTGGTGGTGGGCGGTGGCCCGGCCGGCGCCGCCGCTGCCGTGTACGCCGCCCGCAAGGGCATTCGCGTGGGCGTGGCCGCTGAGCGTTTCGGCGGCCAGGTGAACGACACGCTGGCGATTGAGAACTACATCAGCGTGCTGGAAACCAACGGCCCGAAGTTCGCGGCCGACCTGGAAGCCCAGGTGCGCCACTACGGCGTGGACATCATGAACCTGCAGCGCGCCGAGAAGCTGATTCCGGCCAGCGAGCCGGGCGGCCCGGTGCAGGTGCAGATGAGCAACGGCGCCACCTTGAAGGCGCGCAGCGTGATCCTGTCCACCGGCGCGCGCTGGCGCAACGTGAACGTGCCCGGCGAAGCCGAGTACAAGAACAAGGGCGTGGCTTATTGCCCGCACTGCGACGGCCCCCTGTTCAAGGGCAAGCGCGTGGCGGTGATCGGCGGTGGCAACTCGGGCGTGGAAGCGGCCATTGACCTGGCCGGCGTGGTGCAACACGTCACCCTCATCGAATTCGCCGACGCCCTCAAGGCCGACGCGGTGCTGGTGAGCAAGCTCAAGAGCCTGCCCAACGTCACCATCCACGTGAACGCACAGACCACCGAAATCACCGGCGCTGGCGGCACCGTGAATGGCCTGAGCTACAAGGACCGCGTGAGCGGCGAGATTCGCCACGTCGAACTCGAAGGCGTGTTCGTGCAGATCGGCCTGGTGCCCAACACCGAGTGGCTCAAGGGCACGCTGGAGCTCAGCCGCTTCGGCGAGATCGTGGTGGACGCCAAGGGCCACACCAGCGTGGACGGTGTGTTCGCTGCAGGCGACTGCACCACCGTGCCGTACAAGCAGATCGTGATTGCCGCTGGCGATGGCGCCAAAGCCTCGCTGAGCGCCTTTGACTACCTCATTCGCCAGCCCGTGGTGGCGGCGGGTGAGGCGGTTGCGGCCTGACGCACCCCATCAGGCTGGGTGAAACGCAAAAGGCCACGGGCAGTGCCCGTGGCCTTTTGTCCTTGGTGGCCTGGCGACCGCTCGCCCAGGCCTTGGTCGTGGCTTAGTGGCCCGACGCCGTCGAGGCACCGATGCCGGTTTCCGAGCGCACCTGTTGCGCCAGGAAGCCCGCGCGGTCCACGCCAGCGCGGCGGCTGCGGTCCAGCAGCGAGAAGACCCAGATGCCCACGAAGCCGATGGTCATCGAGAACAGCGCCGGCGAGGTGTAGGGGAACAGCGCCGAGCCCTTGGGGTTGCCCAGCGTGGCTTCCCACACCGAGGGCGACACGATGGTCAGCGCCACCGACGACACCAGGCCCAGGAAGCCGCCGATCACCGCGCCCTTGGTGGTGCAGTCCTTCCACAGCACGCTCATGAAGAGCACGGGGAAGTTGGCCGAGGCGGCGATGGCGAAGGCCAGCGACACCATGAAGGCGATGTTCTGCTTCTCGAAGGCAATGCCCAGCAACACCGCCACCACGCCCAGGGCAATGGTGGTGATCTTGGACACGCGCAGTTCTGCCTTGCTGTCGGCCTTGCCTTGCTTGATCACGGTGGCGTACAGGTCGTGCGACACGGCCGAGGCGCCCGAGAGCGTCAGGCCGGCCACCACGGCCAGGATGGTGGCGAAGGCCACGGCCGAGATGAAGCCCAGGAACACGTTGCCGCCCACGGCATTGGCCAGGTGCACGGCGGCCATGTTGCTGCCGCCCACCAGGCCGCCCTTGGCGTCCAGGAATTGCGGGTTGGTCAGTACGAAGGTGATGGCGCCGAAGCCGATGATGAAGGTCAGCAGGTAGAAGTAGCCGATCCAGCCGGTGGCCCACATCACGCTCTTGCGCGCTTCCTTGGCCGAAGGCACGGTGAAGAAGCGCATCAGGATGTGGGGCAGGCCGGCGGTGCCGAACATCAGCGCCATGCCGAAGCTGATGGCCGAGATCGGGTCTTTCACGAAGTTGCCCGGTCCCATGATCGACTGCCCGATGGCCGCTGCCTCTTCGGCCGTCTTGCCGGTGGCCAGCGCCGCCTTCACCTCCACCGCCTTGGCGAACATCGCCTCGGGGCTGAAGCCAAAGTGCAGCAGCACCATGAAGGCCATGAACGAGGCGCCACCCAGCAACAGGCAGGCCTTGATGATCTGCACCCAGGTGGTGGCCGTCATGCCACCGAAGAGCACGTAAACCATCATCAGGGCGCCCACGATCACCACGGCGATCCAGTACTCCAGGCCGAACAGCAGCTTGATGAGCTGACCCGCGCCCACCATCTGGGCGATCAGGTAGAAGGCCACCACCACCAGCGTGCCGCTGGCCGCGAAGATGCGGATGGGGGCCTGGTCAAAGCGGAAGGCCGCCACGTCGGCGAAGGTGAACTTGCCCAGGTTGCGCAGGCGCTCGGCCATCAGGAAGGTGATGACCGGCCAGCCCACCAGGAAACCGATGGAATAGATCAGGCCGTCAAAGCCGCTGGCCATCACGGCCGCGCTGATGCCCAGGAAGGACGCGGCCGACATGTAGTCGCCCGCGATGGCCAGGCCGTTCTGGAAGCCGGTGATGCCGCCGCCGGCGGTGTAGAAGTCGGCGGCGCTGCGGGTTTTGGCCGCGGCCCACTTGGTGATGTAGAGCGTGGCCAGCACGAACAGGCCGAACATGCCGATGGCCGTCCAGTTGGTCGATTGCTTCTCGGCCTGGCCCAGGTCGGCACCGGCGGCATACACCGCAGCCGACACACCGCACAAGGCCAGCAAGGTGGCGACGCGGCGCAAGGTGTTGTGGTGGCGGCTCATCGCTTCACCCCCTTCAGCAGGCGCTCGGTCAGCTCGTCGAACTCGCCGTTGGCGCGCTTGACGTAGATGGCCGTCACCACGATGGTGAACACGATCACGCCGAAGCCCACGGGGATGCCCAGCGTCATCACGCCTTCGCCCAGGCGCTGGGCCAGCAGTTGTTTGTCAAAGGCCACCAGCAGGATGAAGCCGTAGTACACGACCATCATCGCCAGGGTCAGCCACCAGCCAAACGCCGAGCGGCTTCGGCGCAGTTGCTGATAGGTGGGATCGCTTGCGATCCGTTTCACCAAGTCTTCGTCCATCGTTGTCTCCTTCTAAGGGGGTAAGGAGACGGAGGGTAGGCACCCCCACTGACGCACCACTGACCCGGCGCTGACGCGAGACTGACCGTCGCCTTAAACAGCCGTCAGCTTTCTCGCCACGCCGCTTCAGTACTCGAGGCGCTCGGGCCGCACCTCTTGCAGGATGGTGGTGGCGATCTCTTCGATCGACTTGGTGGTGGTGGAGAGCCAGCGAATGCCCTCGCGGCGCATCATGGCCTCGGCCTCGGCCACTTCCATGCGGCAGTTGGCCAGGCTGGCGTAGCGTGAGTTGGGGCGGCGCTCATTGCGGATCTCGGACAGGCGCTCTGGCGCGATCGTCAGGCCGAAGATCTTCTTGCGGTGTGGCACCAGCGCCGGGGGCAGTTGCCGGCGCTCGAAATCCTCCGGAATGAGCGGGTAGTTCGACGCCTTTAGCCCGTGCTGCATGGCCAGGTACAGCGAGGTGGGCGTCTTGCCGCTTCGGCTCACGCCCACCAGGATCACGTCTGAGCCCGCCAGGTCTTTGTGGCTCTGGCCGTCGTCGTGGGCCAGCGAGAAGTTGATGGCCTCGATGCGGTCGTTGTAAGACTTGCTCTTGGAGACGTCAGAGAAGCGGCCCACGCGGTGGTTGCTCTTGATGCCCAGTTCGTGTTCCAGCGGCTCCACGAAGGTGCCGAACATGTCCAGGATCTTGCCCTTGCAGTTGTGCTTGAACACATCGAGCACGTCTTCGCGAACCACGGTGGTGAAAACCACTGGCGGGCGGCCTTCCACGTCGGCCGTGTGGTTGATCTGGCGCACCGCCTGGTGGGCTTTGTCCACATCGTCCACAAAGGGCAGGCGCACCCGGCGCAAATTGGTCTCGAACTGCGCCAGGATGGCGTTGCCAAAAGTCTCAGCGGTGATGCCGGTGCCGTCAGAGATGAAAAAAACCGTCCTGGTGGGCATGGTGCGGCCGTCCTTACAATGCGAGGGTTGTGTTGGGTGCGCCATTATCCCGGCTGACCCAGCCCCCCCATTTGCTCCCTTGCCCGGTGCCGACCCACAACAGAACAACAGGTCAATCGCTGGCGCATGGAACCCCGGTTTTTCAACCTTAGGAGTCTTTCCATGTCCAACCTGTTTGGCGCGACCGATCTGGTCGTCCCTTTCGAGAAGCTCAGAATGAGCGATGTCGAGGCCGTCGGCGGCAAGAACGCCAGCCTCGGCGAGATGATTTCGCAGCTCCCCAGCGGCGTGAAAGTGCCCACGGGCTTTGCCACCACGGCGCACGCCTTTCGCGAATTCCTCAAGGCCGACGGCCTGACCGACCGCATCAACGCCCGCCTGGACGCCCTGGACACCGAAGATGTGCGTGCCCTGGCCGAAGCCGGCGCCGAGATTCGCGCCATGGTGGAAAACCAGCCTTTCCCGGCTGACCTGGAAAAGGCCATCCGCGACGAGTTCGCCAAGCTCTCCGCCGGCAACCCCGCCGCCTCGTTCGCCGTGCGCTCGTCGGCCACCGCCGAAGACCTGCCCGACGCCTCCTTCGCCGGCCAGCAGGAAACCTTCCTGAACGTGGTGGGCATCGAAGAAGTGCTGCACAAGATGAAGGAGGTGTTTGCCTCCCTCTACAACGACCGCGCCATCAGCTACCGCGTGCACAAGGGCTTTGCCCACGCCGACGTGGCCCTGTCGGCCGGCGTGCAGCGCATGGTGCGCTCTGACCTGGGCGCCGCCGGCGTGATGTTCACCATCGACACCGAAAGCGGCTTTGAAGACGTGGTCTTCATCACCTCCAGCTACGGCCTGGGCGAGACCGTGGTGCAGGGCGCCGTGAACCCCGACGAGTTCTATGTGCACAAGCCCATGCTCAAGGCAGGCAAGCGCGCCGTGATTCGCCGCAACCTGGGCAGCAAGCTGATCCAGATGACCTTCTCCACCCCCGAGGAGAAGGCCGCCACTGGCAAGCTGGTCAAGACCATCGACGTGCCGGTGGAGCAGCGCAACCGCTACAGCCTGACCGAAGCCGACGTCGAGCAACTGGCGAAGTACGCCCTGGTGATCGAGCAGCACTACGGCCGCCCCATGGACATCGAGTGGGGCAAGGACGGCACCGACGGCCAGCTCTACATCCTGCAGGCCCGCCCCGAGACCGTGAAGAGCCAGAGCGCCGGCAAGACCGAGGTGCGTTACAAGCTCAAGGGCAAGGGCGCCGTGCTGGCCTCGGGCCGTGCCATCGGCCAGAAGGTGGGCACTGGCCCGGTTCGCCTGGTGCACAACATCAGCGAAATGGACAAGGTGCAGCCCGGTGACGTGCTGGTCACCGACATGACCGACCCCAACTGGGAGCCGGTGATGAAGCGCGCCAGCGCCATCGTCACCAACCGCGGCGGCCGCACCTGCCACGCCGCCATCATCGCGCGCGAACTGGGCATTCCGGCCGTGGTGGGCTGTGGCAACGCCACCGACACCCTGAAGGACGGCACCCTGGTCACCGTGAGCTGCGCCGAAGGCGACACCGGCCAGATTTACGACGGCCTGCTCGAAACCGAGGTGACCGAGGTCACCCGTGGCGAGATGCCCCCGGTGGACGTGAAGATCATGATGAACGTGGGCAACCCCCAGCTCGCCTTCGACTTCGCGCAGATTCCCAATGGCGGCGTGGGCCTGGCCCGCCTGGAATTCATCATCAACAACAACATCGGCGTGCACCCCAAGGCGATCCTGGACTACCCCGCTGTGGATGCCGACCTGAAGAAGGCCGTGGAGTCGGTGGCCCGTGGCCACGCCTCGCCGCGCGCCTTCTACGTGGACAAGGTGGCCGAAGGCGTGGCCACCATCGCCGCGGCCTTCTGGCCCAAGCCCGTCATCGTACGCCTCTCCGACTTTAAGTCCAACGAGTACCGCAAGCTGGTGGGTGGCAGCCGCTACGAGCCCGACGAAGAGAACCCCATGCTGGGTTTCCGTGGCGCGGCCCGTTACGTCAGCGAAGACTTCCGCGAGGCCTTTGCCATGGAGTGCGAGGCCATCAAGCGCGTGCGCGAAGAAATGGGCCTGACCAACGTGCAGGTGATGGTGCCCTTCGTGCGCACCCTGGGCCAGGCCCAGCGCGTCACCGAGCTGCTGGCCGCCCAAGGCCTCAAGCGCGGTGAGAACGAGCTGAAGATCATCATGATGTGCGAGATCCCCAGCAACGCCGTGCTGGCCCACGACTTCCTGCAGTTCTTCGACGGCTTCTCCATCGGCTCGAACGACCTGACCCAGCTCACCCTGGGCCTGGACCGCGACTCGGGCCTGGAATTGCTGGCGCACGACTTCGACGAGCGCGACCCGGCCGTCAAGGCCCTGCTCAAGCTCGCCATCGGCGCCTGCAAGGCCGAGGGCAAGTACGTGGGCATCTGCGGCCAGGGCCCCAGCGACCACCCCGACTTCGCTCAGTGGCTGCGCGATGAGGGCATCAGCTCCATTTCGCTGAACCCCGACACCGTGGTCGCCACCTGGCAACTGCTGGCCGGCGCCAAGAGCTGATCGCGCGCTCCAACGCCAAGCCAGAAAGCCGGGCACCTGCCCGGCTTTTTTTCGTCTGCGCCCGGCGTGGACCTGCCCGCTGACGTCAGGTGGCGGTCAGAGCCCGGCGTACCATCGCGCGCAGGAGACACACCATGAAACCCCGCCCCGACCGCCGTCCGCTGCTGGTGTCCGTCGCTTTGTCGGCGCTGGTGCTGGCGTGGCTGGCCTTGGTGGTGGCGCTGTTGGACTACAGCTTGGACGAATCGGCGCGCCAGGCGTGGCTGGAGGCCTGGGTGTCGCGTGGGCCATTGCTGGCCTTGCTGGTGGCGGGCCTGCTGATCGCGGTGTCGGCCCTGGTCAACTGGGTGTGGCGGCGCACGGTGGCGCCGGTGCGCCGGCTGGCCGAGTGGACCCGGGCGCTGGCCGATACCGGCGTTGACCGCGAGTTGCAGGTGGAGGGCGGGCCCGATCTGCACGCCCTGACCGAGGCCATCAACCACCTGGTGGTCCAGCGCCGCCAGGTGCTGCAAGACATGGACGCCCGCGTCGCCGAGGCCACGGCCGGCGTGGCGCAAGAAAAGGCGCGACTGGCGGCGCTGATGTCGGAGCTGTCGCACAGCGTGGTGGTGTGCAACCGCGATGGCCGCGTCCTGCTTTACAACCCCAGTGCGCGCGAGCTGTTTCGGGGCCTGTCGCTGGCCCCCGGGGGGCTGGGCGGCGCCGAACTGATCGGGCTGGGGCGCTCGGTTTATGGCGTGCTGGACCGCCAGTCCCTGGCCCACGCGCTGGAACTCATCCGCCAGCGCCTGGCGCGCGGGCAGGCCCAGGCCAAGGCCCAGTTCGTGACCGCGGTGGGCTCACAGATGTTGCGGGTTCAGGTGGCGCCCGTGCGCGACACCACCAGCGCCGAGGGCCTGAGCGGGTTCGTGCTGATGCTGGAGAACGTGACGCAACAAGTGGAGCGAGAGGCCGCGCGCGAACACGCCTGGCAGTCTCTGGTGGAGACCAGTCGCGCGACCCTGGCGCAGATGCAAGCGCTTGTCGATTCGACAGACTGGCAGGGCGCGCAGCGCGATGCCGCCCGTGCCCGACTGCAGGAAGCGCAGGCCATGCTGAACCACCGCGTGCGCATGGGCGAGCACGAGGCCGGTTGGGGTTTGCACCAGCGTTGGCCGCTGGAGGACATGTGGGGCCGAGACCTGCTGGCGGCGGCGGCCCGCCGCATCGAGGACGCCACCGGCATGCGCGTGGACCTGGCGGCGGTGGACGATGCTGTGTGGCTACACGTCGAGAGCTACGGCTTGTTGCAGGCCCTGGCCAGCCTGGCCGAGCGCCTGGGCGACGAATTTGGCGTGCGCCAGGTGGCGCTGCGGCTGCAGCCAGGCGAGGGCCAGGCCATTCTTGATCTGGAGTGGGTGGGCGCGGCCATCAGCACCGAAACCGTGATGGGCTGGGAGCTTGACCCGATCCGCCTGGGTGGGCAGACCCTGGGCACCAGCGTGCGCGACGTGGTGGCCCGCCATGGGGGCAGCCTGGGCTTCGAGCGAAACCGCGTTACCCAGACCGCCTGTTTCCGCTGGCACCTGCCGCTGGCCGCCGCGCCCGTGCAGTCCAGCACGCCCATGGTGCTGGCGGGCAGCCGTCCCGAGTTCTACGACTTTGATCTGTTCCAGAGCACGCCGTTGAGCCGCAGCCTGGACGACCATCCCTTGAGCGAGCTGGTGTTCACCGTGTTTGACACCGAGACCACCGGGCTCAATCCCTCACAAGGGGACGAGATCATCCAGATCGGGGCCACCCGAATCGTCAATGGCAAGGTGCTCAGGCACGAAAGCTTCGAGCAGCTTGTCGACCCCCAGCGCCCCATTCCCGCCTCCACCGTGCCGATCCACGGCATCGAGCCCCACATGGTGCACGGTCAGCCGACGATCGATGTGGTGTTGCCCGCTTTTCACGCCTTTGCCCGCGACACGGTGCTGGTGGCGCACAACGCAGCCTTTGACATGCGCTTTCTGCAGCTCAAAGAGGACAGCACTGGCGTGGTGTTCGAGCAGCCGGTGCTCGACACGCTGCTGCTCTCGGCGGTGGTGCACCCGGCGCAAGAGTCGCACCGGCTGGAGGCCATCGCCGAGCGGATGGGTGTCACGGTGGTGGGGCGGCACACCGCGCTGGGTGACGCCATCGTCACCGCCGAGGTGTTCCTGCGCCTGCTGCCCCTGCTGGCCGCCCAGGGCATCACCACCCTGGGGCAGGCCCGCGCCGCGGCCGAGCGGAGCTACCTCTCGCGCCTGCGTTACTGAGCCTCAGTGAGCCTCAGAATCGGTAGCGCTGGCCCAGCAGGGTTTGCACGGTGCGCACCACCTCGAAGGCGTCTTTGAGCTGGGTGCGCTCGAAAGGCGACAGTTCTTGCGGATCCAGGAAGCTGTCTGCCCCCAGCCCCAAGCGCAGTTGCCGGGCCTGGTGGCGAAGTCGGGTGACGGCCAGAAACTCCCAGGTCTCGCGCAGGTCGCGCCCGTTCTGCTCGCTCAGCGCGCCACCGCGCACCGCCGCGTCCAGTCGCTCCAGGGTGTTCACCTCGGCGTGCCCGCCGGCCAGGGCGTGCACCCGCGCCAGGTCGACGATGGGCACCACGCCCAGGTGCTTGAGGTCAATCGTGCCTTTGTGCTCGCCGCTGCGCGCCGGGGCCAGGCCACCCAGCCAGCCCAGCGGCGGCGTGCGGCTCAGGGCGTTGGCCACCAGGTGGCCCAGGAAGAGGGGGTTGTCGCGTGTGCCGCGCAGCAGCTCGCCGCGCAGAGACTCCACCAGTGCCGCCTCGCCGTGCACGGTGCGCAGATCAAAGAACACGCTGGTGAGCATCAGGGCCGTCGGGTCAGGCGTGCGCGTCCATTGGTCAAAGTGCTCGGCCCATTCGCGCCGCGTGAGCCGCCATTGCGGGGTGCGCGCCATCATGTCGCCGGGGCAGTGCACGTAGCCGCAGGCGTGCAGGCCGTCGCACACGAAGCGCGCCAGGGCCTCGAAGTAGGGCCCATGGCGGTCGGCGTTGTAAGCGTCGTCCAGCACCAGGGCGTTGTCCTGGTCGGAGCGGGCGGTCTGTTCCTGCCGCGCCTGCGAACCGGCGGCCACCCAGGCGTAGGGCAGGGGAGGCGGGCCGAGCTCGCGTTCGGCCAGCGCCAGCAGCCGCACGGTCACCGCGTCGGTGATGGCGGTGATGAGCCGCCCCGTGTGGTGCGCGGTGGCGTCGGCCGCCACCAGGTCCAGTTGCAGCAAGGGGACCTGTGCGCAGGCCTCGATCAGGCCGGGCAAGCCCGGTTGGCGGTCAATCGAGCGCGCCAGCCACAAGGGCGAGCGCTGCTGTGCGCGCAGCAGGTCGTCGGCCGTGATCAGGCCGACGGGGCGATTGCCATCGAGCACTGGCACATGGTGAATGCCGTGGCGGGCCATCAGCAGCATGGCCTCGAAGGCCGGCACGCCACGGCGCACGCAGTGGGGGTTGGGCGTCAGCACCTCGGCCACTGGCGTGTTTACCGGGCGCCCTTGTGCCACCACGCGGGCACTCAGGTCGTGTTCGGTGACCAGACCCAGCAACACATCGTCTTGCCGCACCAGGGCCGCCGAACTGCGTCGCTGTGCCATTTGCCTCGCCACCTCTTGCAACGACTGGTCCGCTGACACGCAGAGGGGATCGCAGGACATCAAGGCGTCCACCGGCTCGACCATCAAGGCCATGGAGGTGTCTGTCGTAGGCACAGGCGATGGAGGGGGGGTGTCAGTCATGGTGCCGTCGATCGTAGTCGCCTGTTCGAGGGACTTTCAGGGGAAAACCCCATCAGGGTTTCGACCGGTGAGACCGTGATAAGAGTGGTTTTGTAAGAACGCGGTAAGGTGGGCCTTAAGAATGGCTTCAGCTTTCAATCACCTGACATGCTCCTCACCATCTCCATCGTCAAGTTGATCGCCGAAATTGCCCTGCTGGCCTTGGCTGGGCAGTTCGTCTTGGGGCTGCTGGCCGGTGCCAAGCGCGACCAGAACCCCTTCTACCAAGTGCTCACCCTGCTGGGGCGGCCTTTCGTTCGGCTGGCGCGCATCGTCACCCCTCGCTTTGTGCTCGACCGCCACCTCCCCTTGGTGGCGTTTTTGATTCTGGGCTTCGTCTGGCTGGCCGCCACCATGGCCAAGATCAACCACTGCCTGTCCATCGGGGTGCAACTGTGTCAATGAGTCAATCCCTCAATCGCTGGTTTGGTCGCCTTCAGCTGCGTGCCTTGGTGCTGCTGGACCGCCGCGAGCAGGCGCTGGACCTGACCCGACGCCTGCTGGGCCAAGACCCCGGCAACCTGCACGCCTTGGCCACCCAGGCCCATGTGCTGGCCCTCATGGGCGACAAGGCCCGGGCCGCAGACGCCCTGCAGCGCCTGGTGGATGTGGCGCCCGCGCAAGCCGCTGGCTGGTTCAACCTGGGCTATGTGTGCGAAGAGCTGGGCCAGCTCGACCGCGCCGCCACGGCCTTTCGCCGCGCCACCGAACTCGACCCCCAGCTCGATCGGGCCTGGTATGGCCTGGGGCTGTGCCTGATCCGACAACAGCGCTTTGACGAGGCCATCGCCGCCCTCAAGCGCAACACCGAACTGCAGCCCATGAGCCCCTACGGCTGGTACCAGCTGGCCCGGGTTCATGTCGACCGGCAAGAGCCCGACGAGGCGGCGAAGATCATTCGCCACCTCAAACGGTTCGAGCCCAAAGTGGCCGCTCAACTGGAACGCGAGACCGGGCTGGGGGCCACCCCTTCCTGAGCTGGCGTTTGGGCTGAGCGGCCCAACAAAAGGGGGCGTCGGTGCCAGCCGATGCCCGAAAAACGCGGACCTGGGCTGCAGGCCACCCACAGGAGACGGGTGGTGTCCGTGACGTGCCCGAAAGGGTGAGTTGATGGAGGTCGATCGCATGGAACTGACCGAGAACCACCGCCATTACTGGCGGAAAAACCTCAATATCACGGCCATCTTGCTGGCCATCTGGTTTGTGGTGACGTTTGTGGTGAGCTACTTCGCCCGGGAGTTGAGCTTCAACTTCTTTGGGTGGCCATTCAGCTTCTGGATGGGGGCCCAGGGCTCACTGGTGGTGTACTGCCTGATCATTGGCTACTACGCCTGGTACATGAACAAGCTCGACATCGAACACGGTGTCGAGGAAGACGAGGAGTGAACCATGGCAGGCATGTTTGAAACGGCCGCCAGCGGCGGTGGCTCCAACAAGGCATTCAAGCAACAGCTCAACAAGGTCTACAAGTGGTACACGGGCGGCTTTGTCGTCTTCGTGATCGCCCTGGCCGTGTTGGAGCAACTCGGCCTCTCGCGCGAGTGGATTGGCTTCATCTTCCTGCTGGCCACCATCGGGCTGTATGCAGGCATCGGCATCATGAGTCGCACCACCGACGCGGCCGAGTACTACGTGGCTGGGCGCCGTGTGCCGGCCGTGTACAACGGCATGGCCACCGGCGCTGACTGGATGTCGGCCGCGTCCTTCATCGGCATGGCCGGCACCCTGTACCTCACGGGTTACAGCGGCCTGGCCTTCATCATGGGCTGGACAGGGGGCTACTGCCTGGTGGCCCTGTTCCTGGCGCCTTACCTGCGCAAGTTCGGGCAATTCACCATTCCCGACTTCCTGGGTGAGCGCTACGGCGGCAACCTGCCGCGATTCCTGGGCATTGCCGCGGCCATCCTGTGCTCGTTCACCTACGTGGTGGCGCAGATCTATGGCGTGGGCCTCATCACCTCGCGCCTGACCGGCGTGGCGTTTGAACTGGGCATCTTCCTGGGCCTGGGCGGCATCTTGGTGTGCTCGTTCCTGGGTGGCATGCGCGCCGTGACCTGGACCCAGGTGGCGCAGTACATCATCCTGATCGTGGCCTACATGATCCCGGTGGTGTGGCTGTCGGTGAAGCAAACCAGCGTGCCCGTGCCGCAGGCCATCTACGGCGTGCAGCTCGAAAAAGTCACCGCCAAGGAAAAGCTGCTGATCGACGACCCGAAAGAGCTGGAAGTGCGCGGCATCTACAAGCAGCGCTCCGAGGCCCTGGCCGCCAAGCTGAAAGACCCTGCAGCGGCCCTGGCCGCCGACAAGGCCGCAGCCGAAGCCAAGCTGAACGAACTGCGCACCGCCAACGCACCCGCCGCCCAGATCTCGGCGGCCGAGAAGGCGCTGTCCGATCTGCCCAAGGACGAGGCCGCCGCCAAGGCCGCCTGGACCAAGGCCAAGGCCGCGGCAGACGCCAAGTCGGCGCCGCTCAATGGCATGCCGCGTCACGCGCAGCAGTTCTCGGGTGACCCCAAGGGCGACGACAAGGCCAAAGCCGCGTTCGACACCTCGCGGGCCAACTTCCTGGCGCTGATCTTCTGCCTGATGGTGGGCACCGCCGCGCTGCCGCACATCCTGATGCGCTACTACACCGTGCCCAGCGTGAAGGAAGCTCGACAGTCGGTGACCTGGTCCTTGTTCTTCATCTTCCTGCTGTACTTCACCGCGCCGGCCCTGGCCGTGCTCGTGAAGTACGAGGTCTTCCACGTGCTGGTCGGCACGCCGTTTGACCAACTGCCGCAGTGGGTGGCCGCCTGGAACAAGGTCGATCCGACCCTGCTGTCGGTGGTGGACATCAACAAGGACAACGTCCTGCAGCTCAACGAGATGACCATCGGTGGCGACATCGTGGTGCTGGCCACGCCGGAAATTGGCGGTCTGCCCTACGTGATCTCCGGCCTGGTGGCCGCCGGTGGCCTGGCCGCCGCGCTGTCCACCGCCGACGGCCTGCTGCTGACCATCGCCAACGCGCTGTCGCACGACCTGTACTACAAGATGATCGACCCCAACGCCTCGACCGCCCGCCGCGTGACCATTTCCAAGGTCCTGCTGCTGGTCGTGGCCCTGGCCGCTGCTTACGTGGCGGCCCAGAAACCGGCCGACATCCTGTTCCTGGTCTCTGCTGCCTTCTCGTTCGCGGCCGCAGCGTTCTTCCCGGCCCTGGTGCTTGGCATCTTCTGGAAGCGCGCCACCGGCATCGCCGCCTCGTTGGGCATGATCGCCGGCCTGGGCATCACCTTCTACTACATGGTGACCACCCAACCCTGGCTGCGCGGCATCTTCGGCGTGACCTCGCCGGTGGAACTGTGGTTCGGCATCCAGCCGATCTCGGCCGGCATCTTCGGTGTGCCGGTGGGCTTTGCGGTGATCATCCTCGTCAGCCTGGTCACCCCGGCACCGAACCGCAAGATTCAGGAACTGGTGGAGCACGTTCGCTACCCCAACCTGAAACTCACCTGATCGCCTGCCAAATCGCACCGGTCCCTCGGGGCCGGTGGTCGGCCCGGTCTGCCCCTGGTGGACCGGGCTTTTGCTTTTTGTATAATCGCGGGCTTGCCTTGCTGCACCCCTGTTGACGCCGGGGGCAGCTTTTCATCCAAAAGGAGAGTCCATGCGTCATTACGAAATCGTGCTGCTGATCCACCCGGATCAAAGCGAACAGGTTCCGGCCATGCTGGAGCGCTACAAGGGCATGATCACCGCCGGCGGCGGCAAGATCCACCGCGTTGAAGACTGGGGCCGCCGTCAACTGGCGTACCAGATCAACAAGCTGTCCAAGGCCCACTACCTCTGCGTGAACATCGAAGCCGGTCAGGCTGTGATGAGCGAGCTGGAGCACGCCTTCAAGTTCAACGACGCCGTTCTGCGCCACCTCGTCGTGCAGCGCAAGAAGGCCGACACTGGCCCTTCGGCCATGATGAAGTCGGTTGAGCGCGAAGAAGCGCGCAAGAGCCAGCAACAGTCGCAGGAGCAACCCGCCGCCTGATTGACGCGGCGTGGCAGTGTCAGAACAGGTGAATCTGGTTCGACTCTCGGCGGTGGTGGTGCAGGTGCAGAGCCTGCGTTACACCCCGGCGGGCATCCCGGCGATCAATATCGTGCTTGAGCACGAATCGCAACAAGTCGAACTGGACACCCCCAGGCTGGTGAAGCTGCAACTGAGGGCGGTTGCCTTCGGTGCCCAGGCCGAAATCCTTGCCCGTCAGGGTCTCGATTCGGTTTGTGAGTTTCACGGCTTTCTGGCCAATGCGCGCAACGGCAAGGGCGTGGTGTTCCACATCCAAGATTTCAGCAAGACATAGGAAGGCCCATCATGGCTGCACCCAAGCGTTTCAACAAAGACAAGCGCCCCAAGCGCAACACCCAATCGCTGCTGTTCAAGCGCAAGCGCTTCTGCCGCTTCACCGTGGCGAACGTGGAAGAAGTTGACTACAAGGACATCGACGTCCTGCGTGACTTCATCGCCGAAAACGGCAAGATCATCCCGGCCCGCCTGACCGGCACCCGCGCCATTTACCAGCGCCAGGTGACCACCGCCATCAAGCGCGCCCGTTTCCTGGCCATGCTGCCGTACAGCGACCAGCATCGCGTCTGAACGAGGAGCCCAGAACATGCAAGTTATCCTGCTCGACAAAGTCGTGAACCTCGGCGCCCTGGGCGATGTGGTGAAGGTCAAGGACGGCTACGCCCGTAACTTCCTGATCCCCTCGGGCCGTGCCCGCCGTGCCACCCAGTCCGCCATCGCCGAATTCGAAGCCCGCCGCGCCGAGCTCGAAAAGGCCGCTGCCGCCAAGCTGGCCGAAGCCCAAGCCCTGGGCGAGAAGCTCGCCTCTGTGTCTCTGAAGCTGACCCAGAAGGCTGGCGTTGACGGCCGCCTGTTCGGTTCCGTCACCAACCATGACGTGGCTGAAGAGCTGAACAAGCAAGGCTTCGCCGTGGCCAAGGCCCAAGTGCGCATGCCCAACGGCCCGCTGAAGCTGGTCGGCGACTACACCGTGAACGTGAGCCTGCACACCGACGTGGCCGTCGATGTGGCCGTGACCGTGCTCGGCGAAACCGCCTGATACCGTTTCCGGTTCGCAAAAAGCCGCTGCCTCCGGGCAGCGGCTTTTTGTTTTTGGGGCCACGGTTATCCCGCGTCACCCACTGCATTTGCACTGCATCTGCACCGCATCTCCACAGGGTTGTCCACAGGCACCCGCGGCGCAGGCGCGTACCATCGTGTTTTCACCCCACAGATCCCATGTCAGCCGTCTTTTCGAGCCCCTTCCCCGATTTCGACGCCGGCCTGGATGGCCTGGGCCAGGACCGTGAGGTCGCCCAACTGCGCGTGCCACCGCACTCCATCGAGGCAGAGTCCAGCGTCTTGGGTGGCCTGTTGCTTGACAACAGCGCCTGGGACCGCATCGCCGACCTGATCACCGACTCCGACTTCTATCGTCACGAGCACCAACTGGCTTTCTCGGCCATTGCCACGCTCGTGAACGCCAGCAAGCCGGCCGACGTGGTCACGGTGTTCGAGCACTTGCAGAACCTGGGCAAGGCCGATGACGTGGGCGGTCTGGCCTACCTGAACTCCTTGGCGCAATACGTACCCAGCGCAGCCAACATCCGGCGTTACGCTGAAATCGTGCGCGAGCGTGCGGTGTTGCGCAAGCTGGTGGGCGCCAGTGAAGAGATTGCCACGGCGGCCTTCAACCCGCAGGGGCGCCCGGTGGAAAAAATCCTGGACGAGGCCGAGCAAAAGATCTTCAAGATCGGCGAAGAGGGCTCTCGCATGAAGGAGGGCTTCCAGGCCATGGACAAGCTCGTGGTCGACCTGCTCGACCGCGTGCAGGAAATGGCCGACAACCCCAACGACATCACCGGGGTGCCCACAGGCTTCATCGATCTTGACCGCATGACCTCTGGCCTGCAGCCGGGCGACCTGGTGGTGCTAGCGGCCCGCCCGTCCATGGGTAAGACCGCCTTCGCCATCAACATTGCCGAGCACGTGGCCTTGAACGAAGGCCTGCCGGTGGCCGTGTTCTCCATGGAAATGGGTGCGGCCCAGCTCGCGGTGCGTATCGTGGGCTCCATCGGCCGCATCAACCAGGGTCACCTGCGCAACGGCAAGCTCACCGATGACGAGTGGCCGCGCCTGACCGAGGCCATCGAAAAGCTGCGCAACGTCTCGCTGCACATCGACGAAACCCCGGGTCTTACCCCTGGCGAGTTGCGGGCCAACGCCCGGCGCTTGGCCCGCCAATGTGGCAAGCTGGGTTTGATCGTCGTTGACTACCTGCAGCTCATGAGCGGCTCGGGCGGCGGCTCGGGCGACAACCGCGCCACCGAACTGGGTGAGATCTCCCGGGGCCTGAAGATGCTGGCCAAGGAGCTGCAATGCCCGGTGATCGCGCTGTCGCAGCTCAACCGTTCGGTGGAGCAACGCACCGACAAACGCCCCATGATGTCTGACCTTCGCGAATCCGGCGCCATTGAGCAGGACGCGGACATCATCATGTTCATCTACCGCGACGAGTACTACAACCGCGAGACCTGCAAAGAGCCAGGCGTGGCCGAGATCATCATCGGCAAGCAACGTAACGGCCCCACCGGTACGGTGAAGCTCGCCTTCCTGAACATGCTCACGCGTTTCGAGAGCCTAGTGGGCGGCGGCATGGGTGGCGACGACTACTGAGCCCCCGATCCATCGGGCACAAAAAAACCGGCCTTGGCCGGTTTTTTTGTTGGTACGCGAGGCTTTCAGAGCACTTCGCTGGCGAAGTCGGCCAGCCGGGAGCGCTCGCCGCGCGCCAGGGTGATGTGACCGCCGTGCGGCCATCCCTTGAAGCGGTCCACCGCGAAGGTGAGGCCCGATGAGCCTTCGGTGAGATAAGGCGTGTCAATCTGGGCGAGGTTGCCCATGCAGATGATTTTGGTGCCCGGGCCTGCGCGGGTGATGAGCGTCTTCATCTGTTTGGGCGTGAGGTTCTGCGCCTCGTCGATGATGACGTACTTGCTCATGAAGGTGCGCCCGCGCATGAAGTTCATGCTCTTGACCTTGATGCGGCTGCGGATCAACTCGTTCGTCGCCGCGCGGCCCCATTCGCCCGCACCGCCGGCCTCACCCTTGGCCAGGAACTCCAGGTTGTCGTCCAGGGCGCCCATCCAGGGGCCCATTTTTTCTTCTTCCGTGCCCGGTAGGAAGCCGATGTCTTCGCCCACGCTCACCGTGGCCCGGGTCATGATGATCTCGGTGTAGCGGCGGTCGTCCAGCACCTGCGTGAGGCCCGCGGCCAGCGCCATCAGCGTCTTGCCTGTACCCGCCGTACCGGCCAGGGTCACGAAGTCGATCTCCGGGTCCATCAGCAGGTTCAGCGCGAAGTTCTGTTCGCGGTTGCGGCTGGTGACGCCCCAGACCGCGTTCTTCAGGTGGGTGTAGTCCTTCAGGGTCTTGAGCACCGCGGTCTTGTCGCGAATCTCCACCACCCGTGCGTAGAGCGAGGGCTCGCCGGGGGCCTCGAAGTAGACGAACTGGTTGATGTAGAGCTGTCCCACCGTGGGGCCACTGACGCGGTAGAAGGTGTGGCTGCCGCTTTGCCAGCTCTCGATGGTCTTGCTCTGCCGCGTCCAGAAGTCAGGCGGCAGCGCGAAAGAGCCGGGGTAGAGCAACTCGCCGTCGTCCAGCGTCTTGTCGTTCTCGTAATCTTCGGCGGCCAACCCCAGCGCACGGGCCTTGACCCGCATGTTGATGTCCTTGGACACCAGAATGACCTCGCGCTCAGGGTGGCGCTGGCGCAGGGCAGCCACCACGCCCAGGATCTGGTTGTCGGCCTTACCTGCTGGCAGGCTGGCGGGCAAGTCGTTGGCCAGGGGTTCGGTCTGGAAGAACAGCAGCCCCCTTGCGGACTGATGGCCGGTGGCCGAAAGCTTCAGCCCCTGGGTCATGTCGGCGCCTGTTTGGGCGGCCAGGGCGTCCAGTGTGCGGCTGGTCTGGCGGCCGTTTCGGGCGACCTCGGTCATGCCCTTTTTGTGCCCGTCAAGCTCTTCGAGCACGATCATGGGCAGGAAGATGTCGTGTTCCTCAAACCGGAACAGGCTCATCGGGTCGTGCAGCAACACGTTGGTGTCCAGCACGAAGAGGCGCTTGGCGCCATTGGCAGGTGCTGCGGCGCTTCGCCGGCGGGCCGTGGAGGATTTGCCGGCGCTGGCATTCGAGGCCGCCGGGGCGGCGACGGCGGGCTGCGCGGCGGGTGGCCGCGCAGCCGGGATGGCGGCCTTGCCCTTGGCTGGGGCACTGGCTCGGGCGGTGGTGGTGCTGCTCTCGCCCGAACCGCCGCCAGCGGCGGTGCTGCCCTTGGCGCGGCTGCCGCCGCGGCGGGCGGTGGTGGGCTCGGCGGCGGCCGGTGCAGCCGCCACCGGTGCGACGGCTTGCGCGGTCACGGGGCCTGCCGTGGCGGCATCGGCTTTGAGGTGGTAGGCCTCGGGCGACAGG